>Ga0315297_10000744_pt1 | contig 19293 bp, 22 predicted proteins | sample YL17G15_0_MG_FD_203628 | JGI IMG/M metagenome (GOLD analysis project Ga0315297, IMG submission 203628) | Sediment microbial communities from Yellowstone Lake, YNP, Wyoming, USA - YL17G15_0 | ecosystem: Environmental > Aquatic > Freshwater > Lake > Sediment | place: USA: Wyoming | collected... | reverse complement strand
CTGATAAACCATTACGAGAACGGCATGGGCTGGATACGCGACTTCATAGGCAAGGCCAATTATTACGACAAGCTCGTCGGCCGCTGGGAAGGCGACGAGTTCGTGCAGGAATACGTTGAAGAGGGCACGGTCGAGGAGACCGCGGCAACCGCGCTTTTCCAAAAGATACGCGGCAACCTGGCGGAGTTCGTCCCGACGCCCAAAAGGTTCGATACCAGCCCGCTGAAGAAGATCGACGCCGATTACATGAAGGCCTTCGTCGAGCACAGGAACCGCCTGCTTGAGCAGCTGAAGGGCCTGGAGCCCGGCGCGGCCGAGTACGCCAAAACGGTGCGCCAGATAAAGTTCCGCAACCAGCTCCTGCGCAGGCCCGATTACGACAGGAAAGCCATCGAAGTGAGGAGCTGAACGGTATGGAAAAGGAAGAAATAATCAAAAGGCTTGAAGAGCTGGACAAGAAGAAGCATTCTCCCATCACCAAGTATGCCAGGGAACACCTGGAAAAGGGGGAGTACGTCCAGGCGTTCACCATCCTGTTCGACGTCTCGAGGAACTACCGCCCGCACGAGGCCGAGGCGAAGGAAGTGGCGAAGCTCATCGGCGGGCTGTACATGGAGAAGACGCTGAAGGAAGCCAGGAAAACCGCGGAAAACGACAGGATTTCCGCAAAGATCTCGCTTATCGATGTTGAAAACCGCGCGCAAAAAATGGAGATGGCGCTGCCGCCGGAGTACGAAGAGACCAGGAAGTTCGTTTACGGGCTCGCGCCCGACCAGAACGAGGCCGACGAAAAGCGGATAATGGACGTTGTAAAGAAACAGAACCTTGACACCGCGCTGAAAATGCTCAGGTTCGCGAAGGAGGACGTGCGCACCGGGCACACCGACAACGTGGAAGTCATGCTGAACGCCGTGAAAATGACGGCCGAAGCGTTCCTGTCGCCGCTCCCGCCCGAATATCCCGAGGACGGCGATTGGAAGAACGCGTGGAAGGATGAGGCTCTGGAACACGTGAAGGACTGCGTGAAGGAGGCGCAAAAATACGCGAACGAAGCGCACGGCAACAAGGCCGCGAAGTCCTCGCTGGACGAGGCAAAGGACTACGCCTCGCAGTTCGGCCTCGAGCTTCCGTCCGAATACGAAGACGTCCTTAAGCTCGTGGAAGAGAAGGAGCGCAAGAAAGCGGAGGAAAGGGAGCAGCAGAAGAAATTGAGGGAAGACTCGAAAAAAAGGAGCGAGGAAACGGTCAAGGAAGGCCTTTCCCTGCATCTCAGCATAGTAAAGGAATTCGAGAAATCGGGTTATCGGCACGATATCGCGACCACAAGGAGATATTTGGAGGACACGAAAAGCATCGCGGAGAACGGGAAGTTCCCGCTCCCGCCAGAATACGACGAGCTGCTGAAGCTTGTCGATAAATTGGAAAAGGACCAGAAGGAAAAGAAAGTGGCAAAGCCCGCAAAGCCGCAGGAGCCTGCGGTACCGGACGGAGAGGGATGCGTTCTGGAAGACCTAATGAAAGAAGTGAGCGAGGATGTGGAGGAGGCCAGAAAAATGGCCCAGATGCCCTACGGCGCCGAAGCGGCCAAGATTTTTCTGGAAATGGCCGAGACGTACGCCAAGAGCCTTAACGTGCCGCTGCCGCCGGACTACAATGAGGTCCGGAAGCTCGTGAACGAAAAGCTGTCAAGCGAGGAGCATGAGGCCTTGCGCGACAGGCCCAAGGGACCGGATTACAAGCCCCCTGCCGGACTGGACAAGTTCATGGAAGGGTTCGAATCCCATGCAATAGAGGACATTATCAATAATCTGAAGAAATCCAAAGGCGATGCGGCGCTTCTCAAGGCAGGAAAGATCTGCCTGGAAAGCCTGAAAAAAGTGGCGGAGCTTTCTGAAAAGCCCCCGCCTCCGGTCTATCAAGAACTCGAAAAGGCCATAAAGGATGCGGAAAAGAAAAGCTTCGAAAAGTTCGGGGAAGATCATGAATGGTATATCACGCAGGCCAGGGAATATGCGAATGCGGGCGACCACAAAGGGGCGAAGGAGCTCTTGGACACGATGAAGAGCAACTATGAGGCCTTTGACGTGCCGCTCACGCCCGAATACGAAGCCGCCCTGAAGATTGTCGGGGAAGTGGAGAAAGTGCAGGCCGAGAGGCGCCTGGACAAGAAGGAAGACGAAGAAATAGACGCCATGCTGTCGGAACTGGGAGTTTGCGAAGAAGGCAAGGTCCGCACCAGCAAGGCGCCGCAGGCCAAGGCCCTGGCGGAGCCGAAAGGGAAAGCCGAGGCGGATTCCGAGGACCGTTTCGTCGAAATCTGCATCAAGGACGCAAAAAAATATGTGCACAGAAAGGACGGCGTCTGGATGGCGAAGACATCGCTGGAGAGCGCAAGGACGTACGCCAAGAGCCTGGGGCTGCCTTTGCCGCCTGAGTATGATGAAGCGGTGAAGTACGTGCAGGAGGTGGAACGGGCCGCGGAGGCCGGCACGCGCAAGGCGCCGCAGGCGCAGCGTCATATGACGCACGACGAAGTCTACGGCCTCAGGAAGGAGCTGGAAAAATCCGGCCATCCCAAGCATGCCAAAGCCGTTGAGGAGCTCAGGAAGGGGCACTACGCGACGGCGGCTCTCCTGATAAACACGGCGGAGGAATTGGACAATGTCCACGTCCCGTCGGAAACGCTCGAACCCCTGTACGAGGAGGCCGTCAGGGACCTGCTGAACGGCGCGCTGGCTTTCGAAAACGACCCCTTGATCCTACGCAGCATGCTCGAGGACGTGAAGAAGTACGTTTCCAAGGTCAAGGAGCTTCCGGAAGACCTTGCCGCCCTTTACGAGTTCTTGCGCAAGAAGGCGGAAGGCAATGCCTGAAAACCCTCAATCTTTATAAACTTCGTTCCGCAATAGAAATCAACTTATTATAATTACTTGAGGTGGTATGATGGAAGCTATGCCGGAGTTCATGGGATACGACCGCGCGATCGTTACGTTTTCGCCTGACGGACGGCTCTTCCAGGTGGAGTACGCAAGAGAAGCCGTAAAGCGCGGGAGCACTTCGCTGGGCATAATTTTCGAAGGCGGCGTGATACTCGCCGCGATAAGGAACGTGCCGGAACTTTCCATACCGAACCGCGGCTCGGACAAGGTGCACCAGATAGACGACCATCTTGGAACTGCGATTTCGGGCTTTTTGGCGGACGGCCGCGTGCTCGTCGACGTCGGCCGCGTCAAGGCGCAAGTGTATAAATTAACGTACGATGAGCCGCTGAACGTTGCGGGCGCCGTGAAGGAAGTGAGCGACCGCATGCAGATGTTCACCCAGTACGGCGGCGTGCGGCCGTTCGGGGTCGCGCTGCTCATGGGCGGGATAGACGAGAAGGGCTCGCAGCTCTTCGAGATCGATCCTTCGTCCGCCTATTACGCGTGGAAGGCGCAGGCCATAGGAAAGGAATCGGCCGAGGCGCTCAAGGTCCTGCGCAAGGGCTGGGCGGAAAAGATGAGCCAGGAGGACGCGATAAGGCTGGCGGTCCAGGCGCTGAGGGCCGCCGAGAAGGGACTGAAGCCCGCCGAGGTCGAGATTGCCGTCATAACCAAGCGCGGCTTCGAGGAGTACGTGGGCGAAGAGAGCACGAAGTTCCTGAAGAAGTACTGGTAGTTCACGATAAACCGTAATACACAACGGAAAACGCAAACAAATGGCAAAGTTACAGCGTACGCCTGCAAAGTTGGTTACAATGAGGGAAGAGAAAAATGGTTTCTGTCGAGAAAGCCGTTATTGCTAAAATTATGAAATCGGGGCAGAAGTTCGAGATACTGGTCGACCCCGTTCTTGCGCTCGAGGTGAGGCAGGGGAAGGAAGTGCCTGTCGATTCGCTCCTGGCCGTGCCCGAAGTGTTCGAGGACGTCAAGAAAGGCAGCCGGCCTGCAGGTGCGTTGGTGAACAAGACGTTCGGAACGAACGATATTGGAGCCGTCGCGAAAAAGATAATCCGCGAAGGCGAGGTGCAGCTGACCACCGAGCAGCGCCACAAGATGATGGAAGAGAAGACGAAGGCCATCGCGACGATAATAGCCCGCAACGGCGTCAACCCCCAGACGGGCGTCCCCCATCCGCAGGACCGCGTCCTCCGCGCAATGGAGGAGGCCAAGGTGCGGATTGACGTTGACAAGCGGCCCGAGGAGCAGGTCGACGCGGTCATGGAAGCCATACGCGCCATAATCCCCATACGCTTCGAGAAGGTGCGGATAGCCGTCAGGATCCCGGCGCAGTACGCGGGCCGCGCGGTCGGCGTCATCCGCAATTTCGGCACGCCCTCGAAGGAGGAATACGGCGGCGACGGCTCGTACATGTGCGTGATAGAGGTGCCGGCGGGGATACAGGCCGAGATTTATGATAAGCTTAATAGCTTGACTCACGGAGAGGTCCAAGTGAAAAAACTGGAAAAATAAGAATTATGTGGTTGTGAAGTATGAAAAACATGCCATCCAATGGTGACGCAAAACAAGAAGCGAGTTCGTCGGCAACGGAACCGACTCATATTGAATGAGGTGATGATGTGGAAAAGAAGAGCGAGTTATTGGTGAAGGAAAGGCAGCTCGTCGCCCCCGGCGACGCGGTTGCGCGCGGGCTCGATTACCTGCCCGGAGCGGGCTGCTACCGGAAAAATACTGACATCAAGTCCAAGCTTCTTGGGCTGGTTCGGTTGAAGGACAGGGTGGTGGGCGTCGTCCCGCTGTCGGGCGTCTACGTCCCGAAGCCCGGCGACGGCATAATCGCCACCGTCAGCGACATGCAGAGCACGTTCTGGATACTGGACATAAACAGCCCCTATGATGCGCTCCTGCAGCTTGGCGAGGCCACAGCCGAGTACATCGACATCGCAAAGACCGACATTTCCATTTATTTCGATATCGGCGACGTCGTGTACGCGAAGGTGCTGAGCGTCTCGCGCTCGAAGAACGTCACGCTGACCATGAACGACTACCGCGCCAAGAAGCTGATAGGCGGCCGCATAATGAAGGTCACGCCCAGCAAGGTGCCGCGCATAATCGGCAAGGAAGGCAGCATGATAGAGCTGATCAAGAACTACACCGGCTGCCACATCGTGGTCGGGCAGAACGGCGTCGTCTGGCTGAAGGGCTCCAACGAGGCGCTCGCCGCCAAGACCGTTTTGATGATAGAACGCGAGGCCCACATAAGAGGCCTGACCGACAGGGTCACCGCGATGCTGAAGGCCGAAGGCACGCCCGGGCCTGTTGAGGCCAGGGCCGAGGAAGGAGGTGTATGAATATGAAAGCAGGTGCACCGGAAGCTTTGATAGTGAAAGGCAAGCGCCTTGACGGCCGCGGGCTGGAAGAGTTCAGGCCCATGGAAGCCGAGGTGGGCGTCATACCGCAGTCGCAGGGCTCGGCGCGCTTCTCTTTCGGCGAGACCAAGGCACTGGTCGGCGTGCAGGGGCCGAGGCCCATGCACCCGAAAGGGCTGCAGGAACCCACCCGTACGATTTTGAGGTGCTATTACTTCATGGCGCCTTTCGCCACGTCAGAGCGCGGCAGGCCCGGAAGGAGTCGCCGTTCAACGGAGATATCGAAAGTTATCGGTGAGGCGCTGTCCAACGTGATCTTCCTTGAAGACTACCCGAAAACGGCGCTGGACGTCTTCATGGAAATAATGCAGGCGAACGCCTCCACGCGTTGCGCCGCCCTGACGGCGGCCTCGATGGCGCTCGCGGATGCCGGCATTCCCATGAGGGACCTCATCAGTTCCATTTCGGTCGGCAAGGCCGACGGGAAGATTATAGTGGACGTGGCCGGCGCCGAGGACAACTTCGGCGACGTGGACATGGCCGTTGCGACCGTGGGCGGAGGCGACGCCTTCGTGCTGTTGCAGATGGACGGCGTGATAACCCTGGACGAGTTCAGGACCATGCTTGAGCTGGCCCGGAACGGCTGCGCGACCGTCTACGGCAGGCAGAAGGAAGCGCTCATGAAGCGCTACAGCATTGAGGAGGTGTCTGAATTATGACAGTAAAAATCCGAGATTTTTACGGCATGGCAAAAGGAAAAATGATATGGAGGTTTTGCCTATGAAAGGCGACTACGTGAGGAAACTGATATTGTCGGATGTCCGCACCGACGGCAGGACGCTTGGCGACTTCCGTGAAATAACCGTCGAGAAGGGCGTAATCAAGACCGCCGAAGGCTCGGCCGTAGTGACCATCGGCAAGACCGAGGTCGTGGCGGGCATCAAGATGGACGCTGCCACGCCCTATCCGGACACGCCCAACGAGGGCAACCTCGTGGTGGATGCGGAGTTCGTCCCGTTCGCCAACCCCGATTTCGAGCCCGGCCCGCCGACGGACGTATCCGTCGAGCTGGCGCGCGTCGTGGACAGGGCCATACGCGAATGCCATGCGATAGACACCGAAAAGCTCGTCATCGTGCCGAAGGAGCTGGTCTGGGCCGTGCACATAGACATCCACACCATAAACGACGACGGGAACTTGCAGGACGCGGCCTCGCTCGCCGCCATCGCCGCCTTGCAGGACTGCAAGATACCCAAATACGACGCCGAGAAGAAGCAGATCGTGAAGGAACTGACTGCCGTCGTGTCGTCTGGAAAGTCTTTGCCGTTGCAGGACACGCCCGTCGAAGTCACGGTCCACAAGATCGGAGCGAAATTGTTCCTTGACCCGACCGTCGAGGAAGAAGAAGCGTCCGATGCCCACGTGACCATCGCTTCGACCGAAGACGGCAGCCTTTGCGCCATGCAGAAGGGCGGGAAGGGCTCGTTCACGACCGAGGAGCTCATGCGCGCGGCCGAGATGTCGATCGAGAAAGGCAAGGGCTTGCGCGGGGCCCTCGGCTGACAGCGTACATTCCACTGAACCGCGTATTCAACACGTGGAATGTACGCGTGCTCAAGGACACGCAACACGCACCGTCATAGATGGCGGTCCTTGACAAAAGCCTTATAAACCTTCCACGACACTTATTGGCTGATTAAAATGGCGACAAAAAAAGTCGGCTCCTCGGGGCGCTACGGCGCCCGTTACGGAACAAGGACAAAAAAGATATCGGCCGCGATAGAGCACGAGCAGAGCAAGCCGCAGCCCTGCCCATATTGCGAGCGCGACGCCCTGAAAAGGCTGGCCGCGGGGATCTGGCTGTGTCGAAAGTGCGGCAAAAAGTTCGCGGGCGGCGCGTACTTCCCGAAGTCCGCCGTGTCGCAGGCGTTGGCCACGAAGGAGCTGGCAGCCATGCAAGCAAAAACTTTAAAAGAGAACAAAGCGAAAGCGGAAAAAGGTGAGTGATATTTACAAATGCCTTAATTGCGCCAAGGAAATAAAGCTGGACCAGCTCAAGGAGCGCATCCGCTGCCCGTTCTGCGGATACAGGGTGGTCGTGAAGACGCGCCCAAAGACGCCGACGACCGTCCCGGCGAAGTGATTCTGTGCGCGCCGAACTCGAGATAGAGTGCGCGAATCCCGATATCGTCATCAAAGCGATAAGGCCTGACGTAGCCGAAAGCGGAAAATTTTCAGCAAAGTTAAAGTCTGAAAAGAAGTCAGTTAAGCTGACCGTCGAATCGAAGGACATCGTCGGCCTGCTGGCCGGCATAAACTCGTACGCCCGTCTCATAAAAGCTTCGGTTGATGTGGAAAGTTTGGAGGATTGATAATATGGCAAAAGAGCACGATCACAGTCACGAGCACGCGCCGATGGTGCTGCCGCCCGCCGCGCAGCAGCTCATCGTGCAGCTGCAGACCTTCCAGCAGCAGTACCAGACCATGGCCATCCAGAAGGAAAGCTTGGTCATCCAGAAGCTGGAGCTTGACAAGGCCCTTGACGAGCTGGCGAAGGCCGCCGACAAGGAGGAAGTGTTCAAGGCGGTGGGGCCGATTCTAATAAGGTCCACGAAGTCCGCGTTGAGCGGGGAGATGACCGAAAAGAAGGAAATGGTCGAGACCAGGTTGAAGAGCGTTGACGCCCAGGAGAAGAAGCTGCGCGAAAAAATAAACGAGATACAGGGCAGGCTCCAATCAATGCTCGGCGGCGCCGAACCCCACGACCACGCCGAACCGGGGGAAGCCGAAGGAGAAAATGCCGGCTAAGAAGTAAACGCCGAACAGACAGCGGATCGCCTGTCAGATTTTACAGCTTGGATATTAAACGGAAAGTGTTCACTCAAAGTTCGGATTCAGCTGGACGTCGTTGGGGTCCTTTCTCGAAGCGTCGACACCGTAGCTCAGGGACATCGAGAATGCCGACCTGCCCGTCGCAGAAGGGTATATCGTACTTCCTTCGTAGCCGTCGCTCTTGAGTTGCGCCGCTTCTACGTAAGCGTCATTGCGATTGAAGAATTCTGCAAACCCTGCGTATGCGGTCGTCGGGCCCTGAACGGGACCTGCTTGGACCGGCTGTTTTTTCACCCTTTCCATGGGCGTTACCTTTGGATCGGACTTCTTCATGAATGCCATTAGTATCACCTGCCCCACAGTAGAAAATCCATATATTTAAACCTTACTTTTTAACTCACTGAACCGAGTATAAGCGAACGGCAATTGCCGTGAGCCTTGTTATAAAAACACTGCTCCATAACGTGGTAGCTATGAAAGAAGTGCTGAAGGCGCTGAGGGCGCTGAAGGGCAAGACGCTGATACTTACGCACCACAACGCGGACCCGGATGCGGTGGCCAGCGCGCTCTCGCTCCGCGCTCTGCTCGCACACTTCGGCGTACCTGCCGATCTTGGCGTGGCCGAGTCCGTTTCCAGGCCCGCGCAGAGGCTGGCCGAACGGAACTTCATAATCGACCCCGACTGCTCCGAGTATGATAAAGTCATTCTTGTCGAAACGTCCGTGCCCGAGCAGCTCGCGTCCGTGAAAAATGTCCGTGCCGACATGATAATCGACCACCATCCCGCAGGAAAGCTTGCCGACGGGGTAACGGCGAAGTGGATAGACGACAGCTACCGTTCGTGCGCCCAGATGATCCTGGCGCTCTTCAGGGAGGCCGGCGTCAAGGTGGAGAAGCCCGTGGCGCTCTGGCTGGCCGCCGGGCTCACCGCCGATACCGCGCACCTGCGCCTGGCGACGCTGAAGGAGTTCGAGGACCTGGCGGACCTGCTCAGGACTGGACTATTGTTCGCTGACGTGCTGAAGACCCTGGAAACCCCCGTTGATTTGTCCGAGCGGATTGCCGTCCTGAAGGCGCTCAGCCGTGTGGACGTTTGGCGCGCGAACGACCTGCTCCTGGCGATTTCGCGCGTGGCCAGCCACGAGGCCGCCTCGTGCCGCGCGCTCGTGAAGGCGGGCGCCGACGTCGCGGTCGTTGTGGCCGAGAAAGAAAATGAAGTCAGGATATCAAGCAGGGGCCGCGACTGGATTCTGGAGAAGGGCGTGGACCTGTCCGTCATTTTCAAGAAAGTTGGAGAGCTTGTCGGCGGCTCAGGCGGCGGCCACAATTTGGCGGGTTCGGCCAACGGCCCCGATAAAAAGGCGATTGACGCCGCCCTGAAGCACGTCAGGAAAGAGCTCGAGAAGGCGGTCGGCAAGCAGCTCAACCGGCTCGACTAGCGGGTTTTAAATACCTCGGAAAACCATACCGAATAAACTGTGATGGAAATATGGTGAATGTGTATGTTCGAGGACGTAATACCGTTGCTAAAGCAGATTGCGGAAGACCGCACGGTCCCTCGCAACATCCGCGAGAAGGTTGAAGCTTCTATAGCCGCCCTGCAGAACAACAAGGAAGACGTGAAAATGAGGATAAACACGGCCGTCTCCAACCTCGACGAGGTCTCCAGCGACCCGAACATACCGATGTACACCCGCACGCAGGTCTGGAACATCGTCACCGCGCTCGAAGCGAAGCACAAAACATAATCTTATAAACAAATTTTGTCCCCGCTCGGTGAATTTCAAGATATTTAAGCTACCTGTGGACAATATAGATTACAATTATTGGGGTGATGAATGGTGTTTGAGAAGCTTTTCGGAAGAGGGATGCCGGAACTCGGGGAAGAGCAGTACATAGAGCTTGACACCTCCGCGGGCGAAGGCGCGGGAGGCAAAATACCCATCAGGGTGGACAAGATAGTGGACTTCGCGGACACGGACAAGATACAGAAGTCTCTGCGTGACGGCTCGATCGTCATCGTGAAGATAAAGCCCCTGAAGGAGAAGGACCTCTCGGAGCTCAAGCGCGCGATTGACAAGCTCAGGAAGACCTGCGTGGCGCTGAACGGCGACATCGCGGGCATGGACGAGGACTGGATAATCCTCACGCCCTCCTTTGCGCACGTCGCAAGGGACATGTAAGAACGATTTTCCCTTTTCTTAGGGATTTGTAGGGTCAGCGCTAGCTCTAAATTTCGTTCTCGTCCAGGAACTTCTTGATGTTCTCGGGCGTCATTTTCTTTGCCGCCCATATCCTGTAGCCCGTGTAGCCGAAACCGAGCGCTGCCAGTATCCACATCGGCGACAGGTAGAGCAGTGCGTGCCCGTAGTCTGGCCCGTGGTTCACGGACGCGACATCATGGCCAGTGAACCAGTTGTCGGGTTGGTAGCTGTGGTGATAACCGTCCGCTCCCTCCCATTCGCACTTGCCGTAGCAGTAGACACCGCCGTTGCCCATATGTATTTCCGCGCCCTGCGGCGGCGGCACGTTGCCTGTGCTTTTCACGGTCTCGTAGCCGAGCGCCTCGGCCATCGGCTTGAGCACGACACCTCCTGTCACTGCGATTGAAGTCGACGTTATGCCCGTGATTTCCGTCGTGTTTGTCTGCGCCACCGTGTTCTCTTTGTCCTTGGCCGCTTCGTCGCGCGGCAGAAGGCCCGCCGTCCAGTAGGTCTTGGCGCCCGCGCTGAGCTGTTTGTAATCCTTATCGGTAAGCTCCCCTTTCGGGAAATAGCCGTTCTCCTTCAGCGAATTGAGCGCCTTCCGTATGGCGCGCTTTTCCAAGAAACCCTGCTCGCCTTCTGCCATACTACTATATTGCAGGGGAATGTTTTTAAGCTTACTGTTTGGTAGTTAAAATCTACCTTATCCCCGCGCCGGCCGCCGCAGGCCTGTCCGTCGTGAGGAGGATTGGCCCGCTCGGGTCCTCGGCCGCCAGGAGCATCGCGTAGCTCGTGACGTTGAATTTCTTGTATTCTCGCGGTTTCAGGTTGTTGACAATGATTATCCGCTTCCCCACGAGCTCTGCCGCTGCATAGCAGTCCCTGATGCCTGCTACTATCTGTTTGACCGTCCCGCCGACGTCAATCTCCATTTTCACGAGCTTGTCGCTCCCCTCAACAGGCTCAGCACTTTTTACCACCGCCACCCTAAGGTCGAGTTTTGCGACGTCTTCTATGCTTATTTCATTCACAGGCATCACCTCCTTTTTCTTATTATCGCGTTGGATTTCTGTTGGAGCAGAACTCAGCGGCGTTTTACCGCCAACTTTCTCCATCGGCATATTTTGCGTTTCGATTTTCTGTATTTCGGCTTCGCTGATTTCTATCTTCGCGAAGAGTATCGGGCCCCTCTTGATTTTCTTTCCCGTCTTCAGGCCGCCGAACTTCTTGAGCGTCTTGAGCGAAACGTCCTTCTCGCCCAGACCGAGCTGTTCCGTTATCTTGCGGCTGGTCGTCGGTATGAACGGCTCGCTCAAAACTGCGATAAAGCGTATGGACTCGAGCAGGTTGTAAAGTATTGTCATCTTGCGGTCAGGCGTCTGCTTCCACGGCTCCGTGGCGTTCACGTAAGCGTTCGCTTCTTCGACGACCTTCCATATCGCGTCCAAGGCGTGGTGGAAGCGGAATTCTGATACTAATTTGTCCGTCTTCTCGACCGCCTCGACGCAGGCCTGCTTCAGCTGGCGGTCAACGGTTTCTTCGTGGCCCGGCTTGGGTATTTTGTTGTCAAATCCCTTTTCGACCAGTACAAGCGCCCTGTTCACCAGATTGCCCAATTGGTCGGCAAGCTCGTTGTTGTGCCTTTCCATCAGGCTGTGCTCCGAGAAGTTGCCGTCCTCGCCGCTCGGTATTTCCCTCAGCAAAAAGTAACGCACGCTGTCGCTGCCGTATTTCTTGACGAGCACCCGCGGGTCTATCGTGTTGCCGAGTGACTTTGAGATCTTCTCGCCGTCCACCGTCATCCAGCCGTGTATGAACACCGTTTTTGGCAGTTCTATTCCTGCCGACATCAGTATGGCCGGCCAGATCACGCAGTGGAACCATGCTATGTCCTTTCCGACGCAATGGACATCCGCCGGCCAGAACTGCTTGAACAGCTTGCCCTTCGGCCACCCGAGAGCCGTTATGTAGTTAGGCAGCGCGTCGAACCAAACGTAAGTGGAGTAGCGCTTGTCCAATGGGAAGGGTATGCCCCACTTTACTGTGGCTCGCGTGATGCTCACGTCCTTGAGCCCTTCCTTTACGCGGTTGATTATTTCGCTCCTGCGATGAGCAGGCATTATGAATTGCGGGTTCTTCTCATAGAACTCAAGCAGCTGCTGCTGGTACTTGCTCAGCCTGAAAAAGTAGCCCTCCTCCTTAATCCGCTCGCATTCCTTCTTGTGGATCGGGCAACGACCGTCTTCGAGCTCGCGTTCCGTATAAAATCGTTCGCAGCCCACGCAGTAAAGTCCCTCGTATTCGGCCTTGTAAATGTCTTTTTGTTTCGCGACCTTCTTTATGAGCTCCACGGCTATTTTCTCGTGGTCCTTGTCCGTCGTCCTGATGAAGCGGTCGAACGAAACGTTCAGCTCCTGCCAGGCCGCCCTGAACTGCGGCGCCATTTTGTCCACGAACTGCTGTGGAGTAAGATTGGCCTCCGCGGCCGCGCGCTCGTTCTTCTGGCCGTGCTCGTCCGTGCCCGTGAGGAAGTAAACGTTTTGGCCCCCAAGTCGGCGCCACCTTGCGAGGACGTCCGCCTGTATCTTCTCCAGCGAATGGCCTATGTGCGGCGGCGCGTTCGTGTAGTCTATCGCCGTCGTGACGTAGAAGCCTTTTTTGCCTTTTGGCGCCGACTTCCGCCCGACGCTTTTGGCCTTTCGCTTGATTCCCATGCCCATTCTTTCCGCGCGGAGAATATAAATTTGCGCTGGGGTGGAATCCACCCGGCAGAAATGCGCACGGGTGGCGGACATGCAACCTTGCTGAAGGGTTGCGATTGCTGGTGTTGCTGCTGGTGGTGCTCTGAAATATGAGCACTAACTATGCCTTCTCTTCCGGTATATAAACCACTACTGCAATTTCGGTCTGGACGTATCGTCCATAATTTCTTGAGGGATTGGCGCGGAAAGGCTTTTAAAAAGCGGGCTGCTATTATACCGCATGGTCGAACTCATACCGATGCGGTTCTACGGTTTTGACACCGTCATATACCTTGTGGGCGCCGTCATCTGCCTTTTGATAGCCTACAACGCGGCCAAGTTGCATGCGTACAGCGGGAAACGGCAGCATTTCTACCTTGCGACGGCCTTCACCATCATGGGGATAGGCATGGCCACCATGACGCTGACCACGGCCTATACGTATTACCAGATGCTTTACGTGACGGACGGGATATACTTTTTCGACCCCGTTTTCAACGTGGACGACCTGGGCTTCTGGATATACTACCTTTCCGCTTTCGCGGCCTACGGGATGCTCATAATGATGTACACTCCTGACGGCAAGGCCGCCGCCTTCGCGCCCGCGATTTTCTTTTCGGCGCGCTATTTCGAGTATTTCAACATCGTGCTGTTCTTCATGATGGCCTACGTGGCCTTCCGCGCCACCATGAACTTTTTCATGAAGAAGTCCAAGCCCGCGCTGATGGTGGCCGCGGGCTTCGTGATGCTCGCCGCCTACCACGCCATAATGCCCTTCGCGATGTTCAGCAAGGTCGCGTACGTGGTGGCGCACGGCGCGCACATAGCGGGCTTCCTGTCATTGTTGCTGATGCTGCTTTCCACGGGAAAGAAATAGCTGCTGTTGGTTTGTATGAAGTTCCAGCTGGAAGAGAAGAGGGAGGAAAGCGGCGAGCGCCGCTCCCAGCTCCAGATATACGCGGACATCCTTAGGCTCATCCAGAAGCGCGGCGGCCTGGTCAAGCCGACGCACATACTTTACGGCGCCAATCTCTCGCACGCCCGCCTGACAAAACACCTCACCTGGCTGCTCGGGAAGAACTTCATAATCGAGGACATGTCGAGCGGCCACAGGCTGTACAGGCTGACGCCGAAGGGCAAGGCCTTCATAGACGAGTTCAAGAAGATAGAGGAATTTTCTGATGCGTTCGGCGTACCCATCTGAACTTATTTCTTGGTTATGTCCGCCATCGATTTCAGCACGTAGTCAGGCCGCTCTTTTTTCGCGGCTTTCCTGTAATCGTTCATGTTGTCCCTGCCCGTGAGGACGAGCGCCGTTTTGTAGCCCAGCCGTTTGCCCAGCGCCACGTCGCTGCCCATCTCGTCCCCCACAATCAGGGTTTTGCGCGGATTGAGCTTTAGGCGCTTAACGAACCTTACCATGTGTTCGCTCGGCTTGCCCAGCAGTTCGAACTCCTGCCTTGTGGCGGCCTCCAGCGCGGCGGCTATCGCGCCCGCGCCCAGGGTCTTTTTGCGGCCCATGGACCACACCCCGCCCGCCGCGGTCTTGTAGCCCTTCGCGCCTTCCCACACCGCCTGCGTGGCGTCGGCCAGCTTGCCGTAAGTCACATGCCTGTCCTCCGAGACGATGACCGCTGTTGCCCCGCTGCGCACCAGCTTCACCCCGCCCGCCCTCAGGTCCTGCAATATCCCTTCCCCTATCACGAAGACCTTCTTTCCTCTGAAAAGGCCGATTGACGTCTCGATGGGGTTTATGATGTGCGCCGTGTCCGTCCGTATTCCGAACGCCCGGAGCTTTTTCACGAACCCGTCCTGCGTGAGCACGCAGTTGTTCGTTATGAAATAGACGTCCTTTCCGGCGGCCTGCAGCCTTTTGACCGCCTTTGCCGCGCCCGGGACCGGCTGCGTCCACCACCACACCGTGCCGTCCAGATCAAAGATGAAATTGTCAAACTTGTCCGCGAGCATGGAAAGAATTCTGTGCGCCGCTTATTAAGATTACCATCGCACTTCCACTTCATCGGCGCGCCAGCGGCTGTCCGTGGCCGACTTCTCAATCTCAAGCATCCTGCCTGCCCTGTGCTCCAGGATTCCGCCCCATGCGATATTTACCCCGTTGTCGCCCGCGTATTCCTGCGGGACCACGAACGTTTTGGCGCCGCGCTCTTTTGCCATGATGCCTATCATCTCGGAAAAGCGCTTGTTCGCGGCCACCCCGCCCACTAACAACACTTCCTTTTTGTCGGTATGGGCGAGCGCGCGCTCCGTCACTTCGACCAGCATTGCAAAGCACGTTTCCTGAAGCGAATAGCATAAATCTTCAACGGCTGTTCCCTCTTTCAGCTTCTGCAGGGCCGCGGTAACGATCCCCGCAAAGCTCAGGTCCATTCCCTTTACCACGTAAGGCAGCTCCACGTACTTGCCGCTCCGCGCCGCTTCTTCCACGCACCTGCCCCCCGGGTTCCCGAGCCCGGCTTCTCTTGCGAACTGGTCCAGCGCGTTCCCGACCGGTATGTCCAGCGTCTCACCGAACACGCGATAGCGTCCGCCGGCCAGCGCAAGGACCTGCGTGTTCCCGCCCGAAACGTAAAGTATGACCGGGTCCTGGGCACCCGTTGCAAGCTTCCCTATTTCTATGTGGCCGACCGCATGGTTCACTCCGACCAACGGCCTGTTGAGCTTCAACGCCAGCGTGCGCGCCGCGACCGCTCCGACCCTCAAGCACGGAGGAAGACCCGGTCCCTGTGCAAAAGCAATCAAGTCGATGTCTGAAAGGGTGACGCCTGACTGGCGCAACGCGTCTCCAATCACACGGCTGCATACGTCCGCATGGTGGTCGGCCGCCTCGCGCGGGACGATGCCTTTTCCTTGCTTGGGAACGAACGTGTCCCGTGTGTTAGAAAGTATCCTGCCGTCAGAATCCGCTATCCCGGCGCCGAAGGTGTGCGCCGTGCTCTCGATGCCGAGGCATAACATGCTGGATTTCACTTCTTGCTGCTGATTTCCGCGTACCCGCATTTTCCGCAGTGCACGCGGTCCTTGTGGACCGCTAAGAATGTCCCCGGCCCGCAGCGCGGGCACCACTTGCCTTCCGCCTTCCCGTTCTTGTACTTCTTCCACACCTGCACGCTGGCGTGCTTGTGCTTGCTTTTCGGCCTCTTGCCTTTCTTTTCAGCTGCCATCTATAATCACATCACTTTTTGGTCGCCGGAGCTGTCGCCGCTTCGGCTTCCGCGCCTTCCTTCTTGACCTGCTTTTTCCGCTTGTGCGCCTTGAACTTCTCGCGCACTTCCGCGCTGTTCCATATCTTGGCGCTCACCGTGCCCGCGGCCCTCCCCTTCGCCGTGCTCAGGTTCGTGATCTCGACCAGGCCCGCGTCCGCTCCCTTGGCCCGTGCGAGCTCGGCCGCCACGTCCGCGGATTTCGGCGTTGGGCCGCCCTCAAAATCGAGCTCCGCCTTCAGCTCCTTCCTCTGCAAAACGGGGTTGTCCTTCTCGCCCGTGATTTTCAGTTTCATACCTTCACCTTATAGCCAAGTATGAAAGTGTATTGACTGATTGATTTTCCCGAAGTCAATTTCAGTTTCATAACTACTACTTTGAAGGATATACCTATTTAAAGTTTCAAAGAAGGGGGCGAAATCAGATTTCCCGCAGCTCTTCGCCGAGCTTGGTTATCTTCATTATCTTTTCCCTTATGTCCCGCAGCTCGTCCTCGGTCTTGGCGCGCTTCTCGTCGAGCTCCCTTTCCTGGTTGATGACGTCCTCGAGCTCGTCCTTTATCGACTGCTCCTTCTTTTTCTTGCCGCCGAGGTTCTTTTTGAGCTCGTCCACGGAGCCTTCGAGCTCGTCCTTTTTGCCCCTGAGCTCTTTGATCTCTTCGTCAAGGTCCGCCAGCGCCTGGCGCAGAAGTGATTCTTCTTTCTTGACCGCCTCTAATGTGACCTGTGCATCCACCATTTTCATCACTCTCTTTCTAATTTTAACGGCACCATATTTATAAACCTTCCTGTGTTCGGCTATCGGCCCCCTTCACCTTTTTGAGCACGGTCCTCACCTTCTCCCTCCCGGCCCTGTAGGCTTCCTCGTTTATATAGCCGGCCTCGAAGGCCTTGTCCAGCGTCTCCAGCTGCTTGTTCAGCTTGGCCTCCGCCCTCTCGGCCGCCTGGTCCGCCCTTATGGCCTCCTTCTCCTGCTCGAACCTCTCGTATATGTCCGGCAGCATTTTCTTCTGCCGCTCGATCACGTTCTTGAGGTTCCTCGCCTCGTACACCGTGCCCAGCAGCATGGCGCCTATCACTATCAGTATGGGCGCGAAGGCCCCGAGCGGCGTGTTGCCCACCACCTTCTGTATCTCCGTTATCGTGTTGGGCATGCACACTTCGCACTCCCCGCCGCAATCCGTGCCCGTCTCGTTCTGGTTCTGTATGCCGTCGAAGCACGTCGGTATGATCCTGCAGCGCCTTACTTCGAACGGTTTGCGTACCGTGCTCCCGCAGTCCTTTTGGTCCGTGCACAGCCGCGTCTGGAAGCCGTTCGTGCACTCGCTCCATTCCGTGCACGTCCATTCTTCCGCGCACAGCGCCGAAATTGCGAACATCGGGGACGTCTCCCCGCCCGCTCCGCCGCCTCCGCCCCCTCCGCCTCCCCCGCCGGACGGGCATGTGCCGCAGTCGGACGGGCAGACCGCGCAGGTTTCCCCGCCGTTGCACACGCTGTCGCCGCACTCCGCCTGGGACTCCCCGAGCACGAAGGCCGAGAAGCTGCTCACGTTGGCGCAGTACGTGCTGTTGCCCGACATTCCGCCGGTTGTCTGCGTCCAGCCGCCCGTGCAGTTGTTGGCGTCGAAGTCCCAGCCGCACTTGAATATCGTCTTCCTTGACGGCTGCGTGAAGCTCACCCCTGTGAGGTCGAAGCACACTTCCCCGCTCCTTGTTTCATATAGGTTGAAGTTCGGGTATGCCGCGAAGTGACGGCTGGTGAAGGTCATGTTGTCGCCCGGTGTCAGGTCCCCGAGCTCCTCCTTCAGGTAGGCGCCGTAGGTCTTGTTCGCACTCATGTTTATCTCCTTGAACTCGACCGTTGCGCCCGTGAGCATGAACTTGAGGTCATACCTGTCCCTCTCTATCCACATCTCAGGCGATACGAACGCCGTGGTGTTGCTTATTATGGTCGTGCTGTTCGTGATGCCCTCTATGACCGTCCTGTTCACGATGCTGCCCAGGTACTTTGTCCCGCTGCTGCTCAGGTTGAACTGGTGGGCATTGCTCGCATAGAACACCGCTATGGTCGACGTCACGTTCCCTTCGACGTTGTTCACGGTCACGTAAACGTCCTGCGAGTCGGTCAGTATCCTGTCCGAGACGGTTACGGTTATCCTGTAATAGCCCGCGCTGTCGTACCAGGTCTGCCACTGCCCCGTTGAATTGAACGGACCGCTGTAGCTGTATACAAGCGTGTCGTTGTCCGGATCGCTCGCCGTGGCGCTTATGGACGCCGTTTCGAGCTCATTGACCGTTATGTTGCTGATGAGGTTTAGCACGGGCGCCCTGTCCACGAAGTTGACGTCCAGCAGGCCCCATGCCGAATTGTTGACGATGCCGTAGTTGTCGGTGGCTATGATTGTTATGTTGTAGATGCCGTCCGGCGCGCTCGCTCCGGGCGTGAACTGGTAAGACCATGTGCCGTTGCCCTGGTCCGCCATGGCGAAGTTCGCGCTGGTGCCGTTCGAATAGAGCACGTTGGCCTCCACGCCGTTGATTCCGAAGTGGTCCGTCACGTTGGCGGTGATGGTGGTGCTGTTCTGCTTGTATATCGGGTTGGGCGCCAGCCTGGGCTCGCTGACCGAGGGCGGCGTCCAGTCTACCGCAGTCACCCATCTCGTGATTGAGTCTTCCGTGTAGTTCTCGTTCTCGTAGAACGCGGCCGTTATGTTGTAGTTGCCCAGCGTGTCATCGAACCACGTGTTGCCGCTCGCTATCTGCGTCCCGTTCCTGTATGCATGTATCGTCCCGCCTGACGGCTCGCTTAGCACGGCCGTGATGTTTACGTACCTGTCGTAGTTCATGGTCACGTTCGCGGCCGCGCCGTCCAGAAGCAGGGCTATGCTCGGCGCTTTCTTGTTAACGATAAGATAGTAAGTCAGACCTGTTGAGTTGTCGGAGTAGTTCGCATTGCCGGTCGCATTGACTTTGTAAGCGTAGGTCCCC
>Ga0315297_10000743_pt1 | contig 19301 bp, 16 predicted proteins | sample YL17G15_0_MG_FD_203628 | JGI IMG/M metagenome (GOLD analysis project Ga0315297, IMG submission 203628) | Sediment microbial communities from Yellowstone Lake, YNP, Wyoming, USA - YL17G15_0 | ecosystem: Environmental > Aquatic > Freshwater > Lake > Sediment | place: USA: Wyoming | collected... | reverse complement strand
GATTGCGATCATATTGCATAACCTCATAACCAGGTTAAGGCCTGCCTCCTGGAAAAAAGCGTTGGTTGACTCGTTCTTGATAATTCTTGGAGGAATGACATCCCTGGTGGGGATCGTTTCCTGGATAGCTGCGCAGGGCGTCACCCAGCAGTTTTGGGAGGCTGCCTTTGTCTATAATTTCGTTTACTCATCAGCTGGTTTCTTGAGCCGCGTCAAGTCCATCGCCACAGGCATGTTCTATCTATCCACGCTAACCCTGCTGGCGCTCACCGGATGGGGGGCAAGCTTACTTAGGTCGAAGTTCAACAGACTGCACCTTCGACAGGCGCTCGATCCAGGCGCGGCATCGTTCTTATCAATATGTTTGATTGATCTGCCCATCGAAGTTATCCTGGCAAGCATTTCCGGTTTTTCCTTTCGGCACTACTATATGTCGCTTTTACCTGTCTACGCCGTCTTTGCCGGTTTCGGTTTTTGGTTGTTTTTCTCGCAGCTATCCTATCCACCCATATCCAGGAAGATAAAGAGAATGCTCACGATTTGCATAGCTGTGATTTTCGTTATACCTGTTGTGTGGGCCGGTATTGCGCTGGTAAAAGACACGCATTACATGGCTGATAGGGGGATAGCGTACAATGACGTGATATCTTACGTCAAGCTTCACACTTCGGAGGATGATTTCGTCCTGGTATGGGGAGCTGAAACAGGGATAAATTATGCGACGCAACGACGCAGTCCTTCTCGTTTTGTCTATCAGTATCCCTTGTATCAGGCTGGCTACGTTAATCAAAAGATCATCGAGGAATTCCTCGGGGACATCGTTCGAAACAAACCGCGCTTGATAATTGACACTAAAAATCCCGACACACCGATATACGATTTCGGAATCGCCTCACCGAAAATAGAGGCTGACTTACAGTTCCTGCAATCAAACTACCAGATCGAGGAAGAGCTTGGTCCATGGACCGTCTATGAGTATGCAGGGAATTGAATCCTATGGAAATCCGTCTCCTCTCTGATATCCAGGCGTTCGAAAACCTTCGGGATCCCTGGAACAAACTGCTACCGCAAAATCCCGTCCAGGATGTTTTCTACACATGGGAATGGCTGTTCGCGTGGTGGAAGCATTATGGAAAGCAGCGCGAACTCTGGCTCGTCACTGCCTGGATTGCGGACGAGTTGGTTGGCGTAGCGCCGCTGATGTTGGAGACGAGAAAAAAATACGGGTTGAGGGTGCGGGTGCTTTGCAACCTCGGTACGCCGAACATAGATATTGGTGGTTTCTTGGTTCGGGATGGAGATCAAAGAATCTATGCCGAGATAGGCAACTATCTAATCAAGCAAAAAGCGCAATGGGATCTCCTGGAACTCAATGAATTCTTGCTAGATAGTCCCGAATCCAGGCAGTTGATTGCCCTCTTTACAAATTCAGGGTTCATACACACCCACAAAGACAATCATCATTTTTACCTGCCAATTCAAGGAAATTGGCAAAGTTATTTGCAGCATCTCTCTTCAAATTTTCGCGGTGACATCCGAAAAAAGAATAAGCGTTTGAATGAGTCACAAGGAGAATTGATATACAAACATCACACTGGACGGGAGGTGACCTGGCAAGATTTTTTGGCGATCTTCGAGATCAATGAGCATGGCCGTTTCCCCTATTTTTACCGTTCAGCCGAGGAACGCGCCTTTCAACGGGAGCTTTTCGAGGCGATGACGGATCGAGGCTGGCTCGATATACATTTACTGTATATAGGTATATTACCAGTGGCATATCTTTATGGGTTCTTGTACAACAATAGATTCGAGAATTGGAGAACTGGTTTTAACAGCCTGTATTCTAAATTTTCAGTTGGAAAGATCTTACATCTAATGGTAATCGAAGATTGCTTTAAAAGAGCCGTTACCGAAATTGACTTCCTATGCGGCGAAGAGATATACAAGACACACTGGCAAACAGTGGAGCGCACCTACACCCAATTGCGCTTTGTCCCCCGCAATAGACTGGTAGCTATGGTGGCTTACATTTGGCCGCCCAGGCTGAAAGCTCTACTCGATCCCAATCAGTAGACGGGATGCTCCCTTCTAAAGAACCTATAAACCGGCGTCAGGTGGAAGTGAAAAGCGGAAAGCGAGTGACTGGGCCATAAGCCTATCCGTGGAAAGCATAGGTTACGATCATCGGAGAGTGACGCGCTCCCCTCGATGGTCGTGACTGCAAATTTAAAACCCTCGCCGCGTAAGAATTCTATAAGCTCTGGGGTGAAAAATTCAGGTTTTCCATCTGGGAATGCAAAAATAGGTAACGCCTTTCCGATCTCACTCCGAATTGCCTCCTGTGAGGTGCGGATTTCATAACAGGCCTGCTCGAATGGTATCCGGCTGAGAAGTGCGTGAGTGTGGGTATGAGCAGCAATCGTCACGCCGCTGTGAGCCAGCGTCCTCAATTCGTCCCAGGTCAGGGTAGCGGGTGGGGAATCGAAGTTTATCAGGGCAAAAGCAGCGTAGAGTGAATCGACAAATTGCATCCCTTGCTCGAAAGGAAGGGTTTTTACCTCATGCCGCAAACGTTCGATTACCTGTTTTCTTTCACCTGGATTACGGAGAGAGAATGAACCAAAGGGTGTGGAAATTTCCTGTCTTGGGCAATTGCATATGGCTATAAAGAGCTTATCCCACCAAAATAATCCCTGTCCAACATAAGCTGAAGGGATGAACAGAACCGGTTTTATCCCATATCGCTCCGTAACAGGAAATATGATTTCTTTGAAATCTCGATAACCATCGTCTACAGTCACCAAAACAGAATTCTTGGAAAGGGGATGCCTGCCTTCGATTGCGTCTAACACATCCTCCGCTGAAACAGGATGATATTTTTCCGCAATCAGCCGCATTTGGGCATCTAACTGCGCGGGGTCAGCGCTGATAAGCGCCGAGTCCAAATAGGGGCGGTGATCATACTCATCCACGCGGTGATAAACCAAAACATATAAATACTCTTTCAGGTAGTGGCCCAAATTCTGGAAAAAGGCAATCACCCCCAGATTCTCGACAACATCGAGGGCTGTTGATTTCCATCCAGTTTTTTTTATTGGACGATAGAGTTGGTTAATATCAAGGCTCACCGTGCCTCCCGACAATCTTCTTACTTCACCGTTTTCTTGCGATTGATACCCGATATCACGCTAATCAAAATTATGATTGCCATCATTACAACCAACCCAATCACTATCACAGGCACCCATTCACGGCTGGCTGCGCTAACGCTTGGGGGCTGCACTGGCGCCATTTCGGTGGATAACGCTTCAGCGGAAAGCGTCGAGGTTGTACCGGAAACGACACTCTCGACTACGAGCCCGATTCGGATATCTGTACTCGAGATGGTCTCGCCATTGATCAGCGCAAAATCGCCTTTTAACATGCTTCTCAAGGCAGACCTGGTCAATGCGCCCCCGGCCTGCTGGACTCCACCTGTTGCATTTCCCAGCACAGCCAAAATGGTGTGTGCACTATCCCACGGCGCGTTGAGCAATTCCAGATAACCAAGCTCCATCCCCTCCGGCAACCGGTACTCGACCGGCAGGTTTGTCAGTATCGCGACATTGCTGCCCTCCTCGAATGGAGCGGGAAGCGCATTTCGCAATTCTGTTATGATCGCCAATTCCATTGGCAGTCCAATGATAATTAGATCATGATTCCGGCGCACATCCTCTGGAATCTGTCCATCATACGCGAGGGCCAGGTCGAGCGGCGCATTTTTAGCGCTCCTGCCCAAGTTGAACGCAATCTGGACAGCGACATCCCACGCTGACTGGTTTTGCTGAGGCAAGATGAACGCTACGCTGGCCAGAGCAGGATCGTTGATGAATGGGTAGGGATAATTGCCCAGGTTTTGCAGATCGGAGGAGGAAATGGTAGCAGGCTCCAAAGGGAGGTGAAGAAGCGACTCTGGTTCGATCCTCACGCCCACGAAGGATCCCTCCGCAGATCCAGCGAGAGGCGAAAGATTCACACGGATGGTGATAAAATTGGCTCCCTTAACAAAGAAACTGGGGCGGATACTGATCCGCAGGGTGCCGCCTTTCGCCGTTCCATCCGAAAAGCGGGAACCGCCGATGTAATGGTCATTTAGATACACTTCCAGATTGGAACTTGTGTAATCCAGCAGCGTCGAATTACTGAACACAAGATCGAGATACGTGCCTTCCCCCACATCATAGCCAGGAGGAATATCGAACTGGAAATCAACCTGGCTCTGGTCCCCTGTCACAAATTTCCTTTCATAGCCGATGTCCCGGAAAGTGCGGTCAGTGGATGGAGGAATCAACGAACCGCCCCCGCCTGCAACTATGGAACCGCCAGGGCGGACACCTGCCACGATGGCCAGGCTCGGATTCGAGCCGGTCTGGATGTTGCCGGTGCTCAATGCCTGAGCAGCTTTGATTACCCCGGCATCTGTATTCCCCCCCACCACCAAAACGACATGTGTATTATCCCGGGGAGATACCGCCATCTGCAAAATCCCATCGTCTGGCTGCATTTCTGGCAAGAGGTAGCCCGCGTCATTGACGGGGGCGGGTAATGAAGCTTGCGCCAACATGGGAAATGCGGACGGTTTCCCCACAAAGATAAGATCCTGGTTCGTCCAGGTCGTGACAGAAAACTGGCTGGCAATCAGGAAAGATAGGGCAAGTTCTCCGTTGCTCATCCGCCCAAAGCCGGCAGCGACGATGAGGACCGCTTTCATTTCATCCGCTGTGGGAGCGTCGGGGACGACTAAAACAGCTTCGCCAGCGATGGTCAGATTCGGCTGGTAAATCGGTATCGGCAAGAGTCTTAGATCAGTCGAAACAGCAGGAGCAGGCGGATTTTCCTCCTGGGCGTAACCGTTCGAGTAAATCGTACCACCGAACAAGGCTGCTGAAATCATCGCCAAAACGAAAAAGCGAATGAGCTTATTCATGGTTGATCCTCACTAGTCTGAACGAACTTCTTTTCATCAATCACTATTGTACCCTCGACGCGCGGCTTTTTTCCAGATGGTGGTGCTTTTACCTGTCAAGTAATCGAGCAAACCCAACAACGCAGCATAATTGCTGTTGACCAGGAAAGTAGGCAGATATAACAGCTTTCCCAAATACCCTTTTATAGTAATGCGCCTGCCGAGCCAGGCCAAGAAGTAAAAAAGGAGTTGAAGAATGAAAATGAGCCAATGATAAGGCGGCGACAAGTAGAGCAACGGATATGATCCCAATGGATGTACCCATATTATGGAGATGAAACTAGCAAGGAACGCTCCAATCATTGCGAACGGCACGAGCGGCCGCAGGAACTTGTGGGAAAAGATTTGCCACACAATCAATGGCCGCCGATACGGCAAGTTCCAAATAGACATGCCCATAGCCTGGTAGCGGCCAGCAATGATCCGCGTCCGGCGGACAATCTCGTCCCGTTCATCCAGCGAACCAGTCTCCCGCGAGCAGGCTTCAGGGGCGTAGATGAGCCGGAAACCTTTCCTGATAAGGTTCAATGCCAGGAAAAAGTCGTCGTTGATGACCGAATCGGGAGGGGATTCGAACAGGTCCTGCCGGATGGCGAACACCTCGCCAGAGACGCCGGTGCAGGAACCCAGGCGCGTCTCCTGCTTCTTGATGAAGGATTCATATCTCCAGTAAAGGCTGTCGACCTCGCCCAATGCGCTTTCCTCTTGGACGATACGCTTACTGCCTGCCACTGCTCCAACCATCGGGTCGGAAAAGGGTTTTACCAGTTCTCGTAGGGTGGAAGGCTCATAGAAGTTGTTGGCATCCGAAAACACGAGGATTTCGTTGCGCACGAGAGGCATCGCCCGATTGATGGCTGCCATCTTGCCGCGCCTGGCCGGATCGTAACTCAGCTCGACGCGACGGAGCGCAAACGAACTGACGATTTCCACAGTCCGGTCGTCGCAGCCATCCACAGCCACAAGGATTTGGAGACGATCGGACGGGTAATCCAACGCCAGGCTGTTCTCCAGCTTGGCTGCAATGACCTCCTGCTCGTTATAGGCCGTGATGAGCAGAGTTACCGTCGGAAGATACGGATCATAGGCGCCTGGTCGCGGGCGGAAACTGGCAAACAAAGTCAATATCAGCGGATAGCCCGCGTAAACGTAGAAAATACCCGCCATGCACAGCCAGAATAGGATCCCGATCATATCTGCGATAGCCCCCCTTCGAGAACCTGGCGGTAGAGGTCAACGAGCCGGTCTGCCATCTTTGCCAAAGAGTAATTTTGTACGACATGAGCGCGGGCGTTCTCTCGAAGTCTGCTTTGCAGCTTTTCGTCTTCGAGCAGCGTAACAATCGCCTCGGTGAGAGCAAGAGGGTCATCGGGCGGCGTCAACCAGCCCGTCTCCAGGTGATGGATGACTTCCGGGTTACCTCCAACAGAAGTGGCAATCACCGGCAGGCCGCAGGCCAAAGCCTCCAGCAGGGCAAGAGACAACCCTTCCGCAGCAGAAGGCAATACGAATAGGTCGGCTGCCTGAAGGTATGGCGTCACATCTGCCTGGCTGCCCAGGAACAGGATACCATCCTCTGCCCTTTGTTTCAATTCGACTTCCTCAGACCCGCTGCCCACGATCAACAACAGCGCTCGAGGAACAGTTTCGCGAACGGAACTCCAGATGCCGGTCAATAGATCAACCCGCTTCTCAGGCACCAAACGCCCCACAAAAACGACCACGCGGGCGTCCGCAGGAAGATCCAATCGAGATCGTAAAGCAATTATTTGCGCCGGGGCCAGGGGGGCAAAACGCTCGGTATTCACGCCATTCGGGATCTGAATCCGTTTTTGGACAGGCACACCTTCGGCGGCCAGTTCCCCGTCAATCACCGCGCTGATCACGCAAAAAGCAGCAATCTCGCGGCATAGGAATCTAAGCCGGGTTTTCCCTAAGAACCTGCGTTTCAGACGCAGCACATCGCTGGACAGTCCGCTGCCATGCACGGTAGCCACAACGGGTATACCAAAAAGCTTCCTGGCGGCAATCGCCGTCGTCGCCGGAGAGATCAGCTCATGCGCGTGGATGAGATCGGGTTTCAGCCGAGCGATCAACGGCAACGCGGCCAGAGTAAACATCAGCGAGGCGACCGGCTTGGAACCCGGCACCGGCAACCGGTAAACGGGCGCCCCGCTCACTGTCTCGAAGCGATCCGTGCCGGGCAGACGCCGGGTCAGGATGTAAGGCTCCACGCCCCGCGCCTGCAATAACGGGACAACGGCCGCCAATTGGCGTTCGACCCCGCCGATGCGCGGGTAATACCCGTGACTGAGCATTACAACCCGGATGGGGGCTTTCAATGCACTAACCTTTCAGACTCGAATTCACCAGCCTTCGTCGAAAGCAATTGCCGATACAGGTTCAAAAGTCGCTCCATCCAGGCTTGAGGAGAATAATCCTGCATGGCCCGGGCGCGGGCAACCGCGCCCATTTCTCGGAGCCGGACCGGGTTCAAGAAAAGTCTGGCTATCGCTTCGGCAATGGCTCGAGGTTGGCGAGGAGGGATGACCAACCCGATGTCCGCTGTGATCAGGCGTGGAATGTCGCCAACGGCCGTCGCAACAACCGGCAAGCCGGCCATCATCGCCTCCAGGATCGCCAAAGGCAATCCCTCCCAATGCGATGAACTCGCGTAGAGGTCGCTGGCGGCAAGCAAGCGAGGTACATCTTCGCGCGCACCCAGCAGGAGCACATTTTTCTCGAGGCTTAGTTTAGAGATCAGGTTACGAATATCCTCGAACAATGGCCCATCACCGATCAAGAGCAGAACCAGGTTTGGGTGGGAAGGAACCAGAAAAGAATAGGCGGTCACCAAATCCTCGTACCCTTTGGGTGGGGCAATCCTGCCGACGGAGATCACGATTTTCTTGCGCACATCACCGGCTATTTCTTTTCTCAGCTCCAACCGCTCCTTTTCGGTGATCCTGGCAGGGATCGAAACGGCATTTGGGATCACGTCAATGGCCCTGCCCCGCAAACGCCACTGGAAAGAGTCTGCGATCGTGTACCCCACAGCGACCACGCGCTTTGCCAAATGACGAATCGTCCAGGTCTCCAGCGCCCCGATGAATGGATGGAATTCCTGCAGAACGTCTTCTATCGAGTGCAGAGTGGTTACGACCGGAAGACCTGCCAGTCGGCCGCAGAGCGCGCCGATGATGTTGGCATAAGTCAGATGACACTGAACCAGGTCGAAGTTCCCGCCAGATAAAAAGCGGCTGAGGCGGAAAATGCGGCGCAAGTCTAACAAGTGCTTCGCTGGGAAAATGATGACTGTCGTTCCCAGACCAGCCAACTCATCGAGAATCACCCGATCATTATTCGAGCTGAGGGAAACGATCGTGAGTTCCAGCCCATGTACCTGGGCTTGGCCGGCCAGGGTTATAAGCAGCTTTTGGGCGCCTCCAATGATGAGATTATCAATAATCTGAACGATATGGAGTGACATACGAAGACCGGTCAATCGTCAAGAAGCAGCGACTTGCCCTGCATAAAAGTCTGGAACAAACCAAACCACTTGGAGTATTGCGGCGGATAGCGCGGGTCATTTGCGATGGCAGAGGGCAGGGACATTTCGATCAGGAACAGGTTCAGAAGCAGGTAAATCGCCCGAGGCGGGATATTCAATCTCTGGAAGAAGAGCACCAGGGTATCTTTGATCATCTCCGAGAGCCAATTACTCTCGATAAAACCCAACCTGAACGCCATTTCCGTTGGGCACTCATTCCATCCACGCCAGGGATAGAATAAAGCGTAGGTGGTCATGAAAAAGAAAATATCGTGGAAAACCAGGTCGGGATGAGCATATCCTTCCCAATCAATCACGCCCAAACCCTGGGGTGAGATCAAAAGGTTGCCAAACCAAAAATCGCCGTGCCTTGCGCATTGCCTTAGCCTTAACGACTGATACGCATTAGCAATCTCCAGTATTCGTTCTTTGTATCCCTTCGGCCAGTTGATTGACCCATAAGAATTATCCAGTTGTGCTAATTTACTATCCACGTTCGCGGCGTCATGAAAAGAGACGCTGCCAACCAGCGTAGCTCGCTCGAGTTCACACAAAAAATCGCAAGCCAGCCGGAAGTCGTGCTGTACCCACGAGGGACGAGTGTGTTTCCTTCTAAGTAATAATGCAAATAACGAAACACCAGCCAGGCTTCTCTCAACCGCTACCAATTTCTTCTGGAATTCAAACAAGCCCAAAGGAAGAGGGATTGCACTCGACAAGGTAGTCTGCCCGGCCAAACCACTTAGCGTTTTATACTCATTGTTTAGGAAAGTTCTTTGTTCCTCGGTTTGTGCGATTCTCAAGATCAGAGCTGGTTGTTTTTCACGATGGTTGAAAACAAGGATATTGATCTTGCGGTTCATCGAGCTGCGATCACCGATTTTCAACCCATAAAGCGGCGGGCGGATCCTGATCCCAACCTGGCTCAACTCATCGCGCCATTCATGTTCCACTTTTTCCAACAACTCAGTGATCACCGTTTCCTCCACTAGCGCGCCGAGCAATGATTACCAAGCCGCGAAACAACATCCATTGTAAACCGATGGAAGCGAGCAGGGTTGCCACTGGCCGCGTCCACGCTGCGAAGCGTATGGCTGGTACGAAGATATTCCTGAAGAAGAAATAAGCTGCTTCACCAGTATCCAAAGGAACCAATATCTCTGGATGCTCTAACTCGTCATAAGCGCCATAGCAGCGCATGATGCGGAGTCCATTTCGAGATAAAAGATCGCTGCTCTTTCCAAGAGAAATGCGAAACTGGCCTACAGGCCGCTTCTTCGAGAAAATATGGTATAGAGCTTCAGAATTATGGATGCCTAATAATAACCAACCGCCCGGTTTCAGTCGCTGGAGGATACGAGACAGGCAGGGGTCATAACAATCCGAGGAATATTCTGGGATGATCAAATGATCTAGATCAATAGGGAGATTACCCGAATCACCCGTCATTAACGAATGGTCAGCAGGCGGGGATATTCTTGTGACAGTTAAGCCATCCGCCGTCAGAGCTTCGATCAGGTGCTTTGAATCGCCCAAGACGCCAACTGCCTGACCCGGCGCCAGGGGCAGGAAAAAGCGCAGCTCTGCTTGCGAATACCCTGACTCAATCGCATTCATTGACCAATTTCCGGTTTGAATCTCTTGCCGAAGGTGGAACGCAGCATATTAATACCCTTCCGGGCAACCTCGCGATTCGTGAACCAGATCGCAGCTGCATAAACCAAACCGCCGACAACAGGCAGGATGACCAGCTGCAAGAGCGGAGCCATGCTTCTCAGCCAGATTTGGAGCGCGTACACACACAAGAACATCACCAAAGTGCCGGATATTGCCGGTTGCAGAGCAGAAAGGATGTCACGCAAGCGGAGCGATATCATGCGCTTAATGACAATGAATCTCACCAGGGTAAGAAAAGAATGTGCAACGACTTGCGCAAGCCCCACATAGTAGATGTTGTAACCGCCTGCGAGCCAAAGAAGGGGGATGGCAACCGCGAGTTTGAAGACACCCAGGATATTCATCAGATCGGGCCGCCCGAGTGCCTTGTAGATGTCGCCAGCGTTGAAACTGAGGGAATAGATCACGGCATAAAGCGAAATCGCCTGCATCACCGGGATGGCCGGAATCCATCGGTCGCCGAAGATCACTTTGACGAATTCTGGTGTGACGATAAACATACCCACCCCCACCGGAACCGTGTACAAGGCGATATAGCGCAGCGTAAGTAGAAAACCCTTCCGGAGCGACTCTAAATCATTTTGCAGCTTCGAATAGGCAGGGAAGAGAGCATTGCTGACAATATAGCATGTATTGATGATCAGCAGTTCAGGAATCCGGAAAGCCATGGTGTAATAGCCCAGATTGTCCGGGCCGAGACGCTTCCCGACGATGAGGTAATCTATATTGGTTTGGATCGCGCCCATAAATTCCGATAGGACTGTTTGAGAGCTGTACCCCAGGAGGTGGCGGGAAGTTCTCATATCCAGGGTCAGACGCGGCCGCCAGCGATAGACAAGCCAGTAAAGCGAGCTTGCCGCGACATTGGCCGCGATCTGCCCCCAAACCAGACTCCAGACCCCGTATCCCGCGAACGCCAGGCCGATGGAAACGATGGCCTTCGCAATGGACTTGCCGAGTTCAGGCAGTAGAGTCTGGCGGAATCGCAATTCCTTTTTCAGGCGCGCGGCATGGATGTTACCCAATCCCCAGACAATAAAAATAATGGATAAAGCCCGCACGATATCCGTCACACGCGGGTCATTGAAAAACGTTGCCACCCAAGGCGCGATAAGGAAAGTCGTGACTGAAATGATCGTATTAAATACAAGGCCTAAAGTAAAAGCAACGTTGGAATTGTGCTCGACATTATCCTGTTTATAGATGACGACATTTTCGACGCCCAAACCGCTGAAAGTATCCAGGTAGCCGATCACGATCAAGCCGAGCGCCATCAGACCGAACTCGTCAGGAGAAAGGAGGCGCGCCAATATGACGGTCGCTACGAACGTCACCCCTTTGCTCAAACCGAAAATCAGGTAGTTCCAGGCCGTCCCTTTTATCGTGGCCGATACAAGAATGCGATTATCATCCATGAATGCTTGCCTGGGGCGATGGATAATCCAAAAAACCTCAGCGATCCTCTTTCAACTCATTTTTTACGATATTCGGAATACTGAACGCAATACCCACCAAAAGCCAGAAATATCGGGGGTAGGCCGAGTGGATAAAAATTGATGCCGTCAGGTACCCAAATATACCTGCCCCAATCGCGGCTACCATTCTCGCAAGATCATCTCTCCTCATAAATTTTAGTTTCTTCCAACTGTCTATGATATTTTTCGCCATTGTCCCTAGCAATACGAGAAATACCGAGAGACCAAGCAGCCCCGTTTCAGCAGCGACTTCGATGTAAAGGTTGTGGGCCGCCCTTTCAGTTGCTGTTGGAGCGAGGCCTAAGCTCTTGGCATATTCCATATAATGTACAGTGTAGTTGTTCAAGCCGACGCCTAGGATTGGATTCTGCTTGATCATTTCCATTCCGGCCAGTGTCTCGCTTGCGCGGCCGCGAAGAGCAAAATCTTGGGTGCGAAAACCTACCGAGGGCGCGGAGATCAATTCTTTCAGTGTAGAAATCCTAGCTATATATTCCTGGGGGATCAACATAAAAAATGCGACACCCACCAAGATCAAGATAGGAAAATATTTAGCCCGCAAGGGGTATAGAAAGAACCACGCGAAAATCGCGGCAGCGAGTGCAACAAAGCCGCCGCGAGAATATGTAAAGACAACCGTCAAAGCAATTACCGTCAAAGCCCAGAGAGCCATCAAACGTAACGGACGGCTGCTTTCATCGAGTAACCTCTCCAAGGCCAGAGGAACCAGAACCAGCATAACCATAGCATAGAAATTTGGGTCGCCTACCGGGCCCATGATGCGATAGCCTTCTTGTGTACCAGCATACTGCATATAACTGGATTGAGCGAATCCCCAATAGTAATTTCCAAAAGTGCCGGTCAAATATTGGTAAACGCTGATCGTACCCATAAAAATCCCGGCAATTAGCAATGACCAGACAACCCCGCGCAACCTTACACCGCTATTTAGTAGAACGATAACGATGAAAGCAATAAAGACATCTTTTACAATATCATTCAAAGACTCGCTGACAAGGGTTGTATCAGACGCGTACAGCAGCGAGGAGACAAGCACCAGGCCATAGATCCCGATAATAACAGCGGCGCGCTGCCAACCCTCTGGACGCTCCTTGAAGACGGCCCAGCGGATCAGGATCACAACTCCCAATACGAAGATATATGATTTTGCTATTGAAGGAGCATCATGATAGTGGACAGCGATATCCGAAAAGCGGGTGTAGGTCAAAAAAAATAGAACGAGCAGACCTGTCTCCACGGAGAAGATACTGGCAATAAAGAGCGCCCCCCCAATTACCCCGACAACAATATACAAGGGTTTACCAAATTGGCTTATGGCAAAACCTAATACACCTCCCACAATAAGGGCTAGAAACGTGAAAACAACTTTCATTCCTACAGAGCGTTGCCGGATTCCGTTAGTTACCATTTCTTGTTCTGCTATCAATTCATTGCATTGAAAATACTGTAATAGTCAAGGACATCTCGAACAATTCAACCTCCCGCCACATGTGTCGCTGCGAGCGAAGCGAAGCAGTCTCCCGCCGCATATGGGGATTGCTTCGGCAGAGAACGCCTCGCAAAGACACATGAAATGTTCGATATGTATCTGATGAGTACATATTGAAAAAAACCTATTTTGTTGCGATCATTCGAATGTACAACAACCAGCCCATGAATTTATTACGAGATAATCGCTTCGCAAACTTGTGAGGCAATGTGGATAGCAATTGCTCCACCAGCGTAAATGGGGCGACAGGCAGTATAAGGAAAATGCCCAATTTCCAAAAATAGATGTTCACTTTCGAAAACCCGACTGCCTTGAACAACTTGCTCAATTCTGTGATTGTGTACTCTCGAAGGTGAAATCCGGTTGCTACATCATCAAAGTACATCGAAATGTCATGAGGCCCGTTGAGGCGATTGGGTGTAATGCAAAGATAGATCCCGCCGGGAGCCAAGGCCGCAAAGATGTTTTGGAGCTGCTCTAAAGCATCGTCATGGTGGAGATGCTCCATGAGCTGGTTGCTATAAGCAACGTGGATTCTTTCTTTCGGCACTGGGATACTACATCCGTCCGAAAGAACAAGGTGAAAATTACCTGGGGTGGTCGAAGATTTGGTGATCTCCTTAGAAACGTCAACGGCATATACTAGTTTTACGAACCCTGCCACTCCAAATGACAGCGCGCAATCTCCAGGCCCGATTTCCAGAAACGTTACATCCCCGTTTAGAAAACGTCTCAGCATCCGGACATGCTTTTCGGGTGAAACCTTTTGGGTTAATTGGGGATGGTGCGGAACACGTTGGAATAACTCGTCATACAGCGATGAGTACAAAACACTTCTTTCTTCTCGAGAGGCATTACGCAATCTGGAAGCCAATTCCTTCTCGATTTCGTAATGTTCCCGTAATTGCTGCATCGTTCTCAGCTCGAACTTCGGTCGTTTTTCAGCCACGGTTTGTCATCCTCGGTCTCGAGAGCGGGTGCTTTGTAAAGGATTTTCCTTCAAGCAATTTGTTTCTGGTCGGAATGGGGCCAGTCGCCGGTAGTATCCCATTCGCCAGGCAATATATTCAAACAATTCCTTCCAATCGCCTAGAAAGTTCCGGCCAGAAGTCAATACAGTAAGCGACTTTTCCCCCGAATAAGCGATCTTCCCGCCAACGGATTTGATGGTCGTGCCAACCTTGATATCGTAGTTCAATAACCCTTGATCGTACAGCTTTAACATCAGCGAGCGGAGAATAGCATAATTACTCCCTCGGCTCACAGGAATTCTTAAGACAACGCGTTTGAACCACCTGAATGTGTTATATAAATTCATCCTTGATTTCATTGCCGCACCTGCCGGTAGATCATAGTAACCGACATAAGTGTAAGCCAGTTGAAAACCCATCTCGAATTGCTGGATATACCAATCAATCAAATGCGTTGCATCAAGAAGGCGGCAATCCGCGTCGAAATGAATAGTGCATTCAGAAGAAGCGATACGCACACCCGGGACACGAACTGTGAGATATATTTCACCGCGCTCTTTTATTTTCGGGAAAGCCAGCACGCAAAGGCTTAATGCGCGATATTCTTCTATTTCTTCTGGCGGCAAATCCGGAGGATAGTTGTTGATTACCAGGATGATTTCCAAACGATGCTTCCCCTGGTATGCTGTAATATCCTTTACAAGATGCAGAACATTCTGAAGATCATTTTGGGCGTTAACAGGAATAACCACCGAGGCTTCTGGGGGCAAAGCCGGTTCGCCTCGCAACCTGAGGAGATGTTCCTTTATGGTAGCCCGAAATATGGCTACCATTATGGCTAGTTCGTCACTTTTTTTCATAAGACTACGACCAGTCTAGTACCTCTAAGAATCGTGGGGTGCAGGCTGCAACTACCCACACCCCACCTACTCGAGCTTCCAACACGGCCAGTCTCAGCGAGATGTCTCTTATTCTCAGCCGTATATTTTTCTCTTATTCGAGTCAATGATGGTAATCCCCTCGCCGCTCGTTAATGCTTTTTCAAGTGCAAGTTCGGCAAACTTCTTCAACTCCTCGGCTGATTCGCCAGGGCTGTGTTCCTTGATCCCGATAAAGGGTTTGAGATATAAATCTTCACCGGAAATGTTGATCTTAATGGGCACTGACAAAGCAACTCGTACCCGTCCCATGGTATTCAGCGCCTCACCAGTCGTCTCTGAAAGTAAGACTGCAAATGTATAATCACTCCACCGCCCGATAATATCCGTTCCGCGAAGTTGATTTTTCATGTTAGTGGTTGCGTCCCGTAATATTTGCTGAAACGATGAGCGGGGCAAAACATCAACATACTCCTTCAGTCCCTCCAATTGCACTATACAAAGAGATAAATAACCCGCGATAGGTGTGGATCTTGAAGAAGCCTTCGCTTCCAAACGCCGCTCGAATGTTTTTCGTGTAAGCGCCAACGACACTTCGTCCAGGGCAAACTGCTGCATGATATTCCCGATTGTGGCGCTCAACGTTTCGTTCAGGAACGCCAGCGCTACGCCAACCCCAAAACCTAAAGCCACTGCAATGCCGGCGTCACGGATAGGCTGAGGACGAATTGGTACTATCGGCAGGACGGCTGGATCCAATATCGCCATATCGAAAATCTTATAAGTAGTCTGTACATAATTGGTTGCACGTTCGCCGATGCTATTCGCCAATGAGACAATTGTCCCCGGGTCCGGGCCCTCGACAGAAAGTTCGATGATGTTCGAATCTGGCAAGACCACCGCCGAATAAGTATAGTCAATCAAGGCTAGTTCATTGAAGCCCAATTGGCTGAGCGTCTCGCGGTAGATCCGTGGACTATTTAGGATTTCGGCGTATGTTTGTGATATCGAGCGTTTGTCCAGTGTAGCTAAACTGTCGAGAAGTATGCCGCTACTCCCTGATAATAATGATGGATTTGGGATGACAATGAAACTCGTGCTCACGCGGTAAATCGGTTGCGAAACATAGGACACGATTAGAGAGGCCGTCATTGCAGCCAAGGCTGTCAGGAGGATGATCCACCAGCCGCGACGTAAAATTTGAAAATATAGTTTTATTTCCATAGGAATGCCTGCTCACGAATTGAGGTGGGGTGCACCTGTCTGACCCAGGAATTGCTCGAACAACGCAGAAAGCTGCCTGGCGCTATGGTCAATATTGAATTCCTTTGCGACGAGAGCTTTTCCAGCTTTCACCATCCGGGCGGATTCAACTGGATTCCTGTAAACAGTAGTCAACGCATCCGCCAATGCTGGTGGATCGGCAGGTGGAACAAGATAGCCAGTCACACCAGGGTGCACTAACTCAGGAATACCCGAGATTTCCGTAGCAACCACCGCCAAACCGCTGGCAAAAGCCTCCATGATCGAGACCGGGATTCCTTCCATCTTTCCTGAAGGGGTGACTATGCTAGGCTGTACGTAACAGTGTGCGTCTGGCAACAACCGCGCGACTTCAGCCTGGGTCTTGGCTCCCAGCAGCTCCACACACGATTCCAGTTTCCGGTCAACGATCATCCGCAGCAAGCCTGGCATTTCCTCGCCATCGCCGATGATGCGGCAATGAAATGGAAGGCCTCTTGCACGCAGCAAAGCACATGCTTCGATAAGATAGCGCATCCCTTTGTAGGGCTGGAGGCTTCCAATGCTGATAATTTCTAATGGTTCACTGCTGACGGGAGGATGGGCGTGGGCCTTGTAGATTGCAGGATCAATCCCACAATGCACAACGTGGATTTTTTCTGCAATACTTACTCCTATTTCACACGTCAGGTATTCCCGATTATAGTCCGAAATTGCGACGATGAAAGCAGCATCCCGAAGCTTGGCAGCCAGCATTGGCTTTTCTACAAAAATATCGTGCGCGTGAACCGTAATACTGTAACTGATGCCCACCAATTCATGGATCAACCACGCCGCCAGCGCAGGATGGGTCGCGTAGTGAGCATGGATGTGCAAGACCCCCTCCTGCTGCATTTGTTCAGCCATGTGCACAGCCTTTGGAAAGAGTATCACAGCCCGCAACAAGAACTTCAGGCTGGCGCGGTTCTCCCACACGACGCGAGACCACAAAGAAACGTAGCGTCGTGGACGAGTGGCCAATTGGCGCAGGTTGGCAGCCAGGATGTTGAGAGAAAGCCAGGGTAGACGATGCGCTCGCTTCAACCATGCCTGGGCCTCGGCGTGAACCATCGGCTGGTCTTGCGTGATCAACGGATAAAGTGCAATTTCCCATCCCTGCATCTCCACAGCGATCATCTCACGCAGGATGAATGTCTCTGGGAGGTGTGGAAAACGAGACATTATGTAAGCGATTTTTGCCCGCATTTAAAAGGTATCGCTATGCAGAAACTGGAAAAAAGCCGTAAATGTCTTTATCAGGATCTGAAAATCAAACCGCAGGCTGCGCCTCTCGATGTATGTAATATCGAGGCGTAAGCGTTCGGCGAATTCCGAATCATCCTGCCTGATGATCTGCCAGAGACCGGTGAGACCCGGCAACACGTCCAGCCGTTCGGTTTGCCACAGGTGATAAGTTTCGGGGCCGAAGGAGGTCGGCCGTGGGCCGACTAAACTCATCTCTCCACGCAAGATATTGAAGAATTGCGGCAATTCATCCAGACGGGTTTTACGCAGGAAACGGCCAACCACGGTCACACGAGGGTCATTGACGATTTTGAAATCGGGCCATTGGAGCTTATTCAAGTGTGCATATTCCCGCTTGAGATCCTCAGCATTCTTGACCATGGTGCGGATCTTGTACATCGAAAAATGTCTTCCGCCTTTCCCCGTACGCTGCTGAGTGAAGAACACCGGTGCAGTTGGGTCGCTGAGTAGGACAATGAAAGTGATCAGACCCAAGAGAGGCAACCAGAACGGCATCGCCAGGATGACCAGACTGAGATCCATGATTCGTTTGGCGATGTGATAAGACCGGCCGCGCAGCAAGTTTTTCTTGGGATCGAATCTCTTGATCCAATTGAAATCAGATGAGGCGTTAGTGAGGTTCATGAACAAAGGTTAGGAGTTCTTCTCAATAATTGGGGGGAAGATGGGGGTTCGCAAGCGGGCGAAGCCCTCTTGCGAACCCCCATACCCCACATTTATGAGAAGTTACGGTTAGGATTATTTTTTGCTCTGGTCTTCGATCATACTGGATGATTCTTGAGGCGCAGAAATCGGATGGGCATTTGGCGTTAAGAGCTTTAGTTCTGCCTTTTGAAGCAGTTCATCGAACGTGACAGCTTCAGCAGGAAAAGCAGCCATGCCCCATAAAATAGAAATCCCTAAATTTCCCTGCGCGAGGGACTGGATACGGTTTGCCAAGATGGTGGAGGCATGTGGCTCGGTTTCGGGACATAGGATCACAAATCGTCCTTTCTTTGCCTGCTGAAGAACCAGGTCTGTTCGACGTGCCGATTCATTCACAATCTGGCACAGACGGGCATTTGCATAGCGCTTAGCCATGTTGAGCTTGATCTCTTGAAGCGTGCGTTGCATGCTCGCCTGGAGCGTTTCCGGGTCAGGTTCTAGAACCATCACCGTCAATGGATGATTATATCGGCGGCTACGGGTCAGTTCCACTTTGATCGCTTCAGCCGCATCTTCGAGGCAAGCTGCCCGACCCGGAATCTCTCCAAAAGCGAGACTCTCTATAGTGTCTTCCACCTGGGTGATATGCCGCGCTAACCCTTGCGCGAGCAATACACCGGTTGTTACGAGAACAAGCTCAATGATCGCAACCTGCAGCTTGTCATACGTAAAAGAAGAAAATTGACCCGAGAAGAGCGACCATAATACAAGATAGATGACCCCCCAAAGCGGAATCAATAGATAGATTGAAGCACGCCTCAATTGAGGAATAATGATAGTCAGGACCATTGCCAGTAAAATTAGAACATAGGCAAATGGATGAAGGTTGAACGTGCCTGGCGCTCCGATATCCAGTCTCTCCAGGCCAAAAACGGCCACTATATAGATCAACACCAAAACAACCTGTCGCTTGATACTGCCCATGTAATTGCTCCCAATTGAAAATTGAATTCCTCAGGTAACTTCTCAATGAGTGGTGTATG
>Ga0315297_10000739_pt1 | contig 19325 bp, 18 predicted proteins | sample YL17G15_0_MG_FD_203628 | JGI IMG/M metagenome (GOLD analysis project Ga0315297, IMG submission 203628) | Sediment microbial communities from Yellowstone Lake, YNP, Wyoming, USA - YL17G15_0 | ecosystem: Environmental > Aquatic > Freshwater > Lake > Sediment | place: USA: Wyoming | collected... | reverse complement strand
GGGACGGGCTATACAGTCCTCGCGACCTTTCCGGATGGTGGACCATTTGATAACTATGCGCGAGGCGTAGGGGACAATCGTAACGTGGCCGGAAATAGAATCGCGCTATATGGCGACGGTACCACCGGCTCAACTGTCGATATCCCCGGGTGGGTAGGCATAGTCGGAACAACTGACATAGGGCGGGATGGCGTGGACGGTACCACTGCATTTAGTGCCTTTGGGACTTGGAGTGGTGGAACTGGGACATCGGCCGGATCGGCCGATTCTCTGGGTGCCATCGCAGGCAGCAGCGACTATACGGTTTCGGCCATGGTTAACGGACCTGCGGCTCCTTTGCTACTCGAGCTGCACGCAGGCGGAGTGGCACTGACTCCCAGTTCCTCGGTAACTCCGGTTTCCCCTACCGTTGGGTGGCAGGTAATCTCCAGGACGTATGACGCCGGTGACCTTGCCGCCTATGTTGGCCAACCTATGACGATTGTCATTGGTACCTTTGCCGAAAACGGAGTCTATACCGGCACCCGGGTCGCCTTCGACAATGTCACGCTCGACGTCGTAATCAATGATCCGGATCTTCCTGTTGTGGATGCCGGCATCGACATGATTAGCTGGTCGGGCCAGGCTGTCCAACTGGATCCGAACGTTGTCAACAACGATACGCAGGTTCCGCAGAGGCCCTTGTCGTATGCCTGGAGTGCGGAGCCGCCCGATGGTGTTGAATTCTCAGATCCCGCCGCCTTAGCTCCAACGGTTACGATTACCAAAGCTACCGACAACCCGTCGGTCGTTACGATGACACTTGCCGTTACCCTCCCAGGCAAGGACCCTGTAACAGATACGATGACGATTGACGTGTACGATGATGCCTGTCTGGCGGCTCTTGACTTGGGTCTGGCGGTGATTGATCCAACTGATTTGGACGAGAATTGTATTACAAACTTCGTAGATTTTGCTTTACTGGCCACAACATGGCTTGATGATTATACCTTAACAGAACCGGTTGCTAAATAGTCATGGTTATTACCGGCTGCCAAATGATGCGGTTATGATGTTTCGGGCGCCTGGGGTTGTCTCAGGCGCCGGGTAAGGTCTTATTCGTGTCAGTCTTAAGAACTCCTCACGGAGAGCAAAGCAGACTCAGGCGCTTGGAGTTCTTGCTTAGTTTAACAGGAGAATATGATGATCACAAAAAACCGAATCAAAACAGTATTAACCCTCGCCGCCGTTAATTTTGGAGGTAATGTCATGAAGAAGTTAATTTTATTGTTAGTGTTGGTGTTTGTGGCAAGTAGTAGTGCAGTGACTGTGATTACTACTCCTGAGGAGCTTCAGGCAATGGGCGATGATTTAGCCGGCGATTACATATTAGGTAATGACATCGATCTTACCGGCCTCACCTGGGAGGCTATATCCTGGAGATTGGATGGTGTAGATACTTCTTTCACAGGCACTTTTGACGGCGACTTCCATGTTATCAAAAATTTTACCGGAATCGACGACGACTTGAATGATAACCTCTTTAAGAATGCTTCTCTGTTTGGCGTCCTTGGCGTGGGCGGCGTGGTCAAGAATGTTGGGATGACAGACGTCAACGTAACTGCTGAGGATTATGTCGCAGCTTTGGTTGGTGATTTGAAAGGCGAATTATCCAAGTGCTGGGTTGAGAGCGGGACCGTGACAATGGTGGGTGGTAACAATGGGGGCACAGTGGTAGGTCTTATTCGTGCTGGTGGCATTGTTACAGATTGTTATTCTACCGCAGACCTGGTAATGACCGGCCCTTTTACCGCAGGCGGTTTCGCCCAAGGCGCTTGGGGTACTGTCGATAATTGTTATTTTGCAGGAACACTCACCAGTGCTGATGGCACCACGTTAATTGGCGGTTTTGTCAGGACAAACGCGGGGGCGGCAACCAGTTGTTACTATGATAAGGACGTTGCCGGTCCCGACGCGACCGACGGCGCTACCCAAGCACGGACAACAGCCGAAATGATGACGCAGGCCAATTTTGTTGGTTGGGATTTTGAAAATACATGGTTTATCGATGAAGGCCAAACTTATCCTACACTCGTTCCGATTGTTGTCGATCCGACGTTTCCTACTGTGGATGCCGGCGAAGACATGCTCACCTGGTCAGGGGAACCTGTAAAACTGGATCCGAACGTTGTTAATAACGATCCCTGTGAGCCGCAGGCACCCTTGACATATCTCTGGAGTGCGGACCCTGCCGCTGGTGTTGTATTCGGTCCTAACGCTTACATTGAAGCTCCGATGGTTACGATTACCAAACCTGCCTTGATCTTGACTTCGATCTCAATCGACAACGCCGGCTTCGAGACCCCGGTGTTGGCCGATGGCGCTGCCACGAGCACTCCCCCTGCCTGGACAGACGGATACTACAACGTGGCAGAGCCCGGGGTGTGGGTGGTCGGCGATGCTGAGGCGGGTGCGTATAACCCAGTGGCCGGCGCAGACTACAACGGTGTCGCCCCGGAGGGCAAAAATGTGATGTATGCCACCTCCGGCGTCGGCTTTGACAGAGGTATGAGTCAAGTTCTCTCGGCCAAGTTGGAGGCAAATACGCAGTACATTCTGAGCGCATTGGTGGGTAACCCTTTTCTTTTCAACGGAAGTACTGCTGCCGGTAACTATCGCATCGAGTTGCTGGCCGGGGGCGTTCTTCTTAAATCGGACACGGGGGCTTCGCCTGCGAACGACAAAACGTGGAAGACAGCCAGCCTGACCTACGACTCCGGGGCCGGCCCCGTACAGCTTGGCCAGGCGCTGGCGATTCGGCTCGTTGCGGTGAACTTTACCAATGGCAAAGGAGTGGACTTCGACGATGTCAAGCTTACCGCTGAGGGTCCTGCTCCTGTTCCGTATGTCGTTACGTTGACACTTGCCGTTAACAACGAAGGCAGTACAAGGCCGGATGTGAAAGATACTATGACGATTGACGTCTATGATGATGCCTGTCAGATGGCTCGTCTTGGCGAAGGTAAAGCGGCGGATAATTCAGGCGACTTTGATGGCGACTGTATTACAGACGGCAACGACCTTGCTGAATTGGCCGCACAATGGCTTACTGGCGATGCGTTAACAGTACCGATTATTAAACCATAATTATTATTTATCGCTCCGCCCGGGAAAAGTCTCAGGCGGGCGATAACTTACCGTTTGCCGTTCTTGCTTAATTTAAGAGCATAGGAATTTGTATTAGCCACTGAGGCACGAAAACACGAAGAAAAAAAGATATAAGAAACTTAGTGACTTAGTGTCTTGGTGGCAAGAAAAACAATTTAACAGGAGAATATGATGACTACACAAAACCGAATCAAAACAGTGTTAACCATCGCCGCCGTGTCGATTCTCGCCCTGGCCATCGGAACGGTTCAGGCCGAGTTGATCCCCGTACCCAACAACAGTTTCGAAGAGGTGTACAAACCGGGATCAACGACAGTCACCGCGGATCTCGGCGGCGGCTGGACGAATGGCGTAGGAGATACGCCGGAAGATACGGCACCGATGGAGCCAGGTCAGACGGCGGCCTTTTCCGACGGAACCACAGGCGACTTGGTCTTTATACCCGGGTGGATAAACACCCCGGGATGGCCGCCCTCATACAATTTGCCGGAAGGTTGTGGTTCTGTAGCAGGCCAAGCTACGCCTTCGGACGGGGTGTATTATTACTTAGCCAATGGTGGGGGCTGGGGCAATCCCCAGGGTGGAACGATCGTCTCTGACGCCCCTCTGGCCTATTCCAAAAACGGCACCTATACGCTTTCGGTTGTCGCCGATGGCTCGGCTCTCCCTATAGTACTCGAGTTACTGGCGGACGGGGAAGCGCTCACGCCCAGTTCTATAGATGATCCTGGCACATATGCTTGGAGCACAGTCACCAAGACATATGACGCTTCGAGTCTCGCCGGCTACCTTGGCGAAGCTCTGACGATTCAAATAGGTATCGGCAGCGATGCCACCGGCGAGCAGAGCCACTTCGACAGTGTCACGCTCGACTTCGTGAGCGGTGATCCGAATCTTCCTGATGTGGAAGCCGGCCCCGATATGATTAGCTGGTCGGGCCAGACGGTAACAATGGATCCGAACGTTGTTAATAACGATACCACTGAGCCGCAGGGAACCTTGACATATCTCTGGACTGCCGAGCCTAACGGTATTGGCGATCCTAACCTGGATGTTGCAATCACTGGCGCTGATACGGAAAATGCCTCTGTTACGATTACCAAAACTGCCACCGGCGATGCGACTGTCGTTAAGATGACACTTGCCGTTACCCTCCCAGGTAAGGCCCCTGTGAAAGACAGCATGACGATTGACGTCTATGATGATGCCTGTCTGGCGGCGCTTGATTTGGGTCTGGCAACGATTGGTACAGCCGACTTGGACGGGAATTGTATTACAAACTTCAAAGATTTTGCTGTACTGGCCGCAACATGGCTTGATAATTATAAGCCAACAGGACCGGTTGTTAAACCTTAACCCTAAACCGGCTGCCAAATGATGCGGTTATGGTGTTTCGGGCGCCTGGGGTTGTCTCAGGCGTCCGATAACGTTTTTGCTCGTATGAGACTTAAATGGAGAATACCAGGTTGAAATAGGGCCCCCTCTTGTGGTATTATTGACCGTGTTGTGTGTAGGAGCACCGATCATGATGTTAAATGGCAAATCCCGCTGTAATGCAACCGGGATGACAGTATGGATCAGGAGTCTTGATATGCGTCGAACCGCTCCGACGAGAGGATTCACCCTGATCGAGCTTCTTGTTGTCATCGCCATAATCGCTCTGCTGATGGCGCTCATAGTGCCGGCGCTGCAACGAGCTCGCATGCAGGCGAAGAACGTCGAGTGTAAAGCGAACCTGAAAAGCTACGGCCTGGTGATGCAATTGTACACCGGCGACTTCGAGGATCGCTTGCCGGAGTCCTTCACCGCCATCTATTCCTGGAAAACGATTGATCAAGCGAGCAAGCTGGCGGGAGGGTGGGATCCGTCCGTCCCGGGAGAATACAACCTCAGGCCGGATGGGACCTACATTCCCTACTTGCACGCGAATGTCAAGAGCAACATCTGCTCGGTCTTCCAGGACGTGTACCACCAGAAGTGGGGCAGGCTGGGAAAACCCGGCTACACGTACAGTTTCAACTGGTGGCTTAACGCCGACAAACCGATCATTCCCAAGATTACCATGGTTAAATATCCCAGTCGGACGTTCTTTGCCGGCGAAGAATGTGTCTGGCAAGCGAATGATACGAGCGGCAAAAGGGTCAATGGGGCAACATTCAACGACAATTCCTTGTGCACCTTCTGGTCGGGCGGCGCCAGCCTGTCATGGGTAAAAACATTCAATGCCAACGACCCTCCGCCGTATACCGATGTCTTTGGCGAATACCATAGAGTAAGCACGCGTAAGATCTTCTCCGCCATGGCCAAGGGGGCGCTATGTGGCGGTGTAAGCAATACGGTCTGCGTCGATGGTTCCGTACAAGAAGTAACTCCGTTTGATACCTTACGGTATGCGATAGGAATCAAGTAAGACCTGTGCGTCACAACTAACTGTCTCGAGAGGCCAGGTTTGGCGGGTAGGTACAGGCTTAAGACGCGAAGACAATGGCTACTCTGCCACTATTACCTCATAACATTTGAATTTGTGGCCTGTCATTCCCGCGAAAGCGGGAATCCAGATTGTAAAGAAGTGGATTCCGCATCAAGTGCGGAATGACAACTCATAGATTCAATTGTTACGGAGTACTATGGCCTTCAGAAGCAGGATATTGAATTAAAAATCAATATAATCAAATGAATTAGGGCTAAGTGCAGGGCGAACGCAAAGTCGCCCAAAGGGAAGAAGGGGAAATACGGCACCTCCTGAAATCGCCGTTCTCGACTGCAAGAACATGGTTCCCGCAGACTGTCGCCCTCGTTGATGGTTCGGTTTCCTTGACTTTGCGTTTGCCCTGGAGCTAAGTGGGTATTTACTTGACTCAAGTAACCCCAAGATGTAGTATGCGAGGTCATGGAAGATTATCCTCGCACGCTGGCAGAATTCGAGGCGTGTTTTTCCACGGAAGATGCTTGCCGGCAATACCTTTGCCAACTGCGCTGGCCGGAAGGATTCTTCTGTCCTCGCTGCACGGGCCGCAAAGCCTGGATGACGGACAGAGACCTGGTCGTTTGCGCGACCTGCGGCTATCATGCCTCCGTGACAGCCGGAACGATCTTCGAGAACACCCACAAGGCGTTGATGCGCTGGTTTCGGGCCATCTGGTGGATGACGTCTCTGAAGACGGGTGCCAGCGCTCTGGGTTTGCAGAGGGTTCTCGGTTTGGGCAGCTACAAGACCGCGTGGACGTGGCTGCACAAATTGCGTCGTGCTATAGTGCGGCCGGGACGTGATCGGTTGTCTGGACGCGTGGAGGTCGACGAAACGTACTGGGGCGCCGAAGAAAAGGGCCTTCGTGGACGCAAGACGCAGAAGAAGGCTTTGATCGTCGTGGCGGCCCAAGAAGATGGGAGTCGTATTGGCAGGATACGCATGTGTCGAATTCCGGATGCGTCTGCGAGGAGTCTCGAGCCGTTCATAGAGGAATCGATTGACCCTGGCAGTGTGGTGCATACTGATGGCTGGGAAGGCTACGCTGGTCTGGAGGAGAAAGGTTATCAGCATGAGGTTACCATCCTGGCGAGGCGGAAAGAGTCGGCGTCCGAGCTCCTTCCGCGCGTGCATCAGGTGGTGGGGCTGCTGAAAACGTGGTTGGCAGGTACTCTCCATGGCGCGGTAAGTCATGAACATCTTGACTACTACCTCGACGAGTTCACTTTTCGGTTCAACCGGCGGACCTCTCGATCTCGCGGGAAATTGTTCTACCGAATGGTACAGCAGGCTGTTCAAGTGGACGCTATTCCGTACCAGGCAATTGTCAAGCATGTGCGAGACCACAGAAATGCCACCCACAAGGTGTAGGGGGTACTTGAAAGAAGTAAATACCCCCCTTAATGGCAAATCCCGGATTATGGAGGTCAATGGAACAACAGAAGGACTCCTGATTATGAGCACACAAGAAGCCGCAGGCGCTGTGGAGTTGGAGCTTTCCAGTCGGAGGAAGCTGAGATTTCCAGCAGGGTTCACGCTAATCGAACTGCTCGTCGTAATCGCCATCATCGCCGTACTGATGGCCATATTACTGCCGGCCCTGAACCGCGCCAGAGAGCAGGGAAAACGAGCTGTCTGCCTCAACAACGTCAAAACCCTCAGCGTCGCATGGATGATGTACTGCGACGAGTACGACGAGTACCTGCCAAAAGCCTATACCGTTGACGATGGCTGGATACAGGAAATCCCCGGCTTTCATACGAATCCCGAACAGGCCCCGCGCGACCTCCAGATCAAAGCACTCAGAAACGGGACCTTGTTCCCATATCTGAAAACAACAAAAATATTCCGCTGCCCCGTCGCGCCAATAGACGAATTGCGCACATACAGCATCACGCACGCCATGAATGGCTTTGCCTCCGATGGCGGCAGAATAATCAAGCGGCGCACCGAATTCAAACATCACGCAGACAGAATTGTCTTTCTCGACGATTTCATTCGTGACTGGGACGCATGCTGGATGCTCTACTGGAGCCAGCCCAAATGGTGGAACACCACTCCCATCAGGCATGGATACGGCAACGTCTTCTCCTTCGCCGACGGTCATTCGGAATACTGGAAGTGGAAAGACCAGCGAACAATTGATCTGGCGATTAAGTGTTACGATGCCAGCACCCCAGAAGCCAGGTCCTACCCCGAGTCCGTACAGGCGGGCAACCCCGACCTGCTCAGAGTCACCAAAGCAGTATGGGGTTCCACCGGCTACTGAAAACCCCCGCTCATACCCTGTACGGTGCACCTATTCATCTCAACGGCAAAGACGGTTGATTAACCTTTGGCAAACTAAAAACGTATGATATCGTCTGGGAGTCAAGGATTCAAGATCGCAGGCCGTATCCCTTTCACGGATGATGAGCGGAGATCGCTTGTGGAAGACTGTTTCCATGGTTAGGAAGCTTACGCTCTGGCGACTCGCTGTCACCAGGGATGTTGGTAATTGCTGACTGCTCACCAGGACTGTGGCCAGATATGAATACTTGTACCCTATGGCCAATGAGACCACCCCGGGCACTGCCCTATCCTCTTAGATTACGGACACTTACGTGTCCGAGACCCCAGGTTGGCCTTCTGCTCCATCCGAGGATATACTATCTGACCGGTTGGCCCGGTTTGCATCAAGTTTATAGAGCCTTGGAGGAGCTGGCATGGCAGAGAATCTCGATGTCCTCAACACGGCTGTTTCGCTGCTCATCCGGGCCATGCTGCTGGCTGCCCGATTCTACGGCTGGCTCCGCCTGAGGACTGAGGACCCGTCCAGGAAATCGGGCGGCCAAAATGGCAGCTTTAATGATCAACGAAACAGTATAGGTGATCACATCCAAGTTCTTGTTCATAAAGCCATTCAAACCTCCTCCAGAACAAGAAAAGCCAGTTGCAGAGGAAGTATGATAGCATAAAATAGGCGAAAATGCTAACGACAGTCTTGGGTATCTAAATGCTTGCAACGCACAGCGTTAAATCAGATGTAACGACGGCCCCGTTTACGCTTGACAAGCGCACGCGGTCTCGTTTATTCGCTGACGGCGAAGGAAAAGCACCCCGAGCTGGCGTGGTATCAGCAACCCTTGACGTTTGGGTTGATCCTGCTGGCGGCTTGTGTGCTGCTAAACATTCTATTCTGGTGAGTCTTGACGAGTTACAGCGTTGGCAGATGATTTATGAGCTCCACGATTAAACCGAGAGACCGGGTATTGACGGCCCTAAGCCGCGAGCAGCCAGACCGCTGCCCGATGCAGATCAGCTTCACCCCCGAGTTCGCCGCCCGGTTGCGGGCCGACATGGGGTTGACCGGCCAGAACGGTCACAATCCGCACGGGGGCGGCAACACCTACGAGCTTGAGCGCGCGCTGGGCGAGGATCTATTGCTGACGAGCGTCGGTTGGGCCAATTGCTATTACCAATCGAAAGAACCTTACACCGACGAATGGGGCATCGGTTGGAAGTCCTGCGAATACACCACGCCCTTCGGCAAAGGTTTTTATACTGAGATCGTCGGCCACCCGCTCGCGGATGACAACGCTATCTCCACCTACCGGCCCCCCGACCCGAACCGGCCTGAGTTGTATGAGGATGCCGCCCACTTGATCAAGACGTACAAACAGGACTACTTCATCGTCGGCGTGACGGTGACGACGATTTTTGAGACGGCCTGGGCGCTGCGGGGGCTGGAAACGATGCTGATGGACCTGGTGGCCGACCCCGATCTTGCCAAAGCCATCCTCGACATTCCCTACCGGTATCACCTGACGGCGGCGAAGAAGCTGGTGGAGATGGGCGTGGACGCGATCTGGGTTGGCGACGACATCGGCGTGCAGAACGCGATGGCCATCTCGCCGGAATTATGGCGCAGGATTTTCAAACCGATGTGGGCCGAATTCTTCAGCGAGTTGAAACGCCTGAATCCGCGCCTGAAGATCGTCTATCACTCCGACGGCGTTATTGACCCGATCATCCCTGAGATGATCGAAGTCGGCCTTGATGTCCTCAACCCCATCCAGCCGGCGTGCATGGACCCGGCGGCTTTGAAAAAGCAGTTCGGTGACAAGCTGTGTTTTTGGGGCTCGATTGATGAGCAGCACACGTTGCCGTTCGGCAAGCCCGACGATGTGCGCCGGGAGGTGCGCACACGCCTCGACACCATCGGCAAAGGCGGCGGCCTGATCATTGGACCGACGCATCACGTGCAGCTCGACACGCCGATGGAGAACTTCTGGGCGATGGTGGACACCATCAAAGCATAGCATGGCACGCCACGAGGAACTCGCCTGGAATTGATCAAAGGCAACACGAATGAATAGAAAACGAAGGACCCCCGCCGCACTTTGCTTGTTGATCACACTGGCGATTCCGGCATCGGCGGACCAGCAGGTGATTTACCCGCCGTCCGCCATGCCCCGGGTGGACATGCACACCCACATGGATGCCAAGACGCAGTATGCGAAATGCGTTGCGGCCATGGATCAGTGGGGCGGCACCATCAGCATCTCCCTGGCGGGTTTGTTCTGGGTGAAGGACAACCATGGCAGCAATGCCAGTCCGTCCAGCGTGCGGCAGATTCCAACCAATGACATGGTGTATGTGAAGGAAGAGCTGAACGACCGGATTCTTTTTTGCCCGGGCGCCTTCACCATTCCCAGCCAGGGCATCTGGTGGCGAGTGGATGAAATCAAGACCTTCAAGGAACAGGGTTTTGTCGGCCTCAAGTTGTGGCCTCACGGGGCGATTCTATCCAGCAAGATTCCCCGAGTTCATGAACAGCTCGATGAAGCCGGGCGGCAGGGCATGCCGCTGATGGGCTACCACACCGGTGACCCGGGAAACTCCCAGAGCAACAACGCTGCCTTTCCCAAGTTTGAAGACGACACCATCAAGGTGGTTGAAGCTCATCCGCAAACCACTTTCATTTTCGCCCATGGACTTTTCATGCTGGAGAACGACCAGGGAATGGAAAAGCTGGCAGGCATATTTGACAAGCATCCCAATGTCTTTGTGGATGTGGCCTTCACGCACAATATGCGCCAGCCGGCCCATTACACAGTGAGCAAAGCCCGGGAGTTTTACACCAAATACCGGGACCGCATCCTTTTCGGTTCCGATGTTTTTGCCGCGGGGGCCGGTGCCAGTGGATTTTTGAATGAACGCAAGGTGCTCGAAACCGACCAGGTGACCAACGGCCTGCACGGCGGTCCCCTACTGGAAGGTTTCAAGCTTCCGGATGTCGTGCTGAATCACATCTATTATTGGAACGCCGCCCGGCTGATTCCCCGGGTGCGACAGGTATTGGAAGCGCGGGGTTTCAAAATCAGTTATGAGTTGGGCAACTTCAAATTCGACCGACTGCCTCCGGATGTCACGGTGAACCCGCTCACCTTCGTGGTTGGCCAGCCTGCCGATCTCACCGGCACCTTGGGCAGTGTGACGGACAGCCTGGCCGTGGAAATCGCGGGGACAAGTTTCCAAGGGATTGATAACCTCAACGGGACCTGGAAGCTGCCCGCAGACCGCATTGCCGGTCTGCCCGTAGGAACCTACGAGGTCAAAGTGACCGCGAAAAATTCCATAGGACTCGTCCGCACCGATCCCACCACGAATGAGCTGATAGTGGTCGCTGGCCCGAGCGGTTCGGCTCCCGGGAAGGTGAAGGGACCGGCAAACGCCAAAAGAATGACAGGAGACAGAATCCAATGACCAACAAACGAAATCTGACCATGCAGTGTTTGATGTTCACGGCCGCCACGCTGCTTTCAGCCTTCGCCGGCGAGCCGACGATGACAAACTATTGGACGCTGGACACGGCGCGAGGCGGCATCGTCCATTCCGGCGGCGACAAGGAGCCGGTGGTGCTGTGCATGCAGGGCCACAAGGTAGTCATGCAAGTGCGGGTGGACCGGGCGGCGGGCCTTTCCTACCAGGCGCGATTTTTCCACGTTGATCCCGACCTCACCAAGAAAGGCCGGGTCATCGCCGAAGTGGGGGCCGAATCCAATCCGGCCTTGCAGGTGAACGGACGCCCCCTGCGGTGCGACATGCCCTCAACGGTGGCCTTCGACGGGATGTTGACGGTCGTTTACCCCGCCAGCGAGGGCATAGTCGCCACCCGCACGGTCTATTCCTCGCAGCGAAACCCGGTGGTCGTTGAGGAATGGCAACTGCGCAATGCCACCGACAAACCCCTGACGGTGGATTTCAAAACGCCCGCGAAGGTGACGGCGGCCACGGAAAACACATTGCTGGTTTGGACCGGTCAGGGGCCGGCGTCAACCGTCGTGAAACCCGGCGGTACCGTGTCGCTGGCGACCTGCGTTCAGGCTCGGCTAAAGGACGGGCCGGCCGCGAACTCCGCCATTGATGTGGCGGCCGAGCATACCGCACGGCACTCCCTAACCGAGGCGGCCTGGCGCGGCCCAGGCCGGTTGGAAACGCCCGAGCCACTGCTCGACCAGGCATTCGCTCTGCAAAAGCTGCACGTGCTGGAGTGCCCGATTGAGACAATCCAGGGTGTGATCGTTCACAACGGCAGTCTCACCTATTCGCCCGGGATCTGGGCGAACGATCCGGTGGAGTATTCGAGTCCGCTGTTTCCCTTCTTCGGCGACCCTGAATTGAACCGCGCGAGCATGGGCATGTATCGCGTCTGGCAGGACTATTGCCGGCAGAACGGCATCGTGCCGTTTCCCGGCTCCTTCGAGGGACCAAGCCTGAAACTGACGCAACGCGAACGGGGCGACGATGCGATGGTGCTCTACGGCTTGTCAAAATTCCTGCTCTTCCAAGGCGACCGGGCAGCGGCGGAGGAAATGTGGCCATTGATCGAGTTTGCCGCCGCCTCGGTGCTCAGTCACACCACCGCCGATGGCATCGTCGCCTCGCAGACCGACGAGATGGAAGATCGTTATCCAACCGGCACCGCCAACTTGAGCACGTCGTCGCTCGCCTACGGTGGCTACCGGCTGGCGGCCCGCTTGGCGCAATCGTTGGGCAAGCCGGCGGCTGCGGAATTTGATCAGCGTGCCGAGGCCCTGCGCAAGGGCATTGAATCCTACTTCGGCGCGGAGGTGGAGGGCTTCAAGACCTACCGCTACTACAAGGAGAACATCACCCTGCGCGGGTGGATCCTGCTGCCGCTGGCGATGGGCATTACCGAACGGCAGGAGGCCACCGTGGCCGCACTGACGTCCGACAAGCTCTGGCCGCACCGGCAAGCGGGCGCGGATATCCTGGCGGAGTCCACCCGTCCAACCGAATGGGGCCGCGAGACCTACTATGCCCTGCGGGTGTTGTTCAAAGCCGGCCGAACCGAGGAGGGGCTCGACCTGACCCGGCGCGTGGTCAAGGCGCAGATTTTCGGCGCCAAGGGGCCTTATCCGGATGAGGACGCCATTGACATGCTCTGCCCGGGCTCGCTCTATCCGCGCGTGTTCACCGAGGGCATGTTCGGCATTGTGCCCACCGGCCTTGATTCTTTCGAATGCACGCCGTGGCTGCCCAAGGCCTGGCCGCGGATGGCGTTGCGCGACGTTCGCGCCTTCGGGCGCGCATGGGATCTGGTGGTCGAGCGTGATGGCAATCTGCAAAAGGTGACGGTGAGCAGCGGCGGTCAGACCGTGATGACGGGTATCGGCCCGGCCGGGAAGACTTATTCGCTGACTTTTCCCAATGGAAAGAAGTCTCCCTCAATACGTTGAAGGACCAGTATGGACGAGCATCGCATCCCCTATCACAATGGCCGGCCAGTGGGCGGGTTGGGTCTGTGTGACAAACCGAATCGCTGCGGCATGTGCAAGCTCGTTCTGAACCGCGTAGCGTCCGGAAAGCAAGCATCTATCAGTAAACGAAAGTGAATACCAAAACAACAAGTGCAGTGGTTGGCGCAGTGGTTGCCATGTCATTGGTGGTGAATGCGGTGAGTGCCCAGCAGGCTGAGGCAGGGAAGCCGCGCCAGAAGTTCAAGGGGCCGCCGAAAGTCTTCATCCTTGCCGGACAATCCAACATGCAGGGACATGCCAAGGTCAGCACCTTTGAGCACATTGGCATGGACCCGGCGACGAAGCCGATGCTGGCGGAGATGCTGGGCGCGGACGGCAAGCCGAAGGTTTGCGAGCGCGTGTGGATTTCGTCCATCGGCTGCGCGGAGGCGGAGCAGACGGGGAAGCTGACGGCGGGCTTTGGCGCGACGACCGAGAAGATCGGGCCGGAGTTCACCTTTGGCCTCTACATGCAGAAGTTCACGGACGCGCCCATTCTGCTCATCAAGACCTCGTGGGGCGGCAAGAGCCTGAACACCGACTTCCGCCCGCCAAGCGCCGGGCCCTATGTGTTCAACGAAACGCAGCTCGCCGCTTTCCAAAAACAGGGCAAGGATCTCGCGGCCATCAAAGCCGCGAAGGAAAAAGAAACAGGCGTTTACTACCGCCTCATGATCGAGCATGTGAAGAAGGTGCTTGCTGACATCAAACGCGTGATGCCGGATTACGATGCCGCGCAGGGCTACGAACTGGCCGGCTTTGTGTGGTTCCAAGGTTGGAACGACCTTGTGGATTCCGGCACCTATCCGAATCGCGACAAGCCCGGCGGCTACGACGCCTACAGCACGGCGATGGCGCATTTCATCCGCGATGTGCGCAAGGATTTGAACGCGCCGAAGCTGCCCTTTGTCATCGGCGTGCTCGGCGTGGGCGGGCCGACGGCGGTGTATGGCCCCGACCAGCAGCGCTACAAGGCGACGCACCAGAACTTCCGCGACGCGATGGCGGCGCCGGCGGAGTTGCCGGAGTTCAAAGGCAACGTCGCGGCCGTGCGGACGGAGAAGTATTGGGACCAAGAGCTGACCGCCGCCAAAAAGAAGGATAATGAAATCCGACAACGGGCGAAGAAACTTGCGGCCGAGGGCAAATTGAAACCCGCCGAGGAAAAGGCCGCGCTGGAGAAAGTGCGCACCGAGGGCCTCACGGAGCGCGAGCGGCAGGTGCTGGAGAAAGGCATTTCCAATCTCGAGTTCCACTATCTCGGCTCGGCCAAAATCCTCGGCGGCATCGGCAAAGGCTTGGCCGAAGCCATGGCGGAACTGCTAAAGAACAAGCTGTGCCTGTCAAGCGGCCATCGGACCGCCTCGTATCGGCTGAGTTCGCGGGAGACTGGTCGCCCTTCAGAGGTGCCGCAGTCACAATGGCTGGGCCCTGTTGTTCTGAAAGGTCGTTCAAGATGAGAGAGAGCTTGAGTGGGAATGAAAGCAAAACCATGGGAATCCTCCTGATGATGCTGGCGGGATGGCCGGGCGGGCTTTTGAAGTTCCGCCGGATCAGCCCGATTCGCGCGCTTGTGTCATGGTACTCGTCCCACGAGAAGGATGCGAACGGCAGATCCATCACTGCAATCTACCTGGCGGATCTGCAGCTTGTGGACTAACTGTGCCTGTCAAGCGTCAGCGACTAATTCAACCTATGTCTGTTTCAAGTGAATCAAGCTGGAGAACAGATCTGCTGAAAAAACAATATTCTAATCGGTAGGAGAAGAAATCAGCCAATCTCGCGATAGTGCCAGAACTTTCAGCCGATTCAATCCGCCAATTTCCTTGTCTCCGGCACAGTACGCCAACAGCACCCGGTTTTTCACGAACGTAATCGCGGTGTAGCAATACCACCCGTCAGGATTACCCTCAACAATCCTGGACCTACTCCAAGTTTGGCCTTCATCTCTGCTAACTGCCAGACACAGTGGCGTTCGCCGACCTTCCGGGTACGTATGGATCCCAGAATGGTCGTTCCAGACACAAATCAAATCACCTGTCCAAGGAATCCGCTCGACGGAGGCGGGGCTCAAAGGTGAAGCCAGACTCGATTGTTGGGCCTTTGACCAGGTTTCGCCGCCGTCCTGGGAGTAACAAATATACTGGCTCCCTGCGTTGGTCCGTATGAACATCATCAATCGGCCATCTTTCAGCTCAACTACGCCTGGTTCCTGCAATGTAACGCGCTCTCCATGCGGCCCATACCCTTTGAATGAGCCTTTGCTGCGTCGCCAGGTGCTACCGTTGTCGTCAGAGAGGTAACACATGATCACGCCGGCCATATCCCAAGCTTCACCGGGGCCCTGGTGCCAGGCTACAGGCAGGACCAGTCGGCCTGCTCGTAACTGGACGGCACGATCATTATTCAACACATAGTAGCCCACCTTGTCAGTTATACAGACTGTCGGCTGGCTCCAAGTCTCGGTTTCATCCGTCGAAATGCACATCAGAGGCCGGCAATCTTCCTCTGACGTCTTGCGCAAGTAGAATAGAGCAATCTCCCCACTGGCCAGCCTCAGGAGCGATACGGACATAACGTTTAGCCCACCAGAACGCTGCACCACGATCCTGTCATCGCTCCAGCTCTTGCCATCGTCGTCGGAAGTACGCATAACAAGATCGGCTGCTGCATCATCACCGCTGCCACCTGTGAATCTGGTATAAATCAGGCACAATCGGCCGTCTCTCAACTCGATTATGTCCCCTTCTGAATTACGTGCATTCTCTTTGCTCGGTTCTATGACTAACAGCGGTTCCATCTCTACACCCACCACCAAAGCTGGCCATCCCGCCAAGATCACCGCGACAATCAGATAATTCATTCTGGTTTTCATCGTGAATTCCCTTCGTCGTCCAGCAGATAGTGGGTTATGAGCATACAATCCCCATCGGGTTTCTCAACTGGGTCATAGACAGATTCAGTTCTTACCATGATTGAATCCATGGTGATATATGATAGCATATCTGGTCTGTCGATGAATCGCTCTGCCAGTTTCGCGGCAGACTCTTCGACAAGATGGATTACATGAGCCAGCCATTTGCACCAAAATTTGCACCAAGCGCGCTACATTGGCTCTCGGTCAGCTCTCGGTCAGCTCTCGGCCAGCTTCATAAGTCTTTATTTGACAAGTATAAACCATTTATTCACAGACACTTACAAACGCGATAATCGGACTGTCGATCCGAAGGTTGAGGGTTCGAGCCCCTTCGGCCTCGTTTATAGAAGTTAAGGGCTGTTAAGCACTTATGCTTGACAGCCCTCTGCATTGGGCCCTCGAAAACATCCATTTGCGTCACTTTTGCGTCAGTCACTTTTCACGTTTTCCAGAATCATGTTCATCACCTTGCTGGCCAAGGCGACATCTTCTGACCGCACAGTCAGATAGTAGCACCGCGTAGTGGTGATATTCGAGTGCCCTGCAAGCTGCTGGACGACCTGAATCGGAAGATACCTCGCCCAGTTCGTGATCGCTGAGCGACGGAGGTCGTGTATGGTGCATTTCCGCACACCAGCTTTCAGGCAGATCTTTCCGAAGTTCTTGTTCATATTGTTTATCGTCTCAGATTTGGTATTCCAACGTCTTACCTTGATGCGTTGCATGATTCTTTTGAATCTTTCAGGCGAGATAAAGACGTACGAAAGACCTTCCTTCGACTCAGCCTGCAGATTGGCCAGCAACTGGGTCGTCTCATCCGACATAGGAACTTCACGTACCTCATGGTCTTTGGGCTCCCACTCAATTGTACGTTCGGTGGAATCTTTGGCCTGGACATGTATCTGTTGATTCTCAAAATCAATATCTGTCCACGTGAGATTCAGTATTTCACCTCTTCTGAGGCCACAACCATGGGCTATAGCCATGAATGCCCGCCACCAGAGACTATTCGCAGCATCCAACAGTAATCGATACTCTTCGACTGAAACGTAACGAATAGACTTCGGTGTCTTCTTGCGTTGCTTAATCTTGGCAAAGGGATTGTTCCCTTCCAAGAGATATCCGCGGGGTTCGATGGCCAGATTGAAGATCCGTCTCAAAGTGCGGATGTCCTTGTTGACTGTTCCCACAGCGAGACCAGATTCTAAACGCTGGGCGATATATCCCTCAGCGTGTCGCGCCTTGATCTCCTGTAATGTAATCGAGCCGCCTATGAACTTTTCAAAGAACCGTAATGCCCGGAGTTGGTCAACTAACGTGGCATACGCAACTTGGCCCTTCATCAAGTTGGCGTGTCCTTCCGCGAACTCCTGTAGTGTGATTCTTTCGGGCCTATCTTGTTTTCCAACCTCTATTTGACTCTGTAGATTCCGAGCATACCTGTCAGCCAGCTTCTTCGTTGTGAAGTCCTTGGAATACCTCTTGCCATTGGTGCCGAACCACCTCACAGTCCATGAGTGTCTTCTTTTCTCAGGCCACTGTGCTTTCGGTATTGGCTTTCCATTGTCAAGGGGTACCGGACTCAACCATCTTCGATATATGCCGACTTTTTCTGTTGCCATTGGTAACCTCCTTCCCTTGATGGGAAATTGTCACCACTGGCGACCGACAGGGGAATTCTAACGGACCAAGACGCCGGGCGCAAGTGGTTTTCCCCTAAAGGCAAGCTTTTTGCCGGTATTCACGCGGTTTCCGTCTTGTTCTCCAGAAATTTCACAAGTTCATTCTTTAGGTACCAGACCCGCCGGGCATATTTCGTAGCCCTCAGCTCGCCTTTATCTCGCCAGTAGTTCAAAGTCCGACATGCGCTTTCGGGCGTGTGGCCGGTCTGATCCAGGCGCAAGAACATTGCAGCTTCCACGGGGTTCATCAGGTCTGAGAAGGCCTCAGGCCTTTCTGGCCACTGTCCATCATTGTTATTATGAACGTGGTTTTTCATGCCGTTGGCTCCATGGTTGTAGTTGCAGACTATGCCTCAGCCCTTGCCCAACTACACATACCAGCATAGCCGAACAGCTCGCCAATACGGCTGTGCTCGTGCTGGTTAGATAATGATTTCTCAAGGACAGGGAGGCTTCATAAGGATGACCTTCTGGTAGTAGAGCCAATGTCTTGCCGGACTTTGGTTTTCCAATGAATAGAAAAACCAAAGTCATCATGGAGGTGATGAAAAATGGAAAGATGTAGATTGTGCGGGAACACGGCAGAGTCCTTCGGCGGGTACTGCTTGAGGTGCGAGAAAATCGCCGCAGATGTTCAGGATGAGTTGGCCAGGGAATTTAGGCCAGAGGAGAACACCGTGTAACACAGGATGTGATGAACGATGCGAACAAATGATGTGAAAAGCATTGCCCGTCAGGCATTTGACAGGTTGGTGGAAGCTGTGGAGGCAGGTAAGAGTGAAAGGCTCGTCGAGTATTTGAAGGCGATGGGCAAGTTTCACAAGTACAGCTTGGGCAATGCAATCTTGATTAGCGTTCAGAAACCCGATGCGACACATGTTGCGGGCTATCGCACATGGCAGAAGCTCGGTAGGTATGTCAGGAAGGACGAGCAAGGCATAGTCATAATGGCACCAATTGTCTGGCGGAGCAGAAGCGTAGATACAAGTGGAGAAACAGAGGATGAAAAAGGCCGCGAAGAGGAAATGGCGGTGGCGTTCAAGACAGCGTATGTATTTGACGTCAGTCAGACCGAAGGCAAGCCTTTGCCTGATTTTGCCCGGGTTGATGGCGATCCGGGTGTTTATGCAGAACGCCTGAAAGAATATGTCTCCGGCAGGGGCATCAAGCTCGAGTACTGGGAAGCACTGGGTCCTGCTGAGGGCGTATCTTGTGGGGGAGTGATAAAGGTCAGAAAAGGTCTGTTGGCTGCAGAGGAGTTCTCGGTTTTAGTTCATGAGTTGGCCCATGAGATGGTTCACAAGAAC
>Ga0315297_10000737_pt1 | contig 19359 bp, 15 predicted proteins | sample YL17G15_0_MG_FD_203628 | JGI IMG/M metagenome (GOLD analysis project Ga0315297, IMG submission 203628) | Sediment microbial communities from Yellowstone Lake, YNP, Wyoming, USA - YL17G15_0 | ecosystem: Environmental > Aquatic > Freshwater > Lake > Sediment | place: USA: Wyoming | collected... | reverse complement strand
GCTGCAATCACTGCGACAACCGCCGTGCGTCTCCTGCTGCCCGACCGGCGCCAGCCACGTCGAGGACCACGGCAAGGTGGTCCTCGTCACCGCAAACAAGTGCATCGGCTGCAAGGCCTGCGTCGCAGCCTGCCCGTACGACGCGCGCTTCATCCATCCCGATGGCTATGCCGACAAGTGCACGTTCTGCTACCACCGCACCAAGGACGGCGGGATGCCCGCGTGCGTCTCGGTGTGCCCGACGCACTGCATGCACTTCGGCGATCTCGACGATCCGCAGAGCAACGTCAGCGAACTGCTGCGCACACGCCGGCACCACACGCTGCTGCCCGAGGCCGGGACCGGCCCGCGGATCTACTACCTGACGTAAGGCGCGACAGCCATGCTCGAACTGACGACGACCCGCCACAATCCTCTCATCGACCCGCATCTCGCGGTGTGGAGCTGGGAGATCCCGGTCTACCTGTTCCTCGGCGGCCTGGTCGCCGGCATGATGATCCTCGCCGGCAGCGCGATGCTGCGGGTGGCCCGCGGCGAGGACAGCCGCAGCTTCTTCTCACTGCAGACCCCGTTGCTCGCCTTCGTGCTGATCAACCTCGGCATGGGCGCGCTGTTCCTCGACCTAGCGCACAAGCTCTACGTCTGGCGGGTGTACCTGACCTTCGAGCCCGCCTCGCCGATGTCGTGGGGGTCATGGTTGCTGATCGTCGTCTACGGCGTGCTGCTCGCCTCGGCGCTCATCCGCCTGCCGGAAGCCTGGCCGTGGCTCGGACGGCGGGTGCCCGCGCTCCAGTCATGGTCGGACGCGCTCGTCGGACGGCCCGCGCTGGTCAGGGCGCTGGCCTGGGCCAACATCCTGCTCGGCGTCGGGCTCGGCATCTACACGGGCATCCTGCTCAACACGATGGTCGCGCGGCCGCTGTGGAACAGCGCGATCCTGGGCCCGCTGTTCCTGTTCTCGGGACTGTCGGCAGGCGCCGCGATGGTGCATCTCGCGAGCATCGTGCGCGGCCAGCGGCCGGCGCCCGACGGGATGCTCGGCGGCGCGCTGGCCGCGCTGGTCCAGCCGCTCGGCCGGGAACGCCCGGCGGGGCACACCGTCGCCGAACTGATCCGCGCCGACGTTGCCTTCCTCGCCATCGAACTGGTGCTGATCGGGCTGCTGCTCGTCAATCTCTACACGTCGTCGGCCTCGCATGCCGCGGCAGCCGCGCTGATCGTCGGCGGGCCGTATGCGTGGGCGTTCTGGGGCGGGATCGTCGGCCTCGGCGTCCTGTTGCCGCTGGCGCTGCAGGCGCTGGAACTCGGCCATTGGATCCCGCACACCGTCGTGCCGGCGCTGCTGGTGCTGGCGGGCGGCTTCACGCTGCGTTGGGTCATGGTCAGCGCCGGACAGGCGAGCCATGTCATTGCCGCGACCGGGATGTAGCCCCATGAGTAGCTCGACGCTGAGCGAAGCGAAACCCGGGTGGAGCTTCGCCCGGAGCGCGGCCCCGGGTTTCGCTTCGCTCAACACCGGGCTGCGAATCGGCGCCGGGCTGCACATTTTCACCGGGCCACGAAATCGTTTTCCGCAACCACCTGAAGCTGGATTTCACGCAAGGAGCAAAACCATGAAACGCACCCTCATCGTCGCCGTCTCGCTCGCATTGGGCGTGGGGTCGGCACTCGTCAACGCGCAGGCGCAGCCCGCGCCCGCAGCGCCGGGCGCCAAGCCGACGATCCCGCAGGTCTGCCTCAACTGCCACCAGGCGAAACCTGGCAACCTCCAGGGCCTGTTCGAGAACGTCGCGTTCAAGTCGAAGTCGATCCAGCTGAAGATCGACGCCAACACGGAGATCGTCCGCTTCGACGAAGGCACGATCAAGGTGGTCGACGTCGACAAGGTCGGCAAGGGCGACCTGCTGCGCGACATCGCCAAGGGCCGCGAAGCGCGCATCGAGTTCGTCGAGAAGGACGGCGTCAAGACCGCGACGCTGATCTCGTTCAAGGGCCCGGTCAGGATCGCCCCGGAAAAGGTCGTCAACTACGGCGACGTGCTGGCGCTGGTCGAGCAGGGTCCGGAGAAGGCGAATGCCGTGCTGATCGACTCGCGGCCGCTGCCGCGCTTCCAGGAAGGCACGATCCCCGGCGCGATCAACCTGCCTTACCCCGCGTTCGACAAGTTCGTCGACCGGCTGCCCAAGGACAAGGCGAAGCGGATCGTGTTCTTCTGCCAGGGGATCACCTGCATGATGAGCCCCAACTCGCTGCGCCGCGCCGAAGGCATGGGTTACACCAACGTCCGGGTGTATCCGGAAGGCGCGCCCGAGTGGCTGGAGAAGAACGTCGGCGTGATCAGCGCGCCGTTCCTCAAAGACGCGTGGATCGAGAAGGACATCCCGCACGTGCTCATCGACGTGCGGCCGGCCTCGACCGTCGCGCGCGACGGCTTCATCCCCGGTGCGGTCAACGTGCCGGTCTCGCAGGTTCCGTCGCTGCTGGGAACCCTGCCGCCGGCGAAGATGAAGGCGCCGATCATGGTGTACGACGGCGACAACGGCACCGCCGCGCGCTACGCCGCGCTGAAGATCCACGACGCGGGCCAGGTCAACGTCAACGTCATCACCGGCGGCTTCGACGCGTGGACGGCCGCGGGCAACAAGGTTGCCGCCGGCGCGCCGGCCACGAAGATCGCCTACGCGCCCAAACCGCGGCCGGGCGAGCTTGCCATTGCCGAGTTCACGGTGCTCGCGAAGGCCACGCCAGCCGACACGCTGATCCTCGACGTGCGCAACCAGGATGAAGCCAACGCCGGCATGATCATCGGCGCCAGGCTCGTCCCCGACGAAGAGCTGCTCGACCGGCTGGGCGAGATTCCCAAGGACAAGCGGATCGTCACCCACTGCTCGACCGGGGTGCGCGCCGAGATGGCCTACCACAAGTTGAAGGACAAGGGCTACAAGGTCGCGTTTCTCAACGCCGACGTCGCCATCAAGAAGAGCGGCAGCTTCACGGTCACGCCGCACTGAGCGGGCACGGCCATAGAACGCCGGGCCGGCATGCCCCGAGACGGGGAGTCGCCGCAAGGCGCTCCCCGTTCCTGTTCATGAGTCCGGGCAGCACGCATCGGCGTTGCCTCGCGTCCAGTCTGCGAGCGCCGGGGACAGGCTAGACCAGCGATGACCGGTCGGCTCCCGGATGCAACGCAAAAGCGGACTCGGCCGTGTCGTGGTAAGTCGCCCCGAACCCGGCGAGGATTTTCTTCGAGCCGTCGTCGGGGTCTCCCCAGCACCTGCACGTGATCTTGTCGCAGGCTCCGATCAGTGTCGCCAGCGGCTCCTTGCCCTTGGCGTTCGCGAGGTGCGCCTTGAACACGTCGTTGCTGGCATAGATCTCGACCCACTCGCTCACGTCGGGAGCAGGGTAGTCGACGTGGTAGCAGATGACGCCCGGGTGATCGCTCGCCATCACCGCGCACAGCCGCTTCTGGTTCTCCCTGAAGTCGTGCTCCCGGCCCTGCTTGATGTCCCAGCGGATCTTCAGCATGATCGACATGGTGCGCCTCCTGGTGGTGGATGATTTGGGGTAAGTGAAACGCCACCGTACCACCGAGTGCAGGTGGGCTCAAGCGCGGGCGACGGCGCGGCACCTCGGACGCCGCGCATGTCCGCTCCCTCCGGCTCGCGGTGGTGACCCCGGGGATGCAGCCCGGTTTTCGTAGCCCGGGTTGAGCGGGGCGAAACCCGGGGCAGCCGCCCATTGTGGCAACCACCCGGGTTTCGCTCCGGTCAACGCCTGGCTACGGGCACTGGCACACCGCGATGAGCCGCAGCGCCGATCAGTCCCGCAGCAGGCGCCAGGCGCCATCCTTGACGGTGATGAGGACGCGGCCGCGTTCGTCGAAGCCGGAGTGGTCCTCGGTCGTCATGTTGTACACGCCCTGCGTTCCCACGAGTTCGCGCGTGCCTTCGAGCGCGTCGCGCAGTGCGGCACGGAACTCCGGCGTGCCGGGTTTGCCGCGCTTGGCCGCTTCCGGCACCGCGCGAGTCAGCAGCAGGCCAGCATCGTAGACATTCGCGCCAAACGTCGCCGGTTTGCTGCCGTGCATCTTTTCGTAGGCCGCGATGTACTCGAGCGCCACGGATTTCGAAGGCATGCTGTCAGGCATCTCACTCAGCACCAGCATGAGGCTCGCGGCAAGCACGGTGCCCTCGACCTTGGCACCGCCCAGGCGCAGGAAATCGGGCGCCGCCGCCCCGTGCGTCTGGTAGACGCGGCCTTTGTAGCCGGCATCGAAGAGCGTGAGCTGCGGCAGCACGGTCGGGCCGCCGGCCGCAGCGACGAGCACTGCGTCGGGCTTGGCGGCCATCAACTTCGCGACCTGCCCGGTCACCGAAGCATCGGAGCGCAGGTAGCGCTCGCTCGCGACGATCTTGATCCCGGCCTTCTGCGCCTGCGCGTCGAACACCTTGTACCAGTTCTCGCCATACGGATCGTTGAAGCCGATGAAGCCGACGGACTTCACGCCATTCTTCACCATGTGCCCGATCAGCGCGGAGGAAATCAGCGCGTCGTTTTGCGTGGTCTTGAACACCCATCGCTTCTTGTCGTCCATCGGCAGCACGACCGCGGTGGTCCCTACGGGAGCGAGCATCGGCGTGCCGGTCTCCGCCAGGAACTGGATGATACCGACCGCGTTGGGCGAGCCGGAAGGCCCGATCAGCACGTCGATCTTCGACTCCGAGAGGAGCTTCTTCACGTTGAGGACGGTCTGCGTGGAATCGCTTGCATCGTCGTACACGATGTACTCGATGGCGAGGTCACCGATCTTCTTCGGCAGCAGCGCCGCCGTGTTCTTTTGCGGAATGCCGACCACCGCGGTCGGCCCTGTTGCCGAGGCGATCACGCCGACTTTGACCTGGGCGATCGCCGACGTGGAGGCCAGCACCAGCGCCAGTGCGACCTTGATCCATGCTGCTGCTTTCATGTTTCAGTCTCCTCGTGGTTTGCCACCGATGCCTCGGGCGGCCGTTCGACTGTTCCGACGACGCCCTGCCGCGCGAGGGAGTCAATTTCGTCGTCGGCGAACCCGGCCTCCGCCAGCACCGGCCGCGTGTGCTCGGCGTACTTCGGCGGGAACGGGTATGCGCTGCGCATGCCGGGCAGGCTGACGCTTGCCGGCTGCATCCGGATCGTCCGTCCCTGCGGCGTGCGCGTGGTCGTGAGTCTGCCGGCGAGCGCGGGCAACTCGCGGACCTGCCGGATGTCGTTGATCGCGGCCCAGGGGATGGTCGCCGCCGACAGCGTCGCGGCGACCTCGGCCGTCGCGCAGGCCTGCGTGACGGCCGTCATGTCGCGACGCAACTCGATTCGATCCTGCTGCCGGCCCGCGTTCGTCACACGCTCCGAATGCGCGACTGGCGCGAACATCGCGGTCTCGGTCAGCCGCTTCCATTGCGCGTCCGAGCCGACGGCGAGGTAGATGAAGCCGTCGCGCGTCGGATAGACGTTGGTCGGGATGAACTTGCGGTGCTCGTTGCCGGCCCGGGTGATCTCGGTCGGGTCGCAGTCGAAGTCGACGAGCGGTAGCGTGGTGATGAGCCACGATGCCGCGGCCTGCAGCATTGACACGTCGATCCGCTTGCCGCGCCCGGTTTCCGCGCGCTCGGCGAGGGCGAGCAGCACGTTGGCGTAGACCTCGTCGCCCGCCTTGAGGTCGACGATGGGAACGCCGGTCACCATCGGCGGGCCTGCAGGGTCGCCAGTGATCTCCATGAAGCCGGCCATCGCCTGCAGCACCGGGTCGTACCCGGGGACCTCCGGATGTTCGGGCCCCAGGGCGGAGATTCCCGCCCAGATGAGGCCCGGCTTCGCGGCGGACAGTGTGTCGTAATCGATGCCGAGTGTCGTATAGCGGCCCGGCAGCACGTTGCAGCAGAACACGTCGACGTCAAGCGCCGTCATCAGCCGCCGCAGCGCCGCGCGGCCCCGCGCATCCTTGAGATTGAGCGCGATCGCCTCCTTGCCGACGTTGGGTGCGACGAAGTACGTGCGCCGATCGTCGTCCACGGCATTGCGGCCGATGTAACGATTCGGATCGCCCGGCAGGCCTTCGCCCGTCGGGGTGGACTCGATGCGGATCACGCGCCATCCGAGCTGAACGAAACGCAGCGTCGCGTACGGCAGCGACAGCGCCTGCTCGAGCGAGAGCACCGTCCGTCGTCGCATCAGGCGGTCCCCGCCGGCACCGACTCGCGGCGCAGCGCCCGGTAGACTTTTTCGGGCGTGAACGGCAGCTCGTAAATGCGCACGCCGGTCGCGTTGCAGATGGCGTTGGCCACCGCCGCCGCCATGCAGATCGCCGGAGCCTCGCCGACGCCCTTGGCGCCCTGCGGGCCCTCGCCGTCCATCGTCTCGATGAAATGGATGTCCATTGCCGGGACTTCGGGCGCGGTGACGAGCTTGTAGTCGCGAAAGCCCGGATTGCGCACGACGCCGTCCTCGACGATCAGTTCCTCGGTCAGCGCGTAGCCCTGGCCCATCACGATGCCGCCTTCGATCTGACCTTCGATGCCCAGGCGGTTCAGCACGCGGCCGACGTCGTGGGCCCCGGTCACCTTGAGGAGTTTGACGATTCCGGTCTCCGTGTCGACCTCGACCTCGACGACCTGCGTTGCCCACGCATAGGCGGCCGAGACGTCGCCCTTGAACGCCTTGTCCTGATGATGCGACGGCGGCTCGTAGTAGTGCGTCGTCATCACGAGCTCGGCCTTGTCCGAAAAGTGCAGCGAGCGCAGGAGTCTGGCGAGGTTCATCAAGGCTTCGCCGGTGGCGGCACGGACGATGTGCCCGGCGCGCAGCTCGAGTTCCGCCGCGGGCAGCCCGGTCACTTTGGCGGCGGCGGCGAGGATCTTGGCCTTGGCCTTGCGCGCCGCGCCAAGCGCCGAATTGCCGCCGATGAACGTGGTGCGGCTCGCGTGCACGCCGACGTCCCACGGCGTGATGTCGGTGTCGTTGTTGACGACGGTCACGGCGTCGAGCGGAAGGCCGAGCTCCTCGCAAACGAGTTGCGCCAGCACCGTTTCGGAGCCCTGCCCGATCTCGGAGGCGCCGGTCAGCAGCGTCAAATGTGCGAAGTCGTCGATCTTGAGGATGGTGCCGCACCCGTCGGACGGATAGATCTTTGCGCCACCGCCGACATGGAGCATCGACGCCATGCCCACGCCGCGCTTGTAGCGGCCCGGCGCCTTCTGCGCGGCGATCGCCGCAGTGTGCTTCTCGCGCCAGTGCGATGCCCCGGCAGCGGTGGCCAGGCACTCCTTGAGGCCGCAGGTCTTGAAGTGCATCCCTTGCGGCGTGACCTCGCCCGGGTCCTGCGCGTTGGTCAGGCGGATTGCCAGCGGGTCGATCCCCAGCGCCTCGGCGAGCTTGTCCATGTGCTGCTCGACGGCGAAGGTCGCCTGCAGGTTGCCGTAGCCGCGAAACGACCCGGCATACGGATTGTTCGTGTAGACCGCGGTCGTGTGGTACTTGCAGTGCGGGACGCGGTACAGCGACGAGATCGTCTGCATCATCACGAACGGCGTGGTCGCCCCCCAGGACGTGTACGCGCCGTTGTCATGCAGCGTTTCGCAGGTGCGGAAGGTCAGCGTGCCGTCCTTTTTCGCGCCGCTGCGCAGCCGCAGCAGGACGGGCTGGCGGGTCGGCGACGCGATGAACTCCTCCTCGCGCGAGAACACGAGCTTCACCGGCCGGTCGGTCGCCTTGGCCAGGAACACGCAGATCGGCTCGAACGGATAGATGTCGAGCTTGGAACCGAAGCCGCCGCCGATCGGCGGCTGGATGATGCGGATGCGCCCCGGATCCATGCCCAGGATCTCGGCGAACTCGCGCTTGTGCAGGAACGGCACCTGCGTGTTCGAGTAGAGCGTCAGGTTGCCGGCCGAATCAAACTCGGCGATGATGCCCGACACGCCCATGCAGCAGTGCGTGACGTAGTGCAGGCGGAACCAGTCGTCGACGATCACGTCGGACAGGGCCTCGCCGACCGTAACGTCGCCCTGCTCGTAGTCGAACGTCATCGCGACGTTGTGCCGGTGCGCTTCGGCGTCGCCCGGCGCGCCCGGCTTCAGCGACTCGTGGGGCGCCAGCGGTGGTGTCTTCTCGTCGTGGATCACCGGCGCGCCGGGTGCCAACGCTGCCGCGGGATCGGTAAGCGGCGGCAGGTCTTCGTATTCGACCTCGATCAGCGCCAACGCCGCGGCGGCGATTTCCTCGCTCTCGGCCGCGACCGCCGCGATCTCGTCGCGCCGGCTTCTCACCTTGTCGCCCTTGAGCGGCAATTGGTCCTTGCCCACGCCCAGCGGGCACTGATAGGACACGTCCGTCGCGGTGAGCACCGCATGCACGCCCGGCAGCGCGCGCGCCCTGGCGACGTCGATCCGCTTGATCCGGGCATGGACTCGGGTCGAGCGCAGGATCTTGCCGTAGAGCTGACCCGGAAGGTTGAGGTCGTGCACGTAGTGCGTCTTGCCGCTCGCCTTGTCCGGCGCATCGAGCTTGGCGATGCGCTTGCCGATCAGCGTTTCCTTCTCGATCACCTTCATGGCGACCTCCTCAAGCCTCTTTCTCGGCCACCGCGACGATGGCGTCGACGATCTTCACGTAACCGGTACATCGGCACAGGTTGCCTTCGATGGCGCGCGCGACCTCCGCGCGCGATGCGTGCGGGTGCGCCTCCAGCCAGCTCTTCGCCTGGACGATCATCCCGGGCGTGCAGAACCCGCACTGCACGGCCCCGCATTCGACAAAGGCCTGCTCCAGCCTTTGGCCCAGAGGGTCGCGGGCCAAGCCTTCGATCGTCGTCAGCTCGCGGTCCTCGCAATCCACAGCGAACATGAGGCACGCGCACGTCGACTTGCCGTCGACGATGATCGTGCACGCGCCGCACTCGCCCTCGCCACATGCGTACTTGGTGCCGGTGAGGCCGATGACTTCGCGCAGCATCGCCAGCGCGCTCATCTCCACCGGCACCGTCGCGCGGGTCCGGACACCGTTCAGCATGAAGCCGATTTCACGCTTGTGCGACATCGTCGAGCATCCTTTTCGTCATGTTGAACACCAGTTCGCGGCGATACCATGCCGAGGCGCGCACGTCATCGATCGGGCGAACTTCGTCGCGCGCGACAGCGGCAATGCGGGCGATGGCCGCGGCGTCGAGTGCGGTGCCCTCGAGCGTGTCCTCGGTCTTGCGGGCCCGCATCGGCACCGGCGCGACGGCGCCAAACGCGACGCGGGCTCCGGTGAGCGTGCGGCCCGCGCGCACGCCGCCGATGCCGATGGCGATCGCGGCAATGTCGAGCGCGGGCCGCGGGCCGAACTTGAAGAACCGGCCGACGAAGCCGGCTGGCGGCAGCGGCAGCCAGATCGCGCACAGCAGCTCACTCGGTGCCCGGACGGTCTGGCCGGGGCCGACGAAGAAATCGGCGAGCGGCACGCGGCGAGTCTCGACACGCCCGTTGGGCTTCGATGCGAGCTCGACCTCGGCGTCCAGCACCAGCAGCGGCGGGAGCATGTCCCCCGCCGGCGACGCATTGCAGACGTTGCCGCCGATCGTCGCGGCATTGCGCAGCTGATCGCTGGCGAAATGGTCGCTGGCGTCGGCCAGGATGCCGAAAAGCGCGCACACCAGCGGATCGCGCAAGAGCTCGCTGATCGTGCACAGCGCGCCGATGCGCACGCGCTGTCCGACCTGTCCGATCCCGCCAAGTTCGGGCACGCGCCGGATGTTGAGCAGACCGCGCTTGAGCGTCACGCGCCCGGCGTGGCTCTGCGGCATGAGGTCGGTGCCGCCCGCGAGAATCGTGACGTCGCCGCCACGCAGGTGCGTAAGCGCGGCAGGCAGCGATGCGGGGGCCCAGTATTCCTCGACGGCCATCGGATGTCTCCTAGAACTTGACCGGTTCGCGGTAGCGACCATGGACTTCGGTCAGCGCGGCGGTGATCTCGCCCACGCTGGCATACGTCTTCACCGCGGCGACGATCGCGGGCATCGTGTTGGCACCCGCCACGGCAGCGTGGCGCACCGCGTCCAGGGCGCGCGCGACGGCGGCGTTGTCGCGCGTGCGGCGCACCTCGGCGAGTCGCGCGATCTGCGCCGCTGCATCCGCTTCGTCGTACGGGTGGAACTCGACCTTCGGGTCCTCCTCGTCGACGCGGTAGCAGTTGACGCCGACCTTGCGATAGCGGCCGGCCTCGATGTCGCGCTGGCGCGCATAGGCCTGCGCCGAGACCTGCGCCTGGACGCTGCCGTCCGCCACCAGGCCAACGATGCCACCGCGCGCGTCGACATCGGCAATGATCCGTTCCATCTCGGCGCGCATCTGGTTGGTGAGCGTCTCGACGTAGTACGAGCCGCCGAGCGGATCGACGGTGTCGCAGAGGCCCATTTCCTCGATCAGGAGCTGCATCGTGCGCAGCGAGATCCGCTGCGCATGCTCGCTCGGGATCGTGTACGCCTCGTCGTAGCAGCAGAGCGCCATCGTCTGCGCGCCCGAGAGCGCGCTGATCAGCGCGTAGTAGGCGCCGCGCACGATGTTGAGCTCGGGCTGCTCGAACGTGAGCCCGCTGCCGCCGCCGCCGGCGATCATCCGCATCCACATCGAGCCGGGCTTCGTTGCCCCGTACTGGTCGTGGACGATCTTCGCCCACAGCGCGCGGCCGGCGCGGAATTTCGCCACTTGCTCGAACAGGTTGCCGAAGATGTTGAAGTTGAACGACAGCCGCCCGGCGAACTCGTCGATCGGCAGGCCGCGCCGCAGCACCTCGTCGGCGTAGGCGCGGGCGATGCAGAACGCGTACGCCATCTCCTGCGCCGGGTTCGCGCCGGACTCGCGGATGTGGTAGCCGCACACGGAGACCGGGCTGTACTTGGGCGCATGCGCCGCGCAGTACTCGATGGTGTCGCCGACGAGCCGGAGCGACGGCAGGACCGGGAAGATCCAGGTGCCGCGGCCGATGAATTCCTTCAGGATGTCGTTCTGCGCCGTGCCGCGCAGCGTCCGGACATCGAAGCCCCGCCGCTCGGCCATCGCCAGGTACATTGCGATCAGGATCGCGGCGGCGCCGTTGATCGTCAGCGAGACGGTGATCCGGTCGAGGTCGATGCCCTCGAACGCGATCTCGAAGTCGCGCAGCGTGTCGATCGCCATTCCGACGCGGCCGACCTCGCCGTCCGCGAGCGGGGCGTCGGAGTCGAGGCCACACTGGGTGGGCAGGTCGAACGCGACATTGAGGCCGGTCTGCCCGTTCGCGATCAGGTACTGGAACCGCGCGTTGGTGTCGGCGGCGTTGCCGAAGCCCGCGTACTGCCGCATCGTCCACGGCTGCTTGCGGTACATCAGCGAATGAATGCCGCGGGTGAACGGGTACTCGCCAGGTTGCCCCAGCATCGCGGTCCCGCCGCTCGCTTTGAGGTCGGCCTCGGTATACAGCGGCTGGATCGGGATCCCGGATTCGTTGACCACCGGAGCGGCATCCGCGGGCAGGCGATCGTTCATTTGTGTACCCCCACGCTTGCGGCTGACGCCGCTGCGCTGCCCCCCGAGGGGGTGCAATTCGCGGCTTGGGACGGCCCGGCGCCGCTCATTTGTGTACCCCCACGCTTGCGGCTGACGCCGCTGCGCTGCCCCCCGAGGGGGTGCAATTCGCGGCTTGGGACGGCCCGGCGCCGCTCACGACGTTTTCTCGAATGAAAGCGGTGATGTCGTCGAGCCGCGCGCCGGTCGCGAAGATCCCCTTGAAGCCGAGCGCGCGCAAGGCGTCATGGTCCTGCCGCGGAATGTTGCCGCCGATGAGCCACAGCTTGTCGTCGAGGCCGGCCGCATCGAGCAGCGGCTTCAACTTGCGGCAGAAGTTCAGATGCGAGCCCGCCATGCTGGAGAGCGCGATCACGTCGACGTCCTCCTCGAGCGCGATCCGCGCGATGGCCTCGGGCGTCTGCCGCAAGCCGGTGTAGATCACTTCCATGCCGGCCGCCATCAGGGCGCGGGCGACGACCTTCGCGCCCTGGTCATGGCCGTCGAGGCCCGGCTTCCCCAGCACCACCTTGATCGGTCCTGCGCGTGCGGTGTCGGTCATGTGGCCTCCTTGTGCCGTTGCGGCAAGTGCGACGACACCATGTCGGCCGCCGCAATCGCTCGCCGACGCGCCCTTCGGGCCTTGGCTTCGCCCGTCTCGCTCATGCGTTCACCTCGTCATTTCCTTGGCGATCACGAGCTTCAGGATCTCGCTCGTGCCGCCGCCGATCAGCGTGAAGCGCACGTCGCGCAGGTAGCGCTGCACCGGATACTCCATCGCGTAGCCGTACGAAGCAAGCACCCGCGCCGCCTGGTCGCAGATGCGCGCCGCAGCCTCGGTCGCGAACAGCTTCGCCATCGCGGCCTCCTTGTGGTGCGGCGCGCCGCTGTCCTTGCGCCACGCGGCATAGCGGACGAGCTGCACGGCCGCCTCGAAGTCGGTGGCCATGTCGGCCAGCTTGGTCTGGATCGCCTGGAAGCGGTTGATCGGCTTGCCGAACTGCTGCCGCTCGCCGGCGTAACGCACCGCCTCGTCGAGCGCCGCGCGGGCCACACCCAGCGCCATCGCGCCGGTGATGATCCGGATTTCGGCCAGCGTTTGCCGCAGGTGGTCCTCGCCGTCGCCCTCGGCGCGGCTCAGCCGGTGGCTGTCGGGGACGAAGCAGCCATCGAGTGCCAGTTCGGAGGTCGGCAGCGCCCAGACGCCCATCTTGTCGATATTGCGCCCGACGACGAGACCCGCGAAATTGCGCTCGACCAGGAAGATCGTGAGCTTGCGCGCGTCACCCGCCCGGGCGAACACCGTGAAAAAGTCGGCGACCGGCGCGGCGGTGACCCACGTCTTCTGCCCGTTCAACACGTACCCGCCGGCCACCCGCGTGGCCGTCGTGGCGATGCTATCGAGATCGGAGCCGGCGTTGGGCTCGGTCATGCAGATCGCCCCGATCTTCTCCGCGGCGAGCGCCGGCTTGAACAGACGCGCGACGATGTCGTCGTTGCCGAGGAGGTGCAGGAACTTCGTCCCCATCAGCGCCTGCATCGCCGCACAGCCGGCGAGCGACATCGAGCCGCGCGCGATCTCGGTGAGGGCGAGCGAGAACGTGGACAGGTCGAGGCCCAGTCCGCCGGCGTCCGTCGGATAGCGCATCGCGAAAAACCCGAGCTCCGCGAGCTGGCGCATGGGCTCGCGCGGGTACGCGTGCGCCGCGTCAATCGCCGCCGCCTGCGGCGCCACTTCGGCGTCGACGAAGCGGGCGAAGAGATCGCGGATCTGCCGCTGGTCAGGCGTGAGTTCGAAGTCCATCGCTGCCTACGCCTCGTCGGCGAGCCCGTAAGCGTCGCGGGCGACCTGCGGCGAGACGATGCCGTTCTTCACTTCCTCGCGCAGCAGCGCGCGGTCGCGCTTTCTCGGGTCGCCGTAGCCGCCGCCGCCGCCCGCCTGCTGGTGGTAGATCGTCCCCTTGGGTACGCCGGTGATCAGGTCCTTGTTCTTCGGCGTCACGGTGCGCCCGTCGGGGTAGGTGAGGCGGATGAAGTTGAGCGTGCCCACGCCGCCGCCGAAAAGGCCGAACGCCGGCTCGAAATCGCCGTCGCCGAAGGTCACGAGCTGCGTGTCGTCGGAGCCGATGGTGAACACCGTCTCGACGCCCAATCCTCCCCGCCACTCGCCGGCGCCCGCCGAATCGGGCAGGTACTCGTGCTTCACCAAGCGATGCGGCGTCTGCTGCTCGAACATCTCGTAGTCCTGGTCGAGCAGCCCGCCGGAGGCGTCGATCATCCCGATGTGGTCGTAACCGTCGACGCCGCGCATCGCGCCGGAGCCGCCCTTGAGACCCATGAAGCCGATGTCGACGTACTTGTCGTTCTTCTCCGGGTCGATGCCGGTGGTGAGCGAGCAGAGCAGGTTGTTCCAGCCGGCGGTCACGCGATCGGGCAGCACCGGGGCCAGCGCGCGCTGGATGGCGTCGGCATTCGGCGGGCACAGGTGGTTGCCGAACGTCGTCGCCTTGGGGTACGACGCATTGAGGATCGTGCCTTCGGGAATCACGATCTCGATGGCCTCGACCATGCCCTCGTTATGCGGGATGTCCGGGTTGATCATCTGCAGCAAGGTCAGGATCGTCGCCGACGCGCTCGACGTGAACGTGCCGTTGACGAAACCGTTGGTCTGCGCATCCGTGCGCGAATAGTCGAACTTGATCCTGCGGTCGCTGACGTCGATGTCCACGCGGATGGTGAATTTCGATCCTTCGTGCCGGCCGTCATAGTAGACGTACCCCTCGCCCGAATAGCGGCCGTTGGGGATCCCGCCGATCTCGCCCTCCATCATCCGCCGCGTCGCCTCGAACAGGGCGAGCTTGTGCGCCTCGAAGTGCTCGAAGCCGTACTTGGCGAGCAGTGCGAGGAGCCGCCGTTCGCCGATCGTGCAGGCGCCGATCTCCGCCTGCATGTCGTGGCGCACGATGTCGAACCGGATGTTGGCGAAGATCAGCTCCCAGACATCCTTGCGCAGCTTCCCCTTCTCGATCACCTTGACCGGCGGGATGCGCAGCGCCTCCTGCCAGACCTCGGTCGCGTTGGGGTTGTAGCCGCCGGCGACGGCGCCGCCGATGTCGGCCTGGTGCCCCTTGACCGCGGTCCAGGCGACGAGGCGGCCCTCGAAGAACACGGGCTTGTAGGCGGCGACGTCGTTGTTCTGGTTGCCGAGGCTGAACACGTCGTTGTGGAAGATGACGTCGCCCGGGTAGATTTCGTCGCCGAAGTACTGCTTGATGTACTTGCACACCGGCGCCAGCGAAAACGCCAGGATCGGCAGGTTCTCGGTCTGCTCCAGCATGCGGCCGTCGGCGTCGTAGAGGCCGGTGACGAAGTCCTTGGCCTCGCACAGGATCGGCGAGCGCGTCGTCTGCTGCATCGAGATGCTCATCTCGTCGGTGATCGACTTGAACGTGCGCGCGTACACCGACAGCAGAATCGGGTCGATCTTCATGCCAGGGCCTCCTGCGGGCGCGCCGCCAGCACGCCCTCGATCAGGTCTTCGCGCCCTTTCCGGTACAGCACGAACGAACCGAAGCGGTCGACGATCGCGTCCCAGGTACCGGTAAGCACCACGGCGGTCGTCACTTCCTCGATGATCGCCGGCCCGGCGATGCGCTGGCCGCAGCGCAGCCGGTGGCCGTCGTAGATCGGCACGCTGCGAAACGCGTTGTCCTCGGGAACATAGGCGTCGCGGCGGCCCTTGAACGCGGTGGCAGTGTCTTCCATCGACCATTCCTCCTCGGGATGCCGCGGCTTGTCCGTCGCGCCGACCGCCTGCACGCGGACGTTGATGATCTCGATCGCCGCCTTCTCGTGCTCCAGTGAGTAGCCGTAGAGGCGATTGTGCTCGCGGTGCAGGCCCTGCGCGACGGCCGCCGCGTCGTGCGCGCGCATCGCCTCCAGCGCCACGCCGACGCCCACCTCGTGATACTGCTTCGCGTAGCGGCAATCGAGCGTCACCGTGTAGCTGCGGGCGGACGCCGGAATGCGCTCGGCGGCGAGCTGCCGTTCGCCTTCGCCGATCATGTCATCGACCAGCGCCTCCAGCCGCGCCCAGTCGAGCGCCGCGAGGTTGGCGACGAACGTGCGCACGAAATCGTGCTGCAGGTCCGAGAGCAGCATCCCCATCGCGCAGAGCACCGAGGATTCGCGCGGCACGATCTGCAGCGGGATCTCGAGTTCGTTGCAGATCTGGCACGAATGGATGGGGCCCGCGCCGCCGGCGGCGATGAACGGAAACTCACGCGGGTCGTAGCCGCGCTTGATCGTGACTTCGCGCACGCCCTGCGCCATGTTGTTGCAGACCACACGGAACATGCCCGCCGCCGCTGCTTCCACCGACAGCCCCATCGGGCCGGCGATGTGCGCGGCGATGGCCTCGCGTGCCGCGGCGACCGACAGCGGCATCCGGCCGCCGGCGAAATACGCGGGATCGAGATACCCCAGGACGAGGTTGGCGTCAGTGCTCGCCGGCAGCGTGCCGCCTTTCATGTAGCAGGCCGGACCCGGATCGGCGCCGCCGCTCTGCGGGCCCATCCGCAGCATGCCGCCCGGGTCGATCCAGCCGATGGAGCCGCCGCCCGCGCCGATCGTGTGGATATCGAGCATCGGCAACGCGATCTTGTGGCGTGCGATCTCGCCGTCGTTGACGAGGATCGGCGCGTCGACCGCGACCGAGGCCTCGAAGCTGGTGCCCCCCATGTCGGTGGTGATGGCCTTGTTCTGGCCCAGCGCCCTGGCGTAGAAGAGGCCCGCACCCGGGCCGCCCGCGGGTCCGGACAGCAGCGTGAGCGCGGGCTTGCTGCGGGCGACTTCCGGCGCCATGACACCGCCGTTGCTCTGCATGATGAGCAGGAGGCCGCGAAAGTCGATGCCCGCGAGGCGGCTTACGAGCTGTTCCAGATAGCGATTGAGCTTGGGGCCGACGTACGAATTGAGCGCCGTCGTCGACAGCCGCTCGTAGAACCGGATCGACGGCAGCAGCGTGGACGAGACGGTGAGGAAGGCGTCGGGCATCGCTTCGCGGACCAGTTCAGCGGCGGCCCGCTCGTGAGCGGGATTGGCGAACGAGTTCATGAAGCAGATCGAGATCGCCTGCACGCCTTCCCGCCGGAAGAGCTCGAGCGCGCGCCGCACGTCGGCAAGCGCGAGCGGCTCGAGCTCGCGGCCGGCCCGGTCGAGACGTCCCGGCACGCCGATGCGCAGGTGCCGCGGCACCAGCGGCTTCACGTTGGTGCAGGCGTTGTTGTACTGCTCCTCGCGAATGCCGCGGCGCATCTCGAGCGCGTCGCGCACGCCTTCGGTCGTGAGCAGCGCCGATTTCGCGCCGGTCGCGGTCAGTGTCGCGTTGGTGGCGACGGTCGTGCCGTGCACGATCGTTTCGATCGACGCCGCGAACGCCTCGACGCTGCGCGCCGGGTCGACCATCGTCGCGAGCTCGGCCAGGCCCGCGACCACTGCGATCGACGGATCGGCCGGCGTCGACAGCACCTTGTGCAGGACCGGGGGCGCGTCGTCCCGGGTCAGGATGAAATCGGTGAACGTGCCGCCGACATCGATGCCGATTCTGGCTGCCATCACGGTCCCCTTCGCTCTCTCACGCCTCACCCGCAACTTGCTCGCGCCGCGCCAGGCGCTTCAGCTCTTCCCGCTTGACCTTGCCGAGCGCCGTGCGGGGAAGGCTTTCGGCGAGCACGACGTCGCGCGGATGCTTGAAGCGGGCGACGCGCCCGGCGAGCAGCGCACAGAGCTTCTCGCGCGAGATCTGCGCGCCCCGCACCGGCACGACGACCGCGACGACGGCCTCGCCCCAACGCTCGTCGGGGCGGCCGACGACCGCGACCTCCGCAATGTCGGCGCAGTCGGCGAGCGCGTTCTCGATCTCGGCGGGATAGATGTTCTCGCCGCCGGAGATGATCACATCGCGGCACCGGCCGTCGACATAGAGATAGCCGTCGGCATCGGCGTGCGCGACGTCGCCGGTGTGGTACCAGCCCGCATCGAGCGCCGCGGCCGTCTCCAGCGGCTTGTTCCAGTAGCCTTCCATCACGTTGGGGCCGCGAACGAGGATTTCGCCGCTCGTGCCGGCGGGCACGTCGCGACCGGCCGCGTCGACGATCTTGAGATCGCAATGCAACGCCGGCTTGCCGACCGAGCCCGGATGCCGCGGCGCATCGCCGACCCGCTGGTACGCGACGATCGGGCAGGTCTCGGTCGCGCCGTAGACCTGGAGCAGCGGCACGTCCCGCTGCAGGTTCCGGCGGACGAACGTCTCGCCGATGATCGTCGATCCGGTGGTGATCGCGCGCAGCGCGGGGAGCAGGGCCGTCTGCCAGCGCTGCTCGCGCGCGACGAGCTCGAGTTGCGCCGGCACCAGCACCGTCAGCGTGATGCCGTCCTGCAGGAGCGCGTCGATCGCCTGCGCCGGATCGAACCGCGGGTGCAGGACGACCGTCGCGCCGCAATGCAGCGCGGGCAGCGTCTGGATGTTGAGCCCGCCGACATGGAACAGCGGCAGCGTGGTCAGCACGACGTCGCTGCTGACGAGGTCGTGCATGTGCATGCTGTTGATCGCGTTGTGGAACAGCGCGTTCTGGGTCAGCACGACGCCTTTCGGTTGGCCGGTGGAGCCGGACGTGTAGCACAGCAGCACCGGCGACGCGCCGCCCGCGGCGGCGGCGCGCGGTGTAGGCGCTTCGCCGCGATCGAGGAACCGGTCGTACGGCAGCCAGCCGTCGCGCGCGGCGCCGATCCCCACGCAGACGGTCGCCGCACCCAAGTCGAGGATGCCCGCCGTCGGTTCGACGAACGGATCGGCGACGACCAGCACCCGCGGGCGGCAGTCGGCCAGCATCGCGCGGTGCTCGGCCGAGGCGAGCCGCCACGACAGCGGCGCGAAGATGGCGCCGAGCCGCGCGCAGGCAAAGAGCAGGCAGAGCTGCTCGACGCCGTTGTAGCCGAGATGCGCGACGCGGTCGCCGGGGTTCGTGCCGCACGCCTTGAGCGCACCCGCAGTCGACTCGATCGCGCGCGCGAGACCGGCATAGGTGTGGCGCCGGCCGGCGCAGACGAGCGCGACCTTGTCGGGCGTGAACCCCGCATGTCGATCGATCCAGTCGGACAAATCCATGTCTACCTCCTTCGGCGCGCCGCGCGCCTGCGCGGGGCGGCGCCGAGCGCGCCGTCGCGTCGCTCTGGCGGCGATGCCGGCGCGCGCTACTGCCTGTCGCCGACCTCCAGCACGAGCGCCATCGCGGAGTCGCCGGCGGCGCAGCCGGCGAACAGCCCGCGGCCTCCGCCGCGCAGAGTCAATTCCTCGATCAATTCGATCACCGACCGCGTGCCCATCGGGGCCTGCGGGTGGCCCCACACCAGCGAACAGCCGTAGTTGTTCATCGTCGCGGCGTCCACGCCCATCGCCCGCGCGAAAAGGAGGTCGTTCAGAGCGAACGGGTTGTGCGTTTTGATCGCGTCGATCTGCCCGATCGCGAGGCCCGCGCGCTCGAGTGCGCGCCGCGCCGCCGGGACGGTCGCCTCGGGCATCTGTGCGAGCGGCACGCGCGCCTGCCCGAAGCCCAGCAGGCGCACGGCGACCTTCGGCTGCGATGAGAGTTCCGCCGCGCGGCCGGGCGACGCGAGCAGAATTGCCGCATTGCCGTCGGCGGGGTGCGTCTGCCCGCCGAACGTGACGGTACCGCCGGCCTGCACGGGCTTGAGGATCGCGAGAGCTTCGGCGGTCGAGAAGTTGATGCCTTCATCGCCG
>Ga0315297_10000736_pt1 | contig 19363 bp, 26 predicted proteins | sample YL17G15_0_MG_FD_203628 | JGI IMG/M metagenome (GOLD analysis project Ga0315297, IMG submission 203628) | Sediment microbial communities from Yellowstone Lake, YNP, Wyoming, USA - YL17G15_0 | ecosystem: Environmental > Aquatic > Freshwater > Lake > Sediment | place: USA: Wyoming | collected... | reverse complement strand
TTCAAATGGCTTTCTGGTAGCTATGATTTTTGGGCAGAAGGGATCGAAGAACATTATCTTTGTCGCATCATTCTGATCGCAACGCATGACGTGTTTTCCTCTTTCATATCCCATATTAATTATTTTGATGATGTCAGCCGTCTCCTCGGTTATTTTTAAGTCGCATTCATCAAATATCATTGTTCCACGCCACTTATCAATTACCCTAAAGACAGGAGCGGCTGTTGTTGCTCCGCTGGTAGCTATTGGTTTGTAATGAATCCATCCAATAGTGTCTAAGAATCTGCTCTTTCCTTGTCCTGTGTCTCCTAGTGCTCGTAGATAGTTTATTGTGTGGAATCGTTCATATACCCAGCTTCTTTTAACATTCCATGTGCTGAATTGTAGAAAGTCTTCTGATATGTCAAGCCATTTGTTGATGAAGGTTTTTATTTCTTTTTCTAGTTCTTCATCTGTTCCGTATTCTTCTGCTTTCTCTGGAAGATAGATTGCTTTTTTTTGCAGTTCTTCTCCCTCATTAGGAAAATATTCTATTCCATTAATGTTAAAGCTTTTGACCTCAATTATTGTTCCATCTTCATCATTGTAGTGTAGAAATTTGCTAGTATTAGTTTTTAGATCGTAGATTTGTTCATACATATCTTTTTCACCTATGAAAAGGCTTGTGAATATCTTCTTCTTTTTTTTAGTTGCAACTTCATTATTTTGTTGTATAACTTTTTTTATTTGTTCGTCAGGTTTTAGTTTATTAAATTTTTCTGCATCGAGTTTTGTGTTGTGTTCTATGGCTTCAGCGTTCTCTTGTTCTATCTCGGGAACTTTGAATCCGTCAGAAGTTTTAATCATGAATATAATCCTCACTCACCATTTATAATAAAAGAATTTAAAAAAGTTTTTTTTCTCGCCCAGCTAACCATAACAGATGCTCCAAGCTTCTTGGTATAGTTGCGAGAGTATGGTTATTTTAACTTGAAAGGGTATTATTTACCGCTTCATCTTCAAGTGCTGTTTAGCGAATAATATTTTATTCTTCTTTACCTGGTGTTGCTATGATTCCTTCTTTTCCTCCTTGTAGTAGGCATAGTTGGAATTCTATGATTTTATTATGCCAAGTGCTGCTTTCTGTTCCCCATGCTTCTGATAGGTTTTTGAGGCTGGCTTTGTTAGGGCTATAGAGTTTGTCTTTTTCATCTATTTGTATGCTTATTTTTAGTCCTATCCCGAATTTTCCTTCAGAGGTTAGTTCTGTGTTAAGGATTACTCCTTTCTTTGTCGAGCTATTTTTGATGTCTATTGGCATTAGCCATTTGCTTTCCATTAGTTCTTTTATATCAACCATTTTCGTATTCCTCCAATTCTTATTTTTTAATTCTTTCTATCTCTTGCCAGTACCATTTATTGATGCTTGGTTGTAGAATGTATATTATTGCGCTGATAGCTATCATTATCATTAATGTTATGTCGCGCACTATGCTGATCCAGACAAAGAATATTGTTAGTGAGGTTATTATTCTGAATAAATGATAACCTGCGTCGCTAAAACTTTTTATTAGGTTTAATATGTTTTTTTTCATATAGTCGGTGGCAAGGAGACACTGCAATCTTGTTGCAGTGAGGAATTGCCACTTTTCACCTCGTAGTTTTTAAAATTGTGCGATAGCCAGTCAATATTTGTTCTGCCTATACGCTTATTCTCCAGATTCCTGATAAAATATGATTTCTTAGTTCCGCCACAAATCTGTCCTTCTTGACAGATTGTGCCTTTTCGCACACCCTTGAAATTACCAGTAGAATATTTAGCTCTAACATTCCCTTTGGCTGGTTGAGTATCATGAAGCTTTCTTCTGACTGGTCTGTATGTATCATCAACAATAATTAATCTTCCTTGCTCAATGTGAGTTTGAGCAGATATATCGGTTGCTATTGCTAAAGCATCACTACAATGACTGTTGAATATTTCGGCACTCTTATCACTGCTTTTCTTGTAGCCATATTGTTCTCTGCAAGCTTCAGTGTCGTATCCTTGGAAGAATTGAAGATTAGCTCTCCCCCTAATCCAAGAGTTGATGAAATGCTTTCCAACTTCGATGGTTGAGAAGTTCTTTCCCCAACGATTATCTCGGTGGTTGAAGCATACATCTTCCAGAGCAACGGTATCAACAGGATAACACCTAAAGAACTCTGTTAAGACCTTTATTCTACTCTGAATAATAACTTTTTGTGATGGAGCTATGAAGCCTTTCTTGCTTCGGTTATCACTTCTGCATTCTCTCCTTCTGAGAGTTCTCCAGCGTCTGGCTCTTCTCAATGCCTTTCTTTCTTCAAGCTTTGCAACTAACTTTTTCTTGTCTGGAAGCTTCCACATAACAGCAAGATTGTTCTCCTCGCCAGTTACTACAGTGTAGCCTTCAAACTTTGTTCCGAAATCAACCCCCAACACAGTCTTTGGAGTTTCTTTCCTGGTTTCTACAAGCATTTGTATTCCGAATTGGCTGAACTTATTCCAGACTGGCTTTGCTTGTTTACTCTTCAACAACTTCTTAGCTCTTGTTGATGTTGTTGGTGTTAACGGTTTTCCATCTGTTCCTATCACAAATATTTTGTGTGCCGACATTCGGCTCTGCTTTTGCAGATTATACCCACTTAGAGAATGAGAGCAAAGCTTAAAGCCATCCCTATTGTTAACGGGGTTTTTTAGGCTCGCCAGATTAAACGATTCTCTATCAGAGCCAGAGATTAGTGGAGCGTCTCTGGGTGATTCTAGCTTTGTTCTCGTAGTTGTTGTATCCATTGTTTTTTTCTTCCTCAACTTTCTCTAGTCAAACTCTCGCGCTGTCCGTCGTCACAGACAAGCTCCGTAATCTTGTTACGGAGTAGTTGACCGTTTATCACCTTAGTTTCCTTTTTATTTTGGTTGCTTATATACTTTTGTATTTTACAATATATGTATTGTAAATGTTGTTTTGCTTTACAGAAGTATTTAAATACTACTAGTTACAGTAAAAATGGAGTTGATTAAACGATGCCAGTTAAAGGTTTTACTGCGATAACAGTTAGGAAGAAGGTTAAGGATCGAGCTGATAAGATAGGTGCTATTATTGGCAAGAGTACGCCAAATGTTTTGGCTGACTTGGTTGATAAAAAATATGATGAGGTGTTTCCTGATGAAAAAACAAAAACTTAATATACGTGATTATTCTTTGGGTTTAATAATTTTATTTATTTTAGTATTCGGATTATATACTTTTTTTAATCACTCACTTTCTGAAAAGTCCGATACTATTGTTAATTGTTATGACCCAGTTGGAAATCAAATTAATAATGATTGTTAGGTGGTATTCGTGAGTACTAAGCTTATTCATAATGTTCGTTTGCGTAAGGCTCCTTATGATAATTGGCAGAATATGAATTATGACTTGTATCTTAAGGAGTTTGTTCGTCAGGTAAAGAACGATGTACTCAAGGATCGTAATGATGATTACCTATTAATAATCACTGGCCTGACAGGAACTGGTAAGAGTAATTTGATGCTTTGGATTTATGAAGAGTTCGACCTTGAAGGATGCAGTATAAACTACATAACTCTTAATAGAACAGACTTTGCTAATAGCTTGGACTTGGTTAATAAGAAGGAAGGATTGAAGTTTTTGGCTTATGATGAGGCTAATGTTAGTAAGCGTGATGCGATGACTTCTTTTAATAAGGATTTGATTGATGTCTATTTCAGTATTAGGGAGTCTAATATTTTTCATGTTTGGTGCAACCCAAGTGTTGAGATGATTGATAAGCCTTTCATCAAGGAAAGAGTTAAAGGTTTGATATTGATTTTTGATAAGAGCCTTCATAGGAGAGTTTATTATTTCTTCAAGTCTGAAACTTTGATTAAGATTTATGAGTTCTATAATAATCTCGATATTAATAATCTTATTAAGTCTAAAAAGTTTGCTTATTTTCGTGGTTGGTTCAAGCCTTATAGTGGTAAATTATTGAAGGATTATCTTGATAAGAAGCGTGGTCGTATTGTTGATAAGGTTTCTGATTTCAAGGAGCGTTGGGGCAGCAGCGATCTTGATGGTAGGATTAGCCGTAAGGAAATGGCTAAAATTATTGGATGCTGTTATAATACAATTATTAATTATGAGAATACCTTATTGTCTCAAGGGGTTTTGGTTGAGGGGGTTAATGTTTTTAGTAGCGCATCTGGTAATCGTTCTTATCTTTCAGAAACAAAATCATTATTTATTAAACTTCGTGTTGAATGTAAAGAGAAAAAAAACTCTAATTTGACTCAAAACAAAATGGATTCGAATAGCCTATCGAATAATACCGATTTTCCCGAATGAATAGCCTATATTTTTGCCTAATTATTATTATAATTCGCTATGCCTGGCAAAAAAATTATTATTAATAAAGACAAAAACAAAACACTATATTATATAATGGTTGAGGCTAATAATAGATTGGTTGATGGAATAATAATTCATAATAATAATAGATGAAAGGTGATTTGAATATGGTTAAGCAACACGAGTATATTGAATTGACTACGGAAACAAAGATAGAGTTCGGAATTACTTTTTTTAGAATAAGAGCAAAAAAAGACTTCACAAACAAATATCTCGGCTTAATTAAAAAAGGAACAATTGGGGGATGGGTAGAAAGTCTATTCCTTAAATCTGGCAATGCTTGTGTCTCTGGCGATGCTTGGGTCTCTGGCAATGCTTGGGTCTCTGGCGATGCTCGGGTCTATGGCAATGCTTGGGTCTCTGGCGATGCTCGGGTCTCTGGCAATGCTTGGGTCTCTGGCAATGCTCTGGTCTCTGGCAATGCTTGGGTCTCTGGCGATGCTCGGGTCTATGGCAATGCTTGGGTCTCTGGCGATGCTCGGGTCTATGGCAATGCTCGGGTCTCTGGCGATGCTCGGGTCTCTGGCAATGCTCTGGTCTCTGGCGATGCTCGGGTCTATGGCAATGCTCGGGTCTATGGCAATGTAAAACTTGATAGTGTTTTATGTTCGAGGTTCTCTTTTGAGTTTGATTGGCAAGTCAAGCTTTGGCAGAAAAAAGAAAAAGAATATGAACAAGAATTAGCAAAGAGAATTAAGAAGGTTTAAAGGGGTTCAACGATGAAGTTTAAAGATTCGAAGCCGTTCGAACCGCAACGGCTAGAGGAAGAACGAGCATTAGATAAGAGTTGGCCTATAACCGTACGCATAAACGAGCGTGAAAAGGCCATGATTAACCGAATCAGGGCGCTTCTAGATATAGAAGGCGATAGTAAAGCCTTAAAGAAAGCCGCCGAGATAGGCCTTAATGTAATACTTTCTACTTTCGGCGAGGAAATGATAAAGTATCTTTGTGAGGGAAAACGGGAGCGCAAAAGTGATTATGATGTCCGCTCCGCGCAAAAAAAGAAGGATATGTAATACATAAAAGGCTCTTTTTGTAGCACATCCTAGCGCATGATGGTGATGATGCCGTTTCAGGTTTAGAGAGTTCTACCATTATCAGGTTTTCGTGCCAAAGAAGGGGCTTCCTGAGCCTTTCAGGGGCATTCTAGCGGATCAGTCAATTTTATGCCGTATCAGGTTTTATGATTACTTGGTCTCTGTGAATTTTTAATATTTCAACGCTTTCTCCAAGGCTCTTAAGTTTTTCTTCTACTTCTCCGCTTCCAATATCCTTTTTTATGTTGAATACTATTTGGAATAACCAGCTTACTTGCTCGGATTTGTTTTCAACCATTTTTTTCATCACCTTTTATCCTATATAATCAGCTTTTTTATTATCAGAATTTTCTTTAAATTCTTTCTCTTCTTTAAGTTTTTTAGCCGCCTCCTCAGCTTCTTGCTGCTGCCTAACAGCCACTCCCGCTTGTTGTAGTCTTATAAACAATTTTTTTATTATCTCAATAACTTCCTTTAAAGAAAGAAAAACAACTACGCTAATAAAATTAAGAATATTCTTGCCATACTTAGATCTATCAACCTTACTCGCAGTTTTGAACATTAAGAATATGAATGCTAAAAATATCCATGCATACCAATAAGTGAAAATGAACCCTATAAAAGCTTTAATACCCGCTATTATTTCATGAATTATACTTGTTTTTATCATCATCCGCGCCTCCAATAATTATTCAAGATTCTTAGTCATAAATCCTATAATAAAAAATATTACGCACATCCAAACGTACTTCCAACTTAACCAACCAACAACAGTAAGCATAGCACCCAATATTCCGCAAACAAAACCCGCTGGGCAAAGGCCTTTCTCAATAGCACCATACTTCTTACCGAAAGCGGTGGTGATTAATAAAAATATTATGAATAAAATGAATAATGTTAATCCTCCACTGAGAGCATAATCAACCTTTAAAAACATACTACTAACTCCAGGTTCTCCTCCAAAACTGATATTCGTAAGATTCATTATGTTATCCTCTCAATAACCCAAAAAATGAACATAAGAATAATAGCCGCTCCAGCCACCAATATCCAAACACTGCCTATTAGTCCTATTCCGAAGATGCTTATTCCCTGACTAAAGATTTTTGTTCCACCATTAATACTGCTCCCTAACGATTTAATAAGACTTAACCCGGTCTGTTTAAGGCCTCCAATAATATCATAAATATTCCATCCACTGCCAGTTAATTTATCTATTCCTTCTTTTGTTTGTTCAAGATAATAAGTAGTGTTTTCCAGGCTGTTTTGTATGCTTGTAAGATTTTCTTCATAATAATTAGTAGAAGTATATTTATCATTAAAATCAGCATAAAAAATTGTTATAGTAGCTAATAATGCTGTTATGAATAACAGACTTATCATGAATGCTTTGAATCTATCTGTTTCATTGATTGTCATAAAGTTTTTCATCCATTTTTTTGTCTTCCAAGCCAAGCACTAATAATTATCGCCGTAAAAATTATTCCTCCAAGTACCTCGTATGATAATATATTTATTTGTATCACTCTTCCAAGCATCAAACTAAGACCGAAACTTACAGGTATGAACTCAGGCCATCGTAAACATACAAGGATGAATATTATGCTTATGATTACCTGAACGAATAATCCTTCACGAGCAAAACCCGCTATATCATCAAAACTTACCGTTCTACTAATCAATGATAGCCAGTCTCCATCAATTTTTACATAACAAGTACCCACATAAACTGATCCATTGAATGGAGTGATGTTTATGAAAAGATTTCCTGCGCTGCTAGTTGTGCAGTCATAAACTGTACTTCCATTAGTATATAATAATCTTAGGCAGTATTCATTTGTTGTGCTGCTTACATCATTGTATATACACCAGAACTGGTTTGTGCTATAATCATAGTACATATTGTAGTCTATTGTTTTGTAATCAAAATAATTATCTCCAGCATTAGAACCGATGCTTATGAAAAGATTTATGTTGTTGCTGATAATATAGCTTCTTTCAGTTGTTAAAATTGTTTCTCCCGCTAAAGTAACTATGAAACGATAATATTCATCATTGAGTGTTAGGCTCATAATTAATTGTCCTTCACTATTGGTTATTCCGCTTTCAATATCAAGGTAGTCTGTGGTGGCTATAATAAATTTTTGAGCTTTAATAGTTGCTCCGGTTATGGCTGCGTAGTTATTGTATCTTAATGTGATTAGTATGCTTGTAAGATTTTCCTGTAAATAAAGATTGACTATTTGACCGGTATAATTGATCATTATGAAGCTAAAAAATCGTTCTACATATCCGGCGGAGTAATATCTTGAAGTATAATTTCCCGGGGGTATGTTGTTAATGTTTAATATTCCGTTACTGGTATTATAACTATGGCTGTAATTATCGCTTATTATATCATAATAGACTGTTGATTCATTGAATATGCTATCGTTGATTTCGTAATAAAATGTTATGTAAAGCGAATTATAGTCTAGAAGAATTATTGATATATCATTGTATGTTTTATTAATATTTATGTGGGTAATGTTTATAGTATAATTTTGTGAAAAAGTTGTTATTGTATAATTTCTTTGATTTATCACGCTAATATTTATTATTCCGTTCGTGGTGTTGTATTCTTCATTTACTCCTGTTATTTCATCTGTGATGTTGATTGTGAAATTATTTATTGATGAATTATCAAGGTACTTTTTTACTGTTATGTTTAGGTTTGCGTTTCTTGTCAGGATGAATGTTCTGTTAAAAATTTTTTGGTTGCTGTTGTTGTCTAAGGTTTTTATTTGAACAGAGTAATTATTTATTATTGTTAGGATATTTAGGAAGTCGTAGGTTTGATTATTGTTGGTTGAGCTGTTGATTGTGAAGTTTAGGCTTCCATTTGGGTTCATTATGCTTATGTTGTGGCTTGTGATTGTGGCCGCTCCAGTGGGTGTTATTGTGTCTGTGTAGTTGATGTTTATGATTCTTGATATGTTCTCATTGAGAACAGGATTGTTTATTGTGGTTATAAAAGAATAGATTACATAATTCTTATTCGTTGTTGTATTTATTTGGCTTGTTCCGTTGTTTGCAGTGGCATTTATTATGTAGTTGTTATTTGGTAGGCTTGTGAAGTTGTAGCTGAAGTTGCTTAGTCCTGTTTGTGTATCGTATAATCCTGTATTGTCATATAGGTTTATTGTTGTGTTGCTTTCAAAGTTAGTGGTGTTTACGCTTATGTATATCCAGTTCTGAGTTAAGTGATAATAATTTCCTTCTGTTGTTGTGTTTGTAAAGAAGTTTATTGTGGGAGTCTCGCTAATTGTTATATTCCTTACTTCACTTATATTAGTGTTTGTTCCGTCACTGCAGTTGATTGTCCAATTATACAAACCGATTCCCAACGTGATATTACTGGTTATGATTGTCGCTGTATTATTCAAAACGCTACTATTAGTTCCAGCGGCATAAGTTGTATTAATGAAAAGCGTGCAGGAGCCCGTTGTGTTCGTTTCGTCTGTGTATGTGAAATTAAAGCTTGGAGTCTGATTAGACGCGAAGTTATTGTTAGCAGGGCTGTTAGCAATAACAACAGGAGCGACTGCATCAACAGCATAATTCCAGCCGTATTTCGTGTAATTCCATACTTCTATCTTATCATAAAGCACTGTGTTGCTGCTAGCAAATATTTTCATCTCTTGAAGGTTACCACCGCAACCATTACTGCCGGAAACATAAGTACTATTAGCAGTCAAATTACCTTGAGTATAACTACCGGTTGAATTATAAAATCTTATAGCGGATTGTCCATTATCGTTATCAGCCATTATCTTTATATTAATCCACGTAACATTTTGATTAGCGATTCCTGTTGTTGAAGTAATATTGCTTGATGTCCAAACAGTTGAGCTATATACCCTGCCCCAATAAGGAGTAATAGGATACCCGCCGTTTAAAGTTAAACAAAGATGGGTTAAATCTCCTGTGTTATTCCAGAAGTATGGTTGATTCGTGTCGTACCCTGTTCCTATATTCTCCGCTCTAGTCCAGAAACTTAAAATGTATTGTCCGGTCGTTAGCATCACATCTGATAGGTTTGAACTCGCATAGTTTTGGGTTCCTCCTGTACAGTTAATAGACTTCGTTCCCTCATATGCTGTTGTGCTTATCGTGCATGCTGTATTCGTCCATAATCCTGTGTTGATTCCTGCTTCAAAGTCGTCATATAATCCGTAATCTGCGCTTGTCCACCAAGCCCACTTATCATCAACTAATACATTACTTCCTATGGTTAAAACAGGTTTCCAATCTATCTTGTAGTTATAATGATAATTACCTATTGTACAACTTCCAAGGGTGATATTAACATTCTTAATCTTTACATTCTTAACTTCTGCTTTGCTTTCGTATGGTCTCTCGTTACAATCATAGCTTTCATTATTCGTTACGCACATCCTTTTTGTTTCAGCAGTCTTATTATCTATCACTTCTTCCCTGCAAGTTTCTACTAGTCTAGTACACATATCAACCACATATAATTCGTAACTATTTACGTGTCCGCATACTTCATTAAAAACTATGCTTAAACTATCATTTGCCGAGAGTTTTGTGCTGTCCATAGTAAAAACAGCCTCCTTCTTCAGTGCATCGTTGCTCTTGAGCTCCGTAAAAATAGAGTCCTTAATCATAGTTATGTTAGTTGTTCCGAATTTAGAAGTAATCGCATCAACATTCTTTATATTATCAAGTGTTCCCATACTTGCCGTCATGATTTGTTCTGAAGAAGATAATTCTTCTAATCCGCAAGTATCACCAATTCCTAAAAAACACCAAGCACTAACCATTGGCATCAAACTAAGTAATATTAACATTACAATAATCAATGATAAATAAATCTTTCTCATCTCATTCATCCATTGTCTTTTATTAAATTAACAACCAAACTGCTACCAACAATCAAAAGAATAGCTAACATAAGATGATCAAGTATCCAATAAGTAAAAGGATAGCTAGTACGGCCAGCCATTGAACTATCAGCCCCGGTCTCCTGCCAATAATTCGATAACATACCGGCCACGAACAACAAAGCAATCAAAATAAAAATCATTAAAACCAAAACAAACCTTCCATAATCAACATAATAACCAATCAATAAACCGGCAATCCAAAAAACTCCGAACACCAAAAGGAATGCGCTATCAAAATAGCCACTATAATCATTATACATATTAGAAATTATATTATGAGATGTAACTGATTCAACATGACTTTCATTAACAATATTCATAACCTTCTTCAAAGCAGGATCAACCCGGTTAAAAAAGATTCCGAGAGCCAAAAGAATAACAATACAAACTATTACGAAAACCATTAACCCGCCAACCACTTCAAAAATACCCTTCTTATTAAATTTGCGGTGGAATAAACTCAAAATCATCAACCTCATCAGTATCATTTTTAATTAATCCTCTCTTTTTAAGATCATTAACGCAAGGCTTAATCTTATCCCCCAACATTCTTAGAAACTCTGCCCTACTAGATATGTCCTCTGATATTATTCTCATATCAACCGCTTCAATAAATACCCTAGGAACTTTAATAAACAAAAAATCATCTCTCTTCTTTCTAACAATACTCATAAAGTTGTCACTTCCTTAACCTATTTTTTATACCCGGCAAAACCACCGTCTTAACATAAACAAAAATTTGATACAAGAAACCCATCATGAACAATCCTGCAATAACATAAAGAATTGTAAAACCGAACTTATAAAACATTTCATCCTGATTATTAGGATTATCAAAACAAATATAAGAATACTCAAAAAAAGTAACATTACTCGCCGCAGTAGTAGAATTAGATATTTGAATTGAACAATAATCATAACTCTCAATAATACCCTTACCCATGCCAATAATAGATAATACGAATACTGCAACACAAAATAATTGCAAACCAAAAGTTATAGGATCAACCTCCCGCTTAATATTATCCTGAACAGATTCATTATTCTTAAGACTATTATAAAAATAAAGCGCCATGAAACCAAGCACTGCATATCCAACAATCAACCATTCACTACCCAAGATTATTCCTCCCAACAGTCTTCTTCTTCAACAAAATAATCCTCAAACAACTTAATCATACTACTTTCCTCCGCTAACATTCTGAACCTGCTTTAAAGTTTTAATATCAGCATTTATAGTCTGAATATCATTCTTAATATCATAAAGATACTGAGCAGTCAATTTATTATTCTCAGCAATCGGAGCAGCACTAGCCAACAATGCCTGACCATACTCCGATAAAGGCCCCGCATAAAACTTGAACCCGAAAATGAATATAATAAACAAAATAATAATTACTGCGAAAGGTAAAGCTTTCTCCAATAACTTACTCATATCCTTCTTACCAAACTCAGCATCAGCCATAACCTGACCTAATACTATACGATCATTAGTACTAACCGGTTGATGAACATCACAAAAATTAATCAATGATTCCTCATCAACCGATAACTTATCTTCAGGACTGAGTTCTAATCCCTTACTCATCTTACTTAACATAGCTTTCTCTTTAATAAGAGCAGCACTGACCTTTTCATCAACAACCTTAAGACTAAAAGTATCCTTGCTCCAGATAATCTGATTATCATTAATCAAATAACCCTCAGCAACAATCTTGCCCCTTTTATTAATCATCAAAACATCATCAGGAGGAAGACCTTTAGTCACTTTAAGATTTTTAAGATACCAAACCTTAGCACCATTTTTAAGACGCTTCTCCCTAGCCCTATCCTCTACCCATTGAAAGCTATTGCCAACAATCTTTTTAAGCTTAATCCTGTGCTTGAAAAGAATTATATCCTGGAATATCTTCCAGAAAATGAACCCGAAAACAAGGCTTACTATTAACCAAGGAAGAATCTTTCCTATGATTACCACTGTCCCGCTAACACTCTTACCTATTCCGCTAGTTGCAGTTCCTACAACGCTTCCAATATCAACCATAAATGTATCACCACGCTATTTTTTTCCACTAAAAAAACCGCTCAAAGGATTAATATGAACTCCACCACTGCCAGTCATAGTACGATCAGTCTGAATAGTAGTCTCCCTTGTAGTGGCTCTTTCTCCATCACCAATAGTTCTAGTCATAAAAGGCTCAATCAAAGCATATAATGTATTGATTATTCCTCTCATCTCATCATTCTTAATACCATACTTACGCATATTAACCCAAATATCAAGTGTAAAGGCTTCTCTAGTTCTTTGAAGATAATCATATAAATCTGTTCCTTCTTCAAAGTTTCCTTGAGCTGTGGCCTTATCAACGGTGCATTCTATGAAGCTCATGATTGCTTGGTAACCGTAATCGCTTACTTTTGCGCTTCCAAGAGTTTTATTTTCAATGATTAATTGCTGGGTGGTTGGTTCAAATTTATAAATCTTAGAAATACCTAGTAGGTAATTGCTGATTTTTTCTTTAATCTTATCAGTTTCAAGCCTGACGGTTAGGCTGTTGGCGTCTCTATTGGCCTGAGCATATTTAGCGACCGCTTCCTGAGTAGTATTAGGCACTTGATTATCATCTTTGTTTCTGAATAATCCCATCTTATAAACCACCATTAATAATTGAACTACCAATTAAAATCGCATCCACCAAAAATATAATTCCTATAATATAAGATAGTATAATGCCTATCTTTAATGGAGTGCTAAGATTACAAAAAAATATTTTATCACTCATAATAAACCGCCGCCAATATGCTTATTTCTTATGGCCTTCCAACCCTTAACCGTAATCTCCTGCATTTCTCCAGGAGTATCTATTAGGAACGGTTCTTTTTCAATGAAAGATTCTATTTTGATATGAGGATTTTGGCTTTTCTTTCTTCGGTATTTATAAGCATCAAGGAAACTTATATCGTCCGGTTCGTTGGTAGTTCCGGCGGGGATAAGTCTGAATGTTCTCGCGCTAGTATTATCGACGTAATCGTCTCCGAGATTCAAAGCACGATTCAATGGGAGGGGTTTCTTGTTAACTTTTATTTCTTCAATCTCTGATTCTCCTTTAGGATTACTTTCTCTTACCAATACATTAAAAGATTCTTTTTTTTTTGAAATATTAAAATGTAAATTAGGAATCTTTATTGGAGGGGGGGTTTCTGGTGGGCGAAACATTGGGGGCATCATATTTATATTCCTTGTTATTGTGGGAATCTCTGTTAAAGTTTCTGTAAGAGTTTCTGTCAGAGTCTCTGTTAAAGTTTCTTTTCTTACAATATTCTCAACTTCGTTTTCTGAAAGAGTAATCATTGTTTCTCGCACAATAGTTTCTGGTCGAGTTTCAATAATGTTTTTAGTAATAACAGCCATCTCGGTCTCAGTCCTATATCTGGTAGGAACGATAATCTCTTTAGAAGGAATTAACACTGATTCAGTTAAAGGACTTATATTTCCTAAAATTAAAGGAATACCTAACTCGAAACGCGCACCCAAATTATCAATAATATTCTTTGGAGGAGTAATTTCAAAACTTAAACGTGGACGAGAAGCATCACGAGCAATATTTACAGGAATAATTTTCGTATCTGATGATTGAGTAATAAACTCTTGTCTTAATCTATCCCCGCTAAGACCGAACGGGTCATACTTAGCAAGGTCTCGTCTAATATTAAAAATCATATTACGCGTAGAGGCATCATAAGTTTCAGCATTTTGTTCAAACAAAAATGGTTTAGATTCCGTTTTTAATTCTTCAACAAGTTCAACACCTAAAGGTCTTTGCTCTAATATTTTAATTTCTTCAAAACTTTTAGGAGAAGATATTTTTCCTTTTGGTTCATAATGTATCGTGAATCCCGCCTTTAAACCTTCACTCTGCGCAGTGATAAAATCAACAGGCTTATTCGCCTCAATACTGGGAACAGAATCACGCAAACCTTTATAAATAATCATTTCTGATTCTCCAAGATGTTCAGCAAGAAGTTTAGAATTAAAAAATTCTATATTCCTAGATTCTTTAAGATTTGATAAAAATTCTATTTTCTCGATAGAACCATAATTAGTTTTAAAAGTGGTCTTCTCTGGAATCACAGGATATTCTACTGGTTCAAATTGAGTTTTACCTATTTCTATACCTAAAAAGTTTTCCTTCATAATAATATCTGCACGAGGAACTTTAGTCCTAATAAAAACATTACTATCTCTAATAGTAAATAATTCTCCCTGAGCAATTATTCCTTTTGGTTCAGTACCAAGACTAACTCCCTTTGCTGTGTTCAAATCCTGAATCCTCCTAAGAGTATAAGCATCTACTCCAGATACTTTAATTTCATCATTAACATTAATCTGGCTTAATGGCTCTGTAAAAGTTAGGGGCGGATTACTATAAGATATTTGTCTTCCGAAAAAACCAAAACTCCTGATAAGATTATCACCTTTAAAAACAGAACTAACAGTTAACCCTCCTGGTTGCACTGTACTACGAAAATAATATCCTTCAAACTTTCCAGTTCCGGCAATATTAAGATATTGCACTCCACTATCATATTCAGTTATCGTACTTAATCTTCCCGCGCTTATTGTTGTTTCGGCTTTTGTCAAAACTGGTTTTTCAACCTGTAAAAATCTTGTCTCAACAGGAATCTTTCCTGGTTCTTCAATAATAATCCTGGGAGTTTCTTTAATAAGTGCTCCTTTAATAGTTACTTCAGGAAATAATTCTTTAGTAGTAATTACTCTCCCGTTTATATATGGAACTCCTTCTTGTTCTATTGACTTAATAAAAAGAGAAGCTTTGGATTTAAAAGGTATTGTTGGGATAAGCATAACAAGCCCGCCACCAACACGTTCATAATCCTTTGTGATAAATCCCGCCGTAGTTTCAAAACTACCATATCCTGATTGTAATAAAGTTAAACCGACCGCAACTATTGGAGAAGAAGCGGATAATAAAAAACCTCCCATTACTATTCCTAGAGCTTGAACATCAGGACTAGAAATAATTTTTTGTTCTTCTGGAAGAACAAACATCGATTCTGCTTTTGATTTATATTTTTTAAGAAATTCTGAGCGTTTAATAAATGGGTCAAGAAAAGAAACCCCGTTACCAGTAATTCCGGCGCGGCTCATAATTTGGGCGTAACCTTTTATTGGCATCATAACTAAATTAACTCCTCCAGCAAGTATTCGCTGAATAATTGGAGTTTCGGAAGTAGTCTCTATAAGGTCTGGGGTTCCTTTTTTAATATTCATTTCTATTTCTTTATCTCCAGATGATTGTTCTTTAATAATAACCTCATTATTTTTATATGCTTCAAAGAATGATTTTCCATTAATAGTCTTGTTCATTTCTTCAACAGCCTTAACATCAATCATAACCATCTTTTGTTCTGGTTTAATATTCTGAATTAGTACTTGTCCTTCAGGAGTAAACTGTGATAGGTAAGATTCATATCGCTCTTGTTGATGCTGAGAAACCTCCTCATAAGCATTAGCATAAGTAGGATAAGCCAAAGTACGAACCAAAAGCTTATCACCACCAGGCATAGTAGTCTTAGTGCTGCTGGTGACTTCTTCGGCGTAACGAGGAACAAGCTCCTCACGCTCAGGAGTGCTAGGCCTCCGAGCACTTTCTATCATCGCGAAAGTCGTAACACGATTATCAGGAGTCTCAGTAATCATCTCACCAGCCTCATAATCATAAGTAACAACACTATCAGCCTTAATAGCATAAATAATCCAACCAGTACCCTGGGGTGTGGCACTTGATTCGTCAGTATGAACTCCGTAATCAATCTCCTTAATTATCCTTCCCTCACTATCAATAATAACCTCTCGCTTAGAATAATCTTTAAAATATTTATTATGATAAGGACTTGAAGGATCACTGAATCGACTTCTAAAATGTTTATCCCAATACTGTCTATATTCTACTGGTGGACTGCGAAGAACAGTATTGCCTTGCTCATCATTTGATTCAGTATAACCTTCTCTTAAAAGTTTTTCACGAATACTTGGACTAGGAATGCGAGGAACTCTATCAGTGGGGGTGATAGTATAATTGTTTTCTCGCATTCCCTGATCATCTGGAATTGCTCTGGAGAGTTTATTTGTCATGAATAATAATTTTAGTTGATTTAACGATTTATAAAGATTATTATAATACAAACTATACATTCTACACAAACCCTCCAACGTAGCCAATAACGTATTTAAAGACAAAAACCCGCCAATAAAACTAATAATAAATAATTGGAGGTAAAAAAGATATGAAACAAATGAATAAGAAAGGACAAGTAGGAGGGATTATGAACGCATTCTACGCGCTAATGTTCATGGCCGTAGCAATTGTGGTAGTCATAATCATCCAGGCTTTCGGAGCAGACTTCGTGACAAGCCAACAGGCCAACTTCGTGGCGAACACGTCGGCGTACAACATAACAGCAGTAGGACTAACCAGCATCAGTGACCTAAGCAGCGGAACTGGCGACGTGACCAATGTAGGAATCATAACGATAGTTCTGGCACTGTTAGTATCCTTAATAGGTATCTTTGGATACATGGGATATAATCAAATCCGTCAGTAAAAGGGTGGGTTCTATGAAAAACAAAAAAGGACAATTAAGCGGAATCCAAAGCGGATTCATGGCCCTAATGTTCATAGCCATAGCCTTAGTGGTAGTAATAATAATTGGTTCTTTCGGAGCAGACTTCGTAACTAACCAGAAAGAAACTTTGTGTAACAAGGAAGATTATGCAACATACCAAAATGGAATTTGTTATGTATGCAACGCGGCTTACGCGACCTTTAACACAACAGCTCTTAACTGTTATGAAGGAACCAACCAAACCAATACTACAACTTATAGTATTGGAAGCGTTTCTACCAACATCACTGATACAGGATTAACCAGTTTAGGTGATTTGAGTAATGGAACTGGCGACGTGACAAACGTAGGCGTAATCACCATCGTATTGAGCCTTCTAATAAGCCTCATAGGAATATTTGGCTATGTAGGATTTAAGAAATCTCAAGAATGATTAAAGGGTGATTATAAACTTTTAAAATTCTTTATTTCTTTCTTTTTTCTTTAATTTATTATGTGAAGTCTAGTGGTTCATCATCAGTACTCATCTCTGGCATCTGATAACCGAACTCATCCATCAACTTTTCAAGTTCTCGCTGCAAACGATTAAGCGCGTTCTTCTTGAAACTATCAGGAACATCATCATTATAAACCAAACCTTCAACTCGACCAAAAAAAGCAATTAAAAAATCTTGCCTAGTAATATCAAGCTTTCCGGAAAGCTTATTGAACCAAGCATTCATTGTATGAAACCAAGTCTCAAAATCATTATTAATGCTAGACTCTGAGCAGATGTTCTCTAAAACTTGCAAACCCTTCAAAAACTCTATGGCCTTATTAAAAGCTCCTTTAGGTCTATCTTCATCATCAGAAGCCATTATTGTTTCACCTCATATAAAAGAACATCATCAACATTATCACTTAATTCATCATATAACATCATATCATTATCCTCTTCTTTTAAATCATCAGAAACATCACACCATTTATGCTGAGCATCAGTATTCCAATCAAGAATCAACCAACCAGGAGGATTAGTCAAAAAACGCATTCTTTTAGCCAAAAAAGCCACGATCTCATGATTAGACCTATGATTAGCTAACATCGTAGAAAGGTCGTAATTAAGGCACTGCAAAGCGTTTCTAACGCATTCTACACGAGGCATCAATATCCCTCCGTATCTTTCTTCTCTTTCATGCGCTGATTATAAGCTTTTAAGATCCTAACATCTTCTAAACGCTTCTGAAGACGACGAACATCAGCAATAATCTTCCTTTCAGCACCCTCATAATAACTTACTGCTTCCTCATGATTAGCAAAATCCTTTCTCATAAAACATCATTCCTCCAAAATCTTTTCTTCTTTATCAAAATATTCATTAAGACTATGATTCTTAAGCATCTCAACATAAGTCACAACATTAGTTTTTTGTTTAATCATATCGCATCCCATTTATCTGGACTCTTCTCAAAAATAAGCCCTTTATTTCTCATATTAACAAGCCTATCATAAGTTATATCAAAATGCTTCTGAATATCCAAACTACAAATTCCTTGATTATTTTTAATATATATACTAATCTCGTCATCACTAAAAATACCTTTCCTAAAATCATCATCACTCAAAGAATCTGTTACTGTTGTTTCGGTTGTTACGATATCATATTCTTGTTTCGATTGTAACGATGTTACGTTTGTTACGATACTACGGAGACCCCCCTCCTCCTCACAATCAAGATGTTTTTCTTCATCACCAGTCCCCATAGCAACCGTAACCTTCGTAACACCGTAGCGCGCAAATAAGTTATCAAGCTGATCCTGATCCAAAGGAATACAACGCTTAGTAAACTCACCAACACGCTTAATAACAGATTTTCCAAAACCTAATTCTTTAATAACATTAACTAAAGCCCTAGGTTTCAAAGGCTGACCATGATTATTAGTTAAACCAGATTCTTCAATAATATCTTGAGCAGAAATAGCAAAAACTCCTTTCTCAATCAAACTATGAATTCCAATGATTATCTGACCTTCCCAACTATTTTGCCGCTCATCAATAAGTTCATTCTGATATTCAATTATGAATGATTTAAATCGCTGCATTTGAACAGGATTTTGACCAAATAATGAAGCGTAGCTGCTGACTATTTGCTGAACTCTAGGTTCAAGATTATCAAACTTTATATCGTAAGTCTTTGTTGGATCTATCTTGAAGAAATTTTTGAAACGCCACATTAACAATTTATTTCTAAGATTCTTTTGTTCTTCAAAGAAATCATTCGTTAATGTGAACTCTATATTTTTCCTGCGAGTTCCCATCATAACTTGAGTTATGCAACGAC
>Ga0315297_10000735_pt1 | contig 19372 bp, 14 predicted proteins | sample YL17G15_0_MG_FD_203628 | JGI IMG/M metagenome (GOLD analysis project Ga0315297, IMG submission 203628) | Sediment microbial communities from Yellowstone Lake, YNP, Wyoming, USA - YL17G15_0 | ecosystem: Environmental > Aquatic > Freshwater > Lake > Sediment | place: USA: Wyoming | collected... | reverse complement strand
AACCCTTACAATAATTTTCCCGTAGGGGAGCCATTCTACTGGCTCCCTTCTTCGGGCGGCTATAGAAAGCCGCCCCTACACCATCAAAACCAAGGATTATGATCACTGTAAAGCCGTTGCTGGGACACTACACTAGTTTACCGCCTCGAAAGTCCCTTTACATTTATTGTCATTCCGGGCTTGACCCGGAATCCAGTTATCTTGAGCTGGATTCCCACTTCCGTGGGAATGACGGCTTCGAAACCACCCCACAACCTTTTTTTCCGAATACAATCCCTCTATAAGCTGATTAATTTTCCCGGACCGGAAAGCGTCTCCATAATTTCCAGGGCGTTGGAAATGTTCCCGGCTTTGATTTTGTCCCGCAGTTTGAAATAGTCGACGCAGGTTCCGCAGACCAGGATCCGCGCGCCGGAATTTTCCAGCTTTTCCAGAACTTCCAGGCAGTAGGATTCCTCCGTGACCAGTTTGACCCCGGTATTGATGAAAACCAACTGCTTGGGACCGGGAAGCTCCACGGCGGCGTTGAGGAGCCCCTTGACCAGGACTTTGCCCAATTCCCGGTTGGCGCCAATATGATCACTGTTTAAAAGGTAGGTACGGAGGGATGAATCCGGTGGAGAACAGGAATATTCCCCCGGGGCCGCGGGCTTTCCCGCCCCGCGGGTGATCTTGAGCTCGTAATCCTCTTTCCCACGCTCCGAGATCTCAACCCGGCAACCCTCGTTCTCGGCCATCCGCCGGACATTATCCCGGGCGGTCTCGTTGTCCACGAGCACGGTCACCACCCGCGCGTCCGGCTCACTCAGGGCCTTCTTGGCCAGGATGACCGGCTCGGGGCAGGCTTTCCCCCGAGCGTCAATCTTTTTAATAACCATATTTTTCCTCTTCTAATATTTGAATAAAAGACGGGGCTGGGAATCGAACCCAGAGCCACGGGCTGCTATCCGCGGCATCCGGGGTTGAAGCCCGGACCGGGCCGCCAGCCCGACACCCGTCAGGCCGGGGAAAAGATAGCAAAGGAAATAACGATACGTCAAACAGGAATATCCGATATTAGGGATGATAATACTTCGGCCCGCCCGATGGGCTTAAATAGGCAGTAGGGAGCCCAGACTTCGCCCGGCAAAGCGGGCAGGTTACCCTGCCTTGATAAGGGCTACGTCGGGCTCGCAGAGCTCGTAAGCAGTAAGCAGGATCAGGTGATAGGTGATGGGTGTTAGGTGTTGGGTTTACCCAAAACCCATGACCCAAGACCTATGACCCAACGGACACTATGGACACGATAGACACAACGAACCTAATGAACGCTATGCCCTATGCTCTTTGGCTTGCTCCCGGAGGAACCGGGCGAAGGTTTTGGCCAGCGGGGATAAAGTCCTCTGCCGATTGAGCACGAGGTAAAAGCGGCGCCGGATAGAGAGACCGTCAAGCTTCAGGGTTTTTAAAATGCCGGATTCCAGCTCGGTTTTTACCGCCCGCGAAGAGATGATGGAAACCCCGAGACCGGCCTTAACCCCTTCCTTGACCGCGGTTGAGCTTCCCAGGACGGCCACGGGGTTAAAGTCCCCCAGGCCCGGACCCGGGAGCTTCTGCAGGTGATCCTCCAGGATTTTCAGGGTTCCCGAGCCGGATTCCCGAAGAATGAAAGGCTCCTCCCGTAAATCTTCCCAGGGAACGGATTTTTTCCCGGCCCAGCGGTGAGAAGCGGGCACCGCCATTATCAGCTCATCTTCCCAGAGTTCCTGGTAGGACAGGTTTTTATCCCGGCTCTTCGAACCCACGACCCCGAGTTCGAGGTTGCCCTCCAGGACCTCGGCGGTTATGTCCCGGGTGTCCCCGATTTTCATCCGGACGGAGACCCCGGGGTAGCTTTCCCGGAAAAGCTGGATCTGACTGGGGAGGATGTATTCGCCGGGAATGGTGCTGGCGCCCAGGAGGATCTCGCCCCGGCGGATGCCCAGGAAATCCTCGAGTTCCTGGCAGGTGTCCTGCTTCATTTCCAGGAGCCGGAGGGCGCGCGCGTAAAGGATTTCCCCGGTTTTGGTCGGCACCACCCGGCGGCCCCGCCGGTCGAGGAGGGGAGCCCCGATCATTTTTTCCAGGCCGGCGATCCGCTCGCTGACCGAGGCCTGGGCCAGGTGGACCGCCTTGGCCGCCTCGGAAAAGCTCCGGTGCCTGACCACCTGGCAGAAAATCTCAAGTTGCCGGAGATCAAAATCGATTTTCATTATTTTCTGGTGTGGTGAGTCGGAGGTCCCTTTTCTTTGATTGTCATTCCGGGCTTGACCCGGAATCCATTTTTATTAAGCTGGATTCCCGCTTTCGCGGGAATGACGGCTTCGGGATTGATGTAAAGAAATGTAAGCCCTATAAATTTAGCTTAAAGTCTCAATGAACCCATTATAACGAATATTTTTTCTTTTCGGATAGAAATCATTTACCGAAGGCAGTAATCACGGTCGCAGACCGACTTTTCCGTTATTTGTACTGTCGCTGGTCGGATAAAGGTAAGAATAACGGATGTAACTTTGCAGAACCTTTTTGATGTAGCCGTTGGTCTCCGGATAGGGGATGTCCTCGATAAATTCAAAAAGGTCGAGGCGGGGTTTCGCGGAGAGCCATTCTTTAAGCTTTCCGGGTCCGGCGTTGTAGGCCCCGATGGCATGGGCCAGGTTGCCCTGGAATTGTTCGAAGAGCTTTTGCAGGTAGTAGTATCCGAATTCCATGCTGATCTCGGGCCCGTTCAGAACCGCCGGGGAGAAGTTGGGCTTCCCGAGGTTTCGGGCGATATCCTGCCCGGTTTTCGGCATGATCTGCATGAGGCCGACGGCCCCGGCCGGGGAGAGGGCCTGGGGAGCAAAACGGGATTCTTCCCGGATGACCGCCAAGACCAGGTTGGGATCCAGGCCGTATTCCCGGGAGAAAAATTCGGACAACTGCCGATACCCGCGGGGGTAGGCCAGTTCCCAGATGTCCCGGGTCTGGGGCCGGGGTCGACCCTGGAGCTCGGTAAGGAAATACCCTTCGGTCAGGGATAAAAGCCAGGAAAGGTTTCCGATCCGGACCAGGTCCAGGCCCACGGGCAGGAAAGTGGCGGGCGAAAGGTTTGAAAGCCGGCTGGTCAGAAAATGAAGTTCCCGGTTGGCTTCCGGGTAAAGGCCGAGCTCAATCAATTCCGAGGCGCGCTGGAGAAAATACGCGGCTTCGGGAGGAATCTGGGCCGGGCCGGGTCCGACCCCGGAGGGGGCGGAGCAGTCCGGGGCGGGAACCTCCGCCCGGGGGTATTTTTTAACCTGGGCGGGGGTCAGGGAATTCTCCGCTCCCAGGGGCAGGGCCGCCAGGAATCCATAGTAGGTCAGGGGGTATTGTTCCGATAGCTCCCTCATGATCAGTTGTCCCTCTTCGGGCGAACCGGACTGGCTCAAGGCCCGGGCTTTCCAAAAACGGGGTTTGAGATCCTGGATCAGGTCAATCCCGGTTTCGGGAATCCGGGAAAAATACCCGGCCGCCTCGGCGAAGTTTTTCTGGAGGTAATGGTACCAGCCGATCCGCCAGTTGATTTCCGCCGCGAACGCGGACTGGGGAAAACGCTCCAGGATTTCCCGGTAGGTTTTCAGGGCTTCATCCCAGGAACCGCGGTCTTCCTGGAGCCGGCCGACCAGGTAGAGGGCTTCATCGGTAACCTTGCCCCGGGGAAAATTTTCCAGCAGGGTCCGGTAGGTTTTTTCCGCTTCCTCCAGCTCGCGGTTGTGGGCGTAGGACCTGCCCAGGTAGAGGATGGTCTCCTCGCTCAACTCCGGCGGCAGGTCGTCGGCCTGTAGAAGCTCGCGGAGCCGGTCGCGGGCTTCGGGATACTGGCGTTTTTTAAATTTGATCATTCCCAGGCGAAACCGGGAAGAGGCCAGGAGGAGCGGGAACTCCGCTTTTTCCAGCTCGGCGGCGAGCTGGGTGAAAATTATTTCGGCGGGATCGAGCTCTCCCGACAGGTAGAGGAGCAAAGCCTGGCGGTAGCGCTCCTCGGGAGGGGGGGGCCAGGGGACGGCAGGCAGATGGGAGAGCAGAGTCTCGACGGCGGGAAGGAGGGGGCTCAGGGGATGCAGGATCCAGATCTCGCGGAGGGAATGGGCGGCGGCGGCCAGGTCCCCGTTTTCCCGGGCCACCCGGGCGTGGAGGAAAAGGTAAAGATCCCGCTGGGGGGATTGACCGTATTGATCCAGGAGTTTTTCGGCGATCTTTTGAGCCTGATCGTAGTTTTTCAGTTTCTCCTCCACCTCGCCATGCTCGTAAATGACCTGCTCCAGGTAAGGGCTCTGGGGAAATAAGACAATGAAGTTTTTCAAGTTATTTTCCGCGGCTTCCAAATCACCGGCCTCGGTCTGGGCCTGGGCCAGGGAGAGGAGGAACAGGTCGGTCAGGTCGGGATGTGATTGAATGGCCAATCGCAGGTGGGCCTGGGCTTTTTTATACTTGCCGGTCTTGAGCCAGGCGAGCCCGATGATCGGGTCGGCCTCCTCGGATTGCGGGTCCTGCGGGTAGGCGCTCTGCAAGGTTTGCAGGGTTTCGATCGCTTCGCCCCAGCGGTTGGCCTGATACAGGTTCAGGGCGTAGGCGTAGAGATTCCCGGGGTCCGGAAGCGGCCGGGGCGGGGGCGGGGGGGGAAAAAAAGCGCACCCCGTCCAGATGAAAAAAAGGCTGGAAAGAAATATCGAAAGAAGGAAAAGCCGCGGGACCAGTGAGCCCCGGAGAGAAAATCGAATTTCGCCTGCGGGAAAAAAATCAGGTCTGGGGGTGGAGACCGCCGACATTTTTTAATTTGATCAAAAGCTGATACGGTATTTTTAAATTGCCCTTCCCCGTGCCGATCTGGATGTTGCCCAGGTTGGCCCCGTGAAAATCGGTCCCGCCGGTGACCAGAAGATTAACCCGCTGGGCCAGACTGAGCAGGCGGTTGGTATCCGGCTCGGTATGGGAGTAATAGTAAACCTCGATGCCCCGGAGTCCGTTTTCCTGGAGCCGGGAGAGAAGCTGGGGCAGTTCGCCCGAATCATATTCCCCCAGGGTGGTGGGATGGGCCAGGACCGGGATTCCCCCGGACTTGGCGATCATCCGGATGGTCTCCTCGGGAGTGAGCCGGTCTTTTTCCACGTAGGCGGGCTTGCCCTTTCCCAGGTAGCGGTCAAAGGCCTCTTCCATCGACTTGACGTATTTCTTTTCCACCAGCACCTTGGCGAAGTGGGGACGCCCGATCTGTCCGCCTCCGGAGGCCCGGACGATATCGTCCTCGGAAACCGTGAACCCCAGGTTTTGCAGCTTGACGATCATTTCCAGGTTCCTTTTCGCACGGTTGTCCTGGAGCTCTTTCAGGCCCTGATCCAAAGAGCGGGGGAAGGAACCGAAAAAATAACCCAGTATGTGCAGGGTGCCCTTGGGCCAGTCGGCGCTGATCTCCACCCCGCAGATCACCTCGACCCCCAGCCGGGACCCGGCGGCGTGGGCCTCCGGGCAGCCCGCGATCGTATCGTGGTCGGTGACAGCGATGGCTTTCAAGCCCCGCTCCCGGGCCAGGCCGACTACCGCGGCCGGGGTCAAACTGCCGTCGGAAGCGGTGGTGTGAAGGTGAAGGTCGATGTAATCAGGCATCTCTGTAAATGACAAATTACTAATTTCTAATGACTAATCAAATCCCAATGACCAAATCCTAATGAACAAAAAATAATGACCTATGACCAAATATTTATGACCGATTTAGGAACTCAGGGATTAGAAATTGGACATTAGTCATTAATTAGAAATTAGTAATTGGTCATTAGAAATTATTAGTTTGGACATTGATTAGAAATTCGTCATTAAAAATTAGAAATTCTCAGTTCTTTTGCTGAATTTTAATCCTTTTTTGCCAGTTCCGCTTCCTGGTTGGCTAGGTCATTCCGGCCCAGACGGCGGAAAACCTTGGACGCTTCGGTGTGGTACCAGGCCGTGTCGGGGATGATCCGGCTGATCTCCGCGGGGTCCCCGATGACCGCAAAGGCCAGGCCCAGCGTCGCGGGGAAGACCCGGGGAATTTTCAGGAAAGCGGACCGCAGGGAATCCAGGGCGAGGGTTTTCTCTTCCGGATCCAGTTCGCTCCAGGCGGACAGATAAAGACTGCCGATGCTCAGGGCGGATCCGCCCTTCTCGGGATCGAACCGGCGGACCTCGGAGAAGAGCCGGTAGCTTTGTTCGCGGTCGGCGCTTTTCGGGGTGGAGGTCTGGAAAAGCAGGGTGGCCAGGGCCAGGCGGCTTTCCTGGTTCAAGGGGTTCAGCCGGAGCGCGGCCTGGAATTCTCCGATCGCCGCTTTCTGAAAATTTTCCCAGACCTCCCAGTTGGAATTCCACCCGGTGTGGTGTCCGTAATATATCATCGACATCCGGTAATAAACGTAACCCAGCTCGAAACGGTAATTGGAGTTAAACGGGTCGAATTTTACCTGCCGCATCAGCTGGCGGGTGGTCCGGGGGAGATCGATCTCGGCCGTGGGTTGGGCCTGCTTGGAGCTGAGAAAGGCGAAGGTTTTCCGGTCCAGCGAGAGGTGGAAAAGACCCCCCAGGCCCAGGCGCAATGAACCCAGGAGCAGGATGGCCGCGATCAGGAAAAGCGGGATCGTGAGGAAGGTTTTTCGGGGAGGCGGCCCCGGAAGAGCGGGCGGGGGGGTAGGCTGGGGGCCGGAGGTTTCCCGACGGGTGGAGGAAAGGGCCAGAAAAGCGGAGCAGAGGAACAGGTTGGCCGGGATCTGGAAAAAGAAATCCATCCCGGCGTGGATGAGCAGGGAAAGGACCCCGGCCTGGAAGGCGGGGATCAAAAAATCCTGCTGGGACCTTCGCCGGTAACTCGAGAGAGAAGCGGGGTTACCCTTCCAGGCGAGAAAGTAGCTGAGGAGAAGCCAGATTAAGAGCCCGAGCCCCACCACGCCGTTTTCGGCGAGGAATTCCAGGTAATCGTTGTGGAGATGGTCGACCTGGACATTGTCCGGGCTTTCGGGGAGCCGGTAATGGGGAAAAACCCAGGGGGTGGTCCCGGGCCCGGTTCCGAAAACGGGAAAGTCGGACAGGATCCGGAGGCCGGCTTTCCAGAAGGGGATCCGGCCGTTAAAGGAAGCCAGCTGGTATTCCGTGGCGGAGAATTTTTCGAAGACCGGTTCCAGCCCGATCCAGAGCCCGGCAAAAAGGGTGAGCAAAAATATCGGGATCAGGAACCGGGAGAATTTCCGGCGGCGGCGGCGGGCCCGGATCCGGGTCAGGTAAAAAGCGATCCCGATCAAGCCGGCGGTGATCCCGGCCCGGGAGGCGGTGAAAATCAGGGTGGTCAGGAGCGTGATCAGGATAAAGCCGAGGAGAAAAAACTGGGAAGCCGATTTTTCGTAGCCTTCCTGGTTCAGGCGCCGGCGGATCCGGTGGATCAGGCGGTCGCCGGGCTTGCGCTCCCGCGGGTTGATGACCAGGGAAAGGAGCGTGGCCAGGGCCACCGGGATGGCGAGCTCGAGCAGGACGGCGAAATGGTCGGGGTTGATGTAGGGGCCGCTTAAATTCCCGACCGGGCGCCGGGGGAGCTGGTAACCGAGCAGCAGGTATTCTTTCAGGTTGTACTGGACGAGTCCGAAGAGGGAGTAGCAGGCGATGGCGACCAGGAAAACCAGGGGAAAGACGCGTAGGTCCTCGGGACGGAAAAGCTGGGAGAAGAGAAAAAAAATCGCGAAAGCGGTGAGGAGGATTTGAAACTGGTTCAAGGTCTCCGCGGGGATCAGGCTGGCCCAGGCCAGGAGACGGGGGAGTCCGTCCAGGACGGGGGCCGGCGCCCCGGGGATCATCCGGGCCAGGAAATAAGCCAGGATGACGAAGATCGGGAGATAAAGGGGGTTGGATTTAAGGGCCAGCGGACCTTTGACCCGGGAGGCGATCAGCCAGAAAAGGAAGATCAGGCTGACCAGGAGTTCGAACAACCCCAGGGCGAAGGGCTGGACCAGCCCAAGTGGCAGGGGGGCGAGAGCAAGAAAAGTAACCAGGGAAACCCGGGTAAAGGAATCCCGGAAGGGAGCCGGCTCCATCAGGGTGCGGGGGTTTCGGGGTTTTCCGTCTGGTAGTAGCGGTGATAGTAACGGTAAGGATAATAATAGCTGTAAGGATAATCTTTGAATTCGAGATTGTTCAAGACAATACCCAGGATCTTAGCCCCCGAATCCTGGAGGGCCTTGACCGAGCGGTAGACGAGTTCCTTGCCGGTTTTTCCCGCGTGCACGATTAAAATTACCCCTTCGGTAATGGAGGAAAGAATGATCCCGTCCGTGATCGCGATCAAGGGCGGGGAGTCAATGATCACCCGGTCGTAACGCTCGGAGACGATCGCCAGGATCTTGCGCATCCTTACCGAACCCAGGAGCTCCGCGGGGTTGGGCGGGTTTTTCCCGGCGGTGATCAGATCCAGGTGGGGGTCGCCGGTGGATTGCACCACCTGGGCCGGATCGAGATTGGAGGTGAGCAGGTCGGTGAGGCCGGGGTTGACCGGGACCCCGAAGATTTTATTGATCCGGGGCTTGCGCATGTCCGCGTCAATGATCAGGGTCCGGCTCTCGGTCTGCGCCATGGTCAGGGCCAGGTTGACCGCGTTCAGGGTTTTCCCCTCGAAGGGGGCGGAACTGGAGATCAAGATGGTCTTGGGGGGACGCTCGGCGGTGGAAAGGAAAATCCCGGTCCGGATCAGGCGGAAAGCCTCGGCGGCGTTGGAGTGGGGATGGGATAAAACCACGAGCTCGTCCACCGTGGATTTTTTCCCCATTCCGGGGATCTTGATCGAGGGGACCGTGCCCAGGAAGGGCAGGTTCAATTCCTTTTCGATATCGTCCGGGGACTTGATCGAGGTGTCCAGGTACTCGAAAAAGAAGGCCAGTCCCACGCCCAGCGAGAGCCCGATCAGGGCGGCCAGGAGGATATTGGTCTGCTTCTTGGGCCGGACCGGCCTCTGAGGCTGCTCGGCCCGGTCCACGATCCGGATGTTGGTGGTTTCAATCTGAGTGGAGATGGAGGTTTCCCGCAGCCTCTGCATCAGGCGATCGTACATCTGGCTGTTGGAGTCGACTTCCCGCTTCAGGATGTTGTACTGGACCGATTTCCGGCTTAAGTCCAGGGCCTCGGTCTTCTGGGCCTCGAAGGCGGACTTCAGATTTCTTTCCCGCGCCTGGACTACCTGGTACTGGACCCGGATCGAGTTGACGATCTTGTCCACCTCGCTCTTGATCTGGTTCCGGACCGTGTCCAGTTCGGAGTTGAGCCGGATCAGCTGGGGATGCTTGGGCCCGTATTTGGTGGAAAGCTCGGCCTGATTCTGGACCAGCTTGGATTCCTGGGCCTTCAGGTTCTGGATGAAGGCGTTGTTGATCACCTCGGGGATGGATTCGAGGGATTCGCCCCGCCTGGTCAGGGAATCGGCCTGGCGGCACTTGGTTTCGAACTCCACCCGCTGGTTCTGGACGGAAACCAAGTCGGAATTCAATTCCGCGAGTTTCTGGGGGGTGATGGTCTCCTTTTCCTCGATGGCGATGATCCCCTGGGCGACTTTGTAATTCTGGAGGGCGGCCTCGGATTCCTCCAGTTTCTGGCGCTGGTCGCGGATCTCCTGCCAGATCCATTCCGAGGCCTGCTGGGAGAGCCGGCTGTGGAGATCCAGGTTCTGGCGGATGTACTGCTCCGCCAGGGTATTGGCCGCCCGCGCGGCCAGGGCCGGGTCCTTGGCTTCGAAACTCACGTTGACCAGCCGGGAGTTCTTCACCGGTTCAATGATTACGCGGTTCAAGAAAGCGTTGATCAGCCAGGTGAGGGCGGGTTGAGGATCAGCCTTCGGCTGGTTCGCGGTTTGTTCCTTCGGATTCTTTTTCTCCCGGGGAGCGAACTCGGGGTGGTGAATCAGGTCCAGCGCCGCGACGGTTCGTTCCGCCAGGGCCCGGCTTCTCAGCATCTCATACTGGGTCTGGTAATAATCCTTGTCCGCGGTATTCAGGCTCATCACCTCCGGGAGGCCGAGGATCTTGGGACTCTCCCGCTCGATCAGGACCTGGGCGGAGGCCCGGTAGACTGGCTCGGCCAGGAAGGATCCGACCGTGACCACCACCACGATCACGGTAAAAAAGGCGGCGATGGTCCAGCGGTGCTTGAGGATGATCCGCCAGTAATCCAGGAGATGAAATTCTTTTTCTTCCATGAGTCTTCCGGGTTTAAAAAATCCGCTCGGGAACGATGATGATATCGTTGGGAAAAACCAGGGTTTCGATCTTGGCCTTGATCTCTTTTTCCTTGCCCGGGGCGTTGGGGGGATTTTCGGCGACCGGCTTCCCGGGAGCGGCGGAGTTCTTCCGCAGAATCTTGATCCGGCCGGGCGCGGCCAGCTCGGTGAAACCGCCGGCCAGGGTGACCGCCTTGATCACGGTCATGTTTTCTTCATAGCTGTAGGCCCCGGGTTTCTTGACCTCGCCGGTGATATAAACGTAGTCGCGGTACTCGAGGATCCGGACGGTAATCTGGGGATTGACCAGGAAACCGTCGGCCAGCTGTGCGGTGAGTTTTTCCTGGAGCTCCTTCTCGGTCAGGCCGGCGACCCTTAAAATCCCCAGGAGGGGAAAGAAAATGGTTCCGTCACCGCTGACTCGGTAGTCCCCGGAGATGTCGGCGTGTTCATAAACCGTGATTTGAATCAACTCCCGCTCATGGATGGTGTATTCTTCGGCCCGGGCCGGCAGGGCCGAGAGCCAAAGCAGGGCGAAAGGGAAAAGAAATGAAAACAATCTTTTCATGGACCGATTCCGCATCGGGAAAAAGAAGAAATATTGCTGGCGGGTAACCTTCCTGAAAAAGGAGAGTTAGCGTCCGACCTGATCCTTGCCCACCAGAACCGTAACATTGATGCCCTCGGCCATCTTGTCGGTCGGGACAACTTTCTGGGGACCCGGGATCGCGGCTTCGATTTCCTTGGCTTCCTCTTCATAACCTGGCCTGTGATAAATTATAGTGGAATCGAAGGTTTTCTCGTAAGGGTACTTGGCCAGGGTAGCCACATCCCAGTTTTTCATTAAAAGAATCAGGCCGACGTTTTCTTCCAGACCGCTCACGCCGCTGCCGTTGAAGACCGCGATCTTAAGCTTGGCCTTGGGCTTGGCCGGGCCGGCCGGGGCCGCCAAGGGGGCGACGGGCGCCGGGAGCGGAGCCGGGGATAACTCCGGGGCCGCAACCGGGGTGGCCGCCGGGAGGGCCGGGAGAGGCTTGGTCCCAGCCGGGGTTCCCTTCAGCCAGCAGACATTTTTGGATTCCACCGGCTGGTAGTTCCCCGAAGCCAGGGATTTCACCATGCTCTGGGCCGCCTTCTGGGCCAGGTAGTTTACCGATTCACGGCGCGGCTCCATCATTTCCGCGGAGCTGACGGTCAAAGCCGAAGCCCAGAGGGGGTTGCCGGTCTGGGCGTCAATCAGGCGGGCGGTAAAAGCAACCGAGGGCAGGCCGGCCCGGATTTCCAGGAGGGTGGATCCGTAGGAGTAATCGGAGATAGTGCCGATCAGGGCGGCCTGGACCCCCAGGTGCTGGGCCAGGCTTTTCGCCGTCTCGGCATCCACGGCTTCCGGAAGCATCTGGCCGGAGGCCTGAAGAATGGTCTGCACTTCTTCCCATTCCATCACGTTGAAACGCTGGGAAGAATACAACTCGGTGGCGAGAAGGTCGCTGATCACCTTGCCGGCATTGGCCCGGCCGCTCAAATTTTCGAAAGGAAGCACCACCACGCAGGAAACATTGTCCAGCTTGGGATCCGGGGGAACGAGTAAAGCCCTGTCCATGCCGGCGCAGGCGCTCAGGGCCATGACCAGGAGCCCCGCGAAGATTTTTAAAATTCGATCAAACTTTAGGGTTTGCATTATTCTCCCTCCTTAACCTTTGAGGTTAGGGCAAAAGCGAGTTGATTAATTCCTCGGAGGCTTTTTTGGCCACCTGGTGGAGTTGACCCGCGTTATCGGAAAAAAGATACTGAAAGGCACCGCCTCCGGTTTTGCTGACCGAGATGGCGCCGATCACCACCCCGCTTTTCACATCAACCAGACGGGCGGTGATTCCCACCGCCGGCTCCCGGTCGGGGTAATATTTCTGATCTTCCTGGTACCAGTATTCGGAAACGGTCCCGATAATGACCGCGTCGGCCTTGAGAGCCTGGCCGAGTTTCTGCGCCTGGGTCCGGTCGATCACGCTGCCCTGGACCGCCTTGGGAACCGCCTTCAGGACCGAGTCATTGGCGACCACCGCGTACTTGCCCCCGCCGACCAGGGACTGCTCGAGAAGCTCGACAATCACCTTGTGGGCGTCCTTGGTCGGGGTCAGGTTGGAGAAGGGGGCGACCGCCACGGTCTTGATCTGGGCGAGGTCGGCTTCGGGAGGAGGCAGGGTCTGACGCAGGGAATAACCGCACCCCAGGAAGAAAACCATCAGGGTCAGAAACGAGAGTTTTTTGTTTCTTGTCCGCATTCTCCGCCTCCTTATAATATGGCGTTCAGGGAAGCCTCAATCCTGTTTTCCTTATAATCCAAACCATCGGCATTGGAAGACCGGTTGCGCAGGGAATAACCTCCCTGGAACCTGAGCCAGCGGGTGATATCAACCTTTAGACTCGGGCCGACCGCCAGGACTTTGTCCTGCCGCTTGATTCCCGCGAGGTTGGCCTTGTCGTATTGCAAAAGGAAATAGCTGAAATCGGCCCCGATGGCCAGCATCCTGATCATGATCATGGTCAGGTTCGCTCCTCCCCCGGTCGAAATATAAAAGGAATTATTTTCATAAATGGATTCGTTGACCGCGCGGGAACCGTTGACGGAGATCGAGATATGGCTGCTGGGTTTTTCCTCCAGAACCAGGGAAGCGATCAGGCCCTTGGTGTCGGGGTAGAGGGTGGAATTCTTATAGGTCCGATTTTCATACCCGGCCTTGAGCGTGAAATTGGTTTTGGGGGAAACCCGGCCGCCCAGTCCGAGGAAACCCTGGATATAGGTGGCATCCTGCCCGGTGCTGGCGGAAACCTTATAACCGACCTTGCCGTACCAGGCTTCGCCGAACAGGGAAAGCCTGGTCATTATCCTCATGAAGAGCGCCGCCCCCCCGGAATTTACATCGCGGTTATAGGGATCCAGGTTTTGAAAGCGGAGCATCTGGTTCTTGTACCTGCCGGAAAGGGACCATCTCTGGTTCAGGGTATAGCCAATTTCCGCGAACCCGTTGTTTTCCCAGTGCTCGGCGATCCCGGCTTGTTCCAGCATGGTGGCGGTAGGGTAAACCCTCTGCGCGTAATTATCACTCAGGCGCAGGATCAGCCCGACGGGGAAGTTGAATTCCAGAGAACCCATCACGGAGTTCTTGAGCTTGGTTTTCTTCATCTCCTGAAAGGAATAGATGGAGAGATCGTAACCGAGGCGGAACAGGTGGTTGGAGGTGGGGAAGCGCAGTTCCAGACCCGGGACAACCTCGATGGTGTTTTCCTTGGCCTTTTGATCGGCGGGCAGCTGGAGGATGTTATCCGTGTTGGTATAGGACACGTTCAGGCCGGGATGAATCTCCAGCTTACCCAGGTGGATATTTCCCTGGGCGCGTGCCGTCCACGGAAAAGCGATGACAAAAACCAGCGGGACGAGGTAAATTAAGGGCTTTCTTTTCATAGCGTTTATGGACAGGTTTTGTAGGGGCTGACCGAAGGTGTGCAGGGCGGTCCCTCAATGTTTACTTGATTGTTGTTATCCACCTTGATCTTTTCGCCGCTTTGCAGGTCTCTCGGCTGGCCGTCGGACCCGGTGACCGAGGGAGTCCCGCTCTGCCCCTCGATGCTGGTTCCATTCTGATCCACCTTGACCAGGACTTTTTCCCCGTTATCCATGGAAACGACATTTTTGCCGTCCACCGTAGTAAAAACAGTGCCGCTCCCGACGCTCTCCACGGTCGTCCCGCCTCCCTCCGAACCCAGGTTGACACCTTGACCGCTGCTCAGGTTGGCCTGGATATTGCCGATCTGGACGTTAACCGATCCGGTGGAACCCTCAGGAACGGTTGCCTTGGTTGTTCCAGACTCGTCCAGATCGAGATCCAGCTTTCCTCCCTGCCCGATTTTGAAGGTAGTGTTGGGGCTGTAGGCCACGGCCTGCCCCACGGGGGATTGGATGGAGAAGCTGCCGTCCGGGTTTTTCTTCAGGATGGCCTGGACCCCCGCGCCAATATCGACGGTAAAGTTCCCGCTGGGGTCGGCCACCATGACTTTTCCATCTTCCGTGGTGATGCTGAGCTGTCCATCGTCACTGACGGAGAGACTGAACTTGGTTCCCCTGACGCCGGCGACCCCGGAGGGGGTATCAAACACGACAAAATGCTTGGAGATTTCAAAGGGGCTGACCTTGGCGAAAATGGTTCCCTTGGTGACCTTGATTTTGGTGGTGGGGTAATCCGGGCGGATGAAAGCGAGGGGCCGGATGTTTTCCCGGGACTGGAAATAGGTGACCATGCATTCGGCCTGCAGTTTCACGGTGGTTTCAGAATAGAGCTCGACTTCGACATCGCCGGTGCGGACCAGGATGTCATCCCCGGAATAGATTTTTTGCCCGGGATTGGCGACCCGAACCCATTTTCCCGCCTGCGGACCGTTTTTGGGCCGGATCAGGCAATCACCGTTAATCTTGGTAAAAAAGGCCGGCTGTTCTTCTTTCGCAGCGGCCAGGGTTGGGGTCGGCTGTTCGACTTTGGCCGGGGCCGGCTGATTGGTTTTTCCCTGCCCCGACTGTTGAGAATACGCGGATGAAGGAATGACCAGGAAAAGAGCGATAATCACCCCAAGAATATATTTCATACTAACCTCCCCCTTAGATATCAGAATAATAAATTGAAAATACTAAAAATTCTTTTTCCTGCCAAGTTTAAGAGGAAAAAGAGTGTTAATTTTCATACTTTATATTTGATTTAAATATAAGTCAATAAATTTTTTATACTACAGCAGTTCCCCTAAAAATCAGCCTGGCCGGTCCGGTTAGATAAAGCATCCCATCCGGGCGTTGCTCCACCTGGAGTTCTCCACCCGGGAGGATGATTTTGGCTTTCTCAGGAGATTTTTTAACCGTGAAAGCGGCAAAGAAAATTGCTCCCGCCCCGGTTCCGCAGGAGGGGGTTTCCCCGACCCCGCGTTCCCAAACCCGGGCCCTGAGTTCTTGAGGCTTTACCACCTGGACGAATTCCACATTGGTCCGGTTGGGATACGCCGAATGGGATTCAATCTGGGGTCCGAAGCGTTCCACGGGAAAATTCAGGACGTCTTCATTGATGAAGATGACCGCGTGCGGATTGCCGATATCTACGTTGAAGGGTTCAAATCTCTGGTTTTCAATCCGAAGCGGGGGACCGGGGAAGGCCCGGGCCCGGCCCAGGTCGATGGTAATCAGATCGTTTTTTATCCAGGCGGATTTTATCCCGGCCCGGGTTTCCACCCGGACCCTTCCCCCGGGGAGCAATCCCTGGGAATCCAGGTAGAGGACCAGGCCGCGCAGACCGTTGCCGCACATCTCCGCCTCGCTCCCATCGGCGTTAAAGATTCGCATCCGGAATTTTTCCCGGTCCCCGGGCAGGAGGAAAAGGATCCCGTCCGCGCCGACCCCGCTTCGCCGCGCGCAGAGATGCGAGATCACTTCGGGCCGGGTCAGGGGCTGGGGAGGCAGGGAGGAGGAGAAAAAATCAAAGAGGATGAAATCGTTCCCGGTGGCTTCGAGCTTGACGAACGGGTAGACCCGGTCCCGGGGGGCGCGGGTTGAACCGGGGTTTTTCGGGCGGGAGCGATCCGGTCTCATGGGTCCAAACCCCGGGGGATGACCTCGCCCCGAACCAGGTCAGCGGGAATTTCCCGGCGGCGGATGACCGTGAAGCGATTTCCCCGGACCAGGACCTCGGCGGCCCGGGGACGGGAATTGTAGTTGGAAGACATGGAAAAACCGTAAGCGCCCGCTCCCATGATCGCGATCAAATCCCCGGCTTTCAGGGGCGGGAGCTTCCGGTCCCGGGCGAGGAAGTCCCCGCTCTCACAGATCGGCCCGACCACGTCGACCTTTTTCCGCGGGCCTCCCCGCGGGCGAACGGGAATGATTTCGTGATAGGAATCGTAAAGCGCGGGACGGATCAGGTCGTTCATCCCGGCGTCGGTGATGACAAATTCCTTGCGCCCCACTTTTTTGGAATAGAGGACCCGGGCCACGAGGATGCCGGCATTGCCCACGATGACCCGTCCGGGCTCCAGGATCAGCGTGATTCCCCCGGGGGACTGGGAGCCGGAGAACCCCCGCAGTTCTTTTCCGATGGCCCGGGCGTATTCATCCGGGTGGGGCGGGGATTCGTCCCGGTAGGTGATGCCCAGGCCTCCCCCGAGATCGAGATAGGAAATGCAGATCCCCATTCGCTGCAGCCGGGAAACCAGGTTTTTCAGCTTCTTCAGGACCGCGACGAATGGCCTGATCGAGGTGATCTGGGAGCCGATGTGGCAGTCAATCCCGGCCGGTTCGACGTAAGGCAGGCAGGCGGCCCGGCGGTAGACCGAAAGGGCTTCTTTGATGTCAATCCCGAATTTGTTTTCCGGGGTGCCGGTGGTGAGGTAGGGGTGGCTCCGGGGATTGATATCCGGGTTCAAGCGGAAGGAAATCCGGGCCCAGCGTTTCAGCCTTCTCGCCACGCGGCTTAAAAGCTCAAGTTCCGGGATGGATTCGACGTTGAGCAGCAGGATCCCGGCCCGGAGCGCGGCCTCGATCTCGGCTTCGGTTTTCCCCACCCCGGAAAAAACGATCCGCCGGGGATCGGCTCCGGCCCGGAGGACCCGGAAAAGTTCGCCCCCGGAAACGATATCGAACCCGCCCCCGAGCCGGGAAAAGATCCGGAGCAGGGCCAGGTTGGAGTTGGCCTTGACGGAATAGCAGGTCAGGTGGGGGAGGGCGGAGAAAGCCCGGTCGAAAGCATTAAAGTGGCGGACCAGGGTCTGGTGGCTGTAGAGGTAGACCGGGGTGCCGACCGCTTTGGCCAGGCGGGAGATGGGGAGGCCTTCCGCGTGGAGTTCCCGCCGATGAAATTGAAAATAATGCATCTTTTCACCTCGCGGGAGGCACCCGGATAGTTGCCGGCTCCGAGGCCCCGCTTTCATTCCAGACCGGGGCGGTGTCCACCGCGGTCAGGTGGTAGCGGTAAGATTTGCCACGATTGACGTTGCGATCCAAGTAACTATTTTCCCTGACCGGGGATGGGGCCAGAATTTCCATCCGGTATCCCGGCTCTTTCCCCCGGTAAACCAGATAACCGGCGAGATCGGTTTCCGCGCCGGGTTCCCAGTGGAGCTCGACGCCGGAAGGGGTCAGGACCGCGGTTAATCCCTGCGGGGGCAGGGGGGGGATGCGATCCTCCGGGACCGCCGGGACCGGGACGGAAAGCGGGCCTTCGTTCAGGCTTCCGTTTACCTTTTCCAGGACGGCCACCCGGTAGTAATAAGTCCGGTTATTTTCCAGGCCCAGATCGGCATAGGCCGTCCGGGTGATCGGTTCGGGGTTTACCGGGAGGAAGGGAATGCTATCCTTTTCCCCGGAACGGTAAAGGTTGTATCCGACCAGGACAATTTCCGAACCCCCGGAAGCGGAGGTTTCGGGCGGTTGCCATTCCAGTTGAACCCAGCGGTCTCCCGGGGAACCGGAAAGGTCGCGGGGGGGAGCCAGGGCCGGGGCGCGGCTGACCCGGATGATGTTCGAGGGCGGGCTTTGATAACCCCGGCGGTTGTAAGACCGGACAAAATAATAGTATCGCTGTCCGGGTGAAACATTCTGATCGGCGCAGGTTATTTTTTTTCCTTCCGCCCGGGCCGGGTTCGGGAATTCATAGTCGATCGTGGTCAGTTTTTCGAATATGAGGGAACCCACCTCCACCGGGGCGGAACCGGGGGCCTCGAGATGGCGGTAAACTTGGAAACCTTTCAGATCCTTCATCGGGCTCCCGTCCGCGTTTCTTTCGGGGATGGACCAGACCAGGAAAACGGCCTCGGGGCGGGAGAGAAAATTCAGGTCGAAAACCGGCTGGGGAATGATCAGGTCGGGAGGAATCGGGGCGGTTTTTTTCCCGCAGGACGGGGAAGAAAGAATGAGCAGGCTGAAAAAAAAGGCGAGAAAAAGCGCACCCTGATCCCGGAAGAAGGAGACGGGTGGGTCGGGCGGAAAAGCGGCCCCGGGGAAGCCCTCCCGGACGACGGACTGATTCGGACCGGGAATTCTGATAAGATTTGACACAGAATTATTATAAGGATTATGAGCAATAATATAAATCACCCGGGCCCGGAAGATGGAAATATCGGTTATCATCCCCGCGTATAATCGCAAAGAACTCTTGCGGGAATGCCTGGCTTCCCTGGAACGGGAGCTTTCCGGGCTGGACGCGGAAGTGCTGGTAATTGATAACGCTTCCCGGGAGGATATTGGGGGAATGGTGAGAAGGGATTTTCCCCGGGTCCATTTGCACTTGAATCGTGAAAATCTGGGTTTTGCCCGGGCCAATAACCAGGGCCTGGCCCTCGCCCGGGGCCGATATCTCCTGCTCCTGAACCCGGATACCCTGGTCCAGCCGGGGGCGATTTCGAAGCTGATCAATTACCTGGAGCGTCACCCCCGGGTGGGGGTGGTCGGCCCGCGCCTGGCTTTCGAGGACGGGCGTTTCCAGCCATCGACTTTCGGGTTTCCCTCGGTTTTAAGGGAAGCGGCCAACCTGACCGACCTGGACCGGTTTTTCCCCCGGGAAGGTAAGACCGGGATTTTTCTGGGCCGGGTTTTCGGGCGGTGGTCTCCCAATTTCTTTTCGATGTACCGGGGGGATACTGCCCCGCGCCGGGTGCCGGCGTTGTTTGGCGCCTGCCTGATGGTCCGGCGGGAAGCCCGGGAAAAAGTGGGCGAGCTCGATCCCAATTTTTTCCTTTACTGGGAGGATGCCGATTTCTGTTATCGGATGGAGCAGGCGGGCTGGGAGGCGCACTATCTGCCGGAGGCGGAGGTGGTTCACTGGGGCGGGGCCAATTACTATTTCCCGGATCAGGACAATTTCTTCTGGTATTACCAGTCCCTCCTTTATTTTTTTGCCAAGCATTATTCCCGGGCCCGGGTGGGGGCGCTGAGACTGGCCGTGATATCACTTGTTTCCTTCCGGATTTTTATTAATGTTCTGGTTGATATATTCTCCGGGGGAAAAAGGGTATCGGAAAAAAAGCTTAAGAATCTGCGGGCGGTGCGGGAGTTCTATCGGAGCTTCACCAACGAACCAAAGCCAAGCTCCAATG
>Ga0315297_10000733_pt1 | contig 19382 bp, 20 predicted proteins | sample YL17G15_0_MG_FD_203628 | JGI IMG/M metagenome (GOLD analysis project Ga0315297, IMG submission 203628) | Sediment microbial communities from Yellowstone Lake, YNP, Wyoming, USA - YL17G15_0 | ecosystem: Environmental > Aquatic > Freshwater > Lake > Sediment | place: USA: Wyoming | collected... | reverse complement strand
TGAAGGCGCCTGTGAAAAAGATTGTTGTTGAAAGCGAAGTGGACATTACGCCTGCCTTTGGCGACCTGCAGTCAACAACCTGCGCAGAGAAGATAGAAAAGGGCAAAGGCAAGGAAGAACTTGCAAATGGAATCAAGGCAACAATAGAATTCTAGTCAAAATTTGTCTTCAGCATCCGCATCTGCTGTTCCAAATCATAATAGCTGATGTTCTTTCTCTTTGCATTCCTCATTTTTTCCCTGAGTGCTGCGAGGAATTTTGTCAGGCGCTCCTGTATTATTTCCTCGTCCTGCATCCACTTGATATGCACGATGCCGCTAAGCGGGTCATCGCTGTAAGAAGGCCCGCTGTTGTGGGATTTCTTGAGCTTTTCCCTGACTTCCCTGATAATCTCATCAGCCTGGCCTGCAGGGTCGTCAACGTGAAGCTGCTTTATGAGCTGCTTGTCCTTGCCGTCATTAAGAAGAACCCTGACTTCCAGATGCTCATCGCGGGCATTGAAATTAGCGATATCAACACCAAGAAACTTCACTGCAACGCTCTTCATAATAGCCATCAATAAGGAACTTCTTTTTATAGGTTTCGAGCCAATAAACATTATAAAGGGAAGATATTTGTTGCAATAATATGGGGGAAGGTCGGTTATGGATACATCATCACAGGCCCAGCACTGTGAAGGCTGTGCCCCAGTCAGAGGGGATTGTCAAGCTTGCGCAGTTCGTTAACACGTTTGCAAAGCAGAAAAAAAAGGCAATGCTTCTTTACGGCCCTTCCGGAACAGGCAAAAGCTGTGCTGTGCACGCCCTCGCAAGGGATTTGAACTGGGAGATTGTCGAGCTCAATGCCTCTGATGTCCGCAATGAGGCGCAGATTAACGAAAGGCTTGGAAATGTCCTGAAGCAGCGCTCATTGTTCTACTCAGGAAAGCTGGTTCTTGTCGACGAGATTGACGGCGTTTCAGGCACAAATGACCGCGGCGGTGTTCCCGCGCTTGTTGACCTGATTGTAAAATCAACTTTTCCAATAGTTTTGACAGCGCAAGACCCCTGGGACAAGAAATTCTCCGCCTTGAGGAGCAAATGCTCGCTTGTCGAGTTCCCTTCATTGCCTGCCGATGTTATTACTGGAATACTTCAGGACATTTGTGCAAAAGAAAGCCTTGAGGCAGAGCCTGCTGTTCTGAAATCGCTTGCAAGAAGGTCAGGCGGTGATTTGCGCTCGGCGATTAATGACTTACAATTGCTTTCGCAGGGCGCTGCAAAGCTTACTGCAAAGGGCCTTGAGACTCTTGGAGAGCGCAACAGGCTTGAGCAAATCAAGAACGCGCTTGTCAAGGTGTTCAAGAACTCTGACCCGATGCTTGCGCTCGGCGCTTTTGACCAGACTGACGCTGATGTTGACGAGTGCTTCCACTGGCTTGACCACAATCTTGCGAAAGAATATGATAATCCTGCAGACCTTGCCCGCGCTTATGACATTCTCAGCAGGGCAGATGTTTTCAGGGGAAGAATCAGGCGCCAGCAGCACTGGCGCTTCCTGAGCCACATTTTTGAGCTTCTTACTGCAGGAATCGCAGTTGCAAAGACAGCGCGCTCAAAAAACCCGCCTGAGTACGAGCAGACAACAAGAATGCTCAAAATATGGCGTGCAAACATGACTTACAGCAAGCGAAAGGCAATTGCCCAGAAACTCGCTGATGCAACGCACTGCTCTGTAAGGACTACCATCCAGAAGACGCTTCCCTGGCTTCAGGTTGTCTTCAAAAACAAGCCAGAACAGGCAGCCAAGCTGATTGAAGAGCTCGACCTTGACGAAGAGGAAGTTGAGTGGCTGAAGAAGTAAGCTTTTTAAGTAACCCTTCTCCCCGAACGCCGTATGGCCAAATATGAAGAGATTGTCAACTGGGCTCTGCGAAGGGGAATCTTCTTCCCTGCGAGTGAAATCTATGCAAATGCTCCTGCAGGATTCTATGATTTTGGCCCTTATGGCGCAACAATCCGCAGAAAAATAATTGACACCTGGCGGAAAGAGATTGTCAACAAGACAGGAATGATGGAAATTTACGGCTGCCAGATAATGCCTGCAGATGTCTTCAAGGCATCAGGCCACCTTGCCTCTTTTAACGACCCAGTAACGCAGTGTGCAAAGTGCAACACAATCCACCGCGCAGACAAGCTTCTCGAGGATGCCACAAAAGAGCATTTCCCCGAGGCAATGCAGAATGCGCAGTTTGACTCTGAAATACAAAAGCACAAGCTCGTCTGCCCCAAATGCAAGGGAACACTCGGACCTGTAAAGCGCTTTAACATGATGGTCAAGACAGAAGTAGGAGTCTCAACAAAATCAGAAACTTATCTCCGCCCTGAGACATGCCAGAGCATATTCTGCGACTGGTCGCGCTTGATGAAAACAATGCGAATCAAGCTTCCGCAGGGAATTGCACAGGTTGGAAGGTCATTCAGGAATGAAATCTCGCCAAGGCAGACCCTGCTAAGGCAGGTTGAGTTCTCGCAAATGGAAGCAGAGGTATTCTTTGACCCTGCAACAGTCAATGAAGTTGAAGGGTTTGATGAAATCAAGGACCATCCGATACAGATAATGCGCACAGGCTCTGAAAAAATAGAGTCAATCCTCGCAAGAAGCCTCGTCGATAAGGGTGTTGTTTCAGGCAAAATGATTGCGTATTATCTTGCGCACACCCAGAAATTCTTTGAAACACTGGGAATACCGCGGGAAAAGATGAGATTCCGCGAAGTTGGCTCTGATGAGCGCCCGTTCTACTCAAAAGAAACCTGGGATTTCGAAGTTGAGACAAGTCTTGGATGGGTTGAGCTTGTCGCAAACAACAACCGCACTGACTATGACCTAAAAGGTCACGCTGCAGGAAGCAAACAAAGCCTTGAATATGTGTATCCCGACGGCAAGAAGATAATCCCGCATATCTGGGAGATATCTATAGGTCTTGACCGCACATTCTATGCCACTCTTGAGCATTCTTACCGCGAGGAGGAAAAGAACAACGAAAAGCGAGTAGTTCTCGGAATAAAGCCGGCTCTTGCTCCATTGACAGTCGCAGTATTCCCCTTATTGAGCAACAAGGATGAGCTGAAGAAAAAGGCAAATGAGGTTTACGAAATCCTGCAGTGCTTTGACGCGTTCTATGACTCGTCAGGAAGCATTGGAAAGCGATATGCGAGAATGGATGAAGTCGGCTGTCCCTGGGCTGTCACGATTGACTTTGACTCTTTGAAAAACGAGGACGTGACATTGAGGGACCGCGATACAACAGAGCAGAAGCGCGTCAAGATAAAAGACCTAAGGCAGGCAATCTTCGAGCTCTACACAGGCCAGAAGAAGTTCGGGCAGCTCTGAAACAAAAGACTTTTAAAGCCCTTATTTCTCGACTATACTTAACGGGAACGTAGTTCAGCCTGGGAGAACACACCGCTGAAGACGGTGGAATCGCCAGTTCAAATCTGGCCGTTCCCATTCTATTTTTTAACAGCTATGGAACGGACAGGCTCGCAAACCGCAGTTTGCCGCTGTCTGGCCGTTCCCATATTTTTTTCTTATAAAAGAAAAAGAATCAGCCCATTGCTCCTGCTACGCCGACAATCTTGCTCGCAATCGTGTTGAAGACAATCATCATTATGAAGCTGAGCCCGCAGTAAAGGACAGTGCTCTTGATGAGGTTGCTGCCGAGGCTGTAGCGCTCCTGAAGCTTGTCTGCGCCGTTCTCAATGCCGTTCGCGAGTACTGTCAGTATGAACACTATTTCAAACACGTAAACCCCGACAACAAACTGGAAATAATACGTCGGGATTCCGACTCCGAACATCCCTGCAACCTGGCTGATGTTGCCCGCGAGTTCTGTCGCGCCAAGGTTCTGGATGTTGCCTGACAATGAGCCGAGTATATTTGTGATCATGCTCGTTATTGCAATGACTATGCCTGCAATCGCGGGCGTCAGGAAGCTTATCTGCGATTTCATGTCTGAAATCACGTCTGCCATAAGGTCCTTGAGCCTTTCATTGACCTTGTGGATTTCCTTTATGTAGCGCGAAACATTGAGCAGCGCCTGAGCCGCGATAAGCGGGCCTTTTTTTATGCCTTCAACAAGCACTTTCATCGAGCTCTGGATGATATTGCTCGGGAAATACACAAGCGCGCCTGTGCGAGGGTTGAACAGGGCATCTTTCACCCCCATTCCGAGCTTTACTATGTTTGTCGCGACAACATTGAAGAAGTTTCCGCTCACTGTGTCAGGCATCACTTCTGCCACTTTTGAGAACGCAATCTCAGCAGGCAGGCCGTCTCCAAGCCTGTTGCCGAGCTGGAACAGTGCGGTCGCGAACTCATCCTCCAGCTTTTTGGTCTCATTGCGTATCTTGATTACATTTTGCGACCTTAGCTTGTAGTAAAGCCCTATGCTGAATGCAAGGGCAAGGGGGAATGCAAGCGAGAGCAGGGATGCGCCCATGCCGAACGGCCCAACAATATCCCCTGTTTCAGAGTCCTGCCTGTACTCAAGCATCTTCCAGCCAACAAACGGCAGGTTGATTTCATAACTCAGGTCCGGCTGCAGGAAGTGCAGCAATGGAGGAATAAGCCCGAGGAAAAGGAAAAACCCGCCAATAAGCACGCAGATGAAAATCGGATTGATCTGAAGCTCTGTTCCGCCGAGCTTGATAAGTATGTTCCGGTATTTTTTCAGCGCAGGGTTAAGCTCTGCTATGTCTGTGTCTCCATAGCCTGTCGGCCTTTTGCTAAGCACGTTCTTTCCAACCAGGTAAACAAGGACAGGCAGTATTATGTTGTAAAGAGTCGCGATGTGGTACCATTTTACTGTGCTCATGAAGCTGACAACCAGCGGCAGAATCACAAGCCCGAGTATTGGAAGTATGACTCCAAGCATGTGCAGGATTGTTATCGGCCCTTTCAAATTCTGGGCATAGTGGAGCATCCTCTCGTATGTCTCATCGAGGATGACGTCAAGGGACTTGTCAAGCAGTGAGAGCCTTCTTTCATCAGAAGTTTCGTACAGCGAGCTCATTATCAGGTGGAATGACTCGACAAACTCATTGTTCCACTTCCTCCAGGTCTCAAGATACAGGTCAAGGCTTTCCTTGATGCTCTCATACTTCTGGGTCTCAACGTCCCATAGGATTTTTTTCAAATCAAGCGCAAGCGGAGGGGTAAGGTGCTCTGACGCGAACTCTATCGCAAGCTCAAGGTTGCTTGTGTGGCGCATGAACGTAACAACATAGAACACGCAAAGCACCATCTGGTTGCTTGACTTCATGCGCCAGTTGTTCGCGAGGAACATCGGATACTTGCCAAACACAATCATCAGCGCGATTCCTGAAATAAGGAAGAACATCGTGAAGAACAGCGAAGTTGCAAGGGCAATGCTCGCTATTGACCCTAAAACCATGTATGTGATTGGAAATAAAATGCTGAATGCAATCGCGTTTGCAGGGGTTATGTTAAGGTGGGCAATGTCTATTGACTCCTGAAGCTCCTGCGAGCGCTTCGGGTCAACCTTGATGTTCATGATTTTGCCGGCGAAAACACAGCATTTCTCATACACGCTCATATGGCCGGGCATTGACTCCTGTTTGAATGACTGGTATTCCCTGCTTATCACGGGCATGGGCTCTGCTGATGAGAGGTCCAGCTGTGACTGAAGCTTCTGCTTGTATTTTTGTACAAGGTCCACAGGAAGTGTTCCGTCGCTCATGTAACCAGCACCGGTTTCTTGACCTTCCGCTTAAGCCACTCGCTCCATTCTGTGAAGATTTTCTTGCTGTCAAGGAATCCCACGTCATTGCGGATTTGCTCGCTGATGCGGTGGAACTCGTCATTCGCGAGTATTGAGAAGTTTGCCTCAAGCAAATCAGGGTTCTTGAGCTTGTTCGAGACGCTGACAAGCTCCTGCTTGATGTTCGCCCTGAGCAGGATGTTGTCCCAGACCGCCTCCCAGTTGCCAGCCCATTCCCTGACAGAGCCTGCGATTGCCTTTATGATGTCGCTGTCTCCTGCGAGAAGGTCTTTGCTCGGCTCAAGCATGTCACTTTTGCTTTCATACTTCATCAGGTCAACAAATCCGCCTTCTGCCAGAGGGTCTTCCTCCCATTTCTTCCTGACTTCTGTTATCTGGGTGACTCTCCTGAACCTGTGCAATCCATCAGGGGAGCGCACAGGATTTGCTACCACGATTATGTCTGTTGCCTTGAATGAAGTCCTGGGCACTCCAAGGTCGTTTACAACACGGTCAAAGACTCCGTAAGGGCTGTCGCCGTGGATTGTTCCTGCGACAACGTTTGCAAGCGCGCCGATTCTCATCGCTTCATAAAGCGCTTTTGCCTCGACGCTTCTGACTTCTCCCACGATGAGCGAGGAGTCACCGAGGCGGAGCGTTGTCCTTATTCCCTCGTCTGCGCTGACTTCATTTGTCCCTCGGGTAAGGGCGCTCGCGACTTTCATGCTTTGGATGTTGTAATTCAGCTTCCTAAGCGCGTCAACAGGCAGTTCAAGCGTGTCTTCAATTGTGACAATCCTTCCTTTTCGCATGATTTCAGTCATCACTCCGCCAAGAAGCGAGGTCTTTCCTGCGCTCCTTGTTCCCGCGACCAGCATTGTCCTTGCTCCGTCAATGAGGAAGCTGAGTATTCCTGCGGCCATGGGCGTAATCATCTTTGTCTGGATGAAAAGCGGCAAAGTCCACGGCTTGTCCCTGTGCCTTCTTAGCGCGTAGGCAAGCCCTGTGGGGTTAAGCGGCGCTGTGATTGCCGCGACTCTTGCGCGCGCGGTCGGCAGGATGAGCTCTGTGTCAAGGATGGGGTTTGCCTCGTCAAGGGGCCTGCCTGAAATCATCCTCAGCTTTGAAGCCCAGCTTTCAGCCTCTGTGACAGTGGGCATTATGTTTGTCATGCAGTCGCCGTATTCTGCGTGCACAATGAAAATCGGCGTCCTTCCCATCGGGCTGTTGATTGTGACGTCCTGCACCTGCTCGTCTTCAAGCAGGTTTTCCACAAGCCCGAATCCGACAGTATAGCGGACAAGGATTTTTGTCAGCTCGTCAAGCTCTTTTTCCCTGAGCCTTATGTTCCTGTAGCCGGCAAGCTCTTCAAGCAGGTCCATTCCCACATTTGTGAAAACCTGCCGCATCCTTTCAGGGTCAACGAATTCGCTCCTTTTTGGCTTGTGCTCTGCCAGAATCTTTCTTGCGGCGTCAAGAAGCTCGTATTTTTCCTCATTCAGCCTGAATTCCGGCGGTGAGAGATGGTAAAGGTACTGAATGGTTTCAGGAATTGAAAAAACAGTGACCTCGCTGTCGCCCACCTCATATCCGCCGATTTCCTCCCCTTCCGGAGGATAGCTTGCCTGCAGCTTTGTGTACATGAAGTCAGGCTTTACAAGGGGCGAGAGAAATTTGCGGTATATCTCGCGGTCTCCAAGAGTGTAACCCGCCAGGGCGGGCTTGGCCAAGGTTATCAGGCGCGTCTTTTCGAGGCGGCTGACCAGGGTCTCGACCAAGCCCAAGAAACTTCTGATGCAGGGTACACCTTCTCGAGGTATGGCGCCTTGCTCAAGCTGGGTTCGTTCCCGGCGGGCTATTCGAACCAGTTCCACATAGGCGCCAAGGGGGTCGGATTTCAGAGAACGGTGGATTATGTTTTGCAATTCAGTGTATTTTGTATTAATAAATCTCATTGAAAGCGGGTCTGAAAGAAGCCCGATTGACAGCTTTTCCTTGCTTAACTGCCTGTAGAGTTTTGCTATCTCAAGCAGCATTGCTGTCTGGTTGTAATCATACTCGTAATCGCGCTTCTGCACAAGAACAATCTTTGTCCCTATTCCTGCTTCTGCGAGCGCGTCTATCACCATCGACATCACGCGCGGGTCGTCCTCGATTGAAGGGAAGAACTGGCAGGTTTCGCAGTCCATCCTGATTGTGATTTCCTCGCCCTCGCGGAGCACTTCCGTGGTGCCGCATTTTGCCCCTTCTGGCATTTAGTCCTCCTCCTCGCGCATCCTTTCTAGCGCGACCTCTATGAGGTGCGACTTGTTGCGGTACTTTTTCCTGTCCTTCGAGACTTTCCGGCCTATCCAGGTAATCAGGTCTTCCTCTATCGTTGCAGATATCGGTTTTTTCACTCTAAACCCCTGTTTCAACATATTATTTTATATATTTTGTGTTTTTTAAACATATTATATCAGAAAATATATATTTTATCATATAATTGACCACTCCCCAAGAGCACCACAAAATTAAAGTATATCCTCGCTTTTTCCCTATGTATGGCAGATGAAGCACTGGCGGTTGGCGACCCTTTGGCGTTCGGAGGAATGCCTATACCGCCCGCAAAGAAAGGCCTGTTTGGCAGCTCAAAGCCTGCTCCAGGGCCAAGCGCAGAGATGATGGGAGTCAATGAGCAGATTAACGGGCTCTCGGCGAGAATCAGGGTTTCTGAGGAGCGCTTTAACGAGCTCCGCAAAAAGCTGCTTTTCATAGAGCAGAACATGCTTTCCAACCACAAAAAGCTCGTGGGCGACTTGAAGCAGTCCAACAGCGAGATTGACGAGCTCAGGCACAAGCTGGTGGATGTTGAGGACCGCATAATCACCGTCATCAAGGAGCTGCGCCTGACAGCGCGCAAGAGCGACGTGGACGTGATGAAGCGCTACATAGAGCTCTGGGAGCCTGTGAAGTTCGTGACAGCGGACTTTGCAGAGAAGATTGCCCGCGAAGTGGTCGAGGAAAAGCTCAATCCTCAGGGTAAAGACCAAAACATTTAAGAACTAATCTGACGGAAAAAGGCGAAAAAGAGGTCAATAATGGGCTTAATGGACATATTCAAGAGAAAACCTTCTGCAGAACCTGCGGCGCCCACCGTAGGCTATCCTGTTCCAATGGGGATGCAGGTCCCTGGTCCTATGCCAGGAGAAACCCCGACTGACCAGGTTATGGCAATGCAGCAGCAGGGCCTGACCAACAACCAGATCATACAGACTTTGCAAAGGCAGGGCTTCCAGCCCCAGCAGATTTATGACGCAATGGCGCAGGCAGAATCCCGAGGCGGGCCTGAGCCAATGCCAGAAGCGCCAAGCGGAGGGCCAGGAGAATTTCCCGCCGCAGGCAGAATGGGAGGCGGCGAAGGAGGCCAGCGCGAAGCTCCAAAAGGCTTTGAGGAAATCGCAGAGTCCATCGTTGAGGAGAAATGGAATGAGTTCAGCAAGGAGCTTGGCAAGATGAATGAGTGGAAGGAAACTGCGACATCACGGCTTGACAAGGTTGACCAGTCAATGGTAGACATGAAGTCAGACCTTGACAACCTCCACAAGGCAATAGTCAGCAAGATTTCAGAGTATGACAAGAACCTTCTTGACGTAGGCACGGAAATCAAGGCAATGGAAAAGGTCTTCCAGAAAGTCCTTCCGGAATTGACAGGCAGTGTTGCTGAACTGTCAAGGATTACAAAGACTGTAAAGACAAAGCCTGCTCCAGTGCTTGCAAAGAAGAAATAATCATTTCTTTTCTATGAACAACACTGGCACTCTGTAAACTGTCAATACAGGCCCGATTATCCTTGCCGTTGCCTCAGCAATAAGTGAGTTTCTGTGCTCCAGCCATTTGTCAAAAAAGTGTTTTATTTCAGAAGATTCGCACGTGCTTGATATCACATATCTGCTTGAACTTGCTGCAAAAGTCTGCCCTTTAACAATATCTTCAAGCATTGTGCTGTTAAATACGTGTGTTGTTATTTCAAGGTCTTCCTCTCTTAATGTGTCTGAATATGCGTGAATGGTCACGGCAAATTGCGCTGCGTACGGCTTAATCTTAGAAAGCTGGTCTCTTTTGCATACAATCTGGAAATTCCGCCTTACATCTTCATCTTCCGGAATTTTACAATCGGCTGATTGCTTAATCCATTCAGGCTTCCAGAAATTAGTTGATACTGTAAGAGGGCGCCTGTTTTTTGCATAAAATGCACGGTAACCTGATGAAATCAGGTCTGCAACGTCATTGATTGACCCGCATCTTAGTGTCTCTACCATGCCTATAAATCATGTTTTTGCGGTTTATAAAGGTGCGTAGTATCTAGAACTCAACTTCAATCTTTCGCAGCCAGCTTTTGTATTGTGAACATTGCTATCATTAGGATTAGCGCCAGCCCGAGAACCTTGGGGTGGAACAATGTTGCCCAGAAGCCAACCTGCTCTCCCTGACCTAATACTACTGATGTCGCATTCTCTCCTGCGGCGAGCGAGGTGAACTGCTTTTCCTCTGAAACAACAGATGTCAGCGAACCGATTCCGATTATCAGCATAAGCGCAAGAACCCAGAAAGCAATGTTGCCGCCGTAGTTTGGCCCGGTGACTACTTCAAGTATTGTTTTTTCCTGAATGCCCAGCGCCTGGTAAGCAAGCAAAAGAAGTATTGCAAAAATGACAAGCAGGACGAACCACGGCGCCATCCTGTTGATTGTCTTTACCGCAATGCTGCTGAATAGTGTCATTACTGCGAGAATAAACGCAAGCAGGAATGCCATTCCCTGCTTTTCTTTGAACCACTCTGTCCTTGCAAGCAAAGCATAAACTATAACAAGCACAAACAAAAAGGGAAAGATTACGTCAAACTTCTGCAATAGTCCGACGTCTAAAGGTGTTGCCATTTAGTCCTTTTCTAATGACTCTTCGTAATCCTTGTGTTCCTTTTGCATGGCGGTCTCTTCTTCTGTCGTGCGTGGTCCGAACCAGAACCTTGAGCTGACACCTGACGGCTTGCTTGGTCCTGCAACCCAATAGATTATCAGCCCAAACACAAGTAAAATCACAAGTAATGATTGTATTGCAGGGTCAATGTAGCTCAGGACAGGCATTGGGAAGATTGAGTTCGCAAAGATGAGCAGCAACACTATTACTGACGCTGCCGCAATTATGTTAAGCACTCCTGCGCCAGGCTTGACTGTCTTTCCTGCAACCATTCCGAGCATCATCAGCACAAGCACAACAACAATGACGAGCAGTGCTACTTCAGGTATTGAGTCGTTGATAATATTGATGACGTCAGTTTCAGCAGGGTACATTCCTATTGCGTGCGGAATTATGACAAGCAGTGATATTGCGAGCGAAAGCACGACATTGTATTTCCTGCTCTTCGGCCCGAATAAGCTAATCTTCTGCATTACTGCGAAGAAAATCGTGAATATCAGTATGAACGGCAGTATTATGTCTCGGACGCCCCAGTAGTCAAGCCAGTAGACAAAGTCATTGAACATTCCTCCGCCCCAGTTGCTGCTTCCGCCGTAAAATTGGAATAGTACCATTTGACACCTCGTTTATTTCTTGGGTTTTTCCTCTTCGCCCTCTTTGCCTCGGGCCATAAACCATACGAAGACAATAAGGAATATTATTAAGATTATCGATGCTACAGCAGTAGATGTCCAGAATTGGCTGAGATAGTCCCATAACACCTCAAGCCAGCTTCTTCCTGTTTCATCGCGTATCGCATCAAGGAAAACAATGATTATGCCGATAAACATTATTATCATGAACAGTGTGTTCCACTTTCCTGTCAGCGCAGTCCAGTTCTCCCCTGTTTCCTTTGAGGGCGTCCAGAATGTGCCGACAAGCAAAAGGTAGAACACTCCAAGCAGCACCAGAATCACGATGTTTGAGCTGACTCGGGTGATTGTCTCGACAAGCCTGCTTGACGCGATTACAAGGAAGGCAATAACAAATGAAGCCATTGCGTTCAGGTTTTTCTTCGTGTAAACCGTGTCTTCAACCTTTTCTGTGCCGAGAATCTTGCTTTTCTCAAATATTGCGAATATTATTGTGAATGTGAGCAGGAATGGCAGGACCACGTCATAAATGCCAATACGCTGGAAGAACAAAAGAACATTTCCCAATACAGTAGGTGCAGCCATATTGTCATCTCTTTTCATCGCCAACAAAGTTGGCGAGTGTGCTCGGGAATCCGTCGGCAGATTCCCGACATTATACGATAACTTTAAATACGTTCCTATATAAAACTTTCGTCGGGAAAAATATGAAGGTAGACAAGAACGCGTTTGCGCTGATGAGAAAGCAGATGTCCCTCCACGATTCTTTGAGGGACGAGCTTATCAAGACCTCGCGCGATGCGCTTACTTTGAGCAAGAAATCAATCTACTCATTGCACCGCGGGGAGTCAAAAGAGGCAAGTTCCCAGATTGCTTCTGCTAAGAAAATCATTGCAAAGATGAACGCCCTTATCAGGAAAGACGCCCATTTGGCTGTCACAGGGGCATATCTTGAGGCAATAGAGGAGTATGTTGAGGCATCCTGCTATTATTCCCTGCTCGCGAAAAAGGAACTGCCCACTCCAAAGCAGCTTGGAGTTGACATTGCCAGCTATATCCCTGGGCTCTGCGACCTTGTCGGAGAGCTTGTGAGGAAGGCAATCAACAGCGCGATAAAGAATGACACAAAGACCGCTTTGGAAATCAGGGACTTTGTAACTCAGGTTTACCAGGAATTAATGCTGTTTGACTTCAGGAACTCGCCTGTAAGAAGGAAGTTTGACTCGATAAAATACGGGCTTGAGAAGCTTGAAGACCTTGCATTGCAGATAAAGATGAAGAAAAGATAGTTCAAAACCTTTAAATAAAGTCATCATTCGTTCACGCTTATGGCAATATTGCTTGCGAAAAGGATTCATGCAAAAGATGTTCAGAACAAGAAAGAGGGAGACGAAGTCATAGTCGCAGGCTTTGCAGCTGACGCAAAAGAGATGGGCAAAATTGCGTTCATCACTTTGCGCGACCGCTCTGGCACTGTGCAGATTGTTGCCACTCCTGAGAATTCGCAGTTCAAGGACATTAGCGCAATCGCCAAGGAAAGCGTTATCACACTCAAGGGCATTGTCAAGCAGAGCAAGCTCAAGAGCGGCGCAAAAGAGCTGCAGCTGAAGGAGTTTGAGGTTGTCAATCCCTCCCAGCCAAACCTGCCGATTGACTTTTCAGGAAAAGTTCCAACAAACCTTGACAAGCGCCTTGACTTCAGGATTCTTGACCTGAGAAACCCGAAAGTTCTTGCAATTTTCAAGATTCGCAGCCGTGTAAACATGGCAATCAGGGAATTCCTCATACAGGAAGGATTCATAGAAATGCAGACGCCAAAGATTATTTCAGCAGGAGCAGAGGGCGGGGCAACGCTTTTCCCAGTGGTTTATTACAACAAGAAAGCGTTTTTGAGCCAGAGCCAGCAGTTGTACAAGCAGATGATGCTCGCTGCAGGCTTTGAGAAAGTGTTTGAAATCGGCCCCACGTTCCGCGCTGAAAAGTCGCACACAACAAGGCACCTGACAGAATTCACTCACTTTGACTTTGAAATGGCTTACATTGACGACGAGGATGATGTCCTCAAGGTTATGGAAAATATGTTCATGTATGTCCTGAAGCAGGTTGAGGAGAAATGCAAAGAGGAAATCGCACTCCTTGGCATCAAGCTTGACATTCCAGCTTTGCCTTTCCCGCGCGTGACGTACAAGGAATGCATTGAAATGCTCAATGCAAACGGAAGCAAGGCAAAGTTCGGCGAGGACATCGGTTCAGAGGATGAAAGAATACTTGGCAAGCTTGTCCAGAAGAAGTACCAGAATTCCGCGTATTTCCTGACAAAATGGCCCTCCAAGGTGCGTGCGTTCTATATCATGAACGAGGGCGAATTGTGTAGGGGATTTGACTTCATGTACCGCGGTCTTGAATTGTCCTCAGGAGGCCAGCGCGAGCACCGCTATGAACTTTTGAAGCAGCAGATTGCCAAGAACGGAATGAATCCTGACGCTTTTGAGTTTTATCTTGACGCCTTCAAGTACGGCATCCCAACCCACGGCGGATTCGGAATCGGCGTCGACCGCATGGTGCAGATGATTTGCCAGCTGGACAACATCAGAGAGGCAGTCCTCTTCCCAAGAGACCCTGAAAGATTAGAGCCCTAAAACTTCTCAGTCCAGATTCAGTGTTCTTCTGATTTGGTTCAGGGATATCATTATCCTGCTGACTTCAGCGTCAACAATTGCCGCTTCCTTTGAGAATTCCGGCATTGTCCTGCGCATACTTGCATTAGTTTCCTCGAGCTGAACCATTAGTGTCTTTGCCTGGTTTGTTATTCGATTGACTTCCCGAACTTTACTGGGCATTACTGCTGTTCCGCTTGTCATAAATCATCACCGCAGTGCTTTTTGCGCTCCGCGTATTTAATTTTTGCCTTTGTGCCGTGAGTGGGCCCTTTGTACAACAACCTTTTTAAAGACAGCCAAAATCCCGACTATTATGGCAATTTCAGTTCGCGGCAATAATAACCGTTGAATTGCTTCTCATAGTCCAATCCATGTCCTGCTCATTTATTTCATGCCCGAGTAGCTCAGCAGGTAGAGCGCCTGGCTGTTAACCAGGAAGTCGCAGGTTCGAGTCCTGCCTCGGGCGTAATATGGACGAGCCAATTGACAAGCTGGCAAGGATTGCGCGGCTTGAACTCACAAAAGAGGAACGGGACAAGTTCGCAAAAGACCTAGACGGCATTCTCAAGGCATTTGACATCATCGCAAAGGCTCCGACAAAAGGAATCAAGCCTGCGACTCACGCTGTTCCTCTGAAGCAGATGGGAAGAAAGGATGTTGTTGCAGAGTCAATGAGCCGCGATGAAGCCCTGAAGAACACAGAGCACAAGGAGGATGGGTTTGTCAAGGGCCCGCCAACCAAATGAGCGCCTCAGAAATAATTGAGGAAGCGAAAAAGCTCAATGAAAAATTCAATTTCTTCATCACCCTTGAAGCTCCAAGGGAAGGGATTCCAATAGCGTTCAAGGACAACATCTGCACAAAGGGAATAAAAACAAGCGCAGGCTCGAAAATCCTTGAGCCTTATGTTCCTCCTTTTGACGCCACAGTTGTTGAGCGCTTAAAGGCAAAAGGCTTCAGCGTCCTTGGCAAGACAGCAATGGACGAGTTTGGGTTTGGCACTTTCTGCGTGAACACTTTCAGGGTTCCAAAAAACCCGCATGATCCAAAGCGCGCGTGCGGAGGCTCATCAGGAGGAAGCGCAGGATACATTGCAGCTTCAAAGCTTGCAAAGTTCGCAATTGCCCAGTCAACAGGCGGCTCAATCTCAGCTCCTGCATCATTCTGCGGCGTGGTCGGATTAACTCCGACTTACGGCAGAGTCTCAAGATACGGATTGATTGACTACGCAAACTCATTGGACAAGATAGGAGTTGTCGCAAAAACAGTCAGGGATGCAAGCAAAGCACTGGAAATTATTTCAGGGCCTGACAATAAGGACGAGACCTGCCAGGGGGCGCAGTTCAAGGACCCGCCTGCATTGTCAAAGAAAATCACAATCGGCATTCCAAAAGAATGGCTTGCACAAAAGATTGACCCTGATGTCAGAAAAGCATTTGATGAGGCAGTGAAAAAGCTTGAAACAGCAGGGATGCAGATAAAGGAAATCAGCATTCCGTCAACTCCTTATGCGCTCGCAGCGTATTATATTATCGCCCTTGCAGAAGCATCAACAAACCTTGCAAAATACTGCGGTTTGAGATATGGCGCGACTCTGCCATTGGAAGGCGGAGGCGAATTCTGGGAGTACTTCAGCAAAGTCCGCGGCAAATATTTCGGCGCAGAGGCAAAGCGAAGGATTCTGCTCGGCACTTTTGTGCGCATGGCAGGCTATTGCGACAAGTATTACATACAGGCGCAAAAAGTCAGGCAGCTTCTCATCAATGACTTCAAGAAAGCATTCAAGGAAGTTGACATCATTGCAGCTCCGACAATGCCGATTATCGCCCCGACATTTGATGAAATCAGCAAACTGACTCCGATTGAGGAATATTCAATGGACGTCCTCACAGTGCCGGCAAATGTCGCTGGAATTCCGCATTTGAGCATTCCCTGCGGCACTGCAAAAGGAATGCCTGTCGGCCTGCATTTGATGGCAGACCACAACAATGACGAGCTTCTTGTGCAGGTGGGTGAGAAATATGGTTAAAATCGGATTGGAAATCCACCTGCAGCCAAACACAAAGAGCAAGCTTTTCTGCACGTGCTCAACAGAAGGGGTTGAGCCGAACACAAAAGTCTGCCAGATTTGCATGGGAATGCCTGGCTCAAAGCCGCGGTTAAACGCAGAAGCATTCATTGCGGCATTAAAGCTCGCGATAGCAATGAACTGCAAAATCCACAACATCTCTTTCTTCGCGAGAAAGACTTACTTTTACCCTGACCTTCCAAAAGATTTCCAGATAACCCAGTATGACCAGCCGTTTGCAACAGAAGGAAAGCTCAAGATGAAGGACAAAGAGGTTGAAATCACAAGGATTCACATTGAGGAAGACCCTGCGAGCCTGAAGCACGTTGAAAGCAAAAACGGGGCAGCCTATGTTTTGATTGACTACAACCGTTCCGGCACTCCGCTGTGCGAAATCGTAACACCTCCTGTTTTCACAAGCCCTGCAGAAGCGCGCGCATTCCTTGAAGAATTGATGAAACTCGCTGACTACATTGGAATCTTTGACGCGCAGGAGGGAAAAATCCGCGCAGACGTCAATGTATCAATAGAAGGCCACCCAAGGGTTGAGGTCAAGAACATCACCAGCTTCCGCGATGCTGAGCGCGCAGCCCAGTTTGAAATTATCAGGCAGGAAAGCGTCGTGGCAAGAGGAGAGCAGGGAGTTTCAGAGACGCGCTCATTTGACCAGCGCACTGGAACAACAGACAGCATGAGGCACAAGGAGACAGAGGAGGAATACGGCTACATTCCAGAGCCAGACCTTCCGCCATTGACAATCACAGACCCTGAATTAAAGAAAATAATTGCAGAGATGCCAGAGCCGCCTTACCAGAGAATCGCAAGATTTGTAAAAGAATACAAAATCAAGGAGGAGCAGGCAGAATCATTGATGTCAGAGCGCGCGCTTGCAGACCAGTTTGAGGAAGTCTCCAAAAAATCAGACCCTGCACTCGCGGCAATGTGGTATTCTTATGTCCAGAAGATTCTCAACTTCAACGCGGTCCGTTTTGACAAGACAGGATTCAAGGCAAACAACATGGTTGAATTCCTTGCGCTTCTCTCGTCAGGCGAAGTTTCAAAGCGCGGAGCAGAACTTCTTTTGCGAGAGCTGGTGATGAAGCCAGAGCCTGCGAAAAAAGCAGCAGAACGCCTTGGCTTGCTTGCATTGTCAGAGGCAGAAACAAAATCACTTGTTGAAAAAGCAATAAAGGAAAATCCAAATGCAGTCAATGATGTCAAGGCAGGAAAAGAAAAGGCAATGCAGTTCCTGGTCGGACAGGTCATCCGCGCGAGCAAGGGCAGGGCAAAGGAAAAGACTGTTCTCGAGCTTCTGGATATTGCCCTGAAGCAATAGCTTTAAAACGAGCATTCTTGGGATATTTCACATGGTAATGGAGTTGACAATACCTTATCTTGCAAAGTTATCTTATTTTGCAATTTTGTTGGTGGTGCTGCTTAATGGTTCAGGCTTCCTGCCGATTCCTGAGGAAATTCTTCTTCTGATTATAGGCTGTCTTGCTTTTGAGGGTGTTTTTTCTTTTTGGCCTGCGGTTTTTGTTGCGTTAATCGGCGTGATTATTGTTGACAATGCACATTTTTACCTGGCAAGCCACGGGCACTCCATCCTGAGGCGTTTTGTGAACGGCAGGATTATTGCGCGCGTTCAGAAATCAGTTGATTCGCACGGCCCATACGCAGTGTTTTTCGCGCGGTTTGTGCCTGGAACGCGTGTTGTCACAGCGTGGGTTGCAGGCACGTCAGGGATGAAGCAGAGAAAATTCTTTTTCGCAGACACTTTTGGAGCTGTCATTCAGACTCCGATATTAATCTGGATTGGCAAAGCTCTTGGCCCGCAGGTTGAGAAGGCGTTTTCTTTTGTGCATTCTGTCGATGCAGCAATTCCCCTTGTCCTGCTGATACTTTTTGTCCTGACCGCGATTGTCGTGTGCCTCTTCAGGAAAACCATAAGGGATTTTATACTTGAACTTTCAAAGAGGGATTAATGGCTGAGTTTAAGGGATTGGCAGGGCTTGTTGTTTTCCTGCTGTTAGTCCTGCTCGGGCTTATCATACTTATTTTTGTTCTTAACGTAATTATCCTGCTTATTCCTGTAGTCATAGTCGCGGCAATAATACTCTGGCTCATCTCGCTCTTTTACAAAAAAAGAAAAAAGCCGGTCGTGCAAGTGTATTTTAAGAAGTTTTAGAGCCCGAGGATTTTGTCAACGTCCTGCGAAATTCTTTTCTCAAAGTCTGCAACCCTTTCCCCTTCTTCTTTTTCTGCGCTGAGGACGCGCATCAGTTCTTTTGCGAGAGCCTCTTCCTTGTCAGCAGGCATTATTTTCAGCTGTCCTGCGTGCTCTTTGAGAAGTTTGTCCTCAATCTCATCAACTCCTGCAGTGCTCACTTTGACTTCCTCAAACTCCTTGCTCTCAAGCTTGTTTGTGTTCTTCAGCACGACAAAAGCGCCTTTTGAAGAAAATGAGTCAAGTATTGCCGCGAAGTTTATGTCTCCTGGCTTTCCCTGCTTCAAAACCCCTTCTGCGCGGAACAAAACAATCGCGTCTTTCACGTTTTGCGTTGCAGAAATCTTTTCAAGCTCACCAGCAACCTCAGAAGCAGTCTTACCATTTGCATCAATTGTTATTTTAACTACAGGATTCAGTGTTATTTTTTCGTGCCTTACAGTTCCGTTGTCATACATTACAAAGCTTCCGCCGCCGAGTTTCTCAAGCTCGTTAAAGCTGTTTGGGAAAACCGGGCCTGGATAAACAACATTCTTGTAGCCGTCAAGGTTTTCGTGCTTTATAATGTGGATGTGGCCGCCTGCATAGTAATCAAACCCCTTTGGCAATAAAGAAATCTGCATCAGTTCCATTCCCTGCAGTTCTTCAGGCATAAGCTCTGCTATTGGCGAGTGGAAAAGGAAAATCTTTGTTCCTGGCTCTGATTCAAGATGCTCCTTGATTAGCTCATAATAATAGTGCTTCTCAAGCCCGCCTTTCTTGCCAAACACGCCTGTAATTTTCACTCCTGTCTTTGCATCAACAGTGAATCCGAGCTTGAGCTTGTCTTCAACAATCTCCCCGCGGGCAACATTGAAAGCAAGCCCTGCATGCTCAAGTATGTCAATCATTGTCTTTCCGCTTGGAGAAAAGTCGTGCGAGCCTGGAATAAGGTACACTGGAATCTTGTTGTTGCTGAGCTCTTTCAGCTTCTGGACGCAGACCTTAAGCGCATCCATTGACGGCAAAGAGGTGTTGAACAAATCTCCTGCAATCAAAACAAAGTCAACTTTCTCAGAAATGCATTTGTCAATTGC
>Ga0315297_10000732_pt1 | contig 19404 bp, 9 predicted proteins | sample YL17G15_0_MG_FD_203628 | JGI IMG/M metagenome (GOLD analysis project Ga0315297, IMG submission 203628) | Sediment microbial communities from Yellowstone Lake, YNP, Wyoming, USA - YL17G15_0 | ecosystem: Environmental > Aquatic > Freshwater > Lake > Sediment | place: USA: Wyoming | collected... | reverse complement strand
GGCAAGTCCACCGCCTGCGTCTCCTGCCACCAGACCGACTACAACAACACCAGGAACCCCAACCACATCGGCGCCGGGTTCCCGACGACCTGCAACAACTGCCACAGGGTGAGCGACACCTCCTGGACCCAGGGGACGTTCAACCACACGGGGTTCCCGATCACCTCCGGAAGGCACTCCGGCAACCCTTGCTCGGCGTGCCACACGAACCCCAGCAACTACTCGGTGTTCTCGTGCACGACGGCGTGCCACCCCCGGAGCGAGACAGATGGCCATCACCAGGGCCGGCAAGGCTACGTGTACGACTCGCAAGCCTGTTACTCCTGCCACCCGGCGGGCAGAGCAGGCTGAGGACGGAGTTAAAGCATGAGACGGTTCAGACTTCTGCTTCTTGTTTCGCTCACGGCGGCTGTGCTCGCGGCTCCCCCCGCCGCGGATGCCCAGTCGGGCGGGTGGGGTCGCTTCTCGCTCCTCATGCAGAGCGCGCGGTCACAACAGGACAGCGGCCTTGCAACGAACTTCTCCGAGGTAGCCGCCAGCCTCACGCTGCACTCTCCCTCCCGCGGTGAGGGCGGGTTCGAGTACGCCATCGACATGCGCAGCGCGGCCTACCCCGGCACCGAGCGCGACAACATTTTTTCAGTCTACGACGCGTACGTCGGGTACCAGAACGCGGGCGGCGGCCTCGGCGTCCGGGTCGGTCAGATGTGGCTCAACGATCTCGGCGGACTCGGGTCGCTGGGCGGCATGCAGGTCGAGTACCGCCAGCAGCAGCCCTGGGCGGCAGGACGGCTCCGCTTCGGGTTGTTTGCCGGCCTGGAGCCCAACTACTTCAAAGCCGGCTACGTGGATGGGATCAAGAAGGCGGGAGCCTACGTCGCCTTCGACGGGAACCGCGGCTGGAAGAACGTGCTCGGCCTCGTCACGGTCCGTCAGCAGAACCTCACCGAGCGGCAGGTCGTGACGATGCTCAACTTCATCCCAGCGGGAACGAAGTTCTTCCTGTACCAGGCGGCCGAGTACGATCTCCAGGGCCCGGGAGGCCAGGGACAGGGAGGCCTGACGTACTTCTTCGCCAACGTGCGCTACGCGCCCGCGGATGTCGTGGAGTTCCAGGGCACCTACCACCACGGGCGCTCCATCGATGCTCGTACGATCACCAACGACGTGATCACCGGACGACCCGTGGACCCGAGGCTGCTGGATGGCCTTCTGCTGGACTCGGCAGGCGCGCGGATCACGGTCAGCGTCAGCCGATGGGTCCGGGTGTGGGGCGGCGTCTACAGCGACCGCACCAATCTCGAGGACAAGCCGGCGACGCGCATCAACGCCGGCTTTTCCACCACCAACATCCTTGGAAGCGGGTTCGACTTCACCGCCTCCGATTTTCGGACCGAGCGGACCGGCAACAAGTACGACTCGTGGTACGTCTCGCTCGGCAAGTCCGTCGGCCGAAGCGTGTACGTCTCCGCCGACTACACCTCTTCGCTGTCGATCGTGAGGCTGACGGATGCGGGCGGCATCACCGTGGAGTCCCGGCCCAGCACGAAGCGCTACTCTCTTTCGTCGGTGATCAACCTGAGCCGGGTCATGTCCGTCCTCATCACGGCGGAGAGGTTGGACGAGCTCACCGCAAGCCAGACCCGCGCACTGCTCGGCCTCACCTTCCGGTTCTAGCGCCCACGAGTGCGCCGGGGTGAGAGGACCGGCATCCCGCCCGGGTCGTGAGACCTTTTCCCAATACGGTCAATACGTTGCAGGCCCCCGGGGGAAGGGCTAGAATCCTTACTGGGGCTCTCGGCGGGTTGACGAGGTGCCCGGGGGGGGGCGGTCTCTCAGGGTGTCATTCTTCGGTACAACGGTCGCGGCGTCCTCCAGGGAGTCGATACCGGGACCGCACAAGTGTCACGGAGAGGCGGAACGAGCACGGGTAGATGAGAGAGGGAATTCTCAGAGGGACGATCAGGGCCACTCGCCGGCGCCTCGGGGCGCTGGCTTCGCGTGCGGGCTCACCGTTCTCCAGGCCAAAGGCGCTGACGGAGACACTCGAGTTGCTGGCGGTGGCCGGCGGGGAGATTCAGCGGCAGGACCAGGAACTCGTTGACGCGCGCAGGGCACTGGTCGTAGAGGCGGCCGCTCGGCGGGCTGCCGAGACTGGCATGGGAACGGCCCACGCTTACTTCCAGCAGGTTTTCGAAAGCGTGCCCGACGGCGTCTACCAGACCTCACTGGACGGCAAGTTGCTCATGGCGAATCCGGGACTGGCACGGATACTGGGTTACGACTCCCTGGAGGAGTTGTCCAGCGTGGCCGTCCAGGAACACTACGTGGATCCGGGGCAACGGGAGGTCTGGCGTCGGAGGCTCGAGGTCGAGGGAGTCGTCACGGATTTCGAGGCTGAATTGAAGCGCAAGGACGGCCAGGCGCTGACCGTCATCAACAACGCACGATTGGTCAGAGACGCTCGCGGCAGACCGATCTACTACGTCGGTGTTGTCACCGACATCACTCACAGGAAGAAGGCCGAGGAAACGCTGAAGGTGGAACGCGGACGACTGCGGAGCATTCTGGACGCGATGCACGATGGTGTCTACATCGTGAACCAGCGTTACGACATCGAGTACACCAACCCGGTGATCGAGAGGCAGTTCGGCAAGGTCAACGGGCGCAAGTGCTACGAGTACTTCCACGACCTGAAGGAGCCCTGTAGCTGGTGCAGGAAGGACGAGGTGATCGCGGGAAGCTCGGTCCGCTCGGAGTGGCAGTCGTTCAAGACCGGCAGAACCTACGACCTCTTCGACGCCCCGCTGATGAACGCCGACGGGAGCGTTTCCAAGGTCAAGTTCTTCCACGACATCACGGCCCGCAAGCAGGTGGAATGGGCCTTGCAGCAAAGCGAGGAGCGCTACCGGTCGCTCGTCACTGCCTCCGCGCTGCTCGTGTGGACAACCGATGCCCGGGGAGAGGTGACCGGGGACCTCCCGAGGTGGAGGTCTTTCACGGGCCAGACCGAGGATGAGATCAAGGGGTGGGGCTGGACCCAGGCCCTCCACCCGGACGACCGCGAGCGCACGGCCACGATCTGGTCCCACGCCGTCGCGGCTTGCGCCATGTACGAAACCGAGTACCGGGTGCGACGCCACGATGGGGAGTACCGTCTCGTCCTTGCACGGGGAGTGCCGGTGCTCAATGCGGACGGGAGCATCCGCGAATGGGTCGGGACGTGCGAGGACATCACGGAACGGAAAGAAACCGAAAAGCGCACCAGCGCGACCCACGCGCTGCTGGAGCTTTTCGCGAGAAAGCCGTCGAGAACGGAGTACCTCGGGGCGCTGGCGAAGCTGCTCGGCGACTGGACCGGGAGCCGGTGCGTCGGGATCAGGGTAGTGGACGACCAACGGAAGATACCGTACGAGTCGTACGTCGGCTTCAGCCAGGCTTTCTGGGAATCGGAGAATTGCCTGTCTCTGGACCGCGACCAGTGCGCGTGCACCCGGGTCGTCCTCGGAGAGCCGGAGCCCCAGGATCTGCCGCTCATGACGCCCGCCGGCTCCTTCCACTGTCCGAACGTCACGGAGTTCGTCGCTGGCCTGAAACCGGAGCAGCAGGCCAGGTTCAGGGGGGTGTGCGTCAAGAGCGGGTTCGTCAGCGTGACCATCATCCCGATCCGGTACCAGGACAGGGTGCTGGGCGCGATCCACCTCGCGGACGAACATCAGGACAGAATTCCTCTGAAGGCGGTGGAGCTGGTCGAGTCGCTCAGCCCTCTCATCGGCGAGGCGGTCAACCACTTCACCCTCGAGGAGGAGCTCCGCCGGTACGCCGGCGAGCAGGCCGCACTGTACGCGGTGACGGTGGCGGCGACCACCTTGCTGGAGCCGGACAGCCTGCTGGCCGCCGCGCTCGACGCGGTGCTGCCCGTTCTGGGCGCCGACGCGGGGTGGGTGACCCTTCCCGGCGCGAGGGTGACCGACCTGCCGCGTATCGCCGCATCCCGGGGTGTGCCTGATTCGTTTGTCGCGGCGGAGGTGGCGTCGCCGCTGTGCACCTGCCCGGTCTGCGGGCCCCTGCTGATCGGCGACGAACCCAACAGTGAGGCGATACCGATGGCCGCCTGCCCCCGCCTGCCCGTCGGAGTGGTTGCCGGCACCGGGTTGCACAGCCACGTCGGCATCCCCCTGGCCGCAGGCAGCCAGGTGCTGGGCATCCTCAACATCGCCTGGACGACGGCCCACCCGTTCTCTGCAGCGGAACGCACGCTCCTCATGAGCATCGGAGGGCAGATCGGCATAGCTCTGGAGAAAGCGCGGTTGTACGAGACTTCCCAGCGGCGAGCCCAACAATTGGCGACTCTGAACGAGGTCGGTCGGGCCATCAGCTCCAGCCTCGACGTCGATCTCGTGCTGTCCAGCCTCCTCGAAGGTGTGAAGCAAGCCACGGACGCCGACACGGCTCTGGTCGCCCTCAAGGACGACGCGACCGGGGAACTCGTCATTCGCCAGGCGGTCGGCACCGTTCCGCCTGCAGCAATCGGCTTCAGGGTGTCCCCCGGCGAGGGCCTGGCTGGATGGGTCATCAAGCATGGGAAAACCACGCTGGTACCCGACGTGGACGCCGATCCCAGAGTTCTTGCCAGGCCGACGTGGCCGCTGGGTTTCGGCTCGCGCGAGCTGCTGGCGGTACCTCTGATCGCGCACGGCGAGACAATTGGCGTCGTGGAACTCTTCAACAAAGGGGATCGGTCGTTCGGCGAGGCCGACGTAAGCTTTGCGGAGGCGGTGGCCGCGCAGGCCGCCGTGGCGATCGAGAACGCCAGGCTGTACGAGGCCGAGCAGCGGGCGCGGTGGACCGCCGATACCCTCCGCGAGGCGAGCCTCCTGCTCACCCAGACCCTCGAGATGGACACGGTGGTGGCCTCGCTGCTCGAGAACCTGGGCCGCCTCATACCTTATGACCGGGCTCGGGTCATGATGCTGAACGCCGAGTCGCGCCTGGTTGTGCGGGCGCTTCGCGAGGCCGGTGGGCGAGTCGAGGTTCCTCCCGGCAGCGACATCGTCTTCGACCCTCAGGCCAACCCGGTTCTCCATAGCGTGCTTGCCTCGCGGAAAGGCATGCTCATCCCGGACACACACAAACACCCCGACTGGGGGGGCCGCATGCGCCCGGAGTTCACCCACAGCTGGATGGGGGTGCCTCTGTTTTCTGGCGACGCGGTCATCGGGCTCTACTCGCTCGCCAAAAAAGAGCCCGGGTTCTTCACCGAGGCGCACCTGAAAACCGCCGAGGCGCTCTCCGCCCAGGCGTCGGTTGCCATCCGGAACGCGTGGCTGTTCGATCAGGTACGAACCGGGCGGGAGCGACTCCAAACGCTGTCCCGGCGCCTGGTCGAGGCGCAGGAGAGCGAGCGGCGGCGCATCGCGCGCCAGCTTCACGACCAGGCGGGCCAGGCGCTGACCTCGCTCAAGCTCGGGCTGCACCTGCTGGAACGCGACGCCGTCGGGAGCGAGGCCGTCGCTTCCCGCATCGCAGACCTGCGACGGACCACCGACGAGGTGGCGGAGCAGCTCCACGACCTCGCGGCCGACCTTCGCCCGGCCAGCCTCGACCACCTCGGTCTGGTGCCCACGCTCCGCCAACTCGTCAGCACGCTGAGCGATCAGGGGGGCCCGACGGTGCAGTTCGAGACCGTCGGCGTCGGCCCCGGCAGGCTGCCGCCACCCGTGGAGACGGCGCTTTACCGCATCGCCCAGGAGGCGCTGACCAACACCATCCGCCACGCCCGCGCGTCCAAGGTCTCCGTCCTTCTCGAGCGGCGCGGCGACCGTCTCATCGCCCTGATCGAGGACGACGGCGTGGGCTTCGAGTACGATACTGCAATGCAGAGCGGCCGCCTGGGGCTCGTCGGCATGCGCGAGCGTGCCGAAATGCTGGGCGGCCATCTGCGGGTCGAATCCTCGCCCGGTAGAGGTACGACAGTTGTCGTGGAGGTACCCTTTGCCTCTTCGCGTCCTGATCGCCGATGACCACGGCGTCCTGCGCGCAGGCCTCCGTGCCCTGCTCAAGACCGAGGAGGACCTCCAGGTCGTGGACGAGGCCGCCGACGGAGAGACGGCTCTCCGTCTGGCCAGTCGGCTTCGGCCGGACATCGTGCTGCTGGATCTCAGCATGCCGGGACCCGGCGGGATCGAGGTCACCCGCAAGCTGAAGGAGATGCTGCCGGCGACGCGGGTGCTCATCCTCACCGTCCACGAGGACGAAACTCTCCTGCGTGAGGCCCTCAAGGCCGGCGCGTCGGGCTACATCATCAAGCGAGCCGTCGAGTCTGAGCTGATCAACGCAATTCAGGCGGTGTCGCGGGGCGAGATCTACGTCCACCCCGCGATGACCAGGTGGCTCCTCCAGGAGCCGGAACCGGCGGCGCCGAAGAGACGCGACCCGGCCACCCTGACGCCCCGCGAGATCGAGGTCCTGCGCCTCATCGTGCAGGGACACACCAACTCCCAGATCGCCGAGGTCCTGACGCTCTCGGTGAGAACGATCGAGAGCCACCGAGCCAACCTCATGGGCAAGCTCGGGCTGCAGAGCCGGGTCGAGCTGGTGCGTTACGCCGTGAAGAACAAGCTGCTGGACTGACGTCCCGAGACAGCGCCCGCCTGGTCGAGTGCGTTCCCGAGGCGTGAGCGCGCGCCCGTCGCGGCACCTCCGTAGTCCCTACGGAAACTGGCCTCGGCGGCTCCGTAGGTTCTCCACTACCCGATCGGGCCTCGAGGCCCCATATTGGCAGCGAGAAGGAGTCATGCGCGCGACCGGGGACCGAGATCTCTTCAGGATCATCGTCGAAAACCTCTGCGAAGGGGTTTTCCTGGTGGACCGCGAGAGGAAGGTCCTGTACTGGAACCCTGGGGCCGAGCGAATAACCGGGTACTCGAGCGCGGACGCGGTCGGGCAGCACACGTGCAACGGATTCCTCGCGCACGAGGACGAGTCCGGCGAGGCTCTCTGCTCGGGCCGCTGCCCGCTCGCCCGAACCCTCGCCGACGGCGTCCCTCGCGAGGCCAACGTCTTCATGCAACACAAGGACGGGCACCGGGTCCCGGTCTGTATCCGCCCCGTCGCGTTGCGGGGCCAGGGCGGGGAGATCTCGGGCGCCGTCGAGAGCTTCGTCGAGACGTTCACGGCGCCTGAAGCGGGTTCCCCGATGCCCTATTCGGAACAAACGGCTTATGTGGACACCGTGACGGGCCTTGCCGACCGACATACGACCGAGCTCCGCCTTGGCGAATCCATGAGTGAGATGTACCGCTACGGCTGGCCGTTCGGTGTCGTGATGCTCGACGTGGACGGCCTCGAGAGGGTCAACGGCACGTACGGTCGCCACGCGGGAGACCGCGCGCTCAGGATGGTGGCCAGGACCCTCGTCACCAGCTCGAGGCCGTTCGACGTCGTGGGACTGTGGGCCGAGGACGAGTTCCTGGTAGTCATCAAGAACGTCGACGAGCCAAAGCTCGATCGGGTCGCCGAGAAGTTCCGGCTCCTGCTGAGCTCGGCTGTCCTGCCGGTCGGACAGGAACAGATTCACGTGACCGTCTCGGCCGGGGCGGCCGTGGCCCAGGCCAGCGACACCCCAAACTTGCTTGCGGCGCGGGCAAGAAGCCTCGTGCGCCCCGAGGACGGAAGACCCGGCACCTAGAGGCCGGAGCATCGGCCGGGCGGGCAGTGTCTGAGCCCGTCGCGTTTCATGCCGTCAAGCGGCGAAGGTGCTTGCGGGGCGCTCTGGGTGCCGTGACTGGGGCCGGGGTGACCCCGATGTTGTCCACCAGGAAACCCGAGGCGGCCTGAGCCTGATACGGTATCTCGAGCCTCACGACGTTGAACGGCACCGTCGAGCTGAATGTCAGCGTGCCCATCGGCATCGTGTCGCCCGCGTAGGTCCCGTGCGCGGTCACCGATCCCACGGCGGGCGCCCCGGTCGAATCCACGTATGCGGTCAACTGGATCGTGGTCGGCACCTCGACCTGCTGGAAATCCGCGGTCGCAAACGTCAGGGTGATGCTGGTGAGCTGCTGGCTGAACTGGATGTCCAGGAACTTCGTGTCGAGGGCGTTGGGCCACAGGTAGTGACCGGAAAACTGGGAGAGCCGGTACCCCGTGCTGGTGTTGGTCTGGACCGAGTAGCCTCCCCCAACGGGCGAGCTGAAGTGCGCCGTGACACCGGCCGAGGTCTGATCGAGGGGCAACCCCTGGCCGACAAACAGCGGCGGCGTTCCGGTGTCGAAGTCGAACGTGACGGTCTGCGCTGCGACAGACCATGAGAGGCAGGTACCGAGTACCGCAAGGAGAGACGCGAAGAACCGGTTTCTCATGATCTGCGCCCTTTCCCTAGGCAGGAGCATACACGGCAAACGCCTGGCAGAAACGCCCGGTGGAGCTTCCCGCCCCGGCCCGCCCGTGAGCGGCACGCCCGCACTATCAGCCCGGGATCACTTGATCGCCAGGAGCTCCACCTCGAAGATGAGCGTCTCGTTCGGCCCGATGTCGGCGCCCGCTCCCTTCTCTCCGTATCCAAGCTGGGGTGGGATGAAGACCCGGAACCTCGAGCCCACCGGCATCAGCTGCAGGGCTTCGGTCCACCCCGGAATGAGCCCGCCCTTGAGCTTGAGCGTCGCCGGCTCCCCGGCCTCGGTGCTGTTGAACTCGGTTCCGTCGATGCGGGTGCCGCGGTAGCTGACCTCCACCGTGTCAGCCTCCGTGGGCGTCCTGCCGGTGCCCAGCTTGAGGATCTTGTACTGGAGCCCGCTCGGCATCGTCATTACGCCTTCCTTCGCGCCGTTCTCGGCAAGGAAAGCCTCCCCTTTCTTCCTGTTCTCCTCCGCGGCGAGCTTCATCTCCTGCGCCCGCTTCTGCATGAACTCGGCCCTGAACTCCGCCAGGACCTTCCGGAGATCGGTCTCGGAGATGAGAAGCTTCCCACCTGAGAGCCCGTCCTTCAAGCCCCGCACCAGCAGGTCGGGGTCCACCTCGATCCCCTGACTCCTGAAGCTCTTCGCCAGGTCGACGCCGATCCCGTAGCTCACCTTCTCCTTCTCGCTCTTGAGCGCGGGCTGCTCCTGCGCACCTGCCATGCCGGCCATCAGGGCGATTCCCATTACCCCGATCCATGCCAGTGTCAACTTCCGTTTCATCGTCTCTCCCCAAGGCGGGACCACCCTGAATTTCTGATTCACCTCAAGATCACGCTTCTAGCCAGAGAGTGGGTGAAAAAAAGGGGAGGGATTGCTCCCTCCCCCGAACATTGCATCGGTGCGGCTACCGTGTAATCGACAGCGCCGAGACGGTCGGTGCCGCGGGGTAATTCGGGTGAGACCACCCGGTGATCGGCGGGGCGTATGCCCGAGTGTAGCCGACCACGTTGTTGGCGATCACCTGGTAGAAGTAAGTGCCCCCTGGAGGGTTGTCGGTGAACGTGAACACGTTCGGGCCGACCGTTCCGACGGTGGCGAACGGGCCGGTTGCGCTAGTGGCCCTCTGGATCGTGAAGCCGGTACGGTCGACGACCGAACCGCCCGTCCAGCTCACCACGACCCTCCTGTTGGCGCCGTTGCCGGTCAGTGTCATCGTGACCGGACCCGCCTGCTGCGGCGCGACTCCGAGGACCATGGCCCGCATCATGTCGTTCTCCTCGTGGCCGAGGATGTGGCAGTGCCACACGTACTCCCAGCCGAAGTTGGTCAGGTCGTTGACCACCGTAGCCGGCTGGTTCGCCGGGTCGACGTTCGCGAACTGGTTGGTGAGGCTGGAGCCCACCGCCGCTGTCACGTCGAGAGGCCGGATGCTGATCGGCACAGGCCACGGGAGGTTCTGCTTCAACGGCCTCAGCGCGACGATGATGTCCTCGAGCGGGTTCATGCGGACGGTGTCCTTCCAACTCAGCTCGTTGGCGTCCGGCGGCTTGACCGTCCCGTCCCAGCCGACGCGGTTGAGCACCTGGACGTTGAACAGGTGGAAGTGGATCCAGTGGGTGTCGACGCCGTTGTGCGTGATCTTCCAGTACTGCGTCTCGTCGCTCCCGAAGATCTCGGTCGGAGGGTCGACGTACCCGTAGGGAATAGTGGTCTGGGTGAAGAAATTGGTCAGGGGCAGCTCGACGCCCAGAACGGCGTTCATCCGCCCGTAGTCGAGCGTGAAGAGTTCATGGATGGCCTTCGGCAGCAGCGGCTGCGATGGTGCCAACGCGACTGCGGTGGCCTGGGCGCACGTGGTCGAGACGGGAGAACACCCCGGTAGGTCGATGGTCACGAGGGGAGCCGCGTTGTAGCCGGAACCCGCGTTCGTGAGCGTGAGGCCGGTAACGACGATGGGCGTCATGACCGCCGTGCCGGCAGCGCCTGCGCCGCCACCGCCCGAGAAAGCGACAGTGGGAGCAGAAGTATAACCGCTGCCTCCGTTGGTGATGGTGACGCTCTTGACGGACGCTGCCGTCAGAACTGCCGTAGCAGCCGCGCCCGTGCCGCCACCGCCCGAGAAAGTGACAGCAGGAACAGAAGTGTAACCAGCGCCCACGTTCGTCATCGTGAAGCCGTTGACGTTGCGCTGTCCGTTCCCCCTTACGGTAACTGTGGCAGTGGCCCGTACGCAGGTCGTCGTGTTGAACACACACCCTGCTGGTGCTGCGATTGTGACAGTGGGGGGCGAGGTATAGCCGGAGCCCCCGTTCGTGATAGTCAGTCTGGCGACACTACGAGTCGTCAGCACGGCCGTACCGGCAGCGCCCGTTCCGCCACCACCCGAGAAGGCAACGGTGGGAGCCGAGGCGTAGTTGGCGCCTGGGTTGGTGATCGTGATGCTCTTGACGGCCGCACCGATCGTCGCCGTTGCCGTGGCCGGTGTTCCGGAGGCCGGTGGTGCGATGAAGACGTTGGGAGCGGCGGCATAGCCGGCCCCCGGGTTGGTGAGCTTGAGACCGGCCAGCGCGCTGTTGTTGAAGAAGGCGATAGAGTTGTCCTGGATCCGGACGTAGGTATCGGTTGGTGCTCCGTAGGCGGTCTCCGGAACGATGATCGAATCCTCGTTCGCCGCGAAGATGCCCGGCAGACCCGTGGTCGCATTCTGCAGCGGCGCCACGCTGAATGGAGCACCTGCCCCGGTGGCGTTGACGATGATCTGCATGATCGTGCGGGTGTTGGGGCCGTAGCCCGCCAGCGTCGAGGGTGCACCGCCCGTGGTGGTCTGGTCCGGAGCGCCCGTGTAGTAGTCGGTGCGCGGGTCGAACGCCGGAACCGGCGCCGGGGCGTCGTTGTAGAGGATGAGGGTCTTGCCGGCAAACTGCGAGAAGTCGACGATGACGTCGGCGCGCTCCGCCGGCCCCAGCAGGAGACCGTGCTGGAAGATGTTCAGGACCGTGATGCTCCTGCGGTTGTACTCGAAGCCTACCGGCGAGGAGGGGATGACCGCCGGATTCGGCAGGAGGCCGGACTCGGTGCCGATCTGGATGAACGGCGGGCCCGCAGTGGCGGGATCAGGCACGCCGCCATCACGCCCGTCCGTGGGCCAACTCGTCGGCCAGCAGTTCAACGGGAGGCCGGTTCCGTTGATCGGGACACCGGCGCCGTCCAGGGCAGCCTCGACGAGGCCCCCTGCGTCCGGGAAGTTGGTTGCAGCGCTGCAGAGCGGCGGGGTCGACGTCGCCGTGTGGGCGAACGCATCGACCATCCTGACTTCCGTGCCGACGGTCGCAAACGCCGTTGCCTGTATTCCGCTTGACGGCGGGTCAATGGTGATGGTCGGAGCGGACGTGAACGGCGGAGTCGGCGGGGTCGTCAGAGCGATGCCGAGAAGAGAACCCGCCGGCACGACCGCTGTTGTCCCTGTAGCCGCCGCGCAGCCAGGCCCAACTGTGCAGCCTCCTGGGTCAGCGATCGTGACAGTCGTTGCGGCGGTGTAGCTTGTGCCCCCGGCGGTAACCGCGACCGCGGTGACCTGACCAAGACCGTTGATGATCGCAGTCGCCAAAGCGCCTACACCGCCACCGGGATCAGTGAAGGTCAATGCCGGCGGAGCGAGATAGCCGGCGCCTGCGCCGGTGACCGATACGGCGGTGACCTCGCCAGCCGAGACCTGAGCCGTCGCCACGGCACCGTTGGCCGGGGTGATGGTGACGAGAGGAGGAGCGGCAGGAGCAGGACTATAGCCAGTTCCCGCCTTCGTCAGGCCGATGGTTAGGCCCTCGGCCACGTAGAGCCCCAGGTTGAGGGCCCGGTCGTTGCCCGCGCTGAGGATCTGGAACCGGTAAGCGACGGGGTCCACGGTGAGCGTCGGGTACGGCGTGCCGTTGACCACCATCGTATCCATGAACCCTTCCGGCGTGCCGGACGGGTTGGGGGTCCCCGGGCACGTCAAAAGCACACCCGGGTACGCCACGCTCGTGCACGGCTTGGCCTGACCATCAGGCACGAACGTGTTGGGGTTCTGCGGAGGCCAGAACCACGGGCCCCAGTCCCACCGGCCCCACGGGTTGGCCCCGCTCGGGTCGTAGGGGTTCTGGTTCGGCATGTAGACGTGGGGGAACCAGAGGCTGCCTGCGCCCCCCCATTTGGCTGTATCCCAGGTCGGATCCGTGGCAGCGAGCTGCCCGCCAGCGGCGCCGCCGTCCGGCACGAACGTCTTGTCCTGGATGACGAGCGGGACGAGGTGAGCGAGGTCGGCGGTGACGATCACGCCAGTGAGGGGATCGGTGACAATCGTCCCCGGGACGAACGCTGCAGCAAGCGCCGCTTCCTTCACCGGGTCGGTGAGCAGGTACCCAGCGGCCTCGCCCGCGTACACGTTCAGGCGGGTGATGCCGTAGGCGTGGTCGTGGTAGAACATCAACCGGCCGCTCTGCTGGTTCGTCCAGTAGAACGTCATCGATCCGGGGCCGCTCGCCGGCATGTCCGGGACGTCCTGTGAGCTGAGCCCCTTGAAGAAGTTGGTGCCGTCCTCATTTGCAGGGACGGTCCACTGGTGCGGCGTCCCGTCGCTGATCCACGGGGTGTTGCCGCCGTGGAGATGCAGGGTGGCGCGGTTCTGCGCGTAGGGGGTCCCATCGGGCCCCATTCCTGCCCCCATGTAGGTGGTATCCGTGGGGATGAAAAGGTTCCCGCCGGCGCTCGTTTTCGGAAGGAGGTTGGTGAACTTGACGCGCACCGGCCGGCCCTTGGTGGCCAGGATCAGGGGTCCGAGATACTGGTTGACCGGCTGGCCCAGGACGAAGGTCGCAGGGTTCAGATCCGCATAGCCCCGCAGCTTCGTGGCGGGCAGGTCGGTGTGCAGTTTCTTCGGGTACTCGGTCAACCCGATCTCGTAGTAGTCACTGGCCGGGCCGAGGAAAGCAGAGCCAAGCGGCGGGGCCATCGGGGTCGCCAGGGGGATGCACTGGCCGAGCGTTGGGGTCGGGCCCGACACCGCACACAGGCCCGGTAGTGCATCGACGAACTTCCGGATCCCGGTTCCGGGGACGATGCGCCCCGCGGCATCGAGCTGCGGCAGCGGGCTGTTGGCCCAGTTGGCGACGCCGAAGTAGTCCGGCATCCCCTGGGGCGTACCCATCGTGGCGAGCGGGCCCGCCTGGATGGCGAGCGGGCTGTGCCCTGCCGTGAACGGGTTCACCCCCGCGAAGTTGAGGTTAACCCCCTTCTGCTGCAGGGCCTGGAGCTTTCTGGCGGCCTTCCGTTGAGCCGCGGTCGTGGCCCTCATCTGCCCCGAGGCTCGCGGGTCCGAGGGGTCGAAAGGACTCCCGGGGGCGGCGACCGCCTTCCCCTTCCCCGCAGACGATGTGTCCGAGTCGGACTTGTTCATCGCCTGCGCGAAGATGTTGCTCGTCGCCAGAAAAGCGGCAGCCCCTATCAGTGTCAGACGCGTGAGTATCAGAAACTTGGACCTTTTCATGCTGTCTCTCCTCTCCTTCTTCTTCGTTCCCTTGTTTTCGGTTTCGATTTTCGTGGCCTTGAACCAGGACGTCACGATCATCTCCTTCGTGTCATCGTTCGCTTCGACTCTGTTCCGCTCCTCGGCCCACCGTGGGAAGTGGATGCTCCCGGGCCGCCGCGACGACCCGTCGCTGCCCGGGACCATCTCCCTCGGGCGCGTCTGCAGATCGCTGGCACCTGTGGTGATCTCCACTTCTGCTCGTCAATTTGAACCCGGAACGAGCGGCTGTGAAGCGTAAAACATACGGGTTTTGAGCAACTTACGAATCAGTGGAAAACACGGAATCGGGGCCGCCAGGAACCCGTAGAAACTACTTGGGTTCGTCGGGGGGCCGAGGCCCTGGCGGAAGGCCGCGGACCGCGCTGCCGGCGGACCCGACGGGACGCCCTGATCTATGTACCTGATTTTCAGTGACTTGGCGGCGGGGTGAAGCTCGGGAGCCCGCCCCTCGTTACGCCGGCCTCGCCGGCGCCCGCCGCAGCTGGGAGCGCCGCCACAGCAGGTAGATCGGCGGGTAGACGAGCAGCTCGAGCAGGAACGAGGTCGCCAGCCCCCCCACCATCGGGGCGGCGATGCGCTTCATCATGTCCGCTCCCGTGCCCGACGACCACATGATCGGCATCAGCCCGAGGAAGGCCGCGGCGACGGTCATCAGCTTGGGACGCAGGCGCTTGACCGCGCCGTGGACAACGGCCTCTTCCAGGTCGGCATCGGTTGCCAGGCGGCCCGCCCTGCGCGCATCTTCGAACGAGATGTCCAGGAACAGGAGCATGAACACCCCGGTCTCGGCATCGAGGCCCATCAGCGCGATCATCCCGACCCAGGCAGCGACGGACACGTTGTAGCCCAGGACCCACATCAGGGCAACCGCGCCGATCAGGGAGAACGGCACGGCCAGCAGCACGATGCCCGCCTTGACGACGGACCGCGTGTTGGCGATCAGCAGCACCACGATGAGCGCGAGCGTGATCGGCAGCACCAGCTTGAGCCGCTCGCGCACCCGCACCATGTTCTCCCACTGGCCGCTCCACATCAGCGTGGTGCCCGGGGGGAGGGCGACACCCGTCTCGACCGCCTTGCGGGCCTCCGCGATGTACGAGCCGATGTCGCGCCCCGCCACATCGGCGTAGACGTACCCTGCGAGCATCCCGTTCTCGTCGCGGATCATCGAGGGCCCGGAGGTGAGGGTGATCGTGGCCACCTCCTGGATCGGGACCTGGGCCCCGCCCGGCGTCGGCACCAGGACGCGGTCGAGCCGGTCGAGGTCGGACCGCTCCTCGCGCACGTACCGCAGGTTCACGGTGTAGCGCTCGCGGCCCTCGACGGTGGTCGTGATCGTCTCGCCGCCGAGCGCCGTCTGGAGCACATTCTGGAGATCCTCGACCGACAGGCCCCAGCGCGCGAGGGCGTCGCGGTCCGGCACGAAGTCGACGAAGTAACCGCCGGCGGCCCGCTCCGCGAACGCGCCTCGCGTCCCCTGAACGCCTTTCAGGGCGCGCTCCACCGCCACCGAGACGCGCTCGATGGCGGCGAGGTCGGAGCCGAGCACCTTGATGCCCACGGGGGTCCGAACCCCGGTCGAGAGCATGTCGATGCGCCCGCGGATCGGCATCGTCCAGGCGTTGCTGTTGCCGGGGATCTGCATCGCCGCGTCCATCTCCGCGACAAGCTCCTCGGAGGAGATACGGTCGGGCCAGACGGTGCGGAGCACGGCCTTGATCGGGCGGGGCGCCCACGCGGAGTACCAGCGGCGCTTCTCCCGCCACCGGCCGTGAGGCTTGAGCACGACCGTCGTCTCCATCATCGAGAACGGCGCCGGGTCGGTCGCGGTGTCGGCGCGCCCGGCCTTGCCGAAGACCGACTCCACCTCGGGGAACGACCGCAGGATCCGGTCCTGGAGGGTGAGCAGGCGTTGCGCCTCGGTGACCGAGATCCCAGGCATCGTGGTCGGCATGTACAGGATCGAGCCCTCGTCGAGCGGGGGCATGAACTCGCTGCCGAGACCGAAATAAATGGGAACGGCAGCGAGCACGGCGAGCACGGCGGTCGCGATCACCCTCTTCGGGTGGCGCAGCACCCAGCGGCAGGGCCCCTCGTAGAGACGGAACAGCACGCGCGAGACGGGGTGCCTGTCTTCCGGCTGATACCGCCCGACCAGCAGCGCGCTGGCTGCCCTGGCGAGCAGCCGCGGCCGGAACCGGAACGGGTCCACCCTGGTGAACGCCATCCGCACCGCCGGGTCGAGCGTGATCGCCAGGAACGCCGCCATGGCCATCGTGAGCGTCTTGGTCGTCGCGAGCGGCCGGAACAGCCGCCCCTCCTGGTCCACGAGGGCGAACACCGGCAGGAAGGCGACCGCGATCACCAGCAGGGAGAAGAACACCGAGGGCCCGACCTCCTGCATCGCGCCCAGACGCACCGCGTGGAAGTCGCCCGGCCGCCCGGCCGCCTGCCACCCTTCCAGCCGCTTGTACGCGTTCTCCATCTCGACGATGGCGCCGTCCACCAGGACGCCGATCGAGATGGCGATGCCGGCGAGGCTCATGATGTTGGATGTGATCCCCAGCCCGGCCATCGGCACGAACGCCAGGAGCACCGCCACGGGGATCGTGAGGATCGGAACGAACGCCGACGGGAAGTGCCAGAGGAACAGGAGGATCACGAGGCTGACGATGAGCATCTCGACCCACAGAGCCTCGGTGAGGTTGGCGATCGAGCGCCGGATCAGGTCGGACCGGTCGTAGGTCGTCACCACCTCGACGCCGGGCGGGAGCGACCTCTCGAGCTCCGCCAGGCGCGTGCGTACCCGTTCGATGACCGCGAGGGCGTTCTCACCGTGCCGCATGACGACGATCGCGCCAACCACCTCCCCTTCCCCGTCAAGGTCGGCCAGGCCTCGCCGGAACTGAGGCCCCAGCTCGACCGTCGCGACATCGCCCAGGAGCAGAGGCACGCCCCGCTCGGAGGCCCGCAGAACCACCTTGGCAAGGTCGTTCGTGGAGGCCACGTAGCCGCGGCCCCGCACCATGTACTCGCGCCCGTTCCACTCGACGAGCCGGCCGCCTGTCTCGCTGTTGGACTTCCGGATCGCGTCGCCGACATCGACGAGCGACAGGCCGAGCGCCTGCAGGCGGACCGGGTCCACCGTCACCTGGTACTGCTTCTCGAAGCCGCCCACGGTTGCGACCTCGGCCACGCCCGGAACGCTGCGCAGCGCAAACTTGAGGTGAAAGTCCTGCAGGCTTCGCAGCTCAGCCATCGTGTGCTTCGCTGTCCGGTCCCGTAGTGCGTACTGAAACACCCATCCCACGCCCGTGGCGTCCGGCCCGAGCTCGGTCCTCACCCCGGCCGGAAGCGTTCCCTGGATCTTGGAGAGCAGCTCGACGACGCGGCTGCGGGCCCAGTAGATGTCCGTGCCGTCCTGGAAGATCACGTAGACGAAAGAGAACCCGAAGTCCGAGAAACCTCGCACCGCCTTCACCTTCGGTGTACCGAGGAGGGCCGTGACGATCGGGTAGGTGACCTGGTCCTCGATGAGGTCGGGGCTCCGGTCCCACCGCGAGTACACGATCACCTGCGTGTCGGACAGATCGGGGATCGCGTCGAGAGGGATGCGCCGCAGCGTGCCAACGGCGAACGCGACCGCGGCAGCAACCGCGGCGATCACGAGCAGCCGGTTCTTGGCCGAGAACTCGATGATGCGCCGGATCATGGGCTCAGCGCTCCGAAACGGCCTGGAGCGCGGCCGCCATGGCCGACTCCGAGTCCACCAGGAAGGTTGCGGAGGTCACGACGCGGTCGCCCGCGGCCAGCCCCTCCAGCACCTCGACAAAGTCCCCGTCGGTGAGTCCGGTGCGCACGGAGACAGGCACAACCCGGTCGCCATCGGCGAGGCGGAACGCGTAGGCCCGGTCCCCAGTGCGCAGAACGGCACTCGAAAGGACGGCAAGGCGGTCGCCCAGGTCCACGTTCACGGTCGCGACGGCGGGGAGACCCGGGCGGAGCACCAGGGCAGGGTTCGCCAGGTCGATGCGGGCGCGCTGTGTCCGGGTCTGCGGATCCAGGAACGGGGCAAGCGCCGCGAGGCGGCCCTGGAACGAGCGGCCCGGCAAGGCGGGCGCCTGTATGTCAACCGTCATCCCGGCCTGAACCAGCGGTGCGTCCGATGCAAGCAGATCAACTTCCGCCCACACCCGCGAGAGGTCGGCCACGACGAAGAGCTGCTCCCCCTCCTGGAGGCGCTGACCGGTGATTACCGATTTCTCCGCAATCGAGCCGGCGACCGTGGCGTAGATGACGAGGACCCTCAGGTCGTTGGGCGCCTCGGAGAAGGTCTTGATCTGGTCGTCCGACAGACCCCAGCGGCGCACCCGCTGCATCAAGATCTCATACGGCAGCCATGATGCATCGGTGCGGCGGGCCACCAGATTGGGATCCTGCCCCGGCGGTGCGTTGTCCCCCCGGCGGAGGTTGAAGAGGTCGCGGCGCAACGCGTTGAGCGCCTCGATGTTGTAGAGCTCGACAAGCGGCTCGCCCTTGCGTACGGCGTCTCCGACGCCCTCGACGAACAGCTTGTCGACGTAGCCGTCGGCCGGAGTGGTCACCCGGAAGAGGCGGCTCTCGTCCGCCACGATCCGCGCGGCCGCGCGGATGTGGCGCGTGAAGCGGCGCGTCGCCACTTCCCCGGTGGTCATGCCGAGCATCTGGCGCTTGGCGGCCGGAAGCGTCACCGGCGCCAGGCCGGCGGGAACGGACGCCTCGGTTGTGCCCGGCGGCGCCTCTGGCCGCAGGACCAGGGCCATTCCGCACTTCGGGCACTTCCCCGGCTCCGGCGACGTCACCTCGGGGTCCATCGGGCAGACGTAGAGCGCCTGGCGGGCGTGCTCCCCCTCTTTCCCCGCCACGGCGGCCGTCTTGGCGACGAGCTTCATGCCGCAGACCGGGCAATCGCCGGGGCGGGTGGACACGACCTCGGGGTGCATCGGGCAGCGGTACTCGGCCTGCTGGCTCGCCCGGCCGCAACCGGCGGCCGCGACCACGAGCACGATCGCCACCAGAAGCAGGCCGACCATACAGGCACGATGGATCTCGGTTCTCATTCGTCTCTCCCCGCACGGCGGATGGGCGCAGCCCGCGTCTCCCGAGGATAGTGCCGCCCCGGGCTGTATTCCAGTTCCAGAACAAAACCAGGCGGCGAGGGGCCCAACCAACGGGGGGATCGCTGAGCCGGGGACACCTCCCTGGCTGCCCATTGCCGTATCCGGGGTCCGCGTCATGGGCGCCGATCCCCGGCATCCGTGCTGGCCTCGGGGAGGGGCGAGGGCGAAGAGGCGAGACCGCCTAGTACTCTTGGAGGTACTGGTCGCGCTCCCAGGGGTGCACGGTGCAGATGTAGCGGTGCCACTCCTCGCGCTTGTTGCGCACGAAGTTGGAGAGGAT
>Ga0315297_10000731_pt1 | contig 19408 bp, 14 predicted proteins | sample YL17G15_0_MG_FD_203628 | JGI IMG/M metagenome (GOLD analysis project Ga0315297, IMG submission 203628) | Sediment microbial communities from Yellowstone Lake, YNP, Wyoming, USA - YL17G15_0 | ecosystem: Environmental > Aquatic > Freshwater > Lake > Sediment | place: USA: Wyoming | collected... | reverse complement strand
CAGGCTTTTGGTTGGTATTGAGGCTGATGTTTCACAAATGCACTAAGAAAACTACGCTGAAGAGCCTGACGCCATTCTGGTTGGTGGACATTTCGGATCAATTGATCGATGAGTTCTTTTACCTCAACGGAAGCAAACTCATCAAGAATATCGTCCTTCCATGCGTTTTGAACGCGTTGGGCGAGCAATATTGCTTTTTCTTCAAGGGTCACTAATGTATGCTCAAGCGTCTGTGCGTGATCCCAGATCATCCCTGCAAGGTTTTGTTCTGCTCGTTCTGCCAGAGCCGACAGGGCGGAGTCGGAAGGTCCACCAAAACCCAAACCCTCAAAGGAGGGCCTCACTTGAGGTACTTCTGGAGGGGCTACCGCCGGAAGGTCGGTTAGTTGCTGTTCAAGCAGAAAAATCAGGAATTCGATTTCGGAGGCAGACGGGGTGCCTTTAAGGTTGAACTGAACATTTTCGATGACACTCAGAAAACTGGCATTACCTGCGACGAACATGGTGGATAGGTTATGCAATCGTGGTGCGAATATCGCTGGGGTTAACAGCCGGATGACGCGCTGTTCAAGCTTGGCTTCACGCGCCAGAGAGAGATGATTTGGCGCATTATTCGCCTCGATAAAAAACAGGGGTCGCTCAATACTCATAGCGCGCAGCATCCGTCTCGTTACTTCTCCCACCAGGCTGCCAATCACCAAAAAAGTTGGGATTTCAGGCTGCTGATCCAAAAATTGCTCGACCTGTTCTCGCGCCAGTTGCTCATCCGTGGCAAGATCTTCGAAAAGTAAATTGGGGATTGTTTTGAATGCTGGCAACGGATCGTAGTGATAGCACAAGATACGGACAGGAACGTTTTCCATGTAAGATGATAAAGTAAAAAATAAAATTCGCAGCGTTTCTAAAACGCCGCCAGAGGCGAGGATGACCTCCCGCTTACCAGATTGTTCTCCGAAATCATAGCGTAACGGTTCTTGTTGGTTTGTCAACCACGCGCAAAATGCCTGGATCAGGGCATGAGGTGCTTGGCGAGAATATCCTCCTCGGGGCATATACGGTGAACTCTTCTGGATTGTCCGGATAAGAAAATCAAGCCTCGGTTTATCGGCTATCCCCCATCCTAAATAATCTAGTATTGCTGTGGAATCTACATCATTCAACGCTTCCTGGTGGACATCCAAGCCAAGCGCGATGCGCAAGAAGGCTGAAGAGAGCCTCGCATCCTGCAGTGGATTCCCAATATGGAAATTCACCCGCTCTTCCGCGGCAACTGGCGCGGCAGCTGTCGTTTCGCTGATTTCGGAAACGCGTGCAACCCGAATCGGTTTCAGGCGAAATAATGACATGAGATCTGGAGAATGGAGCATCAAAGTTTGTCCACTCGGGTTGGGTTCGGTGGGTCAACGGCCTGTTTTAGCCACCAGTAAGGACTATGCGTCTTTCTTGCCTTCCAGTGCCTTTTGAAGGAGATTATTGAACAAGTTGAGCAGTTCTGACCCGGACGCAGCTTCCTGGGGGGTCAAAGAAATGACTGTCCTGGCATTCTTTAAACCCTGGCTCGCTTCTGCCAGGCGGGCTGCTTGTGGAGTCAGCATCAATAGCTCAGGGCTACTTCTAAGAACCTCCAGCTCTTCTTTTTCAAAAGCTAGGCGCAGTCGGTTATGCGCCAATTCGTCTTCAACGCGTTGTTGAGCCAGCGCTGAATCTTTCTCGTGCAGGATTTGCTTCAACTCGGCTTTTTTCATCTCGAGAGCGTGATCCATATCGGCAATTTCCTCGTCAGCTTTATATTTTGACTTCATAGCAGCTACCCGCGCTTGATGGTTCAGCCGTTCTGTTTGTTCGAGGAGACGCGCTTGTTCTTGCTGGCGTAAAGCCTCACCAATTTCCGGATCGATCGGATCCAGGGATTGGACAGCCAGCGAGATCAACTCGATGCCAAATTTCTCCTCAATTTGCGGAAAGCGATCTGTTAGATAATTTAGCAGACCTATTGAGGAAAGAGCAGAAATATCAGATTTCTCGGTGTATTCTTTGATCAGTCCTTGCAATAGAATGCCAACTTCATCGACCGCATGTGGCACCGCCTCTGTGTTCCATCCCCCTACCCGGATCAGCGCCTGGATGTATTTGATAGATAGAGCTACCGAACCAACGAGTTTAATATGCACACCCAGGTTTCCCGCTGCGCTCGCTTCAACCGTTAACTGGAGCGGAGTTGTGGTGCGTTTGAGGGGAAGACTAAAATGGCGTGGATAAATCCTACCTTTTCGAATGCCAATTTGACCTTTAGTCTCATAAAGTACAAGCACATCCGGTTGGCGAATGCGGAGTTCAATGAAAGCGATCAAGATGCAACCAACAACAATGACGCTAAAGGCAATTCCCAGGATGGTTTCCATGAGTTCATACCTCCGTATAAATATTCCTGATTATCATTTATCACTCTAAATAGCCAGGCGATTTATCGATAGGCACAACCGCCGGGCAAGCGTGTCAAAGTACATCCCTACAAAACCAGAAAGGAATCTGGCAAATCCTTGCACCAGTTAGCCCGGAGGTCGCGGCCTCCGCATATCCGATAAATTGTGCTGAATTATACCCAAATTTGGGAGAAACGGGCATTTCCAGCATCCCACCCATGCAAAAGCATATATTCGACAACTACCATTTTTCATCTCAGCTTATTTATGAGACGGCACATACCGCGGTGTACATCTCAGCCGCTCGAGCCGGAATGCAGGATGTGGGCAAGATCACTTGAAGCGGAAACACAGGCGAGTGATCTTCACGGGGAACGCTTACGCAATCAGCTTCCACCGATCGTTGCCCGGATAATCTTATATCCTTCCTTATCGAAAGCTGAGGCGACCGTATCCTGGAGTTTTTTCCCGGGAGTTAAGGCAACCATATAGCCTCCCCTGCCCCCTCCGGTGACCTTCGCACCCCAAGCCCCTTTTTTGAGAGCTGACTTGCATAGGTAGTCCAAAATTTCGTGGGAAAATTGCATTTCGACCAGGATTTTGTGATTATTCACCATGATCTTTCCCACGGTTTCCAAATCACCAGTTTCAAGTGCCTGTTTCATTTCATATGCCTGGGCTGTGATAGTCTTCATACGTGATGCAAAAAGTTCCGCATTGTCTTTCTTATGCTGCTCGGTAATCTCATCCAATAGTGCTGTATTCGCTGTGATACCGCTATTGGCCAGGACGATTTCAAATGGTTTTGGAGTTTGTATCATTTCGAAATGTTGTTGACCGTTTATTAACTGGAAAAGAAGAAGCCCGCCGTAGGTTGAGGCGGTATTATCAACTCCGCTTGCAACCCCATGATAAGGGAATTCGCCCTGCCAGGCTACCCGGTTAATTTCTTCAATCGAATAACCTAAATCGAATTCGGCATTCAATGCACGCGCAAGTGAAACGCAGCTGGCAGCGCTAGCGCCTACCCCACTTCCAGCCAATAATGTTCCCCCAAAGGTGATCTTTATTGGATCTTTTTTAACATCAATGTTCATGACTTCAAGAATTCTATCTATTGAACGCACCTGTTGTTCCTTTTTCTTCTCCTTATACCCAGGAACCTCGATCCGGTTATCTTCCAGGACCCATCCATCGCCAGAGTTCCTCTCCACCGTTGCTACCGTTTCGTAGGAAATTGCAGAGACGATCGCCGGTACTTCTTCCAGGACAAATTGATCACCTATCAAGATTGTTTTTCCAAAACCTGTTCCTTTAGCCATGCGAGTTCCTTTCAATAATATGTTCCATTTCCTCAATCAATTTTTCTTCTTTACCAATCGCCACAGTGGTGGCTGCCGTCAGACTGTGGCATGCATCAGAAAATCCTCCCAGTTTTGTCGTCGCCTCGGGAAGCAAGATATTGAGTCCCATTGCTCGTGCTGCCCGGATCTCTCCTTCCATAAATGGAGAAACCCTCATGGAAACCTTCACCTCGTTAAACGAAATAGAGTCGAACCCCGGGATTTCATCGGGAATAATCTGAAACCCTGCGATGTATTTCTGGGGATCAATCAGGTTCGTGTCCTTAATAGCATCACAGAATGCCCCGATCATTTTTACCCCCATGGGGAAAAAGCGCTTTTCGACATGAAACCACTGGATGTGAGGCGCTTGTTTCAATTCGCCTGATTGAAGCCTTGCGATCTCTTCGTTAAATATCTTCGTCCTGATCGCTTTTAATCCTTCCACCATTCGGTCCGATACTGGTGAAAACCCTTCAAGGCAAACCTTAACCCCCATGTCTGGCCCGTTTTGGTAATAACCCACTCCCCCCAGGAGATCAAGATAGTCACCCACTTCAATACAGTTTATAGGACCTTTTGAACTTATCAAAAAGTACTGCTCCCCGTTAACATGTTCCCTGATCTCGATCTTACCCTGTTGAACAGCTTCCATGGCAGCTGCGCGGTTCTGACTCACCAGCTGGCCATCCTCAAAAAAACCGTCCCCCACCGCTCCTATGGCTGCGATATGAGCCATATCGCGATTGGCTGGGTCCAGAGTCAGCGCAAACAGATAACAGGTTGTCGAACCCGAAATATCTCGATCTCCTTTCAATCCATGCAGATCAGGGTCAAGATTGTGAACTCTCGGATCGGTCGAGGCTTCAGCCACATGGTGATCCAGGATCAGCGTCAAATTTCTCCCCTTGTTCAAGTCGGAAAGCAGCGGTGCGATCTTGCCAGCAAAATCAGCAAAGATAATAAGGTTTCCCTCCTGTTCGTAAACCTTTCTTAGTACTGCAGGATAAGGCTTTTCTAAACAGAAGCGCTGGACTTTATAGCCTTGCCTTTCAAATGCGCGGGTAAGGATGGCGCCCGAACTAAGCCCATCGGAATCATTGTGGTGAAAGAGCTGAACACTTTTTTCAGGCCATTGTTTCACTTCCTGAATAGCATGTTCCATCGCGTCAATTAAGGTATTCAGCATTGTTCTCCTTTACTAGATTTATAACCAGAGAATGATAACACAATGAATATAAAAATCAAGAAATCTCAAATGACATTACTCTTGGTCGTAAACTAAAAATGATATATGGAAAAGGAATGCATTGGCAGAGTAGAGTTGTTGCCGATTCCACAGCCCTGACCAACTTGGCAAGTGGTAAAATCTTTACTTGTAGATCAATCCCTGTCGTAGCCTAAGACCTCTGTGTTCTATACTCGGCGGGCGAGAACAAAAGTAACTTTGAAACAGGTTTTTAGGATGGATGGATTCGAGAAATTAAGCACGGTTCGCGGCTTCTTGCTGGATATGGATGGCACTTTTTACCTGGGTGATCGGTTGCTCGAGGGCGCATTGCGCTTCATTGACCTGCTGCGCGAACAGAAGAAAGAGTTTCTGTTCCTCACAAACAATTCTTCCAAAGATCGTCGTCAGTATGCGGAGAAGATCAGTCGCCTTGGGCTTCCCCTGGCTGATGAATCGGTGCTGACGTCTGGAGAAGCTACCGCTCTCTATTTGAGAGAAAAACATCCTGGAGCTGACCTTTTTTTGGTCGGCACTCCATCTCTCGAAGATGAATTCCGCCAACACGGCTTTCGACTCGTACAGCAGGAACCACAATTTTTGGTGCTCGGTTTCGATACTACCTTAACCTATCAAAAGCTGTGGGCGTTATGCGATTTTGTGCGGGCGGGTGTTCCTTACATCGCTACGCATCCGGATTTTAACTGCCCCACTGAAACGGGCTTTATGCCGGATGTTGGTGCAATGATTGCCTTCGTCAAGGCCGCCACGGGCAGGCAACCCGACCTGGTGGTGGGCAAACCTAATCGCCTCATTGTGGATGCAGCCTCCGTCAAAATGAACCTGCAAGTCAGCCAATTGGCTATGATCGGCGATAGGTTGTATACGGATATTGCGCTTGGTCAGGCGAGTGGAATCGCCACCATTCTGGTCCTTAGCGGCGAAACGAAGATCGAAGATTTGAAAGGCTCCCCTTTTCAACCAGATTACACATTCCAGAATCTGGCTGGCGTGGCAGATTGGCTGGAAAGGAACTGCTGACGATTGCTTATCAGGTGCACGCCATCATGATCGGCGCTGGTTCGACTGACGCAGCTCTTGTGCCCAATTTGAGTCTGGGAGGAATGTGGTTACGATACTCATAAGCCATTGGTTGAGCGTTTGAGCCGCTCCATCTCAAACAAAATGACCTGCATTATCGCAGGTCATTTTTATCTTTCGAAGTTAGAACCTATTTTGTGCAGGTAGGTTCTACATTTTAAACCTATCCTGTTGGCAGTATTTTACGGTGCGCTGGTCGCCGTGGCTGGAGGCTCCACCCCCACATCCAGTGTCAGCACCCAACCGGCGATACCTCCGCCGTCACTTGTCTGGTGCTCCACCAGCACGCACTCGCGGTTGAATTCGTCGAAGCGCCGTTCGACTGGCAGGAAGCGCACCCTTTCACCAGACGGGATCTTTCCAACGGCAGTAAATTTTTCGTAACATCCGTTCCGGGCATACACAACCCTCTGGGTAAAGGCAACGATTTGAGTAGGTGTAAGGGTGGGGGTCAAAGTGGGCTGCAAGGTGGGGATCAGCGTGGCTGTCTGGGTAGGCGAGGGGGTTAGTGTGGCCGTAGCGGTAGCAGTCGCTGTCAGGGTAGGTGTCTGGGCCAGCATGTAAGCCTGGTATTTGCTCTTACCCCATGCGCCCAAGGCAGCCAGGATGAGAATCCCTACTACAACGAGACCAACTTTAATCCCAAACACTTTCCAGCGGTAGCCACGCAGGTTTCGCTTCAGTTCTTTCACGCCCGGATCGATTGGAAAACGTTTTACCACTTCTGCGCTCACACGGGCGGCTTCAGCCGGCCAGGCGGGATTATTTTCGTAAGCCTGGTTAGCAGCCTGCAAATCGTTATCGAATTTCTGATAAGAGCGCTGCTGGCGCTCGATCTCACTCTGCAGGCGGTCCAGGCTTTCGTCTACACCCTCCAGATTACGGATTTGTGCCAGGCTCTGGCGAGCCTGCTTGTTGAGATACATCCCTTCCTCGAGTGTGGTAGCGTGTTCGGCTTGGTTCTTCAGCGCCCGCGTCTGCTCTTTTAAAGGTTCTACAACGCGCGGCGTAATGGCTTTAAAGCGGTCGTTCAGGCGTTCGAAAGCCGGGTTTTCTCCGTATTCGCCTACCAGCGCGTCCAGGCTGGCCTTCGCCTGCGAGACGGCTTGAGGCTCAAGCTCAGCCTGGTTTAAACTGTCGTTGATCGAACGCAAGAGGTCTTTAACTTTTCGGAGTTCCTGGGCTCGCTCGGAGTATTTCGGCATGCCGGTAGCGCTAACCGCAGCTTGCATCCTTTCAATGGCATCCTCAATATTGCCCTGCCGGAACAGATTAATCCCTTCTTCAAAGGCTTTTTCGGCGTCGATATTTTCCTGGAGCTTTTGGGCGAAGTCCTGGCCTTCCTGCCAGCGCTGAATACCCAGCTCATGCAAGGCGTTTTGGGCGCTCTCCAATAGTGCCAGTGCGTCCGCGAAGCGTCCAACCCTGGCAGCGGATTGTGCTTTACCGTAGGCGGAAGCCGCATCAGCCGGTAAGGCCACGATCGGGATGTAACCAGTGCGCAAGTAATTTTCGGCCTCGGTGCGGTGTTGGCGAGGCCGTTCCCAGTTTGGCTCTAACTGTAAGATGCGGTCGAAGATCTGCACAGCTTCGGCATAGCGACCACTGTAGAATAGCTTCTCGGCCATTTCCATCTGCGATTCAGCGGCTGGATTGTGTTCTCGCACAGGCTCTGGGCGGGCAGTCGCTGGCTCGGATTGTGGTTCTGGTTGGGAGGCAGTTTCCTGGCCTTGACCGTTTGTCATTTCAGCTGGTGTAGTGCCCCCATTTTCCTGCTGTTGGATTCGACGCATTAATTCCTTGCGCCTCTCCTGTAGGGTGTTGCGTTGATCGAGCGTTAGGATCTGGTACTCGGGTGAGCTAACCAGCTCTTCGATATCGAGCAAGAGATGCCGCAAGTCAACCACGCTGGCGGAGGAATGGCCTTGGAGCTCTTGATATTGCTTTTCTATTTCGTCAAACGTATACATTTTAATTTGAGCGTTCGTGTCCCTGATTGCTTTGCGAATTCTTATCTATGCCAGGAAGCTGTTGGTAGATGCCCAACAAATCCTGCCGGATATCGCGGACCTGAGTATACCCCTGGTTTAGTATCTGTTCCAGAATGGTTTTAAGCTGGTTAGGTAATCGTTCGTCATCATAGGTCCAGTTGACCGGGTAATGCGTGGATGCTTTCTCGATGTCCTCCGGCCGATTGGGTCCCAGTTGTAAGCTGCCCTGGGCAGGTCTCCCGGTGAAGATATGGTGCATCGCACGAGCGCCAAACTGGACCAGGTCGAACTGTTTTTCTTCTTCTGACAGACCTTGTGGATGGCGTTTGGCGATGTTCCAATCGATCATAGTTACGCCGTGAGCGTCAACGTCCCAATAATAATGTAAGATTTTATGATCGCGGTACACAATATTGCGGTCGTGAGCAAATTGCAAGATGTCACATATCTGTAAGGTCAGTATAAAGCTATCTCGAAGCGTCAAGAACCAGCCATGGGTGTTGCCCGCGTCGCAATAGCGTACTAGATTGTACTCCGGATTACGTCTCACCAATGCCAGGTATGGCAGCCATCCAAGAGATAACTGCCGATCCATAGAAGCCAGGAAATTCTGAGCCTGTTCAACGCCATAATGGATGACTTGCCCGCATAGCTCCTTTGCCGAGGCATGGCTTTCGTCGCTTGGCAGTGCCTGCCCATCTTCGATCTTGATAAATCCACACTCCACAAGGGGTGTAATGCCAGGCACGTCGCCCAGCATGGCCAGGATTTGGATTTCTTCTATGAATAATGGGAGAGCATAATCCAATTGATCCGGTCGCATGATCTTGAAAGCGAACGACAGCGATTGTTTAGCCGGGGTGCGCAGATTCCCGGCAAAGACGCGGGCAGAGGAGCCGCGCGCTTCCGGCATCCAGGTGTCCAATGGTTCTGCCAAAACCATGCTCTGCTTGGGGCCAAACTTGCCCTCCACCACACCTTCGGTTATATTGCATTGGTAAATTCTGGCGTTATCTCTTTCCAGCGTGAGGGGACGGGTGTGCGGCAGTGATAGAATCTCACGCGATTTGTACTCATTCAACCAAGGCAGCTCTTGCATGATCTCTGGATACTCAATCATTAGATCGACCGATTGCATGCCCTTGCGCAAGCGTTTACAAGCCTCCAGGGTCTCATCCAACCATTTCGCAGGCCCGACCTGGTTGCGCAGGGTGCGTCCTGCCAGCTCAACTGAGGTCAAATAATCATAGAAAGGCTCATCCTTGCCAGCGCCTCTGTGGACGCGTGTCAGCCACTGCGGTGCCGCTATGATCGCTTTCTCGGCTGTGTATAAGCGGGCGCGGTCAGGGTCCCACATCAGGATCGAGCGCAGCCCGCGACGGGCCAGCTCGAAATCCTTGTGCTCCCAGGCGTTTAAAACCAGATCGACCTGGGATTTCGGCTGCATCAACAATTTTTCAAGCTTCTTTTGCGTGCCGGGTAAAAGGTCTTCGATCGGATCGATCACACTGTCTACCTCGGTATACCCGATGCCTGAGTTCGGCGGGCAGGGTTCGATTTCTTTCCACTTTTTAATGACTTCCTCGTGGAACGTTGCAATGAACTCTTCACTGGACTGCCAATGAAAATCCGTCAGTTTTGGGTCGTTGGTGCCTATCCCTTGAGTAGCCGCGCTCAAGCGTTGTTTCCCTTTCCTGGTGACCTCAGCCCTTAGGGTGTAATTCAGGCGAGCGAACTCGGTGTAAGGAGATAAGGCCTCAGGTTCAAGCCCCAGGCATACTTTACGCACCTCCTGGCTGATTTTTTCCCACCAGGCTGGACGTGGTCCTTCGCCCAGGTGTGCAAACAATTCCCATAGTGCGGCACTCCAATCCCCAGCCACACCAGCCACCAAGGAGTTAGAAAAGGCAGTTCGGGTCAGCTCATCTGTATCCGCCGTTTCTTGCAGAGCCACTTTCGCAATATCGTCTAACAGTTTCCATTTATCGGAAGATGTGGAAGGCAGCCTGGCGGCTTTCTTACATACTTTTCGAAACTCAACCAGTCGGTACTCCGAAACCATATGAAAGGCGGCTTTCGACATAAAGTTGAAGGCGCCAATATTATCTGACATTTCACCATAAGCTGCCAGCTGGTGCCGCAGCTCTTCACCTTTTATAATCTGCTCCAGCTCCGGCTTAGATAAGTTGTGCAGATCCACTTCCTGCCTGCGCAGCGCCTGCAGATGTTCAGAATCAGTCGCGAACAGGGCAGCCAGTTTTCCCTTCAGGGGCTGGATGGCATGTACATAGATATCATCGCTGGTTGTGTTCTCAGGCCACTCCAGGCGAGTATACAGATCCGGATTTGCCTCCGAAATAAAAGTACCCATTTCCTGTATAAACTGTCGGAAGTCGTCCAGGGTAGAGTATTGACGGTTTATGGTAATGCTATCGCTCTCCAGAAATTGGCTGTTGCCCCAATCGATGACTGTCAGGCGGACACCCAAAGGATCCCAATAGAGATGTTCCGGTTTGAAATCATTCCAGATCACACCAGACTGCGTATCCTGTTCGGTTCTGATTTTGGTGGTATGGATGGTTTCAAGAAGATTAAGGACCCCCAACATGATACGGACCAACAACGGCTCTGGAAATTCCGGAAACTGAGACCATTGTTGGATGAAGAATGTGGATTCCGGGTTTGTAGGTAGATTCTGAATGCTAGCTGGACCGAAGCGGATGACCTGGCTGAGCAGCTTCAAGTCCAGCCCGCAGGCCTGTTCGATGATGATAAAGGTCTGTTCACCCAACCCGTATTCCGGCTTATTCTGATCTATTAAGGCAGGGATTTTTAGGTGGAGAGTCTGGTTCGGGAAAGCAACTCTTGGAAGCTCGCGCAAGATGCTACCTTCTGTTTTTATCTGGCTTGCCTGGCGAAGAGTGTCGCTGACGAAAGCGCCTTTCCGTGGTCGCTTTAAAATTGCTGGTTGGTTATCCAATAAAGACTCAACCAGGTAGATTTCACCTGCATCCCCTTCCCCTAATTTCTTAACTAAATTCCAGCTTCGTCGCTGACCCTGGATGGTTGCGTTAGTTTCGGTTAGCATTTTCCTTCATCTCGACCGGTCACGAACATGCAACCGCATACCCGTGCTCGTGCTTAGCGGTGTTATGTGATGAAGTATACAAGAAATATGTTCAGGAATTATTAGCGATAAATTAGGGAAATGTTCAATATTAATGCTAGTGCGCTCTATTGGGATGCTGCCAGTGGGAATGAGTTGCGCGGGCTGAACAACCAGAAGATTTCCGAAATCATCAGCCTTGGTTGGTCGCCGGATGGGAGCACGTTGGCAGCCGTATACTTTAACTGAGATAATATCCTTTGGTTTCATCCAATGGGGTACGATTGCTGACAAATAATAACTATACCAATCGACGCTGCTATACGAACGGGTTTGGTTGGTCACCATAAGGCAGCAGGCTGGCTACCGCACACTGCGCTTTGCCTGGATCAGTGCTGTAAGCCGCTCTCCTGTAAGGTAAGCCTGTCGCAGGAATGCGTCTTCATCCGTGTAACCAGTTTCTTGGATGGATACCTCCAGGTTAACGCACCCTTCATATGAAGAAAGGGCGATCACAGAAGCAAGGACTTCCCAATCCACCGTACCGCTAAACGGGATTTTGTGCTGGTCGGTCAGACCATCATTGTCGTGTAAATGGACTGCGATCAGGCGGTCTTTTAATCGCTTTAGATGTTCAAAATCATGCCCACTCAGGTTAGCATGCCCTGAGTCAAAGCACAACCCGAGGAACCCCGCATCATATTCAACGAGCAAAGTCTCCAGCATCTCCCAATTATCCCCATGCATATTTTCCAGAGCGATGCGCACCGAGTGATGCCTGGCATAAGGCTCCAGCTGGTCCAGTGATTTTCGAATCTGCACAAGGCACGCGGCCCTTGACTCAGGCGGTCTGGATGTGGGGATGTGGATAATAAGGACGTCTCCACCCAGTCTGGCAGTCATCTGGATGCGGTTTTCTACGAGCTCGATGCCAGCCAGACGCTGGTATTCGTTTTGTGAGACCCAATATTTCTCCTTACCGTGGCTGGCATGCAGGTTCAATAAGCACAGTCCAAATTCCTTGAACCATTGCCTGATCTGCCCGATCTCATGATCCGAGTATATGAAATCAGTTGCCCAATGGTGGCACCAGTGGATATGCGTGAAACCTGCTTCAGCGATTCGCCTAAGGTAGGGCTGTGGATCGCCTTCACTTTGGAAATAATCCGAGGTAATCGCTAAAATGGGATGCTCCTTGTTTTTTCCGCTCATAGGCACCAAAGTGAAATATCCTTAAGATGATATTCCCAAGCATATCTATGACAAGATGTATATTTTGCGAGTGAATCCATTATAGACTAGTTGACTATCGGGTGGAAGATACGTTTCTCGGTTTTATCCATGTAAGTCGTGGATTTGAGCGTTTGAGCCATTCTATGTTCATTAGATAAACAGTCACCTTAAAGAGTCCCAATCGTCGAAATAGGTTAGCAGAATTTATTTATGTGTAACTTCTAATGACCGATATGCTGGTAATCATCCCTACACCCCTCCGGATAAGACTTGATTGGATGTGATAAAATTGTGCCACATTTCTAAAAGGAGAAGATAAATGATAGACCAACCTCAAGAAGAGAAGCCTGAGGTGAGTAACGAAGAGAAGCCTGAGGTGAGTCATGAAGAGAAGCCTGAGGTGAGTCATGAAGAGAAGCCTGAGGTGAATTATGAAGAGAGGCCTGCCCTGACTATGATGATTGAGTCATGGTGGACTCCGGCAATAGCAGTGCTAGCCCTGGTGGTTGGGTTGTTGATAGGGTATGTTGGTCGTCCGTTGTTGAACAACAGCTCAGATTCTGTTGGAGATATTGCTGCAGTTACGTCTCCGGTAGAGACAGCAGCGGTAGATCAACCTGCCTTACCGACAGCCACAGTGGATCCTACCGCGGTTGCCGAAAGCCAGAAACAGCTGATGGATTATCTGGTCAGCAACACCACCCATTTTAAAGGTGACCCCAATGCCTTGGTCACGATTATCGAATTCAGCGATTATCAATGACCATATTGCGGGCAATTTGCCGCTGACGCGGGTCGTCAGATCGAAACAACATATATAGATAATGGTAAGGTACGTTTTGGTTATTTAAACTTCGCCATTCTAGGTGATGAATCACAATGGGCTGCAGAAGCTGCGGAGTGTGCAGGTGACCAGGATGCTTTTTGGGAATATCATGATTACCTGTTTTCCCATCAGAATGGTGAGAACCAGGGGGCCTTCAGTAAGGATAACTTAAAGGCCTTCGCGGCAGACATGAAATTGGACACGGCAGCTTTTAATTCCTGTCTTGACTCAGGAAAATATACCCAGTTAGTCACAGACCAATATAATCTTGGCAGGGGGCTGGGCGTACCATCCACACCTACTTTTGCGGTTAATGGGCAACCGGTAGTTGGTGCACAGTCTTTTGAATACTTCAAGCAACTCATCGATGCACTCCTAGCCCAATAATATTAGTGCAATTAATTAAGCAGCGAGCAGACTGCTGTCGTCTGCTCGCTGCTTTTTGTTGGTATACTTTAGATGGTTAGTGATTCCTGATACCCGGACACAACAAAACCATGCCATCCATCAATGACCCCACAATTAGCTCGAATGATATCGTCCGCCCAACCCTGGTGGAGGTGGACCTAAATCGCCTTGCGAATAACTTTCAAGCCATCAGGCAGCAAGTCGCTCCAGCCAAGGTGATGCCTATCTTGAAGGCGAATGCTTATGGCCATGGATTATTGCGTATGGCACAGCTGATGGAGTCACTTGGGGCGGACTATATTGGCGTAGCAGTCCTTGAAGAAGGCATCCTTCTCCGCCAAAACGGCATCTGCATGCCCATCCTGGTATTGGGGGGTATCCTGGGAAACCAGGTTCCTGGTTTCCTGAAGTACGATTTAACCATCACAGCCTCATCAATTGAAAAATTGAGCCAGGTGGATGAAATTGCCACTCAGATGGGGATCAAGGCGAAAGTTCACTTAAAAATTGATACAGGCATGGAACGGATTGGGGTGCATTATTACAATGCAGACACATTCCTGGAAAGCGCATTAAAATGCCTGTCAATAAACTTCGAGGGTATATATTCTCACTTTGCCAATGCCGACCTATCTGATTTGGGAGATGCACGTAGACAGCTCGCGCGGTTCCAAGAAGTGCTGTACTTTTACGAAAAACACAGCCTGCCTCCTCCACCCATACGGCACATGGCCAATTCACCTGCCATCCTGCAGCTGCCTGAGGCTTATTTTGATCTGGTTCGCCCGGGATTATTACTTTATGGGGTCTATCCTTCCTCAAAGATACCACACAAAATCCTCGTACACCCGGCATTGAGCTGGAAATCGCGGGTGGTGTACTTCAAAGTCATTTTACCTGGACACCCGGTAGGCTATGGCTCCACCTGGCAAACCGATCACATGGTACGTGCGGTTACAGCTCCGGTGGGGTATGGAGATGGTTACTTCCGCAGCATGTCTCATAAAGCCAAGGTCATCTTGCGTGGTAAAAAATATCCTGTTGTAGGGCGCATTTCCATGGATCAGCTTGTGATAAATATCGAGTGGGACAGCGCGTATAACGATGATGAGGTGATCTTGATTGGGGAATCCGGAAGCGAGTCGGTTACATGCGAGGATCTGGCAGAGTGGGCGGGCACTATTCCTTACGAAATCCTGACCAATATCAACACCCGCGTTCCACGAATTTATCTGGGCTAAAAACAGGTTTTATAGGAACTTCTCTAAAATTGGGCAGAAAGCCAGGCTAATTCATTACCTGCGGACTTATGCAATGGCTGGTTGGCTTTGTATTTTCTCAGTAGAGAGAACCACCAAGCCGGCAAAGATCAATAAGATGCCGAATACAGCTGACGCAGTCAAAGGCTCATGAAGAAAAAACACCCCCAATAATCCGGCTGTTAATGGTTCACCTAGGGTGAGGGTGGCAGCGGTGGCCACCGGAACCAGGCGTAAACCTTGGGCGAAAAGGGTATATGAAAATGCAGCAGTGATCACACCCAGATGAAGGATGACCAGGATCCCGGCTGGTTGTGCGAGCCAATGTAGATCAGCACCGATGAGCAGTGGAAGGACAAATAATGAACCGAGGCAGAATGTGACTGCCATGACTGCCTCAGGCTTGTGCTCATCCATTAATCCCTTACTAACCGTAGTGAAAACTGCATATGATCCACCCGCACAAATCGCCAGGAAAATACCCAACGGGTCTACGTTTATTTTCTCACCAGCAGCAATCAGAAGTGCGCATCCGATTACCCCCACGCAAGTGGCAATTGCCCAACGTCGTGTGGGTCGCTCACCGCGCACGATGTAAGCAATCGGACCTGCCAGGATGGGTGTGCTACCGATACCAACGATGGTCCCGACTGCCACGCCCGTGCGTGCAACCCCGGAAAAGAAAAAAATCTGGTAAGCCGCCATACTCAAAGCGCCTATTATGGTTGGTGTGAATGCCCAGCGCTTTCCGTCCCGCAAGGCACCCCGCAGTGCTGCAAACGCTAACAAGGTCAACCCACCCAATGCGATGCGCAGAGTTCCAATGATGATCGGCTGGGCACCTTGTGGCGCAAGCGCCTGAGCTGTGCCATTGGTGCCCCACAGACAGGCAGCGGTCAAAACAAGCCAATAGCCGCGTGACTTCATCTACCAGCTAAATCCTCCATGAATTTACCTTCAACAGAGTTATGCTCATTCCTTCTTTGGCAAGGATGAGGCATACTCATATCCCAATTCGACCCATCGCTGTAGGTATTGATCAGTTCCTAAGCCTTCAGGTGCCACTAACACCCAGCCTGCCATTGGCTTTCCGCCAGGTGCCATGAAAGGCCGCACAAATGGTTGGGATAATGCTTTATCATTATTGTCAATGCCCACACGGACGATTAAGTCATTTCCCTGCACACCACAAGCCATGTTGCCATGCAGGATAAATCCCACACCGCCGAACAATTTCTTTTCTATAATGCCGGTGTGGTCTTCCAATATAATACGGATACGCTCAACAAGGTTTTGGTTATATAGCAAGGTCGCCAACAGACCGATCCAGGATGCTGAGAATTCTACCCCAGATTTCTCGTTTCGTTGTCAATCAAGCGATTTCTGGATTAAAAATGAAACTGGCAGCTTCCTTAAAACTCACCTCCCGGGACCGCCAGTACGATTTCAAGAAAATATCAATATTTACAAGAAGCTCTCCAGCAATGCACCCACTTCCGCCATGGTGAAGACTGGCCCATCCACACAGACTAGCTTGGTACCCAGGTTGCAGCGACCGCACTTACCAATACCACAGTGCATGCGTGCTTCTAACGTGACATAATTTTGTTCGGGTTGAAAACCAAGTTTATCCACCAGAACCCGGTTAACGAAGTGGATCATAATGGGAGGGCCACAAGTGATCGTAATAGCATTTCTGGGCGATGGTGCCACTCTTTCCAAGAGTTGCGTGATCAACCCGACACCAAAGGTCCAGGTACTATCAGCCTGATCAACCGTCAGGTGCAGCTCGGTATCAGGCGTGGAGCGCCACTCATCATATTCATCGGTGAAGACCAACAAGGAGGGGTTTCTGGCAGCCCATAGGATTTGAAAATAGCCATAATCGGAACGGTTTGCCATCACCGTCTGGATGACTGGTCGAAGGGGAGCTCCGCCGATCCCACCACCGATCACAATCAGATTCTTCCCTTTGAACTTGTCCATCGGGAACCCGTTCCCCATCGGACCGCGCACGCCAACCATGTCACCAACTCCGAGCTCATGCAGGTCGGTTGTTACGGATCCGAGGCGGTTAACAGCAAAGTCCACCACATTCCCTCCATTTCTAGGGATATTGGCAATACCGAAGGGTGCTTCTCCCACCCCGAATGATGAAACAAAGGCGAACTGCCCTGGTTTATAGTCGTGGAAGGCTTCTGCGCCACCATTGAGCATCTCAACGCGGAACAACTTTATCTCAGTGGCGATATCTTTTACATCAACAAGCTTTCCAAGATAAGGCAGCATGGGGTTGGTATTTGTATTTTCTGTCATAGCTTACCTCCTGCTAACGTACCCCAATACCTCGGTGATATCCACATTCACGGGACAGGCATCAATGCAGCGACCGCAGCCTGTGCATGAAACCGGACCATAATGTAATGGGAAATAATGAAATTTACAATAGAACCGGTTCCGCAGGCGTTGGTTTTTCATAAAACGAGGGTTATGCCCTCCCGCCACACGCCTGTAGGGTATGCCATTGCAAGAATCCCAGCAACGGACGCGCTCGAATTGGTTTTGTCCATTTCCGCCAGGCAGAGCCTCATCCCGTACATCGAAACAACGACAGCTCGGACATACATAGGCACAGATCCGGCAGCTCAGGCAGCGCTCCGCTGTCTCAGCCCAAAAATCATCATTGAACTTTACTGGCCAGAATTCCTTGGGAGCGATTTTTAACCCGTGCTTCCTGGCGGGCGATGGATGAGGGCGAATTTCGGATAGACCATCGAACACCGGAAATCTTTTACTGACCTTCTCACCTTTCTCGGTAATAATCTCAGCAACATAACCCCCACCAGAGGCAGTCAGCATGATATCCATTCCAGCGGGGTCGTCTGGAGCTCCACCGACATTGGTGCAGAAACAGCTTGGTCCCAGTGATTGGCAGGCGAGCCCAATCAGGGTGGTGTTCTCTCTGCGCCGGGCATAATAGGGGTCCATTGGCTCATTTTCGATGAACAGCGCATCGAGGGTAAGCAGCCCCCGCGCATCACAAGGTCGCACACCAAAAATGATCGATTTCTCATCCGGGAGGGTTTCAGTCAGTTTCACCTCAACGCCTACCTTTTCAATCAGCATGAGACGCTCGGTTGGGGGGAAGAATACTTCCTTTACCGACATAAATGAGCGGACAAAATCCCATACCACTTCGTGGGTGTCCGTTACTGGGCGGTACAGAATGTTACCAGCAACGTCAATTGGGGCAATCAGGGTTTGTTCCTGCGCCAGGTGGTCAAGCCAGGCAGCCAATTCCCGACGGGTAAGGTAGTTCATGGTAGATTCTCCTCTCCGCCCAGGATCGTTACAAACGGCGGCGGTACGGCAGCCATCCCAGCTCGGAAGCCAAAAATAGTTTCCATCTCCTGTGCCATCTTGCGATGGATCAGACTGAGGGGAATATCCATTGGGCAGGCACGCTCGCATTCATTGCAGCCAACACAGCGCCCTGCCAGGTGATATGCCCTCCCCAAGTGGTAGGCCCGCTTTTCGTCAACATCGATGCCCATGCCGACCCATAGGGAATCATCCCGCTCGTAAAGGCAAATCGGACAGTCGCACATCGGGCAAGCCTGTCGGCAGGCATAACAACGGATACAGCGATCAAACTGGCTGAGCCAGAAGTCCATCCGCTCGGGTGGGGACATGGCATCCAGGTGCTCAATCCCAGGGTAAATATGCTCTGGTGGGATTTCGCGATATGTCGTCTCTGGATCTCCGAGCAGGGTATCGTAGACAACCGGAGTGCGAACGTTGCAGGCTGCACAACGCGTTTGTATCGCCCCGCTTTTCTCGTCATTAAATCCTGCTCCTTGGCGAATGCCATCGCATGCCATACCGATGATATAGACCTGCTCACGCAAAAAGCGATTCTCCGCCAACATAACATTGATGGAACGGCTATCGCATGGTTTTGCTACCACTGCCGCTTTGGGCAAACGGTCAGGCTGCTTTTTCTTGCCCCCATCTGTGCCCCAGCCCAATTTTTTACTTAAGTAGGCAGTCAGGTTATGGGTGCAATCCTGGTTCCATACCAGGCGTTCAACCCCTTCGGGTTGGTGGATGAATGCTGGTCTTGTCCGCCCACGGGGTCCCAATTCGTAACCAATGACGCAATCCACCTGCTTGTTTGCCAGCAGATCAGTCGCTGTGGCACGGATTGCCTGGGTTTGTTGTTCATGGACTGGTGTGAAATAAATGGCGTGTTTGGGTTGTTCATCGCTGAAGGCTGAATAACGGTGGCTGATGGGTTCCTGTTCCCATACAAAGCGGGTGTTGCGATCAGCGATCCTCCAGTGGATTGGTCCCAGAGCTCGTACAACTTCGGTAAATTCAGTCACAATGCGGGAATATCGCTCGCCTTCAGAGGCGGATACCCAATCCAAACGCACTCGATCTGGTTCAAGTCCTGCGTAAGCCATTAAGGCTCGCAAGACAGGCAAGCG
>Ga0315297_10000730_pt1 | contig 19419 bp, 23 predicted proteins | sample YL17G15_0_MG_FD_203628 | JGI IMG/M metagenome (GOLD analysis project Ga0315297, IMG submission 203628) | Sediment microbial communities from Yellowstone Lake, YNP, Wyoming, USA - YL17G15_0 | ecosystem: Environmental > Aquatic > Freshwater > Lake > Sediment | place: USA: Wyoming | collected... | reverse complement strand
CTGTCATCTCACATCATTCTCCTCTCTATGTTACGTATGAAGTTTACAATCTCAGTTCTCTCGGCTTTGGTGCTTTGGTTCTTCAACCACACTATCACCTTATGCACAAACAAACGCTTCATAATGCCTTCCTCTTATCCCTTCTACTTCTTCGCTAGGGTAATCTTTCCTCCAGCAATTATGGCTGAACTGTTTCCCACACCGCCTACAAACCGCCACCCCAACATGGTAACACCTCTTCTTACCCATACACTACCTCCAAGTCTTCACTCCATCGGGTGAGCCGTTTCCTACGCTCACCTGAGACTTCATCAACTCCAGTCCAGTCAACGCCGAACAATATATTATCCACACTCAACTCCAATACCATTTCGCGGTGTTCCCTTGATAGATTTTAGCGTTCGCGTAGTACATCGGGTAACTGGTGCTGGTCATAGTGACCGTCCCATCCACCACAAGAGTCCCCACCCCAGACAGTGTGACATCCCCTATGTTGTATGAGCCGCTGGTTAGGTGGCAATTCTTAGTCATATCCACACCCCATGCGCTCCCATTCACGGGAATACACGCTGGGTCAGATGTAGTTGTAGTGGATATAGTAGTAGTCGTTGTTGTGGTTGTGGTAGTTACTTCATAGCAGTTGACTCTAACCTCGTTCATATGAAACATCTCATCAGCTCCCCCAGTATCTTGATTAACGCATGCGGCGTTACTGTATGTTCCACCCTGCAATTCCATGTGGGTTCCAGCAGTCCACGGAAACTGGCATGCGAGATTCCAAAACTCTGATGGGTCAATTCCCGGTATGTAAGAACACACACTACCGATTACGCTACTTTCGCCAACGCACTGTGCATCATCGCATATTTTCACTGAACCCACACTACAGGGAGCGGAATCATCCCCGCTTGTTTCATCAGGGTTGGTGAATATTTGCACTGCACTACAGTTCATAGTCTTCGCCGCGCCAGTATCGTTCAATGCGAATACTACACGCCACTCATACGTTGTCGGGTCATTAGTTGCGGACAACAACTCATCCCACTGTGTGCCAATAAAATCACCGTCTATACACTTCGCCACCGTGTTAGTCAATGAGGTGCTTGATTGGTTCGTTACAGTAGTAGGCTTAATCCACACTCCAGTATCCCCGCCAAACGCTGAAAAATATAGGGGAGCATATAGGGCGGTATACCAGTTATCGCATGCTACTGTCGCTGGATTTCCTGTTGTGGCGTCAAGGCACAAGTCTCCATAGCCAGTCCAACCTTTCATGTAAATTGTAGATGATGGAGCAATACCTATGGCATAATATTTTGCTGTGCTGAATGTGTAGTTTGTAGTGAATGGGATAGTAATCCACCCATAATCTGCTGGACAATCTCCTGTGGCAGTGTTGGTATAAACTCTCGTCCCGGAAAAATCGTTGTATGCTATCGTGTAGATGGCGAAACTAAACACCCCTCCTTTGCAGTAGATGTTGAGTTCATACGCTGTTGAATTCTTTGACGGCGGCGGAAGACCCCAATACCAAGTATAAGATGACGTTAAGTCCTCATCATTGAGGTAACCAGCATCTCCTGTGACTGGAATCCGGTCTATCCCAAAAACTTCCTTAACGCCAACGCCAATCTCAGCACACACAACACCACCCAATAATATCAACGCCAACAAAATGAGTGTGTTTTTCATATTCCACATGGGCACTCATGCACAGTATGAGTCGTATTATAGGCTCGCATACAACACCCGTTGCCGAAGTTGAACGCGCCCGTACTGGACACCGACACATTAAAGCCGGCCGCCATGTTAAGGTTCACAGGCATCGCACCAGCGTTGGTTGTGATGTTCGCGGTGTCCACCAACCCCTTAGTTGCCACGGCAATAGTGACATCCACACTCCCCGGTAGTTTATCAGCTCCCGCAGCGCAACTTGCCCCCCCAGTGCAGAGTATATCCCCTGTCTGAGTCAACGCGATAGTGATTTTAGTGCCCGTAACCCCTGGTAATATGTCGTTCACGCCTCCAGTAATCGGAGCAGTCGTCACAACATCACCTAAGACCACAGAAGCAGCATCCCACTTCGCCACCGAAGCGTTGATATTAGTGAGGTTACTCCTAACTCCATCTATTTCAGTGTGGGCTGTGGTCGCGTTAGTCGTCAACGTGTTTATAGCTCCCGCATAACTATTCCAAACTGCAACGGAAGCATTAATATTAGTCAGATTAGTGACTATGTTATTGATAACTCCCCCATAACTGTTCCAGACCGCAACGCTTCCGTTCATGGCTGTGAGGTTAGTCACGATGTTGTTGATACCTGTCGTATGCGCTGTCGCTAACGTGGCTGCGGCATCCCAAGCAGCCACACTAGCGTTGATGTTTGTTAGATTGGTTCTGACTCCATCAATCTCGGTGTGGGCGGTTGTAGCATTTGTGGTGAGTGTGTCTATCATCGCACCATAACTATTCCATTTACCAACGCTGGCGTTAATCGCTGTTAAGTTTGTGACTATATCATCCACTGGAGTAGCCCAATCACCCCATAAATAAGCCTCATCCCATAATGCAACACTAGCATTGATTAATGTTAGATTAGCTACAACGTCATCCACTGAAACGCTCCAGTCACCATAGTCTGGAATATTATCCCACTTAGCCACTGAATCGTTGATGGCGTTGACGGAATCCCATACACTCTCATTCTCAGCCTGCAACGAAGTAATATTTAAATAAACATCCGCTTCTGTGCCACCGCCAACCAGATTATCCCATTTGGCGACACTTGCATTAATCAAGGTTAGGTTATCGCGTACGCCATTCAACGGAGTAACCCAAGTATTCAAATCAAGGTTATCCCACTTAGGAACGCTAGCGTTGATAAGCAAAACCCTATCCCAAACTGACTCATTCTCAACTTGCAAGGAGGTTATGTTCAAGTACACATCCTCTGCGGTTCCCCCAGATACAAGACTATCCCACTTAGCAACACTAGCGTTGATATTAGATAAATTGGTTACAACAGAATCCACCCTAGTTAAAGCGTTGGTGACGTTCGTGGTGAGCGTGTTAATAAATGCCCCATAACTATTCCATTTAGCAACTGAGGCATTCACGTTGGTTAAGTTAGTCACGATATTATCTATGCTAGTGGTATGAGATGTCACCAAAGAGGCGGCAGCATTCCAAGCCGCAACACTACTGTTGATATTTGTCAAATTCGTCACAATATTGTTTATGCTGGTTGTGTGTGCGGTCGCTAATGTTGCAGTTGCATCCCAGGTTGCTACGCTGCCATTGATATTGGTAAGGTTGGTTCTTACTGCATCTATTTCCGTGTGGGCTGTAGTTGCATTGGTGGTTAAGGTGTTTATGAATCCCTCATAACTATCCCACTTAGAAACTGACGCGTTGATATTACTGAGGTTAGTCACAACATTGTTTAGACTACTCTGGGGGATGGCTGAATCCCACTTAGCCACAGAAGCGTTGATATTTGATACATTAGTTACCAAAGCATTCAAGTTTGTAGCTGATGCATATCCTGCACTTGCATGGTCTCCCCAACCATAGGATTCATCCCATAATGCAACACTACTATTGATATTTGTTAAGTTGGTTACAATACTATTAAGGTATCCAGTATGTGAGGTGACTAAGGCGCCTTGAGCATTCCAATAAGCTACGCTACCATTGATGTTGGTTACATTAGCGACTATCCCATCAATCAACCCACCATAACCATCCCACTTGGGGACGCTCGCATTAATGAGTATTACCCTGTTCCACACGCTCTTATTTTCATCTTGCAATGCAGTGATGTTCAAGTACACATCAGCGGAAGTCCCACCAGATACAACGAAGTCAAGCGTCCCATCTGAGTCCTCATAAGTCACGGTTATGCCAGTTTCAGTGTTGCCTGTGACCATGTTGCCCACATAGTCCTCAACATCCTCCTGAGACAACACAGTGTCAGGGTTATCGCTAATACACTGTATCACGCCATCTGCATCCCCCACACACCATTTGTTGTTTGTGACAGTCCCAACGTTGGGATCATCCTCAGCGGATAAATACCCTTGTCCAGTCACAAAAGTGTAAACCTGCGCTGACGTTGATATGTGTGTTGTGTCACCATTAGCCGGTAGACTTATCGGCAAATCAGACAATGTGATGTTTCCCCGCCCCATATAACTTTTTGTCTTGTTATAAACCCAGTTGCTTTGATTGTCGTCAACGTAGCTGCTAAAATAATATGGCGTTGAATACATAGATTTTATCCCTTCTAAGTAGACAACCACCTCATCAGATGGTGTGTCTAAAGAGAATGTCCCAGAGTATGTGTCACTGCATACGCTGTCTGTGCTACACACCCATACGGTAACATTGCTAAAAGTCTGATTAGAGATGATCACAGGCTGAAAATTCGATGCACACACTAAGGATGCCATAAACACAATAACCAATCCAGTCACTAAAACAACTCGTTCCATCTTTTACCTAACCTCCTATAGGTTGCGAACTTACCAACCTCCTCTATCTTCTTAATAGCCTCCTCAGTCCTAATCAACTCAAAAATATCCCGTTCCCTACTCGGCCTGCTCAACGCCACCCCCTGCAACTCCCTATCCAACCGCCTAAAGTATAGGCCGTCTGGTGCGGCTGGCATCCTACATAATCCTTTCTCCAAGGCTTCATCTAGTCGCTGGTTATATGGTCGTCGTATTCGTATGTTCATTTTTTTTAGTAGAAGAGTTTCAAGTATGCGACTATCAAGGCGAAGATTACTATGCCTGCTATGATTAATCCACCAAGTCCTAGCCATGCTACTACCGCTGAGCCAGCCACGCTTAGGAATACTAAGGCGACTATCGCCGGGACTATTATGCTTCTCGTCTTCACCCAGATGATGAAACACACTATGAAGAAGAATATCATAACTGGGATAAACTCAAGTGGGCTGCTGAATAATGTAGTCCAAAACTCCCAGAACGCATTCAACCAGCTCCCAGTCCACGCCTCACCAACTGGAGTTCCAGTCGCATTAGCAGGCGGTGACGCCGGCGGAGTTGGTGGGATGCTGAATGTTATGTCCTTCCCAAACAACAAGTAAGCAGAGGCGTTGCTGCATAAAGCCAATAAAGCAAGTGTCACCAGCGCAGTTATCGTGGTTTTTTTCATGGTTTGATTTGTTCTACCGTCTTCGCATCGTCTAAATCCTTTTGTGTGATAACTCCTTTGTCTATGAGAGCTTTTTTCAATGCAATATTCTCATCATATAATGCCATGTTCTCCAGCTCCAACGTTTGTATTTGGTCTTTCATTGTGGTGAAGCTGTCACCGTTTTCGTTTATGATGTCGCCTTCATATGTTTCGGTTATCTTCTTGGTAGTATCCCACTCATGTTCAGCCACACGTATGAGGCATTCATCGTAGCGTTCCACTGTGTCTTCGTATGTTGTGCCGTTGGAGTATTCTTTGGTTCGGACATCATCTTTACAGTTGGCAAATGCTATCTTGGGTATGAACTGTTTGACGAGTCCTTCAGGCTTCTCCACTTGGCGTATCATATACTCACTACCGCCTGCGTACCACATATCGGATGTGACCGTGCTTTTCGCGTAGACTGCCGCCCAGAGTTTGCCTGCGTAACCGAGGGTGTAGGTGTTGTTGTCAAATGGACTCATGCGAGCTACGTTACCGACTGTATCAAAGTAGATAAAATCATTAAGGTCGTCATTAGCGATAATAATTATTTTATCATTTGAACGTAACATACCCGTTCCATTCCAGCCAGAGATGCCAGAATATGAATCATTATATAAACCAATCGTAAAAAAACCACCTGCGGTGTTATAAATTGTTAGTCCAGTAAAGTCATAGTAGTGTGTGTCAAACGATATTTTCGCTACACTAGACATGTCTGTTTTATAGACTAAACTACCACCTCCAACCACATTCAACTGGGGCACATCACCGACTGTTGAGAATGATGAATAATCATTTGTGTCTCCACTCGCTAGTACCTTGATTGCTCCGGGGTTGGCGATATTGTCAGTGTACACGTTAGCCCAAGCATAAGTTGATGTTCCCAAGTCATATGCACTGTCTAAGTCTGGGAAGAATGCTCTATCCCTCACGTTATTAGCTGAGAAATACATTCCGAATAAACTGCTTCCATAATTCGAACCTAATATCAGACGATTACTATCTGAACCGTTTGCGAGCAGCCAAAGTTGAACATCTGATGCCCCCCCGGTGTTTGGTGGAGATATTACTTCAAGGATGCTAGAACCAGCGGCATTGTCTCCGGGGGCAAGTCGCATGATATTACCGCCAATCGTACCTAGAATAGGTATATTTGTATCTGTCTTAAACTGTAGGTAATCATCTGTGTCTCCGCTTGGTTGAATATTTATCGTAGCCCCCGAAACTATCGTTGGCGTGTTCAACTGCGTAGTCGCGTTGATGATTGAAGATTGTAAGTTGCTGGCGTATATGTTGCCGCTTATGTTGAAGTTGTTAGCGGCTGCGTTGATGTTGTCTGTTGCGCTGCTTAACACTAGGTCGCCTGATGAAGTTGATATTTCATTGTCTGCTAGGGCATTCACGACTCCACATATTATCATCAATACCGCCAATTTGATTATTTTATTTTTCATATTTTTCACATCCACCTCAACGCCACCCCACGCAGGAAGCTGATTATAGCTAGGAGATTGTTCATCGTGATTACAATATCCAAACCCAGCTTCAAAGTCAACGGCATACTAGGGAATGCGTTCTGGACGAAGTCGCTGAAGCCCAGAGTAGTGTATAGAAAAACTCCATTGAATGCGTTATAGGTGCTTAACAAAGTCCCACCTGTACCGAGGAAGTAGTTCGTCCCAGCCTGTGATGGCACTCTATCCAACCCATACTGCGAGACTGTGTTATTGTATTCCATCACAGTCTGGTTAACATGTGTCGTCTCACCATAGGGTATCAGTGGATAACCTTGGTCTGCCATGTTCAAGGCGTTGAACTCGTTGATTCCACCACAGAAGAGGGATAATAAAGCTATGACATATGCTGTGTAGATGGCTCTCATTCATCATGCCTCCGCTGTAGGCCCCATAGTAGGGCCAGAGCTAGTAGTCCGATTACGACTTTAAGCCAGCTTGCGATGTGTATCCAACCAAATAAGTCCGTCAATAGCACCCACCCGACTACTGCGACTGCGCCGTAGCCTGCGTCTATGGGCGCGAACCCCAACGCCAGTGTGACTACTCCGCCTAATGCTATGAGTTTGTAGATAGTGGCTGCGTAGACTCCTAACACCGTTGGGGGTAGATTCAAATCAACTAAGTAATAGCCTATTGTCTGGTTAGTGCAGGTTAAGGATGCGCTCTTGTATATCCGCTGCCCATCGTTGATTATTGAGGTGACAAGCCAGTATGTGTGGCTGACATTACCGACGTTGTAGGTTAGGCTGCCGCTTGGTGTGTCGGCTGCTTCCACACTATAAACTTCCTCCATAGGTGATTCGCTTATGTCGTAGACGGTCATGTTTAGGTAAGACAGTGACCCGCTTGTTTTAGCGTAGTTAAAACTTAAAGTCTGGCTGTCTACGTCGCTGCTGAAACTGGTAGTCAAACCGCCGCTGTATTTGTTAACAGCCCCAGATAACAGGATGTTGGTAACTTCTATGTTCTTGGTGGTGCTTCCAACTAAGGTCATGCTGCCGAAGTCGCGGATACTATTGTCTTGACATAAGACGTATATCCTGTATTCGCTGGAATTAGATAGGTAAACGTATGCGTCCCGTTCCATCCCAAATGTCCCAACCCACACATTCTGCAACGTATCCCCAAAAGTCTTCTGAAAATACAGTAGGTTATTGCATTGGGCTGTATAATCCACCAAGTTGAAACGATAATTCTGCGTCAAATCATAAAAGATAAAATTATCCTTCAAAAAATCCTCTTTATCCTGCCGAAGACGCTCCACCCCATCCACTTGCAGACTATAGCGGGGCCACTGAATTGTCTGTGCTGTCATGCTGCTGTTGCTTCCGTATAAAGTCATGTTGATGTTGAAGCTGCTTAGGCCGGGGCATGAGACTGTTAATGTGGCATTGTGTCCTCCGAAGTTGTAGATGCTTCCATTGCCTTCATATAGGAACGTCCAATTACGGCGGTAATATTTTGTGAACTCACTTACTTCTGGTTTTTTTCCGTATATTCCGTCTGTGCAGCTAAGGTTTATTGCTGGTGGATAAGTGTTGTCGTAGATGTGGGGGTAGTATCCAAGCCCCCCCATACATATTTTGACTATTACGCCACTTGCAGATGTCTCCGTATCTGCTGGCACTCGCCTTACAAGTTTTAGGTAGTAGTAATCCAGTTCTTGTGGGTATCTCGGGTCGCCATCCCATGTGGATGAGGTGTTATCAACGTATAAATCGAATTTTGTGTTGGTTGTGTTGTAGACTGCCACATATACTCTACTCAGGTTCCCACTCACATAATCGTTTTCCTCTAGGTCTGTTAAACCATTCCACGCTGATAAGTCTATAGGGAAGGTTCTGGGGTCAGTGAGGCAGGAGTCTGGGATGAAAGTCTCCTCCGGCATAGTGGGTATTGTGATGTTCATGCAGTAGTCGAAGTCCGTCTGGCAGGTCGCATTCACGCACCCAGCCAATAGTAGCAGTATAAGGAGCTTCTTCATTCAGTAGCCTCCATAGTTGTAGGTTCTTCCCCCAGGCTCGAAGTATGTGGATGCCATGTAGAGAGCGAATATTAGGAGTATGATGATTACCCCATAGGGTACTGTCCTCCAGAGGACGATTACAAAGTTGGTGTAGAAGCTGCTATAGACTGTCTCCCCAGCTGGAAACAAACTCGGCAACTGCGTCATCATCATGTTATCAAAGGCGACGTAGGTGAGGCTGAACACCGCCCAACTGAACAAGATAGTCATCCACACCCCACCAATGGCTATGATGTTGAAAGGATTCTGGCTTTGAATCAAGGCCCAGATAATAATGCTTAACATGAAGATTACTGGTATGGCCCTCCACGCTGGCAACAGTACCTCGTTGAAGTAGACTGTGGTGCCGGCGTCTACTGCGAAGTTCAAGTAGAAGTTGGTGAAGTAGTAGTCTATGACGATGTAGAACATGGTGAAGAAAAAACTTATCACACACAGTATCAAGAACACGCCAATCAAACCCATACCCTTCTTCTCCACTAACTGAAAAACCATATTATTCCAATCGCCGCTGCCACAATTATCGCAACCGCAAATTCAACTATAATATCCATTTCTTGCTCCTCTTTCCCCCAAGTAAATCCTTCGCAAACTGCTCACTGCTCTTCCAAGGATTCTTGTATGTTTCTTTGGTTCCTAGTACTTTGTTCATTTTCTTGTTCATGTCGCCCATCAAATCCCCACCTATTCCGCGCCTGGGGGGTTCTCTGAAATAGTTTGGAATCTGGGGAGTAGGGGAAGGCGACTTACTCGGTGAGCCTCCGGTGATGCTGCTTATGCTGCTGTATAAGCTGGCTTTGCTTGGGCTTACGCTAGTGCTGCGGCTTATGCTCATCCTACTTCCGCTGGGGCTGAGTGATTGATAAGAGGTTGACTTGCTTGCGCTCACGCTGGGGCTGCTGGACATTAGACTCGCTATCTTGGAATACGTTTGTGAGGATGCACTAGCCTTGGCTTGACTTGCTGCAGGTGATTTGAAACTCATCATCTTGGAAGTGGAGAATGCTGAAGACTTAACTGACATATAACGCTGGCTACTGCTGACTCTTGACATTGAGGGCGACTTAACATTGAATCCGATGCTAGGGCTTATCTTCGCCTCAGACTTGGTTAACGAGCTCATCACATCCTTAGATGCTGCGAACCAGCCCTCACCAGTCAACGTGGTACCGGCCTTGTCAGTGACTCCTAGGAATTTGTTGGAGGCGGCTTGTTTGAAGGTCCCTAGGTTGGTTAGGTCTTGGGGTGTTTTTTTGCTCCCGGTTTCTTTGCCGTAGGTTACTAAACTGTTTTGTATTCGCTCGAAGTTTATTACGTCCTTGAGTCTGTGGGGTGCTGGCTCGAACTTTCCCCCAGCTTGGACATACTTCGCTGATATTTGGTCGAATATTTTAGTCTCAGTGGGGCTGAATGGTTGGCTTAACTTCTTTGGAATTGCCGAAGCTGCACCTAACGCTGTTCCTTCTTCCCCTAGTTGACGGAATACTTTGCCGCCTATCTCGACTGTTGGATTCTTTATTTTGAATCCGTAGCCGAAGTATTCCGGGTTCACCTTTACTCCGGCTTGGATTTCTGGGCTGCTCATGTCATGTATGTCAAGCATATGTTTCCAGTTTCCGCCCATGTTGACTTCCACCAACCCAGGGGATTCAGGACTTACCCTAATTGGTGGACCTTTGACAGTTGACAATTCTTTCACATAATATGATGTCTTATCCGCTGCAACTGCTTTCCGTAAAAATAAGTCTATATCGTGGGTGCTTTTAGGTTCAAGGACTTGGCTTTCCCTGGCTGCTCCACCGAATACGAAGTAGTCCTTTTCATTCGTGATGAGTTTGCTGAGTTTGGGGGCGTACTCTTTGGGTACGCTGCTGACCTGAGTTAGGTCCATTTCTTTCAAGTAATTCTTAGGGACTGTCTGTGTTCTAGTATCCCTCATCAAAGAACGCGCAGATGATAGATAGTTTAACTCGTCTGCGCCTGTGGCTGTGGATTTTGTGAGTCCACTACTTTTGAACCTGTTAATATCATAACCTACTTGTTTTCCTTCCCCCATTAACCCAGTTATGCCTTTAAGGTTGGTTCCTATTCCAGTGAAATCAAGTTCTGCTTTAGGTACAACTCCATAACCTGTTGATGTCTTGCCAGCGAACCCACCTATGAACTTTACTTTATCGCCTTTCTCAAAGACTAATCCGCGCCAAGCATCTGAGCCTTCTATGTTGACGTTCGGCATCTTCACTTCACGGTACTTTAGTTGGGTGTAGTCGCCTTTGGCTGTTGGGACATATTTCATCAACGGCATTCCAATCAGTGAGCTTCCGAGTAGTCCTACGAATTGTCCAGCTACTTCTCCGCTTACTTCACTGGGTTTCATTGGTGTGGAGCCTGTGAGTTTGCTTTTCATGGCATCGTACTCTTTAGTCGCATAGTAGAGTCCTACGTTGACTCCTGGCATTCCTGGAGTGGCTATTATCGCGCCATATTCCTCATAACCTTTTGGTGTGACCGTCTCAACGAGTTTAGAATAAGTTGGGGCTGAAACATCATATAAGGCTTTATATGTTACCCCAATTATGCCTCCGACTAGGAATCCACCTACTGCTGCAGGCCCTCCTGGTGTGGCAGCTAACGCCCCTAATGTTCCGCCGCCGTAGAATGCTTGAGCGTATTCCCCCTGCCACCCTGGCTTAGTATATGTTATTTCGTTACTCTCTTTACTGTATCCTGATTCTTCAGGTACTTTCTTCTGCCAAGGCAAAACCCAGTTATTAGGAACTTTAACACTTGGTATGTCCAACCCGAACCCTTTTATCTTAGGATTCAAGGACCTATTAACTGCGGCTTCAACATCAGCCTGTAATCTTCCACCTTCTGATAAATCCAACCCAACTATCTTGTTCTGGTCTTTGATAAACCCCTCCGGGTTACTGACTATTGAAGGCATTGGATATTCTTTCATGCCTGCTCCGCCTGGGATGTTAAAGTCGAACCCGGTTAAACTAAATGATGTCGCTGCCTTCTGCATTCTAACGTCTGGAGATTCATAGACTCCGGCTGCCCGCCAAGCCTGCGCCTGAGAATCCAGGATATACTTACTCGCGTCTGCGTAGTTGTCAAAGGTTTTATTCCCTACTGTGAACTGCTCCTTAATCACCGGCTTCTTGAAACTGAGTTGTTTAGTCAGACTTAATCCTGTTGGTTCGCTCGCCTGTTGTCTAGTCCCTAGTCGCTCGAATATTCGCTCTCCCCCAAACTGGAACAACGCCTGCTTCTGCGCGGCTGTATCAGATTTGTATTGGCCTTCCATTGCCCCCCCAAAGTCAACAGCGTTTCGGGCGTGTAATGCGGCTACTGCCTCTTGATTTTTGAAGGGGCTGGGGCCTGCGCTTGTGGCTATCATCCCGGTCTTATCTTCTGCGCGGTAGCCTGCTTCCTGATTCTGGGCGATGCTTTTAAGTCCTTGGCTGATGTCCGGGCCACTATAGCCGACGTACTTCTCAACTTCGGCTTGTTTCTGTTTCTGGTAGAATTGGTTCTCAATATTCTTATCGTTCAAGACGCTAGCTGCCTCAGCCCCATACTTTGTTATCAGCCGTTGACGCTCCAAATCCACAGCCTCCGGCATACTATAAGTTTTCGTCTGCGGCTGGCTTGCGTAGGCATTATAAGCTTGGAGAGCTTCAGGAACAGTCATAGTCTTAGCCTGCTCCACCGTAATAGCCCCACTACCTTGAACATACTCCACAAACGCGGCCTGCGCTTTCGCATTACCTTGTTGCGCCATGATAAGGTTAGCTTTAGCTTGGTTAGCCGCCACAGCAGCGTCGAAGGTGGATGAAGTTGAACCAGTAATAGAACTACCTGATTTAGAACCCCCACCGCTTGAAGAACCTCCACTACTTATGCCAGAAGCCGCCCTACTCTTCGCACTACTAGGGCTGTAGTGTATGTTCGTCCCAGCCTTCAAAGTCATAGTTTATCACCGATAATATCGTTTACCTCCAATCACAACCATCCTAGGCATCTTCTTACGCTTATGCGCTGGCTTCTCCCGATAGGGTCTGCCTTCTAGGGCAGCATTCATCTTCTTCTCAAAACTCCCCAAACCCATCATACCACCACTATCGCGACTCCTACTACCTCTGCTTGGCCTATCGCTTAATACAGCGTCCATTCGGCTGCCAATATCATCACGACGACCACGACCCCCTCCGCCACTACCTGAACCTAAGACAGCATCTAGGCGAGAACCAATATCATCTCTTCGACTCCCTCTGCCACCGCCACCTCCGAATACGTCCATCATCCTACTGCCAGTCTGCTTCCCCCATCTACCGCCTGAGTCTCCACCTTTAGCGGCTGACTTCTCCAAATACTTCAACCGTCCTTTATGGACTGCAGTATGTTCTTCTTCTATTCGTTCACCTTGTAATCTTTGTTCCTTACGTTCCCAAGCAGCTTCTGAATCGCGTCTTTTTAGTTCATTCTTGTCTGGTTCTTTTATCCTATCTCTAACTGTATAGAGTAGTTTTTTTCCAAAACTCATGTTATCCCTCCATTTCCGCCTCGCGTTGTATCGTCTTTTATTCGCTGTAGTATGCTCATTCTTCTACCTCCGCTTGTTTTTTCTCAGCCCGATAGCGTAGTCCATCCATCGTTGCGAATATGATTTGCAGAAAACCAGTGAGCAAGTAGATTATGGTCAACCCATACTGCCAAGTGTTTGTTATCGCGTCCTCAACTACTGTTTCGTGGCTGAGGTATTGTCCGTTGCTGAAGATGTACTCCAACTTTAAAGTCATAATACCCAAGACGATGAAGATGATGCCAAGAAACAGTCTAGTGAGTATCTTATCAACTGCTTCCTCTCTGAAATCCATTTGGTGAACGATGAGGTAGACTAAATAGCAGAAGATAGAAAACAGTGCGTAGACAGTAATTTCCATACCAACCTACTTAAAAATGAGTACTTCCCAGTATAAATAATCTAAAGCAAAGAAAAGGTAGGTGTTTACCCAAGTGAACTCCTGGGTAAACTTTTTCTGCCTCACATGGATTCTCTCCTAACCCATGACTGCCATTACTGCTCCCATCAGCAACGCGAGTGGGATTATAATGGTCGCATACAGCACTAACGCGCCCTGTGTCTTAATGTTCTGGTAGGTTGTGTTGTAGCTTCCACTCGGTATCAAGCTATCGCCGATGCTGAAGAAAAACCCCAACACGACTGCGCCGAATCCAAGTGTGGCGAGTGCTCCTATCACACCGCGTATGATATTGGAGCCCTTCTTCTCCATTATGAAGTCGTTTAGTTTCATTTTCACCTCCGTATAACTATAATAACTCATTAATGAGTTGATGCGAAACCTGACCTTAAAGGCTTTATACTACTATAAAAGGTTTAAAGTAGGTTTTCTGTAGGTTATTTATAGGGGTGGTGTGAATATTATATTACTCAAAAATGGGTATATTAGACAACGAAGACCAGTGGTACAGCTCCCCCCCACATATAGCTGAGTTCATCCGCAAAGAATGTAACACCTACAGTACCAAGACGAGTTACTTCACACACATCTTCACAGAACTTATGACGCACGGCTTCTGCACAGTCGAACCCTTGACAGCTAAACAGATTGACAGCATGATAAGCCACCTCGAATACCGCAAAGAGAACCTGAATCAGAATGGCAGATAATATCGTACCTTATGGGGCTGGGCAGATTGAGACGGACACCTTCACTTTATTGACGACTGTTTCTGAGAAGAATGAGATGAACCCATTCGGAGACATAGACACTATCATCCACGCAGCCTTCGGGCCGTTTCTAACTCCTGTTATGTCAGCAGGTAGTTTATCTAAGGAACGGCAACAGGGGCAGATTCTTCGGCTACAGTATGCTGTGGGGTGTGCTTTGAGGAGCATTCCGAAGATACGGTATAGCCAGGTTATATTCGCTAAGATACTTGGAACCTACGCCATCTGCATCACTAAAATAACCCAATCTGGCGAAGGTTCAGGGAATTTCGTGCAGAAGATGAAGACGATGATAAGCATAACACAGGCCACATCGAAGCATGAGGAGAAGCTACAGGCCAAAGGGAGAGTGAGATAATGGATGTGTTGACGATATTGGCAAGTTTTAATATTATCAACTTATTGAATACTGTGTTGCCCAAGGGAGTTGGAGAGTTTATTGTACTCATCTGCTGGCTGGGTTTCTTCGGTGAAGGGTGTTTGATAGCCGCTGCTTGGGCGTTGACTAAGGAGCAAGTATGGATAAACGCAATCTGCCGCATAACCATGCAGGAGATAGGCATAGTCGTCTACCCAGGCGGAAGCATACGCGAGTTTAAGTTGCATAGGGATTGTGAGGAGTTCACAGTAAAAATGGGGGAGAAGGAGTGCAAGTGGACTATAAGCCCTGACGAGTGGATGACTAAAAGCAACGGCGTAAGATTCACATTCTTCCACCCTACCATACCACATAACATCAGCTTAAACAACTTAGTGAGGATACTGAACATCCAAAAAACAAAAGTTATAGTAGGAATAGACATAGAGGAGGTCATACCAATAGAGAACATCACCTACACAGCATTCGACCAAGACGCGAAAGTACACACCCTAGCTATGGCCTACGCCCAAGACCTAGCAGACCCTAATAAGAAGCTGATTAACGCAGCCATAGCCATCAGTTTAGTGTTAGCGGTGGGGATAGTGGGAGCTATGATATTCATACTCCTGCCAAGTAGCACATCCACAGCAACGAATACAGTCACTACATTAGCGCAGACTGTAGCAACTACAGTAACAACCATACCCAAGACAAGCGGAATACACTAAAATGGCTGATGAAGACGATGAAAAGAGGAAGGAGCCGAGAAATCCCAACCAAAAACTTCCCACAGTATTTGAAGTCAAACGAGAGGAACTCTACCAATATCATACCCAAGTGAATATGGCGATACTGCCGATTGACAGGGATAACTTCTTGATGGGATACTTAGATAGGATGGACTACATAATCACTAGGATACTCCCCAACCTTCGCCCTAGGGAATCCGAGCAGGCATCAAAGATACAAGCCTATGCAAGAGAGTACATAAGCAAGTATAAGCTCAATCCAACCGCAGGATTGCCTGAATTAAACGCTAACCATAAGGCATTAGCTGAGATACTACATAGGTATGACTTTTCCAAGCTCGTTTTAAAGGATTTCAACGCATTCTAGCAGGGTGTGTGATTTTACTTATACATCTGTACTGGATTGGACAATGGGAAAAGAAAGAAACCAACAACAACAGGAAATAAAGGAGAGATACAGCCTAAGAGAGATAAAAGACACTCGATACGATGAGAATACAGACATAATCTACCTAAAACAGTTGACACACAAGACAGTAAGCGACTACGACCTCATAAACAACACCATAGGACGCAATGTATTCGCCCAACAGGTGCGTCAACTTAAGAGTATCCTAGTAAATAGGTTGGATCGGAGTGACCGCCAATACTTCAATCTATGGAACCAGCAGTATCAGGAGGCCATAGACGCTAATGACAGTCTCCGGATGATGTTCCAGGCGGAGGACACACTGAATGAGGTGTTGAGTGATAGCAAGCAGAGGAGCTATGAGGCTTGGGAGGACGACAACGGCGGCATACTAAGCGAATACATCAAGGGAGAACTAGCAATAGGCAGGGGATTCAGTATGCTAATCAAAGCCCCCCCAAGGAGTGGGAAGAGCTACTGCGGCCTCCGACTATGTAGCAACGTGAGTGGGGATAACTTTGAGATAGGGTCGCCTGATGAATCCAAGGACATCGTATACACTGACAATATGTTTCACACTAGGAGGACGTTTAGGCGTGAACATAATATCCTAGCCTTCAGCAGCATGATGGTTGATGAGGGGATTGAAGTCATGGACTCGATGAAGGGCATCTGGGATGAGAGTATCCAAAGCATGATTAAGACTTTAAAGACTGGGTTCTTCGAGAATTGGTTATTAGTGGTTGTGACACCGGATGAGTCCGACATAGCCAAGAGGGTTCGACAGAGTTTCCATGCGATAATGGAACCCTACTACGACAACACCGAACTAACCATGGGGGAGATAAAAAGGAACCTCAACTGGAATACCAAGACAGGATTCAGCACATGGAAGTTCCACAGCAACGATGAAAGAATAAAAGTCCACGGCCTAGGCCGCATTAGCAAGATTAATATAAAGATTCCTCCGAAGGCTATAACAGAACCCTATGAGATTCTTAGCCAGTACTATAAGACTAAGATACAGAATCGGGAGGCTGCGAAGGCTGGGTTTAGGGAGTATAAGCATAATCCGCAGGACTTTGTGAACGCGAAAGTCGATGAGTTGCTGAATGACCAAGTTAAGTTGGAGTCCACCTATGGGGAGCATAGTCTGCCGACCATTGATAACGTGTCAAATGTGTTGGGGATAAAATTCACCGCAGCTAGGAGAGTGACTTCCAGACTCAAGATGAGGTTAAGGGAGGGGAATAAGAATGCAGAAGCTAACAAGGTTGGAACGGATACAAGTGGTTAGGGGGTTGATAAACCTCTTAGGAATAGCGGTAATTATAGGATGCACACTGTTACTCCTGAAGGTAAAGGACGTAGCCAATAAAGAATGCCGATGGTATCCTCCGAAGAGTATGAACCCTCCAGAGCCTACAGGACTATATGGCAACTGCACTTGGCTCACAGATCATCTTAACAAGGATTCGCCGGAGGTGAAAGCAACATGGGGGAATATGTCAGCCTATTTGTTATCTGGGGAATAGCGACCAGCCTACTCTGCCGTCACATAATACTACTGGAGCGTGAACTATGGGGTGGGAAAAAGAACGTCTTAACAGTCCACTTGATGAATCCCTGGAAGAGTATTATATGGGGAAGCATCTACTTAGCCGCGTTCCCAGCAGTCCTAGTCTACAGACTACTAGGGTTCAAAGTCGGAGACAAACAAAGGGGTGGGTTAGGTGATGGCTTAAAACAGGCTAAAAACGATGTTAAAGAAGGGTCAATAAAACCATGTTCCGAATACAAAGAATCGGTCGTCATTAACGAGGTGAATACATGAACCATGAGGATATTATTCAGTTAAAGGAGTTAGTCTACGAAAAAGGCCAATATAGCCAGCATGAGGTTAAAGCGCTTATGCGGATGATGGCTGATGAGTCAGCTATCAAGTCAGTGCTCCATGTCGGGCGATTGAAAGGTTATAGAGTAAAGATTACAGACGGATGCTGAGGAAGTCAACCGGAGGATAACATGGTTAGAACAAGAATACCTGTAGTCTACGGAAACTGGGGAATAGGGAACAGATTCCTAGCTAGGCAGGGAGAATACATCCTACTGCATAAGAAACTACAAGAACCCAGGTGGAAGGACCTCCATGATAAGATACTAGCGCATGAGGAAGACCACGCCACAGGACCATACTGCATGAAAGACTGGATAAATGATTTGAAACAGACTGACATGGACTTGGACATCATACTCTTCCTGGCTGAGACTCCATCAGCTTGGGTGCAGTTCAGCCCTATCTGGATATATGGGAAAAAAATAGTCTTCGACAGACAAGGCTTATTCACTTACTCATTCATTGCAATAGCCGCACTACTAGCATGGACCTTACTCTAAGACAGAAGCAACTCCTATTAGCTGTTTGCGGCTTTATCATCTGCTCCAGCCTAGTCCTAGTGGAGGCGATTGTGTACTACTCAACAGGCTATGACCTGGGGAAATATGACGGCTACAAACTAGGCTATAATGAAGGAAACATTAGCGGTTTTTATAACGTTATATATACCCTAACCTGTCCTGCGTGTATTTGTGAACTACCAATTGAATGCCCCCACCTACAATGCCCCACAACAACTACGATTACAACTACAGTCACAACTTCAACCACAACATCCACGACTACCATAACCTGCCCAGCATTTGCTGTACCAAAGGAAATATCACAGAAACACCTTAACCTCAGAATCCCAAACAAACCCCCAGCAGTACAACACGGCTACTATCTAGGGATACAAGACACTTGGGAACTCTATCAGACACCAAACCGCCCGAAATTCTACCCGGGCCCGAGCCTAACTGGCCCAGATTATTATGAGACATTGCAGGGGGATAAGTTGCAGGAGAATAGTTTCTGCTTTGTAAACCGAGGTGGTGGCTTCTGGATTAACCGAACCAAAGATGAGAACGGGCGGATGATGTGGGAATGGAACGACGGACAATGCTTAAGTAGCGTAATGTGGGTGCATAAAGCATGAAAGTATATGGTTTAGTGGTAGTGGCGGCATTGGTTTTAGCTAATGGATTACCAGGCAACTGCCACCAGACATGGTGCTTAATCCCACCCTGTCCAATAATCTGCTCACACACTACCAACCATCCACCAGTTGGTTGCCACAGCCACAGCACACACTATAACATCACATACTCCCGCGCTGATATTACCTTCAATCAGACGAGAGCTAACATCCACAATATGTTAAGAAGATGGATAGTTACCGCGAACGCATAATAGCGGTGTGCCTGTTCCTGTTCCTGTTCCTACTCTACTTAAACCTAATCTTCTATTCCATCTATCAACTGCCAGTGGGTCAGGTGGATGTTGATAATTACC
>Ga0315297_10000729_pt1 | contig 19420 bp, 19 predicted proteins | sample YL17G15_0_MG_FD_203628 | JGI IMG/M metagenome (GOLD analysis project Ga0315297, IMG submission 203628) | Sediment microbial communities from Yellowstone Lake, YNP, Wyoming, USA - YL17G15_0 | ecosystem: Environmental > Aquatic > Freshwater > Lake > Sediment | place: USA: Wyoming | collected... | reverse complement strand
GCCCCGGGAAAGAGCGAATCAAGGTATTCCGTATGCCCCCGCCACGGCAGGCCGGCCAGGCGCCAAGATGTCTTTGAAATCGGGGCCGTGACTACGGCGTCGAGAACGCCCTTTCCGGCCAATCCTATGGCTTTTTCGAACGCCATGAAGGAGCTTTCCCCGTTTTCCTCACACGCCCGACCCCGGACGATGTCCCCCGGCACCGCGCCGATGTTGTTGAAATAGAGGCCTGGGGCGGGAGGAACGGTATCGCCTATAGGGATCGGGGCCTCGAGCCGGAGGCCCAGGGCCGCCCTCTCGGCGTCCCAAACGCGCCTGTCGCCGAAAACGACGAATCGCGCTTTCGGCAAAAGAGAAAGAGGGTCCAGCGCCTTGAGAACGACCTCCGGGCCGATCCCCCCGGGATCTCCGAGGCTGATCCCGATCGCGGGGAAGGTCATTTCCGCTTTTTCGACTCTTCCTCGGCGGCCTCAGGGGCCTCGCCGACCTTGTGGATATACTTGATCTGGCTCTTGTAGACGAGCAGGTTCGGGGCGTTGTCCCTATTAAGCTTGATGCAGTTCCTGTCGTACCACTCGATGGTGCCCTCAAGGACTTCGCCGTCCGTGAAGACGACGGCCATAGGGGTCTTCTTATTCATCTGCTTGAGGTAGTAATAGTTCTCGGCGAACGTGTCCGTGGGGGGGTGCATCTTCCGCTTATCCACGTCCCTGTCCCTGTCCCTGTTCATCTTGTCCTTGATCTCGGACAAGTTGGGCCGAATGAGTTTCCTGTTAATAAATTTGCTCTCCACGGTTTTGCTGCCTTTAGGAAGATGATAGATTGACATCATCGTAACACCGCGTCCTCGAAAATGCAAGGGAAAAACTCAGCGGGCCGCCCGCCGGATGCGCTCCCCGATGGCCGCGTACCAGTTGGCGGCCATGGCTTTATAGCCGTCCGGGCTCGGATGAACGCCGGGGAGCAGGTCCGGCGAAGCCGCGAACAGGGAGTGGTTGTCCACGAAGCCGATCTCGAGGTCCCCGCAGACGGCCCTGACGGCGGGATTGATCTCGGCGGATACTCGCGCCGCAGATTCGGGGCCGAAGGGGAACGGCGTCCGCTCGGGAACGGGGGGGATGGCAGCCAGGTATACGGCGGGATCCCCCCCGGCCCTCGTCCGGAACCCCTTGAAGATCCCGACGATCTCCCGGACGTTTCTCTCGAAGTCCGCGCCGGTCGCGCGGTCGCCGTCCTCCCGGATGTCGTTGGTCCCGAGCTCGAGGAGCACGATGTCCGGCCGCTCGGCCCGGAGCCTTTCCCCGTTCTCCTTCAGGAACGCGAGGTACTCGCCCGAAGTGTTCCCGCTCCGGCCGTAGTTGAGGACCCGAGCACGGATCCCGTCCGCCCGGAGGGCCTCCCGGAGATAACGCGGATAGCCCTGCTCGGTGATGCTGTCGCCGGCGCACAGGATAATGACGCCGCGTTCCGGGGTCGAGCAGGAACAGAAAACGCCCAAAGCCGCGACGACGAGCCCCCCCGCTGCGCTCCGCCGAACGTTCATCGCTCCCGATTGTACCGCGGCGCGGGCCGTCGTTCCAGTCCCTTTTGCCCCAGCCTGATCATTGACACGGAAGGAGTTGGCGCATACAATGGCCTTTGATGTCCGTCACCGAACGGGGTAAATTCGCGGCGAAAGGCCTTCTGGCCCTCGTCCTCGTCCTTTTCTGCCTCAACACGATCTCCCACGATTTCTTCTGTCACGAAGAGCTCCAGGGCTTATGCAACCCCCTCCATTGGTCGGCCGCCGGCACCACGCCCGTGCTCCTTGCGGCGGTCCCCGCGGCCCCCAGCCGCTTTGTGAATCTGTCGCCCGCGGACGAGCAGGACGTCATCCCCGGTTTCATCTCGGACATCTACCACCCGCCCGATTAAGCCTCCTCCGAAGACCGCCGGGTTCTCTCAGGCGCAGTAATTCGGTATGGAGGTATTCCATGAAACCCTTTTGGGCCGTTTTCCTAATCGTATCAATTCTCGCGCCGGGCCTATCCGCCCGGGGCGAAGAGCCGCTCACCCTCGACCGCGCCGTGGCCGTTGCCATGGAACGAAACCCGCGCATCCTCGCGGCCGCCCAGGAAGTCGTGGCCTCGAAAGGGCGGACGCTCAGGCTTCAATCCTTTTCCGACCCATCCTTCGTCTTCAGCGACGAGGGGCTTTCTTTCCGGAAGGGGAGCCCCTCGGGAGACAAGGAATACAGCTTCGGGGTCGAGCAGGCCTTCGAGTTCCCAGGGAAGCGGTCGCTCCGGGGCCGCATCGGCCGGTTCGGCGAGGAGAAGGCGGGCCTCGAGCTTGACAGGACACGCCTCCTCGTAAGCGCGGGCGTGAAACGAGCCTATTTCCGGGCGGTCCTTTCGCGAAGGGCCGTCGGCTCTCTGGAACGCTCCTCCGCTCTTGTTGACCGCCTGCTCGAGAACCTGATCGCCCGCCAGCGGGCTGGGGCCGCGACGTCGAGCGACGTCCTGCGGGCCCGTGTTGAAAAGGCCCGACTCAGGAACCAGGCCATCGAAGAGAAGAAGGAAGGCGCCGCCGCCCTCGCGGGGCTCAACCTCCTGCTCGGCAGGAATGGCGATGCCCCGGCCGAACTTATAACAGACCTCGCCTACGTACCCATGGACGCGGACCCGGCGGCGCTCGGGGTCGGGACCCCGACATCCCCCACGTCGCTCAGGATCGCCGCCGCGCGACGCGGGGAGGCCCAAACGGGCCTGGCGCTGGCGCGCAAGAGCAGTCTTCCCGATCTCACCCTCGGGCTCTTTTTCCCCAGCCTGAGGGCGGGGGGCTGGGGCTTCTCCTTCGGACTCTCCCTGCCCGTCCTGGGACAGCGGCGGAAGGGAGAGATCATGGAAGCCGCGGCCGCCGACGAAATGTCCCGGATCGCCGCCGCAGGCGAGGAGCTCCGGGTTGCGGCCCGCATCCGGAACGCTTTCGAGGCCGCCCGCGCCGCCGAAGAACAGGTGCGCGTCTTCGAAGGTTCGCTCCTGAAGGACATGGAAGACGATATGGCGCTCAGCCTGAACCGGTATCAATATGGGGAGATCGCGTTCTTCGAGCTCCTCGACCTGTACAGGACCTTCACCTCCGCCAGGCTCGAGCATCTGAGGGCCCTGTATCTCTACAACGTCTCGCTGGCCGACCTCGAGGTCGCCGGCGAGGAAGTCGCCGAATGAGGAATATCCGATGAAAAAAAAGACCTTTGCCAATCTCGCCGCCGCCATCCTCCTCCTGACCCTGGGTCTCCCGGGCTGTCGCCCCGGGTCCGAGGAGAAGGTCGAAGAGAAGGCCGGGGACCCCGCTCTCCCCTCGTCCGTCACGCTGACCCCCGAGGCCATCCGCACCGCCGGCATCCTGACGGCCGAAGCCGAATCCCGGCCGGTCGTCCGGACGGTCCGCGCGCCCGGGGAGATCTCCCTGGACCCGAAGCACCGGGCCCATGTCACCGCCAGGACGTCCGGACGGATCGAGAGCCTCGCCGCCTATCCCGGCGACCGCGTCAAGGAAGGGCAGGCCCTTCTTTCCCTCTACAGCCCGGACTTCCTCATGCTTCAGGCCGAGTTCCTTCAGGCCACCGCACGGTTGCAAGCGCCCTTGGGCGATGATCCCGCGGAGCGGCGTTCCGCCGAAGCCCTCGTCGCGTCGATAAGGGACCGGCTCCGGACTCTGGGCCTTTCGGACGACGACATCGCCGGCATCGAAAAGGCCGTCATTCCCTTGACGCTTCTTCCCGTCCGCGCTCCGCTCTCCGGCACCGTCATCGAAAGCCCGGTGACCGCGGGGGACCGCGTCGAACTCGGGGAGGACATCTTCCGGATCGCCGACCTGTCGATGGTCCGGGCCGTCCTCCGCATCTATGAAAAAGACCTGGTCTTGGTCAAGGTCGGAGCTGAGGTCGTCCTCCGGGCGGCGTCGGCGCCGGGCCGGGAATACAAGGGCCGCATCTTCCGACTGGGGGACGTCGTGGACGCAGGGACACGGACCGTGGAGGCCCTGATCGACCTGCCCAACCCGGTCGGCGAGCTCCGCCAAGGCCTTTACCTCGAGGCCGATATCGCCGTGCCGTCCGGGGCGAACGCCGTCTTCGTGCCCGAGGCCGCCGTCCTGGAAATCGGGGACCGGAAGGTCGTCTTCGTCCGGACCGGGGAGAACGCCTTCACCCTCCGGGACGTCACGACCGGGTCCGCCTCGGGCGGCCGGGTCGAGGTCGTCGCCGGCCTGAAGGAAAAGGAGGTCGTCGCCGCCGCCGGGAGCTTCTTCATCAAGTCCGAGCTCCTTAAGAACAGCATCGCCGGGGAATGACGATGATCGACCGCCTCATCTCGCTCTCTCTCGAAAAGCGCGTCCTCGTCCTCTTCGGTGTCGTCGTCCTCGTCGCCCTGGGCGTCCAGTCGTTCGTCCGGCTCCCCATCGACGCCTTCCCCGACGTCACCAACATCCAGGTCGAGGTCCTGTCGAACGCGCCGGGCCTTTCCCCGCTCGAGGTCGAGAAGTTCGTGACCTACCCGGTCGAGATGACGATGCGGGGCCTGCCGAGGCTCTCGGGGCTCCGGTCGGTCTCCAAGTTCGGGCTCTCGGTCATCACGGTCGTCTTCGAGGACGGCGTGGACATCTACTTCGCCCGGGAGCTCGTCCTCGAGCGCCTGATCGAGGCCAGGGGAAGGGTCCCGGATGAGGTCGAGATCGCGATGGGCCCGGTCTCGACGGCGATGGGGGAGATCTACCAGTACACCCTCGAGGGGCAGGGGGTCGGGGAATCTCCGGACCCAGTCCGGCGGCTCACGGAAAGGCGCACGGTCCAGGACTGGGTCCTGGCCCCGATGCTTAAGTCCATCCCGGGCGTCAACGAGATCAACTCGTTTGGGGGATACATCCGCGAGATTCAGGTCGTGGCCGACCCGGACAGCCTGCTCAAGTACGGCCTTTCGCTCGCCGAGGTCGAGGCGGCCGTCCGGAAGAATAACCGGAATGTCGGCGGCAACGTCCTCCAGGGCGATTCCCAGCAGTACCTCGTCCGGGGCATCGGCCTCCTCGAGTCCGTCGAGGACATCCGGCGGATCGTCCTGAGGGCCGAGCGCGGCGTCCCGGTCCTTCTCCGGGACGTCGCCGAGGTCCGCGAGGGCGAGGCTGTCCGGCAGGGGGCGTCCTTCAAGGACGGGAAGGAGGAGGTCGTCGGGGGGATCGTCATGATGCTGCGCGGCGCCAACAGCCGCGAGGTCGTCAGGGCCATCGAGGCCAGGGTCGCCGAGATCAACGCGGGCGGCGTTCTCCCGAAAGGTTTGAGGATCCGGCCCTTCTATCGGAGGTCGGACATCGTCGCGAAAAGCGTGCACACCGTCACCGAAGCCCTCCTCGTCGGGCTTCTCTTTGTCGTTTTCGTCCTTTTCCTCTTCCTGCGGAGCTTCCGGGGCGCCCTTATCGTCGTCCTGGCCCTGCCGCTGTCGATGCTCTTCACCTTCATCATGATGCGCCTGGCAGGCCTCTCGGCGAACCTCATGTCGCTCGGCGGCCTCGCCATCTCCGTCGGGATGATCATCGACGCAACCATCATCCAGGTCGAGAACGCCCAGCGGCACCTGGGTGAAGAAGGGGCGCCGGCCGGGAAGCTCGCGACGATCCGCCGGGCCGTGCTCGAGGTCCGCAAACCGAGCATCTTCGGCGAGCTCATCATCGCCCTGACCTTCATCCCGATCTTCGCCCTCCGGGGGATCGAGGGCAAGATGTTCGTGCCGCTGGCGTTCACCTACATCATCGCTCTTTCCGCGTCCCTCATCCTCTCGCTCACCGTGATTCCGGCCTTCTGTCTCCTCCTGCTCAGGGCCCGGAAGGAAAAGCGGAGCGTCGTCGTTGAAGCGGCCCGGAAGGCCTATCTCCCCGTCCTCGGCTGGGGGCTGAAGCGCAAGGGCCTCCTGCTCGGCGTCTCTCTGGCCCTCCTCGCCGGGTCGCTGGCCCTCGTCCCGCGGCTGGGAACGGAGTTCATGCCCATCATGGACGAGGCCGCGTTCGACATGGACATGCAGTTTCTGCCGGGCATCACGCTCCCCGAATCCCTCGAGATGAGCCGGAAGCTCGAAGAAAAGCTCATGGCCTTCCCGGAGCTCGAGACGATCGTCTCCCGGACCGGCCAGACGGGCATTGCCCTCGAAGCCCGCGGCGTCGAGAAGACGGGCTACGTCGGGATGCTCAAGCCGAGGTCGGAATGGACTTCGGCGAGGACACGCGAGGAACTGACCGAAAAGATGCGCGAGGTCGCTTCGACCTTCCCGGGGATGGCCTTCTCCTTCAGCCAGCCCATTGCCTGCCGCATCGACGAGCTTGTGGCCGGAACGCGGGCCCAGCTCATCATCAAGCTCTTCGGCGAAGACCTCGACGTCCTCAAGGCCAAGGCCGACGAGATCGGCCGGGCCCTGTCGCGCATCCGGGGCGTGGCCGACCTCGTCGTCGAGAGCGTCGCCGGACAGCCCTATATCTCGGTTCGGGTCGACCGGGACCGGATCGCCCGTCATGGCCTCAACGCCGAGGACGTCCAGACGCTCGTGGAGACGGCCGTCGGCGGCAGGGAGGTAACCCGTTTCTACGAGGGGGAGAAGAATTTCGCCGTCAAGCTCCGCTTCCCGGAGGACCGGAGGGATTCCGTCGAGGCCATCGGGAACATCCTCGTCGCCTCCCCGGCGGGGACGAAGGTCCCGCTGAGGGAGCTGGCCTCGATCACCACGGCCGAGGGCCCGTCCCAGATCAGCCGCGAATCGGGCGCGCGCCGGATCGGCATCGAGTGCAACATCGCGGGCCGCGACCTCGGGAGGTTCGTCGCCGAGGCCCGGCGCCTCGTCCGGAGGGACGTCGCCCTCCCGCCGGGCTATTACCTGGCCTGGGGCGGGCAGTTCGAGAACCAGCAGAGGGCCATGCGCCGGTTGGGGATCATCCTGCCCGCAACCATCGGGCTCATCGTCCTCCTCCTGTTCCTGACGTTCGATTCCCTGCGCCTGTCCCTGCTCGTCCTCGCCAACCTGCCGTTCGCCCTCATCGGCGGCATCCTCTCGCTGTACGTCTCCGGGCTCTATCTTTCGGTCCCGGCGTCGGTGGGGTTCATCGCCCTCTTCGGCATCGCCGTGCTCAACGGCATCGTCCTTCTGTCATACATCACCCAATTGCGCGAGGGGGGAATGCCGCTTGGCGAAGCGATCACGAAGGGCTGCTCGAACAGGCTCCGGCCGGTGTTGATGACGGCGACGATCACCGTCTTCAGCCTCGTGCCCCTGCTCTACGCAGCGGGCCCGGGGTCGGAGATCCAGAAGCCGCTGGCCGTCGTGGTCGTCGGCGGGCTGATCACTTCGACTCTGATGACGCTCCTCGTCCTTCCGGCCTTTTACGCCTGGGTCGAAGCGAAGAAGCGCGCATAAGGCATCGCCTTCGAAGGGCTCGAGGACATCCCTTTCGTCCTTCGTGCGGCGATCCCTTTTATCCCACGATGGGAGGTCTTGGATTTTCGGGGATCGGGCCGCCCGATCCTATTTTGCGACATTGAAAGTCAAAGATGTCCAGAAGCTCTCCCACTCGTGGGTCGGGTTCTTGACCCATTCCATGTGCATCGTCCGGATCATGAAGGGGCCGGCTTTTTCGAGCGATACGGAGGCCGTTCCGGAGTCGTCGGCCACCACTGAGCCGGCGTATTCTTTATCTGATCCCGGATAGCTCCACGCGAATTCCGCTCCGGGCAAGGGTTTCCCGCGGAAAAGGACCGTTATCTCGAGCCGCTCGCCCGCTTTGAGTCGATAGGGATTGACCTTGGGGACGATTTCCAGAGTCAAGTTCGCGGGATTAAGAGGAGTGTCATCCGGAGAATCTCCCACCTGAACGATGGCTTTGGGGAACTTGGAATAATATTCCACCGCGTCCTTTTCGAGGATCCCTTCCTTCCGGCGGAGGTCATGAATTCTTTTGAGCCCTTCGAGAAGAACATACTCATTGAATTCTTTAGCCGTGAGCCGGATCTCCTTGGGTTTGACGGCGGCGGCGATGATATAAGTCCCGGGTTTATCGAAGCTCAGATCCGCCGCGAGGGAATTGCCTTCGACTCTGAGCGAGGCGATCTCTTTCTTCCCGGAACTTCCGATGATGAAAAAGGCCTCGACCCTTTCCGGCTCCACGGGGTTGAGACTGTTGGGGAAGTCCATGCCCGTGTTGCCGAAGACGACCAGGGGCTCACCGGGGCTGACGATGAATTTCCCGGGAACCAGCCACATGTCATGAGAGAAAGCCTGGGAAAAGATCAAAAAAAGAAGCGCCGCCGCGGCCCATGTCCTGCCCGACCTTGAATTTGCCATGTTCCTAACTCCTTGATAAGCGTTCCCTTTTTATCTGGCGAAGTCCGTGAGGCTCATGTTCTTGTTCTTGAGGCTCAGGCCAAGGGCCCGGTCCAGGTCGGCCAGCGAAACGTTGTAGTCGACGACGGCCTTGAGCTCGGTGCTCCGGGCGGTGGAGAGGTCCCGCTGGAACTGGAGGACCATGTAATTGGTGCTCAGCCCGACCTTGAGCTTCTCCTCTTCGCCGGCAAGCTTCTGCGCGGCCAGCTCCCGGGCGACCTTGTAGGCCTGGACCCGCTTGGAATTGGTCTCGGCCGCCCGGACGGCGGTCTTGATCTCCAGAAAGACCTGCTGTTCCTTGCTCTTAAGGTCGAGCAGGGCCTGCTGCATATCGAGCCGGGCCTGGGTGTACGAAGCCCGGGAAAGGATGTTGTTGAAGGGGACAGTGAGCGTCAGGCCCACGGACCAATTGTTGTACTTGAAATTGAGCGCGTCCTTCAGGGAGGCCTTGGATCCGCCCGGGATCGTCCGGAGGACGATGCCGCTGAGCGGGTTGTCGTTGAGGTAGACGATCTGAGTCCCCGAAACGCCGGGACTCCAGTAGGAGGCCGTCAGGTTCAGCCCGGGCAGGAGTTGGTTCTTCGCGTAGCTCACGTTGAGCTCCTGGTTCTTCAAGCCGATCCGCGTGACCCTCAGGTCGGGCCTGTTCGCAAGGGCCGTGGCCAGCGCCTCGTCCAGGGCGATCTTCCTCTCGGGGAGGACCGGCCGGTCCTTGGGGACGATGGACGCGGTCGCCCTGTCCTCATCCTGGGAAAGGTTGAGGAGCGTCTTCATCTGGTCCTCGGCGTTCTTGACCTGCGCCTCGGCCTGCAGGATGTCGGCTTCGCGTGTCGCCACCTCGGCCTGGGCGCTGAGGATCTCGATCGGGGCCAGCTGACCGACCTCGACCGACCGGCGGTTCTTCTCGAGGAGGTCCTTGGCCAGCTGGAGGGACTGGCGCCGCACCTCGAGATTGTCGATGCTGTAGGCGAGCATCCAGTAGGCGGCCTCGACCTGGTAGATGGTCGACATGAGGGTCGCCTCGAGCTCGCTCTCCGAGATGGACAGGTTGTTCCGGGCGATGAGGATCTCCCGCCGGCTGATGTTCCAGCCGAAGTCCTTGAGCAGGGGCTGGGTGAAGTCGAACGTCAGGGTGCTCCCATAGCGGGGGTTGATGGTCTGGAAGCTCCGATTGGTATCGTTCTTGTTGGAGTTCAGGGCCACGCCCACCGTACCCCCCCCGGGAACGGTCTGGCTGAAGTCCAGCGTATAGTCGTTCATCCGGGTGACAACACTGCCGGCCGCGTCGAGCCAGGAATAGGACGCGCTGTCGGTGTTCCTCTTGTTGAACCCGAGGGAAAGGGTGGGGTAAAACTTCTCCCCGGCCTGGGTCACGGCGGCGCCGGCGATCTCGGGGTTCAGGACCTGGATGGCCACGGAAAGGTTGTTCTTCATGGTCCTCAGGATGCATTCCTCGAGGGACAGGGAAAGGACGCCTCCCTCCTGCCGGCCGCGCGCGGGCAGGGCGGACGCGGCGAGGAGCAGGGCGGCGGCGGCGAGTGTTCTCGGTTTCATGCGGATTCTCCTTGGCGCGTCGGGTGCGTCGTCATTCATATCTCAGGGCTTCGATCGGGTCGAGCTTCGACGCCTTGCGGGCCGGATAGAAACCGAAGAAGATGCCCACCGAGGCGGAGAAGGCGAAGGCCAGGAGGATGGCCTGGGGCGAAACGATCGTCTTCCACCCGGCGAAGATTGGGATGTACTTCATCAGCTTGGAGCTCGCGACGCCGAAGATGACCCCCAGGCCCCCCCCAAGGAAGCTCAGGACCACGGCCTCGGTCAGGAACTGGAGGAGGATGTCCTTCTCCCGCGCCCCGACGGCCATCCGGATGCCGATCTCCCGGATGCGCTCGGTCACCGAGACGAGCATGATGTTCATGATCCCGATCCCGCCGACGAGGAGCGAGATGGAGGCGATGCTCCCCAGGAGGATGCCCATGATCTGGGTGGACTGGGCCGCCCCCTCGGCGATCTCGGACATGTTCCGGACCTGGAAGTCATCGTCGGCCCCCGGCGCGATCTTGTGGCGGATGCGGAGGAGCTCCTCGATCTGTCCCTTGGCCTCGACCGTCCGGTCCATCGAGACAGCCTGGACGTCGATGCTGTTGATGTGGTCCTCCCGGGCAAGCCTCTTCATGACCGTCGTATAGGGCACGACGATGACGTCGTCGCGATTGAAGAACCCGCCGGCCTCGCCCTTGGACTTCAGGACGCCCAGGACCCGGAACGGGATCCCCTTGACCCGGATGACTTTGCCGAGGGCGTCTTCATCCTCGAACAGGGACTTCTTGACTTCTTTCCCGAGGACGCAGACCTTGCCCGCGGCGGTGACTTGGGACTCATCGAAGAATGTCCCCGCCTCGATCTCCCAGTTCCGGACCTCGGGATAACGGGCCCCGACTCCCTGGACGGACGTGTTCCAGTTCTTGTTGGCGTAGATGACCTGGGCCCGGGTGTTGGCCGACGGCGAAACGTACCGGACGGCATCGCACTGGGCGGCGATGGCCTCGGCGTCCTCGACCTTGAGGCTCTGCCAGCCCCCGCCCCCGGAACTGATGCCATGGTGGTCCCGGCTGCCCGGGAAGACGTTGAGGAGGTTCGTCCCAAGGGAGTTGAACCGTTCCTCGACGCCCTTCTTGGCGCCCTCGCCGAGGCTGACCATGGCGATGACCGCCCCGACGCCGATGATGATCCCCAGGGCCGTCAGGAACGACCTCATTTTATTCCGGGCCAGGGCCCGGAGGGCGATGCGGCTCGTACGCAGTATGTTCATCGGAACGACTCCTTGTTCACGGGATCAGTCGCGGCCTTCCTTGCCGCGCTCCTCCCGGACGATCTGCCCGTCCCGGAGGTAGATGCGCTTCCGGGCGTAGCAGGCGATGTCGGTTTCGTGGGTCACCATAACCATGGTGATCCCCTTCTCGACGTTGAGCTTGGTGAAGACGTCCATGATCTCATTGCTTGTCTTGGTGTCGAGGTTCCCGGTCGGCTCGTCGGCCAGGATCAGGGTCGGGCTGTTGAGGAGGGCCCGGGCGATGGCAACCCTCTGCTGTTCGCCGCCGGAAAGCTGGTTCGTCTTGTGCCGGGCCCGGTCCCGGAGCCCGACGGAATCCAGGGCCGCCAGGGCCCGCTCGTGCCGCTCCCTGCTGTGGGCGCTGGTGTACAGGAGGGGCAACTCGACGTTCTCGAGGGCCGTCGTCCGGGAGAGGAGGTTGAAGGTTTGAAAGACGAACCCGATCTTCCGGTTCCGGACGCGGGCCAGCGCATTCTTGTCGAACGTCGAGACATCCTGGCCTTCCAGAAAGTACGTTCCCGACGTGGGCTTGTCGAGGCAGCCCAGGATGTTCATCAGGCTGGATTTCCCCGAGCCGGAGGGGCCCATGATGGCCAGGAAATCCCCATCGTCGACCGTATAGGACACGCCCTGGAGGGCCCGGACCTCGCCGTCCCCGATCTTGTAGGTCTTGACCAGGTTCTGGAGTTCGATGATCTTTTTGGCCATGATCGCTCTTTCGGCGCCTTCCGCGCGCCTATCGGCCGATGAACATCATCCGCTGGCCGCCCGGGCCTCCCGGCCCCGCGGCCGTCGCCGACGGCATGGCGGACACGAGCCCGATGATGATCATCTGCCCTTCCTTAAGGTCGCTGCGGAGGACCTCGGTGTAGGCCGTGTCCGCGACTCCCGGCTTGATGAAGGCGATCTGGAGCTTCCCGTTCGCGTCCTGATACCAGACGCGGGAAGGCTGGCGCATCCGTGTTCCCTGGGGGGGGGCGCCGCCAGAGCCGAACTCCGCGACGTGGGGCGCTGCCGCGGCCTGCCCGACCGTGCCCGGGGAGGCCTCGGTTGGGGCGCCTTCCTGCCGGTGCCCGGCCATCATCCGCTCGCCGGCTTCCTTCATGATCTTTTGCAGTTCCTCGGGCGGCAGGTTGGGCGTGAACCGCAGGGCGGCGTTGGGGACGCGGAGGATGTCCTTCGCTTCTCCCGTGATGATGGAGACGGTCGCCGTCATCCCGGGCCGCAGTTTCATCCCCTGGTTATCGACGTCGACGATCGTCGTGTAGGTGACGACGTTGGACGTGGTCGTCGGCGAATAGCGGACCTGCTTGACCGTTCCGTTGAACGTCTCGTCCGGGAAGGAATCGACGGTGAACCGGACCTCCTGCCCTTCCTTGACCTTGCCGATGTCGGCCTCGTCGACGGCGCAGTCGACCTGCATCTTACTCAGGTCGTTGGCGATCTCGAAGAGCTTGGGGGCCTGGAAACTGGCCGCGACGGTCTGCCCGATGTTGATGAGACGGTTGATGACGATGCCGTCGATGGGGGAGCGGATCGTGGCGTAAGCCAGGTCGACCCGGCTCGAATCGAGCTGGCTCTTGGCCTGCTCGAGCCGGGCTTCGGTGGATTTGACGTCCGTCTTCGCCCCGAGGTAGGCGGCCTCGGCGGCCTCGTTCTCCTCGAAGGAGATCAGGTTCTTCCCGAAGAGGGTCTTCGCCCTCTCGTACTTCTTCTGGAGGTTATCCAGGGTGACCCGGGCCCGCTCGAGGGAGGCATTGGCGCTTAAGTAGTTGGCGTTGTTCTGATCGATCTTGGACTTGAGGAGGGACGGGTCGAGCTCGGCCAGGACCTGGCCCTCCTTGACCTGGCTGTTGAAATCCACGTAGAGCTTGTCGATCTTGCCCGAGACCTGGCTCCCGACCTCGACGAGGCGGACGGGGTTGAGGGTCCCGGACGTCACCACGAGGGCTTCGATGTCGCCCTTGGCCAGGGCTTCCGTGCGATATTTGATAACGCCGTTCTTCCGGCTCTTCAGCGCCCCCAGGCCGAGGGCGGCGGCGGCGACGACGACGGCGGCGACGACGAGCACGACCTTCTTTTTCATCGGACTTCTCCTTTATCTTCCTGTTCGCGGGAGGGATCTCTTCGCGAGTCCTCGTTATCTTTCCTTCGCTTTTCCTTGAATTCCCGGATCCGGGCGTCCAACTTGGCCCTCTGCTCGAGGGTCAGGACGGCCCTGATCTCCTCCAGAAGCTCGCCGCGGAGCTCGCCGAGGCGCTTGTGGAACTCTTCGCCGAAGGCCTCGAGCCGGGCTTCATTGTTCTTGAAGATATCGCGGATCCTGTCCTGCTGCTCGGGGCTCAAGCCGAGGTCCTTGGCCAGGGTCTCGACGGTGGGGAAGTGGGAAGGCCGCCCGTCCCCGCGAGATTCATGCCTCTTGTGCACGACGTAGCGCTCGCCGAAATAGCCCACCGCGACGCCGATGGCAAAAACGGTGACAAGCGAGACGACGATCCAGAGCTTGAGTTTCGCGTTCATTGCGTTCTCCTCGGGAGCTCGCGCTCATCCGTGGCGGCGAACAGGAGCTCCATGTGCCGGGACTCGCCCCGGCCCTCCGCGAACAGGGTGCCGGCTTCGGATACGGGGTTCTGGTCCCGGAAAAGAAGCTCGGCCTGCGTCAGCTGAGTTTCGGCCGGCGGGGCGAAGAGGACCAGGCCCGCACCAAGGACGATCGCGAGCCCCAGGAACGCCGGAATGGCCCGAAGGCACCATCTCTCCCAGATGACGAGGGCGAACGATCTCCTCTTTTCGGCCAGCCCAGGCTGGAGGCGCTCCCAGAACCGGGGGGGGGGCTCCTCCGACGCCTTGTTCCGCAGGAGGCCGAACATCTCCCGGTACTCCGCGGCGGCCCGGGCGCAGGCCCGGCAGGCCGCGAGGTGTTTCTCGAGCTCTCGCCCGCGGTCGGTGTCGAGGCGCCCGTCGACAGACCGGAGGAGCCACTTCTCCGCTTTACGGCATCTCATGGGTCTCTCCTTCCCGGCCGAGGGCCGGGGCCGGGCTTCCCAGTCCCGGTCCTAGTAGGACCGGGGCCAGCTTTGTCCGGAGCCTCTTCCTGGCCCTGTGGAGGCGGGAGTCCAGGGTCCCGGGAGAGATCCCGAGGACGCGGGCGATCTCCTCGTAAGGAAGCCCCTCGACGTCCCGAAGGGTCATGACGATCCGATATCTATCCGGCAGAAGTGCGAGCTCGCGGCGGACCAGATCCCGCCTTCTCTCGTCCTCCTGCTCCTTCTCCATGGTCGCAACGGCGTCGCCCGCCGCGGCGAGCTCCCCGACCGCTTCCAAGGAGACCTCCTTGACCTTCGATCTCTTCCGGAGGAAATCCTTGATATGGTTCACGGCGACCCGATAGAGCCAGGTCCCGAACGCCGAGCCGAAACGGAAGCGGGGGAGGGCCAGGTACGCCTTCAGGAAGATCTCCTGGGTCAGGTCGTCGGCGGATTCCCGGTTCCCGGTGAAGCCGTAGGCCATGCTAAATACCTTGGACCGGTAAGCCCGGACGAGATCGGCGTAGGCGTCTTCGCGCCCTTCCCGGGCCAGCTCCACCAGTTTCCGTTCTTCCATTCGCCGACACTCTCTTGACCTCCGTTCACAACATTAGACGGAGGCTCGCGGTATTTCTTCCTGTTCCGAGGGGGATCTCTTCTTCGAACGTCTCCGAACCGGGTTCGGTTTCAAAAGGGGAACGGCTTAGGGCGCGGCCGTCTTCCGCTTGGCGGACCATTGGGCGGTCCCGATGTTCCCCCTTTTGACCTCGCCCGTTATCGCTTCGCCCGCGACGACCCCCGTGTAGACGATGTCGATCTCGCCGCGCGGCGTGGAGACCCGGATGCTCCAATCGATCGCGTCCCCCTTGAGCGTCCCCTGCCCCTTGACCTCGTTGCCCCGTGGGCCGGTCATCGTCACCTCGAGGGTCTCCCCGGTCTGGGCGAAGGCGACCTTCCAGGCCACGTCGCCTTTTTGGGTCCCGGCGACGAGCTCCCACTCCCCGGCCACGGAGATTTCCTGGGCTCGAAGGGAGAACAGGGAAGTTGCCAATAAGAGCATTCCTGTCCCAAGGAACTTTCGAGTCATCCTGGTCCTCCCGGCCGAGCGAATCTGCATCGCTATCTATTATACTGGAAACAACTTAGAGGTCAATCCCATGACTTCCCGGTCCTGGCAAGGCCGAGGCCGGGGCCGGGCTTCCCAGTCCCGGTCCGGGCAAAGCCGGGACCGGGGCTTGTTTGGGGTTAACCCTGAGCCTCGCTTCGCGCTTCGCGTCCCCGCCTTGAAAGGCGGGGTAGCGTTGGCGAACGGGTCAACGGCCGGGAGCCGGTCGGGCCTCCGGCGACACCACGGACCTCCTGTCCGTTCCGCCGCGGGTGGACCGGATGGCGACCTCGGCCGAGAACTTCGCCGCGTCGAGGACCTTGACCTTCCACCGAACCTCCCGGGTTTCCCCGGGCCCAAGGAAGCCGATCTCCCGCGTCGCCTCGCTCCCGACGATCTCCGCGGCCTTGCCGTCGAGTTTGAGCTCCGCCGTGTCCGGCCTGACGATCTTCACCCGCTTCGCCATCTCCAGGGCTGTGGGCATGATTCCCTCATTGGCGAAGACGGCCCTGATCTCGTAAGTGCCCGGCTCCTTCTTTACGGATTCGGCCGAGGCCGAGACGACCTTCACCCTGGGCAGGGACTGAGCCAGAAAGAGGTTGAACTCCGCCTCCTTCGCGGCCCACTCCTCGAGCATCTCGGGCGGGGGGTTCTGCCGGAAGAACTTGGGGTTGAAACCGCCGATCTCGACCTCGCCGAGCTGGGGATGCCTATAGGCGTGCCAGCTCGTGAAATACCTCCCGCCGAGCTCCTCGTCGTTCCAGCGCAGGGACTCGAGGTCGGTCGTCTTCCCGTCCCCGTCATAATCCTTGACCCGCCCGCCGCACCAGAGCTCGTCACCGTACCAGACGGCGCCGTAATAGAAGTAGCCGAAATCCGGCGAGTGACCAAAGAGGGGCTCGCCCTTCATCTCCCTGCTTTCCTGCCCGGCGTCACGGTCCCGCTCCAGGTTGGCATAGGTCCAGTAGACGTCGCCGGCGTCCGGATACCCGGTGATCCTCTTCCCTTCGCTGTCGAAGCGCTCGTAGAGCTTCCTGTCCTCGGGGAACATGGACTCTTCGCTCCGGGAGGTGGACGGCGGCCGGAGGAGCATCGGGACCGTCGTGTCCATCGTTTGGCCGACGGAGACGTTGGGATGCTCGAGGAGGAAGAGGACGACCGCCCGGGTCTCGGGCTCGGACAGGGGATAGGCGCCCGCGCCCTGCTGCGTCCAACCCCGGCCGGTCAGATCGCGGCCGGGCTCGGGACGCCAGTTCTCCGGATAATTGCGATGGAGGTCCAGGCCGCCGATCCCGTCCTCGTTGTACTTGCCGTCCCCGTCGTTATCAACCCCTTCGCCGTAGATCTTGTAGTCGCCCTTGCCTTCGCCCACTCGTTTCATCAGGCGGCCGGTCTTGTCCGACGGGTCGATGACGTGCGTGCCCTTCTCTTGGCCAACTTTTTGACGCATCTGCAAAAGGAACCCGTCCCCATCGAGATCCTCGTTCGGATCCTCGTCGAGCAGGCCGTCGCCGTCGTCGTCGTGCGGCCGGACCGTGCTCCGGTTCGACTGGGCGGTGCTGAGGTAAAGCCCCGCGCCGTCGGGGTTGTTCCGGACCTTGACATACAGGGCGCTTTTGTCCAGCAGGCGCGTGATCCCCGGAACCTTGCCGTATCCCGAAAGGACCCGATGGGCGAAGTAGAGAGCCGATACGGCGCCCGTCACCTCGCCCGAATGCCTGTTCCCCTCGAGGAACATGGCCGGCTTTTCGGTGTCGGGCCCGGTCGCCTTGTTCGTAATGGTCATCTGCCAGATGTCGCGGCCCTCGAAGCTCTTCCCGACCGAGTACAGGGAAACCAGGTCCGCGTGGGCTTTTTCCCATTTCCGGAGGATCTCGAGAACCTCTTCATCGGTATGGTAATGATCGAAGTCCAGCTCGCCGGGGACCTTGGGCTTCACGGCGGAATATTCGACGCGGGGGAAGAAACTAACGCCATGCCGCTCGCCGCCCACGGTATAGAGCTTCGGGGCCTTCGCTTCTTCAGCCGGGACGACGGCTCCGGCGACGAGGATGACGAACGCGAAGACAAAGGATGAGCCGATCCGCCGCATGCCGCCTCCTTCTGCGCGATGATCGGACCGGAGAATAATTCGAACGGGACATGAAGTCAACTCGGTCCTCGACAGAAGACTGGCGACGGCTGACGGGCGACTTTCCCGATGCAACTTTTTCCCGCGCCGCTTCGTCTATAGAGATGTCCGGTCGGTCAGGCAAGATAAAGATATTCTTAAACATAGTGGAGGTCTGTCATGAAATTCCGAACAAAGATGGTCATCGCCGCGGCGGCCGTCCTTCTGACGTTCGCCGGATTCAACCTGCTCGTATCTCCCTCGACCCTGGACATCATCCGGTCGGGGAGGACAAGCGGTATGGAGATCGTCGTCACGGCCCACGCCTTGCCCGCCCCCTCGCCCGCGCATACGAGCTGACGCGGGCTGGAGGCTTAAGGTTTGTGGGAATCGCCGTACGAAGGACGGAGAGGATGTCCCGGAGGCCCGGCGACGCGCCCAAGACTCTGACTATACTTCTTCTCATCCCCAACCCCTTCTCTCAATAGAGAAGGGGGCTCTGAGATGGACCGCGTCGCCGGCAGAGGTGCGGCGGGCACGGTTCCCCGTCCGCAAGACGGGGAGAGCGAACCCGAAACCCGGGCGGATTTGACACGCTGGGGCAAATCCGCGTCTTCAGGAGGGATGTCCCCGAGTCCTTCGAACGCGATCACCAAGGCCAAAATACGCTTAAGAGGCTCGCTTGCGGGGCGTATGGCGGAGGAGGACCGTGGCGAGGCAGGCGATGGCTTTGCCCTGGCCAATAGGCCCGAGGCCTTCGTTGGTCTTGCCCTTGATGCCGAGAGCTTCGGGCTTGATGCCGAGGATGGGGCAGAGGACACGCTTCATGGCCGCGACGTGAGGGGCGATCGCGGGTTTTTCGGTGATGATCACGGTGTCCACGTTGACGACCTCGAACCGGCCCTTGCGCAAACGCGCCATGACGGCCTTGAGCAGATCCATGCTGTCGGCGTCCTTCCAAGCCGGGTCCGTATCGGGGAAGAGCAGGCCGATGTCCCCGTCACTCGAAGCGCCGAGCAGCGCGTCGATCATCGCGTGGATAAGAGCGTCGGCGTCGGAATGCCCGGCGAGCCCGAGGGGGGAGGGGATCCGGATGCCGCCGAGGACGAGCCTCCTCCCGGCCTCCAGCCGATGGACGTCGTAACCTATCCCGGTCCTAATTTGCAAGGAGAACCTCCGCGATCTTGAGGTCGAGAGGGGTCGTGATCTTGATGTTCCGGGGGTCCCCGGCGACGGCGGCGACCAGCCTCCCCGTCCTTTCGACGAGCATGGCCTCGTCCGTCCCCGAGAAGGCGTCCCTTTCGGCGGCCGCGAAGGCCTCCTCCAGGACCTCGTAGAAGAACCCCTGGGGCGTCTGGGCCCTGAAGATGGCGGTGCGATCGTGCGTCCGGACAACGGCCGAATCCCGAACCTCTTTCACGGTGTCCTCCAACGGCAGGACCGGGACGGCCGCTCCGGACCGGCTCGCCTCGTCGATGACCCGGCCGATGAGGGCGCTCCCCGCGAGGGGCCTGGCGCCGTCATGGATCAGGACGATGTCCCGGCCGCTCCCGTGGACCGCGTTAAAACCGTTCCGGACCGAAGCCTGCCTCCTGGGCCCCCCGGCAACCGCCGCAACGACCTTCCGGAACCGCCCGGCAAAGCCCTCCCCGACGTCCCGTCCGGCGAGGACGAGGACGATCGCGTCCACCCCTTCGTGGTTCTCGAAGGCATCGATGCAGCGCTCGAGGATTGGCCTCCCGCCGAGGAGGGCAAACGGCTTGGGGCCCCCGAAGCGCCGGCCTTCGCCGGCGGCGACGATGAGGGCCGTGACCCTTCTCACCGCGAATCTTCGTTGAATCGGCCGAAGATCATCTTGCCGACCGTCGTCTGGAGGACGGAGGTCACCGTGATGTCGATCGTCTGGCCGATCATGCGCCGGGAGTTGTCGACGACGACCATGGTCCCGTCGTC
>Ga0315297_10000728_pt1 | contig 19423 bp, 16 predicted proteins | sample YL17G15_0_MG_FD_203628 | JGI IMG/M metagenome (GOLD analysis project Ga0315297, IMG submission 203628) | Sediment microbial communities from Yellowstone Lake, YNP, Wyoming, USA - YL17G15_0 | ecosystem: Environmental > Aquatic > Freshwater > Lake > Sediment | place: USA: Wyoming | collected... | reverse complement strand
CCCTGAGCTTGCGCTGATAAATTGGGTCTAGGTTGATGAACGGTTCATCGAGGAAGAGCAGTTTGGGTTCGTGGATGAAGGCGCTAGCCAGCATGATCTTCTGCCTCATCCCCTTGCTCAGGTCCCTACAGATCACGTCGCGGGCGTCTTTAAGATCGAAGAAGTCGAACCATCGGTCGATCTTCTTGTCGATGTCCTCGACATTCCTGATCTTTGCGACGAAGTAGAGGTACTCGTATGCCGTAAGATAGGTCGGAGGAGATTCCACTTCGGGGACTATCCCGATCAGTCGCTTGACCCCGAGAGGGTCGGATTTGACATCAAGACCGATCACCTGCGCAGCGCCAGAATCCTGTTCCAGCTGACCCGTAAGGATTCTCAGAAGTGTCGTCTTTCCGGCGCCGTTCGGGCCGAAGAGTCCGAAGAGGTCTCCCTGTTGGACTTCCAGCGTGACGCCGTCGAGCGCAATTTTCTCCCCGAATCGTTTGGCCAACGACCTTGTACTTACAATAGACACGGTGCGAACAATTCTAGTCACCTTATTTGAAACTTGGTCAGCAAATATAGTTCGTTGATATCGGAACTAACGTGAAATCGACAACGATTATCGGAAGAATTCGGATTACTGGCTCAGTATCAACATGAAAGATGTGGGTCAAATCGGTTAAAATATTACGATTGCTATCACGCACCATGTCAATGATTGTTATTCGGTGGCGAAATAGATGAAAGACAGGGCAAAAAATACTCTTACCAGCAGGATCGAGACTGAGATCGACCTTCTCCAGCGGCACGTCGCGCTCCTCAAGGCGATCATGGACAACGAGCCGATAGGCATCATCCGCCTCTCGGAGATGCTCGCATTCCCTCAGCACAAGGTGCGGTACTCACTCAGGATTCTTGAGCAGGAAGGGTTGATCGAACCGTCGCCTGACGGAGCGATAACGACCGCGAAGCTGCAGGATTTCTTGGACAACCTCAAGAGGAGCCTGGAGGCTCTGAACGCGACGGTCCAGGAGCTCAGGGAGCAGCTGGAGTAGGCAGAAATCCAGCAATCCAAAAGTCTTATCTACGGGCGTTCGATAAGGAGATTTCGCACCGCGCCGTCGTAGCTCAGTTGGCAGGACACTAGACGATGTCTATTGTCCCGACAGAGAGCTTCCGGCTGTTAACCGGAAGGTCATCGGTTCGAGTCCGATCGACGGCGCCATTCTCTTTCACTTTTTGGAAACCGTTAATTAGAAGTGCCCTGTTAGTCATTCTCTGCCAGTCCCAGGGGCCCGTAGCTTAGACCGGTGGAGCGATTGGCTCATAACCAGTTGGTCGTCGGTTCAAATCCGACCGGGCCCACTCATGATTCTCGACTTCGTGCAAAGGTTAATCGAATCGGTGACCATCGGCGTAAAAAGAATAGGCCGAGACGATCTCATCGGAGTAGCATGGCTGGGAGAACATGGAAATCTGGTTGATTTACGCGATCATCGCGATAGTCATGTACGGCTCCTCCATGGTTGCCCAGAAGGCATCGCTGAAAGATCTCTCTTCAGCCTCGATGATTCTCTTCTCCCTCCTCATCGCGCTTCCGATGTTCCTGGTGGTTCTGATAGCGCTGATCGTGACGGGGGAGATCTGGACCATCGAAACAGACCATTTCATCTACGGAATCGTAGGAGCGACCTTCGGTCAGATTGGATACTATACATACGTAGAGGCGGCCAAGAGAGGACCGATCTCGATCGTCGGGAGCGCCACCGCATCATATCCGGTCATGGTCGTAATAGTGGCGATCGTCTTCCTGGGAGAGGTTGTGACCTTGGTCCAGGGGATTGGCGTCATGATCGTCATGACCTGCATAATTTCCCTGTCATATCTCCATGGCAGATTGGAAGACAAGGCAACGGCCTCGACCGGTTACTACGTCATATGCATCATCACGGTGTTTCTTTGGGGATTCTGGGCGATATTCACGAAGCTGGCGCTTCTCGGAATGACGAACTTCGAGTTCCTGGCAATCTACTCCTTCGTCATCCCGCCCGTGACTTTCGCGTATTACAGATTTAACAGGATAAAGATAAGGAACATATGGCCGAAGTGGGGGAGGCCGGTCAAAATTGCGATATTGTCGAGCATAGTCGGCAACCTCGCGTATTTTGTTGAGATAACGGCGATCGGTCAGGGGCCGGCCGCGATAGTCTTCCCGCTGGTCGCATCGACTCCGGTCGTCGTCGTACTTCTGGCATTCGCATTATTGAAGGAACGGCTTTCGAAGAGGGAATGGCTACTAGTGGCGGGATTTATTTTCGGGATAATTCTCGTGTCGACGGTGTGATTTGAGTCCGTTCATTTTTTCCTATTTGGCAGAGGACATGCGGCTTTCTCGCCCAATCTGGTGCGGGTGTAGTAAGGATCGGCGAGATCTTCGAACGCGGATAACGCGGCCACTGCACCGCCATGGACCGCGGAAACAATCTGGAGTATCCCGCCTACGAGATCGCCGGCGGCATACACGAATGGCATATTGGTCCGATAATTCTGATCCACTTTGACCCAGCCCTGCTCGTCCATCTCCAAGCAAAGGGACTTTGCGAGTGCGGAGCCTGGGACAGTTCCGACCGCGACGAAGATCCCGTCGACATCCATTCTCTCTTTCTTACCGGTCTGTTTGCTGGACAGTTCCGCGCCGGTCACCGTGTTCCCATCGCCGATAATCTTCTCGATGATTGTATTCAGCTTGATCTTCAGCTTCTTTTCGTTCGCAGTGTCTTGCAGATGCTGGTCGGCACGAAGAGCGTCCCGCCTGTGGACGAGGGTCACGTCGCATCCGATCGATAGCAGATAGAGCGCTTCTGTCAGCGCGGTGTTGCCCCCGCCAATGACGGCGACCTTCTTCTTTCTGAAGAAAAATCCATCGCACGTCGCGCAGTAGCTGACTCCTTTGCCGTAATATTCCTCCTCGCCAGGGACAAGGAGCTTCTTGTGAAAGGCGCCGGTCGCGAGAATGATTCCTCTGGAAGTCAGCTGCCCTGATGATGTGGTGATCTTGAACTCCTCGCCCTTAGGTTCGATGCCGATGACCTCGACGCCTTCTATTATCTGGACGTATTCGCGGGCGTGCGCGGCCATCGTCTCCATGAGCTTCATCCCCTCAATCCGGGGGAATCCCGGATAGTTCTCTATCCAGGGGCTAAGCATGACCTGCCCGCCTGCGGCCCCTTTCTCGAGTATGAAGCACTTCAGCCCCGCCCTCGCGCCGTAGATGCCGGCAGCCATGCCAGCCGGTCCTGCGCCGATTATTACGATATCGCAGGCTCCGCCTTTCATTGGATCGTCGCAAACCTTTTTTCGTCCCGTCATCCGACCAGGAATTGCTCAAGGAGATACGAATAACCTTTGCCTCCAATAAGAAATGAAAAGCGGCACTCTCATCTAGCAATTATTATCTCCTGACGAGGGGATGACTGGGCGAGGAAAATGGACTTCAGAGGATGGAGAATCAATCTATTATGCATCTTCGGCGGAATCGTCGGAGTAGTCGCACTCTTCCTCAATTGGTATTCATATCTAGTCATGGTCAATCCGCCTGATACAGTCACGACACACTATGGAAATGGATTCGATGCAATGATGTTGGGCTTTCCCAACTACTGGATGTTCTATAACATTCTATTATCGGTCTTCGCAATATCATTTTTCATTGGCACTATTCTCACCTTCTTGACTCCGTTGGGTGGCATAATTCAGATCTCCAGCACTTTTGCCCCGATAATGGTATGTCTGAGCCTGAATCCCGATAATGACTTTCCAGATGGAGAGCTCTTAGGATTTATCTCAGGAATAATCGTTCTGACGAGTTTATTCTTGTGCCTGAAGCAAGATGTAGGAAGTATCTCCCTAAAGGAGAGGCTTTGGAATTTCAAGAGAAAGAAAGCGGGAGAAGTCGAAGAAAAGAAATTGAGGAGCATCAGACTATTTCGATTCCAATTTGGGATCATTAACCCACTTTGCATAATCAGTGCGATAATCGGATTAATCGCGTTTCTCCTCCCCTGGGCGGTTTTCTTAGGCGGAACAAGCGGATATTCCGGTCCTGGCGGAAGAACCGACTATCTGACCGGTTTCGATGTTATAGGTGTGGGGATGCCTCCTATCCCACTTTTTGCCTTGTTATTTTTGGTGGGGACAATAATCGCTTTCGTATCGCCCATCGGTGGCTTCCTCCAAATAATGAATTCTTGGTCTCTTCTCGTCATTCTCGGGAATAGTTCTAGCTTGTTCCCATTCGGAGAGCTCCTGGGCATGTTTGCTGGAGCTGTGGCTATTGGGAGTATCTTCTATCCCTTCGGCAAGAGAGATGCGATCAAATCAATAGAGATCAGAAAGGTGTTGACGACAGTCAGTAGATCAAAACCTTATCCCCTGACGAAGGGATGACTTGGAGGGGGGGAATCTGAGTCTAATTGATGAACTGCTGCGACTGAGCGAACTTTCAACAAAGGACAAGAGAGAATTAGCTGGATTACTTGGTGACTTAAGCGGTGATGTCCTTAATCTGACATTCAGTCTGCTACCTCCTAAGGAACAAGAGAAGTGGAAGCAGAAACGACCACTAGGGCTGCATCATGGAGACGTCGGCTATATCATTGGCAAGATTGGGGAAATCAAGAATAGCGACGCTATAGCCGAATACGGGAGGAAACTGAGGGAGACCGATCGTCCCGATGAAAAAGAATGGCTATTTAAGGACGATAAGAGACAGAAAAAGAAGTAAGGTGTTTGAGGGGAACGCGGGCATCGCTTCAATGACTGGGTGACTGTTAGTAGCCTTTCAGGCAGACGTAATAACCTTTGCTCATCTTGCCCTGGTAAATGATATATGATTAGAGTCAATCGGTGGCCGAGGTGAGTCCCCCAGATGGGTTCAGGAGTGGAGGCGAACCATTGATCGAAATCTGGCTGCTCTTTTGCATCGGGACGATCCTCTGCTACGGGACGGCGCAGCAGTTCTCCAAGAAAGGGGTCCAGCTGATCGGTTCTTACCAGACGGGGATCATGTACACGATTGCCTCCGTCTGCATCCAGACGACCTACTGGGTGCTTCTGCCTGATGACAAAGCGAATGACCTCAATGGCATCCTGATGGCCATCTTCGCAGGGATCATGGGGGCATGGGGATTCGTATTCTACATTTTCGCGTTGAAGAGCGGTAAGGTCTCGCTTGTTTCTGTGATCACGGCCGGATATCCGGCGGTCTCGGTCGTTTTGGCAATCGCTCTGATCGGAGATGTCCTCACCGTTCCGCAGACCATCGGCATCCTGCTCGTCATCATGGCGATAATCTTCATCTCGCTCCCGACAAAGGCGGACAGAGCTGTTAGCAGGAACAACGAAAATGGACCGAAGAAATCTAGGCGTTGGCTCATGTGGGCGATACTGTCCTTGACATTCTGGGGGATCTGGGCGATTCCTTCGCAAGTTGCGATGCGGCAGATCGGGGAGAGCGATTACATCTTCATTGACGGGCTCATGATGGCATTGACATGGATTCCACTTTGGCTCTATTTCGAAAGAGGGAGGATGAACAAGGATGTCAGGAAGCTCTCGTTCTCTGGGACGGGTGGGGTTCTCGCTTCTATCGGGACGATCAGCCTGTTCTTGGCCATCAGCAATGGCCAGGTATCCGTTGTAACCCCTATTGCTTCAATATATCCCCTATTCACGGTGCTTTTAGCGAGATTTGCTCTGAAGGAGAAACTTGATTATCTGCAATACGGAGCGATTGCGGCGGGTGTCCTGGGCATCATTCTCCTTGCAATGTGATCAGGGTCACTTCCTTGATGATGACATTCCGCTAAAGACGTCTGAGATTGACCTCAATAGAGTGTGCTTCGGGACATCGTTCAGATCCAGGTTCTCCATCCTCCTGATCCTGAACCCGAGCGGTGGATGAGGATCGAACGCCAACCAGTCGCCAAAACTCGTCTGTTGTCCCTCGATGAAATTGCTGTCGAGCAACAGTCGCTTGAAACCTATCTTCTTCAGAGCGTTGGCCATTGTCTGCGGATCGCGTAGGATGTATGCCGCCTCGAGATCGGCCCTCGCTTCAAGGAATTTTCCGAAGAAGAATATCAGCCAAAAGATGAATACCAGATAGATAAGCGAGAAAGCTGCAATGTATGGTAGGAATACGTAGACCCTGAGCAGGTACTCCGAAACAATTATCGAGAAGAGAATCGCCGGATCGCCGAATCTCAGGTGGCTCAACTCATGGCCGACCACTAACTCGATCTCCTTTTCTTCGAGCTGGACCAGAAGACCGAATGTAATTAGCATGGTAGCCAGCCTCTTTGAGAATCCCGTCGCCGCGGCATTCGGTTTCGGGTTCTTGGTCATCACGATGGCGGGGATCGGCATTTCAAAGCGCTTCGCCGCGCGTTTGACGATTTCGAAAATGTTGATCCTCTTGATCACAATCTGCTCTGGAACTGCTGGTATCCCTGCTTCCGTGAAGAGCGTGGCGACATCGGTATGACTCAATTGCCGCTTTTCGTAGGTCATCGTTTCGTACAATCTGCGTTTCAGTGCAGACAGAGAGCCCTCACGGTCTTTGAAGAAGGTCGGAACAACACTGCTGTCCAGCTTGCATTCGATTATGACAACGTCGGTGTTCTTCTCTGTGATCCTCCAGTCACTACGGATCGCGAGAATCTTCCCGGCACTGAGCACGATGGACAGGAGCACGGCTATCATGACGAAGGGAGCGATGGAGCCCAACCCCATGCTCTGCAGCAGTAACAGGAGCAGGACGCCGAGAATGATTGACAGCAGGAAGAGGTTTAGCATGTTCCCTCTGAGGAATTTCTCCGAGATGCTGCTCCTGCCAGAGAGCTTGGAGGTGGCTTCTGAGCCCGGGACGAAGGCCATGTAGATTGTGTCCTTGCGGATGGAATCCTCGAAAAGCTGGAGGCTCAGGAGAAGGTAATCCTCGAGACGCTTGTTGAACCTCAGATTGCTGCCGCCGAAGGAGAAAATATCGACAGTGATAGGCGATTCGAGCTTCATCCGAACCGTAGCGGAGTAATTCTCCTGGGGCCAGACGGTGTTGAAAATCAGGAACTTTCCATGTTCCCCGGCAATCTGGTGGAAATCTCCGGCTGCTATTGACCCGAACCTGCCAGAGCTGGAATTTTCCGTTAGGAATTTCGGGAACGAGACGAGACTCCCCTTGGCGATTTCCGTCGAGAGCGTGAAGCCATGGACAGGAGTACCGAGGTCGAGGGGCGAGCGACGGTTATTTTCCATATGCGAACCAACAATTGTACAAGCACTATCTATAACCTGACGTCGAGCGTGATAACAGTATTATTCGCATAGACGAAAGGATTGAATATCGAGCAAATAATCCGAGATGCTGGGTAAGGAAGGCGCTTGGACATGGGCATCGAAATCGATGAGGAGATGATCGAGAAGGTCGCGCGCATCAGTAGGATACGCCTGACGCCTGATGAAGAGGAGCGGCTTCTCACTGATTTCAAGGAGATACTCTCGGCGTTTTCAATGCTGGACGAGGCGGTGCCTGATTGCGAGCCGGCTTTCCATCCGATCGAAATAAAGAACTACGCCAGGGAGGACGAACCGGACACGAAGATCCCTCCAGATGAGATAATTGAGAACATGGACACGCACCAGCGATTCATAAAAGGACCGAGGATGCAATGATAATCTCCGGAGCGACCCACTACATCTCAGCTGCGAAGGAAGGAGTTCTCGATCCAAAGACCTACCTTTCCAGTCTCATGAGGAAGCTTGAGCCGCATGCGAGGAGCCTGAACCTCTTCTCGAAGATCAATGAGAATCTTGAGGCGGGGAAGGGCGGCGCTCTTCACGGTCTTCCGTTCAGCGTCAAGGACAACATCTGCGTAAGAGGATTCCCGACCCGCGCTGGCTCGAAGATACTCGAAGGATATGAGCCGCCGTTCGATGCCACCGTCGTCGAAAGGATGAGGACGGCTGGAGGGTCGTTCATCGGAACGACGAACATGGACGAGTTCGGCTTCGGGACCTTCAGCACCAACTGCGCCTTCGGAGCACCCAGGAACCCGTTCGATGACTCGATGAGCTGCGGCGGTTCGAGCGGCGGAGCCGCCGGGACGACAGCGATACTCAGCCACCATGTCGCCCTTGCGGAGTCGACCGGAGGATCGATCTCCTGCCCCGCATCATTCTGCGGCGTCGTAGGTCTGACCCCTACATACGGCAGGGTGTCGAGATACGGCTTGATCGACTACGCGAACTCGCTCGATAAGATCGGATTGATGGCGAGGTCTATCGACGACATCGCAATCGCGCTGCCGATAATCGCCGGGAAGGACGAGAGAGACTCGACCAGCATGGCTCAGCCGGAACTATCCATATCCAACGAATTGATCGGAAGCATAGCGGTCCCCGAGGAGCTCATCTCGGCGATACACGACAAGAGAATAATCGACATGTTCTCAGCTTCTTTGAAGAAGCTCAAGGAAGCTGGGGTCGAGGTTGCAAAAGTCAACATGCCGAGCCTGCGGTACTCAATCCCGGCATATTACATCCTAGCGTGCGCCGAGGCTTCGACCAACCTCGCCAAATTCTGCGGGATGAGATACGGGGCTGCATGGAACGCTTACGACAAGATGTACAACGAATTCTTCACCGAGGTCAGGACCGCCTCCTTCGGAGTCGAGGCGAAGAGAAGGCTGATGCTCGGGACTTTCGCAAGGATGGCCGGATACCGGGACCAGTATTACATGAAGGCTCTAAAGATCCGCCAGAAGATTGTCGAGGAGTTCAAGGGCGTCCTCAAGGGCTTTGACATAATCGCGACGCCGACGATGCCGCTCCTGCCGCCTTTGTTCGAAAAGATAACCGAGATGACTCCGGCGACGGTGTACGCGCTGGACTTCCTGACGGTCCCGCCGAACCTCGCCGGGATACCTCAAGTGTCTATGCCGATGGGCTACCTGGATGATCTGCCGGTCGGTATTCACTTCATGGCCGATCATTGGAATGAATCCAAGTTGATCTCCGTCGGCAGGATGTGGGAGCACCAGATGGAGTACCGGTTCCCCATGAACCTGGAGGGATCGCCGTGACGATGATCGGTCTAGAGATTCATGTACAGCTCCCGACGAGGAGCAAGATGTTCTGCTCCTGCCCGAACGCCGTCTCGGAGGACCCTAACTCAACGGTATGCCCTACATGCCTGGGGATGCCAGGCTCGAAGCCGACTGTGAACAAGAAGGCGATCGAACTCGCTGCGATCGCCGCAAGGACTCTCCACTGCGAGCTACTCGATAAAACCTGGTTCTCGAGGAAGACCTACTTCTACCCGGACCTGTCGAAGAATTTCCAGATCACTCAGTTCGAATCGCCCATCGGAACGGAGGGATACCTGGACATATCCGGGAGGAGGGTGGGGATATACAGGATACATTTGGAGGAGGACCCCGCCAGATCAGTACATGATCTGGCTCCCGAGCAGGAATTCTCGCTGCTCGACTACAACAGAAGCGGCGTGCCGCTCATCGAGATAGTCACCAAGCCGGAAATGGACGACCCTGCCCAGGCCAGGGAGTTCCTCAGGACCCTGCTTGACGAGCTTCGATACGTCGGTGTCGTGGTCGAGGGGGAGGACCTCAAGATCCGAGCGGACGCTAACATCTCGATCAAGGGAGGCGAGAGGGTCGAGATCAAGAACGTCACCGGGCTGAGGAACCTCGAGCGGGCTCTGGAATTCGAGCACCGCCGCCAGGAGAAGCTTTCCAAAGCGAGGATGAGCGTTAAGAGAGAGACGAGGAGCTTCGACGAGGAGAAGGGCGTCACCGTGGCCAGCAGGGAAAAGGAGGAAGAGCAGGACTACGGATACATTTTCGAGCCTGACCTCCCTGTATTCGATCTGAAGGAGCTTACGGGCATGATGGAATTCCCGTTGACAGCCTCCGAGAAAGCGGTTGAGCTTGAAAAGAAATTCAAAATTCCAATCAATGAAGTGAAATCGCTATTGCTGAGTTCGAAGCCTATCGGGGAGCTCTTCGAAGACATGGCGGCGAGGATCGATCCCTCTCGTCTGATCCGCTGGCTGAACAGCACAGTGAAGGCGGAGCATTACAAGCATCTTGAGGTGGAATTGAAGAAGGTCGCTCCCGAAATCGAGAGGGTAATCGCGGCGGAGGCGGCTGGAAAAGTCTCTGACGGCGTAGTAAAATCGGCGATCAAGAGGATATTCGAGACGGGAGAAGCCGGAGAGCTCGTCGAGCTGGATGAATCGGAAAGCGATCTCGAAGAGATTGTCTCAAGGATACTATCCGAGGAGTCTGCCCTGAAGAAGGAGATCGAGAGCCGACCGAAGGCGATCAACTTCCTTGTCGGTCGAATAATCAAGGAGACGAAGGGACGGTACGATGCGCGCAGAATCGCGGAAGTGATCAGAAGCAAGATCGATTCGAAGTGAGGCACTCACACTTCGTCGCGCAGGCGCTTCACGAAATAGATGATGTCGGTGGCCGGCACATAACCAAGCTTTTCGAACAGCTGGTGGCTCGGCTTGTTCTCCGCCTCTATATGGGCCGCGAAAATCTCGATGCCCGTCTTCCTGAGCCTATTCTCCGCCTCCTTGATCAAACCGGTGGCGATCCCCTGATCGCGGAATTTCGGAAGGACCGCGAGTCGGTTCATCCACCCCTTTCGTCCGTCGTTGCTGACGACGATCACCCCCCGCAGGAGTCCTCCCTTGACGTCCCCCAGAATGAAGACCGTCCCCGATGCCACCTGCTTCCGAAGGTTGTCCGGCCTGTCCCGCCCTTTGAGCTTGGCGGGCATTCCGGCCTGAGCCCAGATATCGACTATCCTCCTGTAGTCCTTCAGACTGAGTTCATAGATTGTCATGTGATCGGAACAGGTGGAAAAAGCGCTGGAGCGATATATTTCTGTCTGTGCTCACATGACCGGGGGCAATCCAGGGGGCGTCAAATCCAATCCTTCAGGAGGGTTCGTCTTCCATCTCCACTTGATAAGAAGGAGCGAGACGACGATCCCGATGATGACCACGAGCAGGGTGACGACGATCCACATTGCATCGAGCGGTGGCTCTTCCACCACCGTGGCTGAAGCTTTGAAAGCTACTCCCACCACTGTCGTCAGTCCGACGGAATTTGTAACCCGCACGATGATGTAATGATCCCCGTCCGCAAGACCGTTCATAGTAATGGTCGTCCGGTTCAGGCCGGTCGACGAGGAAATGTTCTTGAAGTCGGCAGCGTCCAGGCTGAACTCCACGATGGCTATCGAGGACAGATCGTCGATCGATATGCAGACAATGCTTGCGTGGCCGAGGTTGACTTTAGACCCGTTCTTGAACGTGGTGTCGTCTGGGAGGAGGAGGGTCACGACCGGGGGGGAACCGTCTATCGGGATCAGCGCTGTCGTATTGCCGATCTGCCCCATCAGGTTCTTGACTTCGAGTCTGACCCGGAAGATACCCGGAGAGGTGTATTGATGCTCGGCAGTGTAGTTGCCCGACCAGGATGTATCGAAGGTCCCGTCGTTCTGCCAATCCCATCGGAAGGATAGATCAGAAAAATTGCCTCCTAGGTTCGATGAGGAGGAGGCATTGAATCTGATGATGGAGGATGTGTTGCCGACAGCCGGCTCGAAGATGAAATCCGCAATGGGAGACGCGGCGGTGGCATTGCTCGAAATGACGGTCGTGAAAAGCGTGAGGGACAGCAATAGTGCCGCAACAACGGCACAATTCAATTTTGATTCAATGGATGACAGGATCTTCATCCCTCACTTCTTCTCTTGATCCTCTTCGGAAGCCAACGAAAGGATCTGCAGTTCCCTGAGCTGCGCCTCGCTGACGGGGCTCGGCGAACCATCGACCAGCGACTGGAACTTCTTGTTCTTCGGGAAGGCGATCGTGTCCTTGATAGAATCCAACCCGAGGAGGCTGGCCACCAGCCTGTCGAAACCGAACGCGAGGCCGCCGTGCGGCGGCGCGCCGTACCTGAGAGCCTTCAGCAGGAATCCGAATTTCTGCTCGGCTTCGGCCTCGCCGATGCCCAATATCTCAAGCACCTTCGCCTGGACGTCCGGCCTATGGATACGGATGGATCCGCCCCCGATCTCGATCCCGTTAAGGACGACGTCGTATGCCCTGGCCTTCACCTCTGCGGGAAGCATGCCCAGATACTCGACGGTCTGCTCCTTCGGGCTGGTGAAAGGATGGTGCTTCGCCTGGGGGCGGGCACCCGGGGACGGGATATCGAACAGGGGGAAATCAACTATCCAGAGGAATTCGTCCTTGTCCTCCGGGATCAGGCCCATCTCGGCACCGAGCTTCTCTCTTAGCCTTCCGGACATATCGGAAACGCGCGCCGGTTCGTCAGCAATGAACAGCAGGAGATCGCCGTCCTCCCCGCCCATCGCCTTCACGAGGGCGCTCTGGACGTCGTCGTCGAAGTACTTCACGATATTGGACTCTGTCTTTCCACCGACGACCTTCATCCAAGTGAGGCCTTTCGCGCCCTGGTCCTTAGTCCATTGAATCAGCCTGTCGATCCAGTTCCGACCGAACCTGCGCTGGTCCTCCGGTTTTTCTAAGTCGATGTTCAGGATCTGCTTCGCGTTGATGCACTTGACCCGACCTTCCTTCTTGATGACCGACAGAAAGACGGCGTATTGAGAGCGTTTGCAGATTTCGGTGACGTCTGTGATCTCCAGACCGAAGCGTGTGTCAGGAGAATCCGTGCCGTACTTCTCTATCGCGATGTCGTAGGACAACCGCGGGAAGGGCGTCTTGATGTCCTGGCCCTTGATCTTCATCCAGAGCTCGACGAGCATCTCTTCGACGAGCCTCATAATGTCCTCCTCGACGATGAAGGACATCTCGACGTCGATCTGCGTGAACTCGGGCTGCCTGTCCGCCCTCGCGTCCTCGTCCCTGAAGCATCTTGCGATCTGGAAGTAGCGGTCGACGGAGCCCATCATGAGCAGCTGCTTGTAGAGCTGCGGGCTCTGCGGAAGTGCATAGAACTCGCCAGGATGGATCCGACTGGGCACGAGGAAGTCCCTCGCCCCCTCGGGTGTGCTCCTGACGAGGTTCGGTGTCTCGACTTCAAGGAAACCTTTCTTCCAGAAGAAGTTGCGGACGATGCCTGCCGCCTTGTTCCTGATGATGAGGTTGTTCATCAGCTTCTGCCGCCTCATGTCGAGGAACCTGTACTCCATTCTGAGGTCCTCATTCGCGAGCAGCGACTCTTTCTGCTCGATTATCTCGAAGGGCGGGACCTCCGAAGGGCTGAGCACCTCCGCTTCCGAGACAAGGATCTCGACCATGCCAGTCGGGTTCCTCGGGTCCGCGGTGCCTTCAACCCTCTTCCTCACAACACCTTCCACCCGGAGCACGTACTCCCGGCCGAGAGAATTGATGATCTTTGTGATCCTGTCCCGCATGGATGAATCGATCGCGTTCGGATCGAACACGACCTGGGAGGTGCCGTATCTATCTGCCAGATCAATGAAAAGGATGCCTCCGTGATCTCTTATGAGTCTGACCCAACCAGATAATACGACTTTCTGGCCGACGTGCGAACCAGTTATCTCGCCGCAGGTGTGGGTCCTCATCATGTTATCTGCACGACCTTGCTGAATGCTGTATCTGACAGCGCATCACTCTGATAGGCAGTAGAGTTATGTAACTTTTGCTCGCGCGTTCAGCCGTAACTGAATTCCGACGTTAGGATATCTATTATAGACTGCCTGACCGCTTTGAAGGCGAGCTCGGCTTTCGCCTTGTCGGTTCCTCCGCCCTGCGCGAAGTTCTTCTTGCCTCCGCCACGGCCGTTCATCATGTCGAGGCTTTTATTCAGGAGCTCTGGACAGTCGAGCCGGATCTTCTCGTTGCATGCTACGATCATGAATGCATTGTCGGAGACATCGCATAGGATGATGACCGCTCCGTCCTGCCTGATGAGCTTCGATGAGACATCGCTCATAGTTTTTCTGTCGGTGCCGGATAAGATTGCGGAAAAGACCGAGAAGTTGCAGACTTTCTCGGGCTGCAGCGCCTCCAGCTGCGCCTGGCTCGCCGTCCTGAGCTTCTCGTAGAGGGATTCGACGTTATCCTTGAGATTGCTCACGGTCGGCTCGACGTTGCTTGTCGCGCATCCGAGAATATCTGCGGTGGAAAGGGTGGATATCGCCAGATCACTCGCCGATTGAAGTGCCTTGAATCCGATCTCGAATTGAACGCTCCAGTCGGAGGCCTGCCGGCCTGAGATCATCTTGACGATGGACAATCCGCCGATCTCTCCGGTGCGCCTGACATGCACACCTCCGCAGGCAGCCGCGTCGAAGCCACCGATTCGGACAATGCGCACCTTGTCGCCCGCGATTCGGTCCGCTTTTATCCTCACGTCGACCAGGTCTGGAGAATCCTTCGGAACTTCCTGGATCAGGACTTCCAAATCTGAGGCGATGACCTCGTTCGCCTTTGCGAGAGCCCTCCTGAGCTCGTCCCAGGATATCCTCCCGTTGAAGAGAAGCACTTTCTTGTCGATTCCGATGTCGACCTTGCTGACGCCGAGCTCGGGGCTCAATTCCTGCATCGCACGGAAAAGGATGTGCTGACCGCTGTGCCCTCTCATGAGCTCGTACCGGCGGTTCCAATCCAGAGCGCATTTGACTTTCTGGCCTTTGTCGAAGGATGCCCCAGGAGCGACGTGGAATATCTCATCCCCGTCCTTTCCGACCTCGGTGACACTTTTCCCGTCGATGGTTCCAAGGTCGGCGGCCTGGCCTCCCCCTCCGGGGTAAAAAGCTGTCCTGTCCAAGAAGATGCGGTCGCCTTTGATGCCGACTACGGTCGCGTCGAATTCTCTGATGTATTGATCGGCGTAGTAGAGCTTTTCAACCATGAACATCACTTATCTGGCTGTGAACGCGTCGATCCCGAGATACTTTGCCCGCCTGCCGAGATCGTCCTCGATCCTGAGCAGCTGGTTGTACTTCGCGGTCCGTTCGCCCCTGCACGGCGCCCCGGTCTTGATCTGCCCAGCCTCCGTCCCGACAGCGATGTCGGCGATGGTGGTGTCCTCGGTCTCGCCAGAGCGATGGGAGACGACGCACGTATAACTCGAATCGCGGGCGAGCTTCATTGTCTCGAGGGTCTCGGTGAGTGTCCCTATTTGATTGACTTTGATCAGGATCGAGTTCGCAATCCCTTTCTTGATCCCTTCGGCGAGGATCGCTTTGTTGGTCACAAAGATATCGTCGCCCACCAGCTGGACGGAATCTCCGATCGCCTCAGTCACCATTCCCCAGCCCTCCCAGTCCGCCTCGGACATCGGGTCCTCGATGGATACTATCGGGTAGTCTTCACAGAGCTGCGCGTAGAAATCGACGGTCTGCTCTTTCGTAAGCGCAGTCCGTTTCCCTGCCCGAATCGAGTACTTCCCGTTCTCGAACAGTTCGCTCGATGCGACGTCGAGAGCGAGCGAGATGTCTTTTCCAGGAGCGTAGCCGGCCTCCTCGATGGCCGTCATTATGAGGCGAACGGCTTCTTCGTTGTCCTTGAGGTCTGGCGCGAAGCCTCCCTCGTCGCCGACGCCCGTTGAGAGGTTCCTCCGCTTGAGCACTTTCTTCAGAGAATGGTATGTTTCGACGCCGATGCGAAGGCTTTCTGAGAATGTCGGCCCTAGCGGCGCGATCATGAATTCCTGGATGTCGACATTATTGTCGGCATGGACTCCGCCATTCAGTATGTTCATCAGAGGGACAGGAAGCACGCAGGAGCGGAATTGAAGATGCCTGTAGAGCGGCCGTTCTTCGTAGTTCGCCGCCGCCTTCGCAACAGCGAGGGACACGCCCAGGATCGCGTTCGCCCCGAGACTGCTCTTGTTCGGGGTTCCGTCCAGCTCGATCATCTCGTAGTCGATCGCCTTCTGATCCATGGCGTCGAGGCCAATGAGCATCGGCGCGATGTACTGTTTCACGTTCCGTACTGCCTTTGAGACTCCTTTGCCGAGATAACGCGTTTTGCTGCCGTCCCTCAGTTCGAGGGCTTCGCGTGTGCCGGTGGATGCTCCCGATGGGACTGCGGCGCGTCCGATATCTCCGCTGTTGAGGAACACGTCAACTTCGATAGTGGGGTTGCCTCTCGAATCCAGTATCTCGCGGGCCAGTATCTTGGCGATCGTGCTGCTCATATGAAAGACCAGACCGACATGGGAGAATGTGGATTAAATCTTACTTGAGAATCTCTTTCGTTCTCATATACCACAAATAGAAATCCAGTATCCCGAGAGGCATTTTGAGCTTGGCGGAGAGCTTCTCAAGCGTTTTCTCCATTTCGAGGTAGCGCTTCGGCGTGATAGTCTTAGGAATCTCCTGGATGAGGGCGTACTCGTGCATTATCCCGAGTATGTGACGGTCGAGGATGGCGACGTCGTAGTGCCCGGTGTTGCGCAGGAAGTGGCTCGCCTCCTTGTATCCGAGTCCGAGGACGTTCTCGACCAGCCATTCCCTAGCGCGTCGATCGTCCACCTGCGCCTCGATCACCGAGCGAAGCTTCGGGAGTTTGCGTGCTTTGCAGATGTAGTCGGCGCGCGGCCTCGCGAACCTATGGCCGTGGTCTGCCAGCACCTGCTCAACCTTTGCTTGCGGGAGAGAGAGGCAGCCGTCGCCCAGAGTCTTCTGAATCGAGATCCCACCCCGCGCTGTCCAATTGGCGGTCATCAGGCAGAAGCACAGTTCAGAGAACCATTTCTCGTCGCTTCCCTTCTCACGCAGCCTGTCGAACTCAGCAATCCTGGCGTCCACCTTAGAATGAACCGCGGGGTCCGACATCACCTCTCGGACCTTCTTCGCGAGCAGTTCGAGGTTGTCGACCAAATTGAATCCCTTGTTTCAAGAAGGTGCAAGATGCCGATTATCTTTTTCCCTCCCTTCGGTAATTTCATTCTAAGAAGGTATTTCTAAAAGTGCAACGATGCTGGAAACATTGGGAGGTTTAGAATGACCAAAAAGACCTCGACAAATATCGGCCAGTATCGTGAATACGAATCGATGACGAAGAAATCGAAGAAGATTTACGAAGTGGCGGAAAAGTACCTGCCGAGAGGGGTCGAGAGCAATTTCAGGATCGTCGATCCCTATCCGTTCTACATAACCCGCGGGCAAGGGTCGAGGATCTGGGATGTCGACGGCAACGAATTCATCGACTTCCTGATGAGCCAGGGAGTCCTGCTGTTAGGCCACAACAGGCGCGAGATAAGGGAAGCGGTGGCGAAGCAGATCCAGAACGGCATGACATTTGCGCTCCCGACGGAGCTTGTCGTGAAGGGTGCGAAGCTCATAAACGAGATGATGCCGAACATCAAGATGGTCAGATTCGCCAACAGCGGCACAGAGGCGACTATGCATGCGATACGCGTCGCGAGAGGGTTCACCGGCAAGGACAAAATCGCGAAATCAGAAGGAGGATACCACGGAGTCCAGGACCACACGCTATGGTCGTTCTGGGCACCAGACCAATACATGGGGGATCCGAGGGCTCCCAACACTTTCAGCTTCTCGAATGGCATCCCGAAGGCGTTCCAGGATCTCCTTGTGACGATCCCGTTCAACGATTTGGAGGCGACCGAGCAGATCCTCAGGAAGAACGCGAAGGATCTGGCAGCGGTCATCATCGAGCCCGTCCTCGGGAATGCCGGCTGCCTGCTTCCCAGGGATAACTATCTGAAAGAGGTCGAGAAGATCTGCCACGAGAATGAGATGCTGATGATACTGGATGAGGTCGTCACTGGGTTCAGGCTCGGTCCCGGCGGAGCGCAGAAGGTCTACGGCCTCAAGCCCGACATGACATGCCTCGGAAAGGCGCTGGGAGGAGGCATGTCGGTTGCCGCGTTCGGCGGCAGAAAGGACATAATGGAGACTCTGATTCCCGACCAGAGCAAGTGGCCGATGAGCACCTTCCACGGAGGCACTTACAACGGGCATCCGGCCGGGATGGCGGCGTCCATCGCGGCGATGAAGATCTACAAGGAAGGGAAATTCTACGCGAAGCTGGACAGGCTCTCAAATGAGTTCTATGATGGGTTGGGAGAGATCACCGCGGATGCGGGGTTCAAAGGCAAGGTCCACCACATCTCATCGATGGGATTCATCTACTTCTGCGACAAGGAGGTCAGAGTTGTCCGAGACACCCTGAAAGCCAATTGGGACCTTGTGTTCAAATGGGCGTTGGAGGGAGTGAAGAGAGGAGTCCTCTTCGGACATCCGAAGGGGGAGAAGTTGTTCCTTTCGGCGGCTCATACCAAGGAGGACGTCGATCTCTCGCTCGAAATCGCAAAGGACTGCTTTGCATCCCTGGCCAAGGCAGCGAAATGAGCCAGGGCTCATCTTTGCGGAGATGATGCGAAAACGAAGGAAATTCGGAATTTTGCATCATTCTCGATAATTTGCATCCCCCGGAATCAGATTCCGATGTCAATTCGAGCGAACATCGCCGGGTGAGCGCACATTCTTCTTAATTAAGCATTATTGATAATTACATTAAAATTGAAAGAATTTCAAAAAAATCTAGATATTATCGATTAAGTGCAGAGAATATTTAAGGGAATTTCCAAGAACTACGATTAAAAATAGGATGATAAAGGATATAAAGAATCGACGCATGCGCCTTGATGCAATCGCCAAAAGGTGATTAGTAAATGGCAGAACAACTGAATCCGTATCAGATCGCAATCGAGCAGCTGGAGAACGTCGCCAAGGTCATCAACCTTGACAAGGGCGTTCTTGAGATGCTCAAGGTACCGCAGAGAGTGACAACGGTCCAAGTGCCGGTCAAGATGGACAATGGGGACGTAAAGGTCTTCATCGGACACAGATCGCAGCACTGCAACGCGCTCGGACCCTGGAAGGGAGGTATCAGATACCACCCCGGAGTCACGCTGGACGAGGTAAAGGCACTCTCGATGTGGATGACATGGAAATGCGCAGTCGTGGGAATCCCGCTCGGCGGCGGAAAGGGTGGCATCACATGCGACCCGAAGAAGATGTCTCAGGCTGAGCTCGAGAGGATGACGCGGAGATACGCGTTCGCAATCGCGCACATCATCGGCCCGGAGAGCGACATACCCGCGCCGGATGTCTACACCAACCCGCAGACGATGGCCTGGATCATGGATACATACAGCATCGTCAGGGGATACACGACGATGGGAGTCGTCACCGGGAAGCCGCTCGCTCTGGGTGGCTCGAAGGGGAGGAACGAGGCGACTGGACGCGGCGTTCAGATCATCGCTTGCGAGGCGCTGAAGTTCAACAAGATGCCAATCAAGGGAGCGACCGTCTCTGTTCAGGGGTTCGGTAACGTCGGCGCGATCGGTGC
>Ga0315297_10000725_pt1 | contig 19501 bp, 20 predicted proteins | sample YL17G15_0_MG_FD_203628 | JGI IMG/M metagenome (GOLD analysis project Ga0315297, IMG submission 203628) | Sediment microbial communities from Yellowstone Lake, YNP, Wyoming, USA - YL17G15_0 | ecosystem: Environmental > Aquatic > Freshwater > Lake > Sediment | place: USA: Wyoming | collected... | reverse complement strand
GAATAAGTGAAAGTCAAATCATCACCATCAATATCATAGAAGTAAGAACTCAAATTAATAGTCCTATTATAATCCTCACTCCAAGACTGATTAGGGATTAAAGAAGATATTATAGGAGCATCATTAACTGGAGTAATATTCAAAGTAACATTATTAGAACTAACAGAATCATTATTACCAACACTGTGAGCAGTGAACACAACATACCTTAACCCAGTAAAGTTAGCAGCAGGAGTAAAGTTTACCTGCGAAGTCGCATTACTAATATTAATCACAACACCAACAACAGATGAAGCAGTATAAGATAAGTTGTTATCAATGTCATAGAAATAATCTGAAAGAATCAAAGAAGTCATTGAATCCTCGGGCCAGACAATAGGATCAATAGTCTTGTTGAAGACAGGAACATCATTAACTGGCAAAACAGTCAAAGTAATATTATTTGAATTCGTGGTAAAACCAGCATTATCATTTGCAATAAAATAAACAGTTTCAGAGAAACCACTCAAGTTAGCAGGCTGTGAGAATGAAACAAAGTTACCAGAACCAATAGTCACATTAATTATTGAGTTACCAGAAACTGAATAAGTCACATTCTCTTCCCAATCAGGATTAGAAAAGTAATCATTCAAACTGAAAGCATCACTGAAAACAGTATCCTCAAGCCAAGACTGATTAGGAATATTACTCAACAAAACAGGAGGACCATCATTGACAGGAGTCCAGTTAATAGTGAACAAGTTAGAGCTTGTAGTATTAATTCCATCAGTAGCATTAATCCTGAAATGTCTGACACCATTCCAGTTCAAATCAGTGGTGAAAATGACAGAGTCAGTAGCTTTGATAATCTCAAAACCAGGGAATGAATCAGAAACATAGATGTAATTACCATCAGCAAAAACACCAGTAGCAGAGTCAAGAGTGTCAAGATTGTTCAACCTCACAAGAGAACTAACATCAGAAACATCAATAACTTGCAAACCACCATCAGTGTCAGCAACAAAAGCATAATCACCCAAAACAACAACAGCTTTGGAATAATCAGGAGTGTCATAAGAACCAAGCAAAGAAGGACTTGAAGGATTTGAAACATTAACAACCTGCAAACCACCATAACCATCAGCAACAAACGCATAATCCTTCACATAAACATCCTCAGCAAAGCCAAGAGTAGAAATGTTACCAACCAAAGTAGGAGAGCTAGAATTTGAAACATTCAAAATCAACAAACCATTATTTCCGTCAGCAACATAAGCCAAAGAACCATCAACGAAAACACCATGAGCAGCAGAAGTAGCAAAACTACCAAGCAAAGAAGGAGAAGACTTGTTTGCAATACTAATAATCTGCAATGATGAAGAATCAGCAACATAAGCAACATTATCCATAACAAACACACCATAAGCCAAACCAGGAGTGTTAAAGCTGCTAACATTAACAGGAGCAGACAAGTTAGATACATCAATGATCTGCAAACCAGTAGAAGCATCAGCGATGTAAGAATAATTACCTAAAACAAAAACACCCAAAGCCTCACCAGGAGTGTCAATGCTTGAAACTTCAACACTAAAAGTCTTATTAGAAACATTAACAATCCTCAAACCACCAACTCCGTCAGCTACGAAAACCAAGTCATCCCTGTAAAATATATCCTGAGCAAACCAAGTAGGAGTAGAAAAGTCCTGAACAGACTCCAAATACTTGAACTTAGAAATGTTAATAGAAACGTTCTCAACAGAATTTGAGACAAACTCCAAAGAATCACCATCAGGATCAATGAAATAATCACTCAAGTTAACCTCAACAACAAAATCTTCAGGAATATTGTAATCACTGATTGAACCAATAAATACTGGAGCATTATTCTCAAAAATAGGAGTGCCATTAACAGCACTAACAACAAAACCATCAACAACACTCAAACCATCACACGAAACATTAAACGAGAAATTACCAGACGAATTGAAAGAATTAGAGTAAGAATACAAAGAACCATCAAAGTTCATAGAGTAAGAACCGCTAATGTTACCACTAATATTAAACACAACACTACAAGAAGAATTAATTGCACCACCACTAGAGTTGGTGTAGTTAGAAAAGAAACTAATGTTTTGACCAATATACTTAACCACTAAATCAGTATCATCCCAAACAGAAAGAATAGAACCATTAAACTCAACAACACCAGAATAAGAAAGACCACTAACATTAAACTGAGAACCAACAATTGAACACAAAATAGAACCATTCACACCAGGACAACCAACCAAGAACTCGTTAACACCATTACAACCAGAAGAAACCTCAGAGATAGAAAAAACCGCAGCATCCTTAACACAAACCTTAGAAGAACCAATCACGTTATCAACAAACAAAGACTTCTTCTGACCAGAAGTCAAAACAAGACCACTAACAACAACATAACCCTTACCAGAACTATTAGACTGCTTCTCAATATTAACAGCAGAAAGATTCAAAGAAGACTCAGAAAAGTTGTAATCAAAACTAACAATAAGCGAACCATTAGCAACAAACTCAACACCTTGCAAACCGCTAAACACTTGCGACAAATTATAACTACCACCAACACTAACATTCAAAGCAGCAATATTAGCAACCGAGACATTCCTAGAATCACCAAACAAAACATCAACACTATCATTCACTCCATCACCATCACTGTCAGGAAGAGCAATACCAACACCAACACTGAAGCGATGATAAACACCAGGAGAATTGACAAAACCAGAAATGTTACACTTGTAAAACAATGAATAACTATTACCATCACTTAAACCAGAAAAATTAAACGAATGAGAAGTACCATTAGAATAAGTAAAAGACAAACCATCACTGAAGTTAAAGTTCTCATCAGTCAAACTATACCTGCAAACAGCAGAATCATTAGTAGAAACTTCAACAATAACAGAAGTTGTGCCAGAAGGCAATTCAGAAACATTCACAGGATACACAACTGAAATCAACAAAGAAGGAACAGGAGGAAGAGCAGAAATAATTGAAACATTAAACTTAGGAGTAATGTTGTAATCATAAGTTGATTCATAAATTGTGAAGAAAGTCCAAGAAGAATTAACAGAGCCAGTAGCGTTAACAACCCAAGAATAATTACAAGACTGACCATTCTGCAAAGTACCACAAGAATAAGGATTCAAAGAAGTAGTAAAGAAAGGAGTAGCACCAACTAAAGTAGAAACATCACCCTTACCATTAACAGAATCCAAAACATCAATCCTATTAAAAGACAAACCAGTATTGCCAGAATCAACAACATTCTTACCATAAAACTTCAATAAATGAGACAATTCAGAAACACTCAACGAACGATTATTCCTTAATTTAGAATATTGCTGCAACAAAACAGCAGCACCACTAACATGAGGAGCAGCCATAGACGTACCCTGCTTAGAAGTATGACTACCCAAATAATCAGTTGCAATAACACCAACACCAGGAGCCAACACATCCAAGATAACATCACGATTAGTGAAAGAAGCAATATCATCAGCATCATTCGTAGCACCAACACTTAAAGCATTACCAACACAAGCAGGAGAAGAAACACCAGCAGGAGAAGAACCAAGACCAAGATGCTCATTACCAGAAGCAACAACAACCAAAATACCCTGAGAAACAGCAGCATCAATAGAACCAGCAGCAGAATCATCCTCACAAAAAACAGAATGACTAGAAGAATCACCAAGACTCAAAGAGATAACAGAAATATTAAACACAGAAGCATTACTAACACACCAATCAATACCAGCAATAACATCAGACTCCCAACCAGAACCACCAAAATCAAGAGATTTAACAGCAACAATCCTAGCACCAGGAGCAACACCCTTATACAAAGAATCCTGAGAAGCAACAATACCAGCAATATGAGAACCATGACCATTATCATCCAAAGGATCACTATCAGAATTCACAAAATCAAAACCGCCAACAACCTTTGAATTAGGGAAAGAAGAATTACCACCAAAATCAGCATGACCATAATTGATACCAGTATCAACAATGCAAACAACCTCACCAGCACCAGAAACATTCACGCCACCAACCTGCACACCCCAAACATTATCAGCATCAATCAAAGGAATACTAGAATCCAAAGAAGCGCTAACACGAGAATCAACAACAATACTCTCAACATCAGAATTGTTAACCAACTTATCAAAACCACTCCTAGAAATAACACCAGCAAAAGCATTAACAGAAGAATACCTTTTACTCAAAACAAAATCCTTACCAGAACTAACACCAACCACACCAACCCTCTTCTTACCAACACCAGAATCCAAAACAAGCCTGGACAAAACCCTATTCTGCTGAGAAGAAACCAACGCTTTCCTAGCATCAAGCCTAGCCCTCAAATCAGCAACACTAACCTTACCAACCTTTTTAGGAACAGAAACATTCAAATCCCTCAACTTAACAATAACACGAGCACTACCCTCACTCTCAAGCAAAGCAAGCAACTTCTTATCCACCCCTTCCTGAGGATCAAGAGTAGCCTTAATATCATCACACACACCACCAACACAAACAACACCAGTAGAAATATTGAAAAAAGAATTCTGAACAACCCCAACATTTGAAACAGGACTAATCAAGTAAGGAATAAGACGACCTTTCTCAACAACACGAACACTATAACTACCATTATCCCAACCAGAATCCCAATCCTTAATCCTCAAATAATAAGAACCAGAAACCTTAGGAGAAAACAAGATAGCAGACGCGTAAGGCTCAACACTACCATCATCATCCTCAGACAAAACAGTAGAAGCATCAGCATCGAACAAAGTAATAACAGTATCAGCACCATTACTCAAACCAAAAGACTCAACCAGATACCTAGAACCAACAGAAGCATTAAACTTAAACCAATCCAAATCACCAGCAGGACTAAAAGTGTGCTGTTGAGCACTACCATCAACAAGAATCCAAGAAGCATTAACAGCAACACCATCAAACTCAAAAGAATCCAAACCATAAGGGATACTCAAGAATGTAACATTCCTAACCTCACTAAAACCAGTCTCATTAAAAGAATTCACGCAACCAACCATCCAAGAATGATTACCCAAAGGCCCAGGAATTGAAAAAGCAGTATAAGAATGATTACCTAAAGGCTTAGAAACAGAAAAAGTAGTATTAACACCACTCAAAACAGAATCGTTGGTTGCAACAACAGAACCATCCAAATACAACGAACAGTTCTGCGAAGCATCCAATGAAGAGATGAAAAAGAAAGTAAAATCCTGATAAGTAAGGTTAGAATTATTCTCAGGACTAACCAACACAATAGAATCAATATAAGGATCCAAACTAAAATTACGAGCACCAAAAACATTCTCAACCTGCAAAGTAAAATTCCACTTAGCACTAACAACCTCCTGATTCTCAATCAAAACCCTAAACTGATAAGTCTCCAAACCAAAAGCATGATTCTCAACATAAAAACTACCAGAACCAAGAGAAACAACAGGAACCCAATCACTACCATTAAACTCATCCACAGACGAGAAATTAATAGCGCCACCAGAAGCATCAACCAAATTAAAAAACGAAACATTGTAAGGAGCACCCATAGTAATAGTAGAATTTGTATTGGTCACATTAACAAAAGCAGTACAAGAAGGAAAACAAGAATAAGAAGCACGATCAGACTCAACAGTAACACCCATAACAGAAAACTGAGTAACAGCAAAACCAGTAATACCCAACTTCAAATTAGACAAGAACAAACCAACAGCCAAAACAACAAGAACACCAGCTATCAAAGCAGCAGTCCCAACAAAACCCTTCTTGTTTTTAGCAACCATCTTCAAAACTCCAACAAACTTTTGCCAAAGTTTGATCAAAAGCAGGCGACATTTTTGCTACGCAAAAAGTCCCCTTCAACTCCCAATCAAATTTTCTAATCATCATCTTCAAAATTCCAAATCCTTTAGACCACGCTGAATCAAACCCAAATCATACATCTTCTGCTCCATCAACTCACGAGCAAGCATCGACTTATTCTTACCAAGCTTCTTAGCAACCCTATCAAGAATATCATTAATCTGAGGACTAACACTAATCCTGATCTGAACACTCCTCACCATGAACAAGACCTCACAAAAGATTCAGAACTAAAACTAACAAAAACAGCGTCGAGTTCACTACTAACAATACCTTTCTGCATCCTCTTCATCAAAGCTAACTACCTAAATTTTTTACAATCCAAATACTCGATTTGCGCCAACATTACCACAAACTGTACAAATGAAGTACTAATTTATGCAATGTTTGTACTTAAACATACCTTAATTTATAAATGTTTCCATTACTAAAAACACCGAATAAAACCAGTATAAACACATTATAACTAGTTTTAACAGGCTTAAAAATATGATTTTTTATCAAATTGTTGGATAAAATAGTGATTTTTTTAGACGTCAAAGAGTACTTTCTAAGTACTCTTTTATACATTATTTGTCCTAAACTATGTACTTTTTTATACATCAAACCACCCTTGAATTGTGCTTGGAATATGCAACATTTGTACCAGAATAAGTATAAATACTTTTCGATTCGAGATTATAGAGAGAAAACTAGATCTAAAAACAAGATTATCTAAACAACCCCCAACTCTTTTTTTCAAAAAAACCCCTCTTTTAAAAACTTTAAATAAGGGAAAACACACGTAAAAAAACAAAAAAAATACTAAATTTAACCCCCAAACACACGATTATTAAAAATTATAATAATTCACAATTTTCACTTATATTTAAATTTTACTAAAATATACAATAACTATACAGAAAAAAGACACAATCTATACCAAAAACAACACAACAAAAAACAAAACACACAAGAAAATCATAAAAATCCACTGATTTTTAGGATGCAAAGAAACCTAAATAGGTTTCTTGCACAAGAAATACAAAGCATTTCTTTGTGCCAGAGACGAGCCTGTACTTATAAAACTAAAACAAATAATTAGACTCGTCTCTGTGCAAAACAATATTTGTACTTAATTTGTACAACAAAATGTAAAAAATAACACAACATTAGCAATAGTTGCGTCATTTTAAATTTGGCGGCAGACCAAAAACAAAATTAATACCTGCCACCAAATCATGAAAACATTTATTAACAAAGCCATATAAAAATATCAACAAATGAAAAACAAATCAGTAGGCGGACAAGCAATCATAGAAGGAGTGATGATGAAAAACGAAAACAACCTAGCTATGAGCGTAAGAAACCAAAAAGGGAAAATAGTCACGAAAAAAGAAAAACTAAAACCAAACAAATTATCAAAGATCCCAATTATAAGAGGAATAACAAACTTAATAGAAATGTTAACACTAGGAATGAAAGGACTAGTATGGAGCAGCAACCAATCACTAGGAGAAAAAGAAGAACTCACAACAAAAGAAATAATCTTTGTAATAACAATATCAATGATATTAGTAGTAGTATTCTTTATAGGACTACCATTCTACCTCACAAAACTAGTGATACAAAAAGGATTCTGGTTCAATGTACTAGACGGAATAATAAGAATAACGATACTAGTAGCATACATGCTCATAATCTCAAGAATGCAAGACGTAAAAACACTATTCCAAAACCACGGAGCAGAACACAAAACAGTAAACTGCTACGAAAACAACAAAAAACTAACAACACAAAACGTAAAAAAATACTCAACACTACACCCAAGATGTGGAACAAGCTTCATAATAATAGTACTACTAATATCAATAATAGTATTCTCAACAATAACAACACAAAACTGGAAACTAAACATCACACTAAGAATATTACTAATACCAATCATAGCAGGAACAAGCTATGAAATACTAAAACTAAGCGCAAAACACGAAAAAAACATCATAGTAAAAACATTAATACAACCAGGACTATGGCTGCAAAAGATAACAACAAAAGAACCAAACAACAAACAAATAGAAGTAGCAATAAAAGCATTGAAAACAGTGCTGGAAATGGAAAATAAACACAAAGTTTAAATAAACCAAAACAAAAAAATACAATATAAAAGAGGTGGAGCCTGATGGCAAAAAAAACAAGAACACCAGCACGAAAAACTTATCTCAAACCAGTCGTGAAGAAAAAACACGAAGCAGGATGGGTAAGCACGATCAAAATCGGAATAATAGCGATGGTAATATACCTCGTTCTCGCACTAGTATTCGGATACGCAAAAACAACACCATTCGCAAAACTACTGATCAACAGCACACAAGTAGGAATGCTGATAATGGTAGTAATAATATTTATTGTAGGACTGATAACAATAAGCGAGAACACAGTACGAGAAATAAAGAAAAAATAAAACAGTTCTTTCGCCAACTGGGAGCGACATTAGTGTAAAATGGGTTTACCAAGTAAACCCATAAACTCCATAAAAATAATCTTTAAAATATAATCTTACATAGGGGGTGCAGTGCTTTGATACAGAAAATAAAAGACATGATGAGAGTAAAAGAGATAACAGACCAAAACATAAAAGAGATAAGAGAACAAAAAAAAGAAGTAGAAGAACTAAGAAAAGAAATCAACAAGACAACAGAAGAGACAAGAAAAACAAACGAAACACTCACAGCACTCCAAAAAAAACAAGACCAAACAATACAAGAACTAGACAACAACCTAGAACTGATAAGCCAAGCAAGAAAAGAATTCGAAGAACAGATAAGAGACTTCAAGATACGAAAATCAAGCATGGAACAACACATGCTAGAAAAAACAGACAACGAACTAAAACAACAACTAGAAAGAATAAAAACAGACGTTAACAGCTACAACGAACTCAAAAGAGAACTCACAATAATAAACAACACAATAACAAAACTTGACGCCGAAATAAAAAAATTCACAGAAATAAGCCAACACATAAAAGCAAAAGACTTCGAACTCGAAAAATACTCAAGAGAACTCAGCAAAAGAGACAACGAAAAACTAGAACTCATGAAAAAAATAGACACACTAGAAAGATTATTAGGAAAAGAAAGACGAAACCAAAAATATTAAACTTAATGACGTTTGTACCCAAACTTCTTGCTGTATCCTTCGTGATCAACTATATCAAGAACGAACGCAATAATCTCTATTTCAGTATCATTATTAGTCAAAGTATAAAGCATCCTCCAAAAATTTGACAACTCAACCCAAAACAAGTTTGTAACACCATACGTTTGTTTGTATTCAGAAGGAATTTTATCCTTCGCAATCGGTTCGCCATAATGAGGATTTGCTTTAATCAACTCCTTCTTTTTGTCTATAGCATTCAATATGCTTCTTTCAATTTTAGAATCAGCAGCTACATCATTCAATTTTTTATAAGCATCCTCAGCTTCAGGAGATAACACTACACGAACTGGTTTCATAATTCTAAACCTTGAACAATTGCCTTCTTCATATTTAGATTAGCGTTATGTATCCAAGTAATCCCCTTTAAAGTTACAGCTATCTTGTTACTCTTTTCAAGATAATCAAGAATAATCATTAAAGTATTATGATTAACCTGTTTAGGAAGTTTTCTCTTAAGTTCAGCAATAGTAATAACACTCTCACTCATATTCTTAAGCGAATCCTCCACCATAAGAACAGTATTCAATGTTGGCGAATGTTCAAGTATTTGCATATTCATCACCTTTAGTTATTAATTAATAACTAATAAGTATTAACTTATATATAAATGTTTCTAACTATAGTATCAAAAAGCATCAAAAAAACTATAAAATATTAAGTTCTGACAGCAAAATTCTGATCAACAAAAGCAGAACCAAAACCTTTGCCTAAAAAGAAAAAATTCTTACTGATAACACCAGAAAAACTATCAAAAAAACCTCTCTTAGTCTCATACTCAACAAGCTCAACACTCTCCAACTCAAGCAAGTCCTTAATATAATTCTTAGCAGTATCCAAATCACCAACAACATCAACCAACCCCAAATCCTTAGCCTCAGGACCAAGATAAAACAAACCAGTAGCCAACTCAGCAACAACAGACTTATTCATGTGACGATTCTCAGCAACCTGAGAAACAAAAAATTCGTGAACAACCTTAATCTTAGACAACAAAACATCCCTATCACTATCAGAAAGATTCCTATAAGGAGAACCAAGATCCTTAAAATCACCACTAACAACACGCTGATAAGAAACACCATACTTACTCATCAAACCAGAAAAATCCAGGAAAGAAGAGTAAACACCAATAGAACCAGTGATGGACAAAGGATTAGCAACAACATAATCAGCAGCAGACGCGACCCAATAACCACCAGAAGCACCAACCTCCCTAATATAAGCAACACAAGTCTTGTTCAATTTCCTAACAGCCTGAGCAATCTCATAAGACGCAACAGGAGAACCACCAGGAGAATTAACCTCTAACAAAACAGCAACAACACCAGGATTAGTGTCAGCCTCCTGCAACAACTTAACAATGTCAGAAGAAGAAGCACTACCATCACCAAGAAAACTATCAGAACCCTCAGTAGCAAGCACACCCTCAACCTTGATCAAAGCAACATTACCACCAACCAAGAACTGAGAAGGAACAAAAAGAGAAGCAAAACCAGCAAACAAGAAAGACAAAACCCACAAAACCAAAACCACGACAACAATAGTGCCCAAAACAGATTTTTTTCCATCTTCCATAATCACACCACATACCTCTGAACAACAACGACCTTAGCAAACCTCTGCATCAAACGCTGACTCTTACCAGAAAAAAACATGTGCAAAGGATCAACAACCCACAAGATAAAAAAAGGAAAAAAAGGAATAAAAGTAATATTACTCAACACGCACTGCCAAAAAGACAAAACCTTACCCTCACTCTTCACATAAACACCAAAAAAATACTGACCCAAAGTCTGACCAACCCTAAACTGCAAAACAGAAAAGTAAAGCAAAACAAGCAAAGCAATCAAAGCAACAACAACAGTCAAAGACTGAACCAGACCAGCATTACTCTCAAAAAAATTCATCGAAGCAGAAAAACCAGAAGGAACAACACCCTCAAAAAAACCCTTAAAAGAAGAAACAAAAACAACATCAATAACAAACAAGTCAAAAACAAAAGCAAGAACTCTTCTCCACAACTGAGCAGGACCCTCAAAAGTCTTCAAACCAGGAACACCAACACCTCTTTTTTTAACCATGAAACAAAAAACAAAGTTATAGTATAAAAAGCTTTTGAAGAAAAACAATAACCTTTAAATAAGAACATGGATTAACAAGCAACACATGGGCAGAAAAAAGGAAGAACAAGCAAGACAAGAAGAACTGGAAAACCAGATAAAAAGAGTATTCCTACCAAGAGGAAAACAGTGCTTCGGAATACTAGACCAAAGACTAGGAGCAAGCAGGATGAACGTAAGATGCCTAGATGGAAAAGTAAGGATCTGCAGAATACCAGGAAGACTAAAAAGACAATTATGGGTAAGAGAAGGAGACATAATAGTAGTAGAGCCATGGGAGCTAAGCGGAGACGAAAAAGGAGACGTAATACACAAGTACACAAAAGCACAAGTCGAATTCCTAAAAAACAAAGGCTACCTAAAAAAATTAGACACACTAGAAGAGTTCTGAGAGTAGTAAAAAATATTTGTTACTTTAGAATAGAAAAATTTAAATAATAGGTGCAACTCTATTCCACAACATGGGAAGGGGCGGAATATTCATAATAACAAACATCATACTATTAATAGTATTTCTAGCACTAATAAAATACACATTCCAACTAACAGGAAACCTATTCCTACTAGAAATAATAATACTAGCAGTACTAATAGTCATGGCACTAGACAGCACCTGGCAATACAGCAAAGGAAACAACACAAGCACAGGAGCACTAACAATGTTCTTCGCAATAATACTAGTAAACGAACTAGGACTAAACATATTCGCAAAAACACCACTACACCTAATACTAATAGTAACAGCAGCACTAGGATTCATACTGACAATAATGACAACAAAAAAAGAACAATGCAACTGCTGCCAAACAAAACCAGAAGAAACAAACTACGAAACAACAACTGAAACACAAACAACACCAGTAGAAGAAGAAAACATAGTATACGAAGAAGAAAAGAAAACACGAAAAGAGCCGAGCTCTTTTGTGTCCCAGAAACATAAAGTTTCTGTGAAAACAACAAAAAAGAAAACTAAAAAAAACAAAAGAAAATAACAACTATTTCTTACTTAACTTTTTATTAACAACCTTTTTCTTACCAAAAAACAAATAATAAGCAATCAAGACAGCACCAACACTCAACGTAATATCCGCCAAATTATTCGAGAAACCCAAAAACCTCAAATCAAAATAATCCACGACAAAACCACGAAACAACCTATCTAACAAATTAGAAAAAGTACCACCAACAAACAAAGCAAAACCCAACTGAACATAATTCTCTTTAGGCAACTTACTAAAATTAAAAAATATCAAAGCCAAAAAAAACAAAGCAACAAAAACAAACAACCAAACATGACCCTGCAAGATAGAAAAACCAGCACCAAAATTCTCAGAATAAGTCAGACAAAAACCAGGAAAAGAAAAAACACAATCACCAACAACCAAAAACTTAGAAACAAAAAACTTAGCAACCTGATCAAGTAATATAACAACAAAAACTATCAAGCAAAAAAACAAGACCTTACCAATTCCTTTCGTTCTCGCCACGCGCCATCCTCTCCAAAGAAGCCAACCTATGAGAGACAGAATCAATACCAACCCTCAAAGCATCAAGCTTGCTAGAAATAATCTCAAGCTCCTTAGAAATAATATACGAAGACTCAACAGAACCAGACGCAGGAGGAGCATACTGAGGAGGACCATATTGGGAAGGAGACATCACAGGAGCAGAAGCACGAGAAGAAAAACCCTGCTGCTGCGGAACCTCAGGAGTGAAAGGAGCCTGCGAAGAAGCAGTCAAAGGACTATCACCACCACCAAAAACATGCTCTCTATCACCAAAACCGGGCAAATTATCAGTAGAACTAGCAACCTTACCAGTACCAACACCACCCATCCCAGTCAAATCCTTATCACCACCAAAATCCTTACCAAAATCATCAACACCCAAACCAAGATCAGCAAAATCATCCTTCTTCTTCCAAAACATAACCTTATCAAGAATTCCCATTTCCAACAACCCCTTTCATCCTTTTCTCAACAATCTTACCAGCACTATCAATCACAAAACCAGGAACAAACTTAATAGTCTTAAAAACAGCAGTCTCAGGATAAACAACTAAACCACCACTCTTGAACTCCTTCAAAACAAACAAACCCGCCTGAGGACCCTTCTCACTAAAAAGCTGAGCAATCAAAACACCAAAAGCCATAGCCTTAACCTTCTCCTGAGAACCAGCACTCTTAACAACATCAGCCTCAACCTGAGCACGAGTCTTAGAATCAGAACTCTTATCAACCATCAACCTATCAACCAAAACAACAAAAGCATCATCAGACTCAAGAATAGAAACAACATCACCCCTACTAACATTCATTTCACCAAAAGAAAACTGCTCAGCCTTAACCTCAGCCAAAACAGAATCCACATCCATAATCAACAACTTATAGTTGTCACCAATCATAGAAGCAAAATCTTTATTATTAAAAGAAGACTGCAAAGAAACCAATTGCTCAGCAGTAACGAACTCAGGCTCTACCCCTGCATTAGAAAGAGAAGAAACCAAACCAGCAACAAGCTTTCCATCCTTTTCAGCAAGCAACAACTTCTGAGAAACAGGCCAGTTCTCCCTCAAATCAGAAACATCCTTGTAAACGAAAAACGACAAAAGAATCACCAAAATAATGCCAACAGCACCAACCCACAACAAAGCCTTAACCACACTCTTGAGAAGCTTGAAAGCGACAACAGCAGCAAGAACATAAAGAAGAACCACAATAATCAAAGCCCACTCCATAAAACACCTCTCTTTAAACAAAAAAATAGAAATAACCTATTTAAACTTTGCGCTTACAAACACTAAACAAAGGACAACCAACACAAACAGGAGTTTTCTTACAATAATTCTTAGCCAATTCAACAAGCAAAGCATGAAACTCATTGAAAAGCTTTGAATCCTTAGGAAGCTGCTTATGAAACAAACATTGCAACTCACCATAACCACACTTCTCACCACAAAAACCAACCCTAAAAAAAATACGCTTAGTATAAGCATCAACAACAAAAAAAGGCCTATCAAAAGCATACAACAAAACAGAATCAGCAGTCTCAGGACCAACACCCTTAACAGAAAGCAACTCATCACGAGAAGGACTCTTGTTCTTACAAAAAAAATCAGCAACCAACTTCAACCTTTCAGCTTTCTGATTATAATAACCAGCACTCCTGATAAGCTTAGCCAACTTTTTCACATTAATCCTCCTCAAAGAATCAACACTCAAAACATCAGCCTTGTTCAACTCAAAAATAGCCTTCTCAACATTACTCCAAGAAGTATTCTGCGTCAATATAGCACCAACAACAATCTCGAAACGTTGCTTATCATTCGGCTTTTTTCCATGATAAGACGGATGAAGCTCACCACTCAAAGTCGTAGGCCACCAACCCTGCTTACCATAAACCTTGAACAGCTTATCATATATAAACAAAAACTTATTCATGCCAGAAAAAATATGCAATAACTATTTATTTCTTACCCTTAACAAACTCATCAAAAGAACCATTCAAGTAAGAACTAATCTCATAATCACGACCAAACCTGTCCCAGAAAAAATGTTTACTAGGAAAAACCTCAACAATACTACCCTGATCCTCAACAACCAAGTGCCTCTTAGCAGATTTGCCAAACTGCTTCTTCAACCTATCCTCCAAAAGCAAAATCTTATCCAATGAAGAACCACTACTAACCTTTCTCAAATCAAGCTCTGCAAACTGAGCAAAAACCCCAGTAGGACTCTTATTATCAGTCAACAAACGAGAAACCCCCAAAGCACCAAAATTGTGATCAGCAGGATCAACAAAATCCTTCTTCTTATAATGCCAATTAACCTTCCTAACACCAACATAAAATTCTTCTTTAGTGGAGTAGTCACCAGCACCAATAACAGCGATAACACTAGAATCATACTTCATAGTCCCATAACGAACAATCAAAGCCATAACAAGCAAGAAAACAAAACAAACATATAAATGTTACTATATAATAGTAACAATTAAAAATACTGTCTGCTAAGAGCAACCAGTATTTTTAAAGTTTTAAATCGTTAATTTAAAACAAAAATAAAGAATCAAATCAAAACAGCATTAATAGTGCCTTCCTGACCAGGTCTTGAAGTTACCTTAGCCTTACCCTTCTCAGTATCAACAACAGCACCCTTAGTCAAAATATTACGCCTAACAAAATGCCTATTAGCAAGATTCTCAACCACAGTCTTAATCTTAACCTTCTCAATCTTCCCACTCTTAGGATCAGCAAGATTAACAACCACATCAGAAAAAATCTTGTACTTCCTATTACCACCAATAGTCCTCTCAAACCTAACCTTACGCTCAGCAACCTTAGTAAGAACAGGATTCCTACCTAACTCATACTGCTTCTTCTTCCTTGAATCAATATAACGAGCACCCGAAGGCGTCCTCTTAGCTCTCCTATGTGATAATGCCATAAAAAATCCACCTTTACAAAACAAGAATTCACAACTCATTTAAAAATCTTTAGGTTCTTAACACAAACCAAACAAACAAGCCACAAAAACAATAACATTTATATATAACGCGAAAACTCTAAACCACAATAAATAATAATATCAAGGGGGAAATCATGATGGAAGCATCAAGACCATTAGACGCATTAAACAATTCAAGAGATAAAAGAGTAATTGTAGAGATGAAGAACGGCAAACAATTTGTAGGAGCACTAAAAGCATTCGACATCCACATCAATGTAGTACTAGAAAACGCAGAAGAAAGAGTAGATGGAGAAGTAAAAAGAAAAGTAGGCGTAGTATTCCTAAGAGGAGACGCAATAATACTAATCTCACCAGCATAAGAATTCTAAAGAGGACCACAGCAAAATGGGAACCGGAACATCAGCAATGGGAAGAAAGAGCGGAAAGAAAACCCACATATACTGCAGAAGATGCGGAAAACACACATACCACAAAAGAAAGAAAAGATGCTCAAGCTGCGGATTCGGAACAAGCAAAAAACAAAGAGATTACAAATGGAAAAAAGAATCAAAAAGATAAGCTATAAATAATAGTAACAAAACCCTTTTTCTAATATAATATAGTACGGCATCAATTACATTCATGCGGAGGTGCCGGAGCGGCCAAACGGGATAGGCTTAGGCAGATCCTGAAAAGGTGTGAAGAGTTAGCACAAAAACTAACGATGATCTGAAGACACCTATTAGCTTAGTGCTTACAGGGGTTCGAATCCTCTCCTCCGCATATTTTCTTATTCCACCATAATTTTTTCTAAAAAACAGTTTTATATACGTCAAAAAACACCAAAAATAAAAATTATTATAAGAATACAAAAACACAAGAAAACCAAGAAAAAACATTAAAAATGTCGGAAAAACGAAGGTTTTTGACGTGTTTAAAACAAAAAAAGTATAAATATTCCTAAAGTAATAAATTAACTAAAAAACAGTTACTTTGTAGTATACAAATAAGTATAGTGATATACTATTTTACTACATATACTGTTTTTCTATCATTGAGTGATAACGCGCTTAAAACGTTAAAATCAAACAATACAAGCCAAAAACCAATAAAAACGGAAAAACCCCGACAGAAATTTGCGAAACTTTTATAAACCAAATTGAATACCTTTAACCAACAAACAGAAATCACTATAGAATCAACAGGGCATACCGCTCACAGAAAAAAGAGACACGTAACAAGCCAAATACGGGTTTCAAGAACAAGAAAAAAATACAAAAGCTTAAATAAGAAAGCAAAACCCCTTAAACACAAGTTTACAAGGGGGATCTTAAAAAAATAGAAAAAAATAAAGATAGCCCAAAAAAAATTTAGAAAACACGGAGGTGTTTAGATTGGAAGTAAAAAAAGCAATTAAAAAAATTATAGCACTGGCAGCTGGCGCAACCATGGTTGGAACAACCATAATGGGAGCAATGGCAGCAAGCCTAGCAAGCTATCCAGCACCATTTATCAAAGATGGAAAGTTTGATGGAATGCTAGTAGTAGGAGACCAGGCAAAAGCTGAAGACGTAATCGGCGCAACAGACATCGCAATGAGCCTACAATACGGCATGACAACAACAAAAACTGTATCAACAGGCGGAGCAACAACAGTAGTTGTTGAAGGCGATGCAGTAAAGATATCAGAAAGCACAAACAATCTAGAGTTTGGCGAAGTACTGAACACAATAAAAACATCAGTAACCGGAACAGACTTGAAAGCACTAGCAGGCGGATCAATAACAAATGAGAAAGGAACATACTCATACACAGAAACACTTGATCTAGCACCAGCACAAGTAAAATACACTAAAGATGTAGATGATGACACAGACACATATGCTGACTATTTGGTAATGAACAAAAGCGAAGCATACACATATAAGATGACATTCTCGCCAGCACTAAAATCTGACGTGACAGCAACCACACACATACTTAATGATATAGACAACAAAGACTTGACAATGCTAGGAAAGAAATACACTTTCTTAAGCCCAAAAGTAACTGATGGAGAACTAACCCAGACAATGAAATTAACAATGATGGGCGGAGCAACCAAAGACATAATGGAAGAAGGAGCAACAAAAACCTTTACCATTAACGGCAAAGACTTTGAAGTCACAGTAGACTGGATAGGAACATCTGGCGGATTAGACAAAGCAAAGTTCACAATAAACGGTGAAACAACAGACTCGATGGAAGCATCAACCACTTACAAGCTAAGTGACGGAACACAAATAGGAGTAACTGATGTATTGCAGAACGAAGCAGGAGAATCAGCAGGCGGAGACAAAGTTGAATTCAACCTAGGAGCTGACAAGATAGAAATAATAGATTCAAACACAACAAACAATAACTGGGGAACAAGCTGTTCAGTAACAGTAGGATCTGAAACCCTAAGTAATGTAGTTTGTAACATAGCATCTACAGACAACACAGCAGGAACTGAAGTACAAATCAGCGAGATAGACTTGAAATACACACCATCCGAAGACTTATATGTAGCAAAAGGAAAGAGTGCAAGTGCTATAGCTGATGCAATAGAAGGAGAAGCAGGAAACTTCGTAACAGGAGCATTCGACTACAAGTTCGAAGGACTACAAGTGCCAAAAACAGAAAAGATCTCCTTAACAGCTTCAGGAAACGACAACTACAAGCTAGCGTTCACCAACAAAGCTGGAGTAAAGTACAACACAGAAGTGTTTGCACTAACAACAGCAGGAAACGTAACACTAGGACAGAATTCTGGTGGAACAATAAAAGCTTTAACAGTTGCTGAAGGAACAGCAATCGCTGACGAAGGATACTTTGTAATAAGCAAGAACAAGTACTCAAGAATCTTGCAGTTCAAAGACGTCAACGTAGCAGACAACATAATAAAGATAAAAGATGTTGGAAGCGATGTAACTAATGAAGTAACATACACAAACACTGGCTTGACAGGAAACTTAGTACTAGATGGAAACACGTACAAAGTAAACATCAGCGCAGACAACGCAGCAGCAAACATCTATGTTGATTTGGACGCAAGTGGAACAATATTAGTAAACACACTAAACGACAATAACGGACAACTATGGACTGAGCTAGGAGCAGCAATAAACTTGTCAGTAGACAACCCAGCAGCAGCAGCAACAAACGGAAGAATAACAGTGATGAGCGAAGACAAGGAAGCCAACACAAAAGACATTGTCTACCAAGACTTGTTCAAGAATGCTGACGCCAAAATTGATGTAAACGCTACAGGCAATTTCAATGGATGCACACAGCCAGCAACACTACAAGAATCAGCTGAAGACAGCGACAAATATGTCTGTTATACCACATATGGTATGATGGCAACACAAGACAGTAAGTCCTCAACAACAACAGACCAGGACAGCCTAGAAATTGTGTACCCAGACAGCCAAGTGTTTGCAGCAGTATACGTAACAAGCGGAGTTACTAAAGCAACAAGCTCAGAAGCAGGCAGCGGCGAGATAACAACGCAAGAAATCGTAAAGATTGACGTTGGAGCATCAGTCCTAGCAAGCGAAGTCGCAGGCGAAGAGACAAAGCACAACTTGATCCTAGTCGGTGGACCATGCGCTAACGCAGCAGCAGCAGTAATCATGGGCAACCCAGAAAACTGCGTAGCAGGCTTCGAAGCAGGCAAAGCAAAAGTCAAGCTGTACGAAAACAGCGGAAAAGTTGCAATGCTAGTAGCAGGAGCAACAGCACTTGACACAAGAGGAGCATCACAGTTCGTTGCACAATATG
>Ga0315297_10000724_pt1 | contig 19520 bp, 17 predicted proteins | sample YL17G15_0_MG_FD_203628 | JGI IMG/M metagenome (GOLD analysis project Ga0315297, IMG submission 203628) | Sediment microbial communities from Yellowstone Lake, YNP, Wyoming, USA - YL17G15_0 | ecosystem: Environmental > Aquatic > Freshwater > Lake > Sediment | place: USA: Wyoming | collected... | reverse complement strand
GCATCCACTACTGGATGTTCCGCAAGGAGCGGATCCAGGAGCTCATAACCGGCCGGAACAAGGGCGTCATCGACAGTCTGGACGGGGTCAACGTGTACGACGAGGTCCCCGACGACATCTGGACCAGGGAATAGACCGCCGGATGACCTGTGCGCGCTGACGGAGTTGCACTTTCACCTCACCCAGCGAAAGCCATTAGTCATCCAGGCCCTTCCGGTGGTCGGATGGAGTATTCTTCCTTTCCGTACAGGCCCAGGCAGGGCCAGAACGGCCTCATGGATTCTATCGCGTCCTCGCTCTCCGTCAGGTCCCACATAGTCGTCGAGAGCGGCACTGGCACTGGCAAGACCGTGTGCGCTCTGACAGCGTGCCTGAAGCACTGCGGGGGCAAGGGGAAGAAGCTGCTGTACCTGACTCGGACGAACTCTCAGCAGCGGCAGGTCATGCTCGAGCTGAGGCAGATCTCCGAGCGGACCAAGGTCTTCGGGGTGGCCCTCCAGGGCAGGAAGAACATGTGCCCCCTCGCCGCGCTCGACCGCGAGCTGTCCGAGGGGAACTCCGAGGAGCTCTCGAAGGTCTGCAGCGAGCGGAAGGCGAGAGTGATCAAGGGGGACGACAGGGCGTGCAAGTTCTACGCGGCCATGGTCTCCGAGGACCTGCAGCCGGTCATGCGCTACGCGAGGGACGAGCTGCCCACGGCGGAGGAGTTCGTCGCGTACTGCGTCGACCGCAACCTGTGCCCCTACGAGGTGAGCAAGCTCCACGTGCCGGCGGCAGAGGTCGTGACCGCGCCGTACGTCATGTTCTTCGACGGGTTCATCAGGCACGCGCTCCTGGACTGGATGGCCTGCAGCCTCTCGGACATCGTCGTGGTCGTCGACGAGGCGCACAACCTGCCGTCGTACGCCAGGGAGCTCGAATCCGCCGACCTGTCCGAGATAGGCCTGAAGCTGTGCGAGCGGGAGATCGAGGAGTTCGGGGACCCCGAGGTCGGCGAGGGGACGAGCCTCCTGGACTTCCTCATGATGCTCAGGGACATCCTGGATAGCGCCGTCGAGGAGTACCTCATCGACGAGGACGGCATCATCCCCGAATCGTTCGTCGAGGAGGAGATGATGATCAGGACCCGGATGACCAGCCGGGGGATCAAGGGCATCCTCGGGCAGGCCACCAACTTCGGCGAGATGGTCAGGGACAACAAGAAGCTGATGGGCAGGCTCCCGAGGTCGTACATCTACCACACAGCCAGATTCCTGACCTTCTGGCAGACGCTCGAGGCGGGGGAGTACATCAAGCTCGTGGTCCAGAACGAGACGAAGGCCATCGAGGCGTACTGCCTCGATGCCGCACTCGCGTGCAAGCCGATCCTGGAATGCCACGGGAGCGTGCACATGTCGGGCACCCTGAGGCCGCTCGACGAGTACCGCAGGTCCATAGGCCTGCCGGACGATTCGACGACCGCGCAGATACCCTCCCCGTTCCCGCCCGAGAACCGCATGGTGCTGTTCGCGGACGATGTCACCACCAAGTACGAGGAGATCGAGAGGGACCACTCGATGATGGACACGCTGGCTGGGCACCTCTCGGAGCTGATGACGAAGGTCCCCAGGAGCACGATCGTGTTCTACCCATCGTACTCGCTCATGGAGCGCATCGCGGGGAAGACCACGGAGGCGACCAGGGACAGGAGCGTGTTCTTCGAGACCAGGTCGATGGACCAGGCCGACCTGATGAGGACCGTGAGGGATTTCAAGCTCTCGACCGGCAACGCCGTCCTGCACGCCGTCTCCGGAGGCAGGATAAGCGAGGGGATGGACTTCCCGGGCTCGGAGATGGAGATCGCGGTCATCGCGGGGATACCGTACCCCAAGCCGACCGCGAAGCAGCGCGCCCTCCAGCACTTCTGCGATATCAGGTTCGGGGACGGCTGGGAGCACGCGGTCAAGGCGCCCACATCGCGCAAGCTGCAGCAGGCCATCGGCCGGCTGATCAGGAGCGAGACAGACCGGGGGGTCGCGATAATCCTTGACAGGCGCGCGGTCCAGTTCAAGGACACCGTCGATGCGAGGAGGTCCACCGACCTCGTCGGGGACGTCACCAGATTCTTCGAGCGGGAGCAGGCCCCGAGGCCCGACCAGGGGACCGAAGCGCGCATCGGGCGCTGATGAGGGGCACTCAGACCATGCATATTCATTAAGCCCGACGCAATAACCTCCCGAAAATGACCCCGATCGAGACGATGCTCGCCGGACTTTGGCTCATGCTCCCCGCGCTGATACCCAACTCAGCGGCCGTGCTCTTCGGCGGGGGCGTGCCCATGGACTTCGGGAGGTCCTGGAGGGGCAAGCGCATCCTCGGTGACGGGAAGACCTGGAGGGGGTTCTTCGGAGGGGCGACCTCCGGGATGGCGTTCGGCCTCGTCCAGATAGGCATCGCGGAGGGGCTCGGGACGCAGGATTCCTGGGGCTTCGGGCCGATGCCGTGGTCCGTGGTCGCGGTCACGAGCCTCGCGCTGGGGTCGATGGCCGGGGACAGCATCGGATCGTTCCTGAAGCGCAGGCTCGGGGTCCAGAGGGGCAGGAAGGCGCCCGTGCTCGACCAGTTCAACTTCGTCGTGGGCGCTGTCGTGCTCGTGTTCCTCACCAGGCAGACCTGGTTCCTGGACCACTACATCAGGGGCGACGGCCTCCTCGCGCTGATGCTGTTCCTAGTGGTGGTGCCGCTCCTGCACAGGGGCATAAACATCATAGGTTATAAGTTGGGAAAGAAGGATGTGCCCTGGTAGGGGAGAGGCATGCTCAAGCAGATGCTGAAAGACCTCAAGGTCGTCCAGACCGGGGACTTCGTTCTCGCATCCGGTAAGAAGAGCAACTATTTCGTGAACATCAAGCGCGCCAGCACCGACCCTAAGGTGCTCAAGGCGATCGCGAAGGAGATGGCGCCGCACGTGATGCCCGACATGAAGATCGCGGGCATGGCGCTCGGGGCGGTCCCGCTCGCGGTCGCGGTGGCCCTGGAGACCGAGCGACCGTTCGTGATGGTCAGGAAGGAGCCCAAGGACCACGGCACCAAGGACCTCATCGAGGGCGAGGTCAACCCCGGCGAGAAGTTCATCGTCGTGGAGGACGTCGCCACCACCGGTGCGTCCACGATGCGGGTCGTGAACGCCCTGAGGGGGAAGGGGGCGCACGTCGTGAAGGCGGTGGTCGTGGTCGACAGGGAAGAGGGCGCTGAGGAATTGCTCTCTCAGAACGGGATCGAGCTGGTCTCGATCTTCAAGGCCAAGGACCTCGCATGACCTGCGGAAGCATCGACCCGAAGTGCGCGAAGTGCCGTCTGTCGAAGGGCAGGACCCATGTCGTCGCTGGAGTCGGCAGGTGCGCCTCCAAGATAATCTTCGTCGGGGAGGCCCCAGGCAAGGACGAGGACCTGAAAGGCGAGCCGTTCGTGGGCAGGGCGGGTAGGATTCTGAACAGCGCCCTCGAGGACGCCGGGTCGCGGAGAGAGGAGATCTACATCACCAACATCGTGAAGTGCCGCCCGCCGAACAACCGCAGGCCGAGGAAGGACGAGGTGGAAGCCTGCAGGCAGTACATATCATCCGAAATCGAGAGGATCCGTCCAGCGGTCGTATGCGCCCTCGGCCAGACAGTGGCTCAGGGGCTCTTCGGGAAGAAGGGCAAGATGGCGGACATCGCTGGGAGACCGTTCGAGGCCGAGATCTTCGGGAGGAAGGTCACGGCCATCGTCGCTTACCATCCGGCCGCGTGCTTGTACCGGAGGGACAAGACGAAGGCGTTCAAGGACAGCATCCGGAAGAGTCTGGAGCTCGCGGGGGTCGCGTGACTTGTCAGACTCCGCCAACGACGCGACGACAAAGTGCAGCGTCGCCCTGATCATCGTCCTCTCGGTCCTGGCGTCAGCAGCATGCGCTTCCGGCAGTGGTTCTGCAGAAGCGCTGCAGAACGAGACCTGGACGGTCATGGTCTACATGGCGGCCGACGCGTTGCCGGAGCTGCCATGGGCGGACGACATCAACGAGATGGAGGACTTCGACCATGTCGACGGCCTGAACGTGGTCGCGCTCGTGGACCCTTATGGCCCGGACAACACGATGCTCCTGGAGGTCGCGGAGGACCCGAACTGGCTCGACCCGACCATCGTCTCCGAGGAGATACCGTACATGGACGAGGCCGACATGTCCTCCTCAGGCACGCTTGCCCAATTCATCCAAACCGCATATGAGATGTACCCGGCGGACAGGCTCGTCCTCGTGCTGTGGGGTCACGGCGCAGGCTGGAGGGGAGTCTGCCCCGACGGATACGACCTCCTCACACTCCCTGAACTTGGCATGGGACTGAAGAACGCGACGGAGGAAATCGGCAGGACACTGGACATGGTCATCGTCGATTCCTGCGCCGAGGGAACGGTCGAGTGCATGTACGAGATCAGGGAGTACGCCGACTACCTGGTCGCGAGCGAGAAGAGCGTCCAGGCGGACGGACTGCCCTACGACTCCGTGCTCGGCGCGCTCTCCGCGGACCTCGGCCAATCGGTCGAGGACTTCGGCAGGGCGACTGTCGACGGGTTCATCGATTGGGCTCTCTTCGGATCGTTCTATTCCGCGACGATGGCGCTCTACGACCTGCCCGCGATGGACGAACTCGCAGCCAGGCTGGGGACGCTCTCGCAACTGGGGTACAAGTACGACCGGCTCTTCGATGACCAGACGCGCCAGGCGCTCATCGATGCGGAATCGTACGATGACGATTGGGCAGCCGACGTCGGAGACTTCGCGGGCAGGCTGAGGAGGGCGGACCTGCCGCTAGAGATCAAGGACTCCATCCTGAGATTCGTTCTGGCTTACGCGAACACGACTGTCTACTTCCGAACCTACTCCCACCTCAACCCCGCCGACGGTCAATCCGTGGAGAACGCCTCCGGGGCGACAATCTACGCTCCTGCAGCCAACGGCACGGATGCCACTTACGCCGACCTGCAGATCGCATCGACGCCCTGGTACGAGTTCGGACTGGTCGTCAGGACGGACGATGCTCAGACGCCGAACGACCTGGAAGTCGAGCTGACCTACTCCGACTCCCCCGACGACGAGGATGACGAGTGGGACACCGCGACCCTGACCTGGCCCGGGACCGCCTACCCGGGGACGGTGTTCGAGGCGTGGGTGTTCGGTTCGTACCCCGGCGGGATCATGCTAGTCACGACGATAACCTCGTCCGAGCAGCAGATCGACGTCTCCGGTGCCTTCGGACATCTCCTGGTCGCTGCGAGCGCGTCCCTGGACGGATCTGCCGTCTCGTACCAGGAGATCGACATCGAATTCCTCAACGGGACAGTCGAGCTCTCGGTAGAGGTCATGCGCCAAGGGGTACTGCAGGTCGACGGATACGAGGTCGCCCTGCTGCGGCCCGATGGGGTCGCACTCGTTCTGGAGTTCAGTGACGGCAGCTATCGCCGCGAGCTCAATGTCTCCTCCGAGGTGCTCCTCGGAGGGATGTACGCGCTCGAGGTCAGGGACCTGGATACCGGAGACGTCGTCGGATGGGACAGGGTCATCCTGTGGGAATCGGGCGCACAGCGCTCCATCGAGGTCATCGCGCCAAGTGAGAAAACGAACGACATCATGCCGCTCGCCATCGTCCTGATCATAGTCGCGTCGGCGGCCTCGGTCGCCGCGTTCGCCCTGCTCGGAAGGAAGCCCCGGAAGTCTTAGAACCGCTTCTTGAAAAGATACTTCAGGTTCCCGATGCCGTCCTTCCAGCTGTTGAGCTTCACATCGCCGATCCGGACCCTGTAGCTGATGGGCACCTCGGCCGCCTTCGCCTTCCTGAAGGCCTCGACCTTGAGCTCCTCGGACATCGACATGCCGTCGCTCTCGAGCACGAGCCTGGGCAGTATCTCCTTCCTGAACACCCACATGCCGCTCTGGGAGTCCTTCAGCTTCACGCGGAAAAGCAGCCTCGCGGTCGCCGATAGGACCCAGTTGCCGAACCTGTGCTTCCCGCTCATCGCACCCTTGTCCATGCGCGCGAACCTGTTCGTCGTGACGAACTCGAGCCCTTCTGCCTCCAGCTTGTCGGCTATCGTTGGGATGTCGGATGCGGGGTAGGTCATGTCGGCGTCGAGGGTCGCGATGAGCTCTCCCGAGGCCTTCTCGAACCCGGTCTTGTACGCGCGTCCGTAGCCTCTCCTGGGTTCGTCCACGACGACCGCGCCCTTCTCCGCGGCGATCGCGCGCGTCCTGTCCCTGGAGTTCGTGTCGACCACGATGATCTCGAAGGGCCTCTTGCCGACGAGCGCTTTCTGGACCTCCTCGATCACCAGGCCTATACTCTTCTCCTCGTTCATTGTGGGTATTATGACCGAGACCTTCGAGTTGGCCAGAACATCACCTGCCAGGGAACAGCACCTTGAAGCGCCTCTGCTTCGGCCGCTGCCCCGCCTTCGCCGCCGCGAGGATCCTCTCCGGGGGCTTCTCGTAGAACTTGCACATGAGGTATCCGAGAGACGCTACGACGAGCCTCGCAACGGCCCAGAAGGATTTAGAGGTCTCGAACAGCCTCTGGGGCTTGTAGCTCGTCCAGAGCGGCCCGTGCTTGACCGTCAGCTGCTTCCTGCCCCAGCCGTTCCAGAACGCCTGCTTGAAGAACCCTCGGAAGCTGCCCTTCGTCCGGTGATACACGATGGCGTCATCGTTGCAGCCCAACGTGTAGCCCTTCGACACGGCCCTGTAGTTGAGGTCGATGTCCTCCGCGGTCACGAACCACTCGTCGAAACCTTGGATGTCGTCGAGGACCTTCTTCCTCCAGGCCATGTTAGCGCTCGGGTATGATACGTCGAAGCCATTGTGGAGCAGCTCCACCCGCTCCAGGTCCTCGAACGCGTGGTATCCGATGTTGATGGTCTTCCCGGCCACGATGTCGTACTTCGAAAGGGTCTTCCTCAACTCCTTGAACCAGAAGGGATTCGCGATGCAGTCCCCTCCTATGGTCGCCACCGCGTCACCCTTGGCCTGGGCCAGCCCGAAGTTCGTGCTCTCGCCCCTGGTGCCGGGGTGTATGAACAGCTTGATCCCGGAGTGCTGCTCCATGTAGTGCTTGATGATGTCGACGGTGCCGTCCCAGCTCCCCGCGTCCACGACTATGATCTCCCAGGGGCCCTCCTGGGTCACGAGGCTGTCGAGAAGATCCCTGATGTGCCTCTTCTCGTTGAGCAGGTTGAGCACGACACTGATCATCATGTGGCTTCAGAGCCCTCCGAAATGGTTTGTCACATATTATGATTTGCAGGGCGTTCAGGGATGACTGGCAGGCCCGTACCCGACCCCAAGGTACTTCGCGCCCGCCTTGCGCACCGCGTCCGGGTCGAGGCACCTGCGGCCGTCCACGATGACGGCGTTCCTCATCCTCGAGAACTCCTTCTTCCCGAGCTTCCTGAAATCCTTCCAGTCCGCCTGGACGATGCACCCGTCCGCCCCTTCGAGGCATTCGGACGCCGATGCCGCGTACTCGATCGTGGGCATCAGCCTGATGAAGTTGCTCATGGCCATGGGGTCGTACGCGACGACCTTCGCGCCCTTTGCTAGAAGCGCGGTTATCAAGGGGACGGCCCTGGTCTCGCGGGTGTCGTCCACGCCGCCCTTGAAAGACAGCCCGAGCACCGCGACCCGCTTCCCGCCTAGAGGCCCGAGCTCCTTCTCGAGCATCCAAACGGCCTCCGAAGGCTGCCTCTCGTTTATCTCGAGGAGCGCGTTGAGCAGCCTGGGGGAGTATCCGTCCCGCCTCGCCCTGTCCTTGAGCGCCTTGACGTCCTTCGGGAGGCAGCTGCCTCCGAACCCCAGCCCGGGCTTGAGGAAGAGAGACCCTATCCTGGGGTCCATCCCCGTGGCCCTGAGCACGGTCTCCGAGTCTATCCCGAACCTGTAGCACATGTTCGCGATCTCGTTCGCATAGGTTATCTTCGTCGCGAGGAACGAGTTTGATGCGTACTTGATCATCTCCGCGGTCCCGAGGTCCGTCCGGATCCTGTCCGCTCTGATCGGCGAGTACACCTTCGCCAGGAGGTCTCCCGAGCGCTTGTCGAGGGAGCCGATGACTATCCTGGAAGGTTCCATGCTGTCCTTGAGCGCGCTTCCTTCCTGGAGGAACTCAGGGTTCATGCACAATCCGAAATCCTTGCCCGCCTTCTTCCCCGAACCACGCTCCAGTATCGGGAGGATCACCGAGTCGGTCGTCCCCGGCACCACGGTGCTCTTCATCACGACGATCTTGAAATCATCTGCCCGTCCGAGGACCTTCGCGATGCTCCTGCTCGCGGCCTTCACGGGCCGGATGTCGATCCTGCCGGACGGGAGCGAGGGCGTCTGGACGCAGATGAATATGAGCCGCGCATCCTCGGCGGCCCCTCTGACATCTGTGCTCGCGCCGAGCCTGCCTGCCTTCACGAGCTTCGCGAGCTCCTTCTCCAGAGGGGGCTCGTAGAACGGCGCCTTGCCCCCGTTGACAGTCTTTACCCGCACGGGATCGATATCCGCGCAGACGACCGAGTGTCCGAGCTTCCCGAACATCACGCCAGTGGCGAGTCCGACATACCCCGCCCCGAGGACGCACACCTTCATGGGGCTGTGAACCGCCAGGTGCGGTAATAATCCTTTTGATGCGAAAACCGACACTCAGCAAAGGATTATATGGCCACTGGCCGTTCATTTCCCTGATGAAGGTAGTCATACCTGCGGCCGGTCTCGGCACCAGGTTTCTGCCCGCGACCAAGGCGCAGCCCAAGGAGATGCTACCAGTCGTCGACAGGCCCGCGATACAGTACGTCGTCGAGGAGGCAGTCGCCTCGGGCATGACCGATATCATCATCATCAGCGGCAGGGGCAAGCGGGCGATCGAGGACCACTTCGACAAGTCCTACGAGCTCGAGCACAGGCTCCGCGAGTCGGGGAACAAGGAGGACCTGGAGGAGGTCCAGAGAATCGCCTCGATGGCCGACATATTCTACATCAGGCAGAAGGAGCAGCTGGGCCTCGGGCACGCCATACTCTGCGCGAAGAAGCATGTGGGGAACGAGCCCTTCGCCGTGATGCTCGGGGACGACATCGTCGTCAACGACCATCCCTGCATCGGCCAGCTCGTCGATGTCCACGAGGACACCGGATGCTCTGTCGTGGGCGTCGAGCGGGTGCCCAAGTCAAAGATATCCAGGTATGGCGTCATCAAGGGGAAGAAGGTCCGGGACAACATCTACAAGATAGAGGACCTCATCGAGAAGCCCTCCCCCGAGGAGGCGCCCTCTGACCTGGCCATCATCGGCAGGTACGTGTTCCAGCCTGAGATATTCACATACCTCGAGAGGATAGGTCTGGGGAAGGGCGGCGAGTACCAGCTCACGGACGCCATGCGACTGCTGTGCCACAAGAAGGGCATGTACGGGCTCAGGTTCATGGGCCGCAGGTTCGACATAGGGAGCAAGGCGGATTGGATAAGGGCGACCGTGGAACTGAGCCTCGAGAGACCTGAGATAGCGAAGGACCTCAGGCCCGCCTTGGAGAAGATCTTCAGGTGATGCCTGGACACGCTGGCTAGGAACCTCTTTTTCGATTGATTCAATAGCATATTATAGCCGCCCAAGGATTCAGAGCGAGGAGGCGGCCCGGATGGACCTGAGAGCGAGATACTACACGATTGAGAAGGCGGACATCGGAGAAGGCACCATCGTCAGGGACTTCGTCAACATATTCGCGTGCAGGATAGGCAAGGATTGCAAGATCGGCACGCACGTGGACATACAGAAAGGCGTTGTCATCGGCGACAGGTGCAAGATCGAGCCGTTCTCGTTCATACCTTCTGGCGTCACGATCGAGGACGAGGTGCTCATCGGGCCCCATGTCTGCTTCACCAACGACAGGTTCCCAAAGGCCGTAGGCGACTGGACCATGACACCCACGCTCGTCAAGAAGGGGGCGTCCATAGGAGCCAACGCCACCATAGTCTGCGGCGTAACCATAGGCGAGAACGCTCTGGTCGGCGCGGGGGCGGTCGTCACCAAGGACGTCCCCGCGAACGCAACGGTCATCGGCGTCCCCGCGAGGATCATCAGGAGATCACGATCGAGCAAGCCCAAGAAGAAGAACGGGAGGAAGAAGAGATGATGAAGGTACCCTTCGCGTCGCCAGTGATGACGAAAGAGATGATCGACGCCGCGGCCAACGCGCTCAGGAACGAGCGCCTTCTCCTCGGAGAGAGCGTGTTCAAGTTCGAGGAGATGTTCGCCAAGATGTGCGGCACCGACCACGCGATATCCGTGAACTCCGGGACGACCGCGCTCCAGATGGTGCTCCTGGCCAAGGGCATGAGGCCGGGAGACAAAATCGCTACATCGTCGCTGTCATTCATAGCGACCACGAACGCCTTCGTGCCGTTCGGCGGGGTGCCCGTGTTCTCCGAGGTCATCGAGAACGAGTACACGCTCGACCCCTCGAAGCTCAAGCTCGACCCGAAGACCAAGGCGATCATACCCGTGCACCTGTACGGTCACCCTTGCAGGATGGACGAGATCAACGAAGTCGCGAGGAAGGCCGGGGACATCCTGGTTCTCGAGGACGCGTGTCAGGCGCACGGCGCGATATACAAAGGCAGGCGCGCGGGCGCGCTCGGACATGCAGCCGCATTCTCGTTCTACTCCACGAAGAACATGACCGTCGGGGGCGACGGCGGCATGATCACGACGAACGACCCGAAGCTCGCGGACATGATGAAGAAGTACAGGAACTGCGGCAGGAACGTCAAGGACGGGCGGGAGGAACACGACGTAGTCGGGTACACCGCGAGGCTCAACACGGTCAACGCGGCGATAGGGATAGAGCAGCTCAAGCTGCTCGAGGGCTGGAACGAGAAGCGCAGGGAGGCCGCGAAGAAGTACGACGAGCTCCTGAAGGGCGTCGGGGACCTGAAGCTGCCTCCGCAGCCGACGAAGGACGTCACGCCCGTGTTCCACCTCTACGCGGTACGGACCGCCAAGAGGGACGAGCTCAAGAAGTTCCTGGACTCCAAGGGCGTCGGCACGGGGGTGCACTACTGGAAGCCCATCCACCTGCAGCCGATATACAAGCAGATGTTCGGGTTCAGGGAGGGCATGCTTCCGATCAGCGAGAGGTGCTTCGCCGAGGAGCTCTCTCTTCCCATGTTCGCGGACATCAAGGACGAGCAGGTCAAGTACATCTGTGACAGCGTCAAGGAGTTCTTCAAGTAGGAGTGTTGTGACATGGCCAAGTTCAACGTCGGTGTGATAGGTGTAGGATACTGGGGCAAGAAGATCGTCGACGAGTTCTCGAAGATAGAGAACGTGAGCCTGATGGGCGTGTCCGACCTGGACGAGAAGAACATGGCGTTCTGCAGGGAGCGGTACGGCGTCGCCACGGGCTTCGCGAGCTACAAGGACCTCCTCGCGCAGAAGGACCTGCACGCGGTGAGCATATCCACGCCCAACCAGCTGCACTACCAGATATGCAAGGACGCCCTCGAGATGGGCAAGCACGTGCTCGTGGAGAAGCCCATAACCCTCACATCGAAGGAGGGCAAGGAGCTGGTCGAGCTGGCGCAGAGGAAGGGGCTGACGCTCTCGGTCGGCCACATATTCAGGTTCAACAACGCCCTGGCCGAGGTCAGGAGGCTGATCAAGGAGGAGAAGTTCTTCGGGAAGCTGTTCCTGATGGAGCTCACCTGGACCAACCTCGAGAAACCCTGGGGGGACAGGGACGTGCTGTACGACCTCGCCCCGCACATGTTCGACATACAGAACTACCTCCTGAACCAGTGGCCAGAGGAGATCAGCTGCATGGGCGGGCCGTACAGGAGGAGGGAGGGCGAGGAGACCGCCTACGTGCTGTCCAAGTACAAGGACGGCATGATCGCCATGTCCAACGTGAGCTGGCTCATACCCAAGAAGACCAGGCAGGTCATGCTGGTCGGGGAGAACCGGTCCGCCATCATAGACGCCGTCGCCCAGGAGGTCACGGTCCACGAGAGCGGGTACACGTACAAGCTCGGGATAGAGCGGAACAACACCATCAGGGACGAGCTCGTGCACTTCGTGAAGTCCATCGGGGACCCGATGACGGAGACCAGGAACAGCGGTTCCGTGGGCGTGAAGACGGTCGAGCTCATAGAGGCGGCCAAGCGCTCCATGGCGGAGAAGAAGTCTATTAGGCTCTGAGCCGCGCCTTGAACCTCTTTTATACCACCTGAGAGGATTCACCAGGCGATGCCATCCACTCTGATGCTGCTCTCGAACCCGTACAGGCCCGACCCTCGGGTGCTCAGGGAGTCGAGGGCGCTGCTGAAGGCCGGGATCCCGGTGAAGCTGATAGCCTGGGACAGGGAAGGCACCCTCCCGGCGAAGGCGGCGGAGGACGGCATCGAGATCCGAAGGGTCGGTCCCCGATGCCCGTTCAGGTCCGCGGGCAAGGTCATGTCCCGCCTGCCACTGTTCTGGCTCAAGGCGCTCGGCCAGGCCAGACGGATGGAGTTCGATGTCATCCACGCGAACGACTTCGACACCCTGCCCCTCGGGATGGCCCTTTCGAAGCTGACGGGCAAGCCCCTGCTGTACGACGCTCACGACCTCTACGCGAGGATGATCGAGAAGGATGTCGGGAGCCTGTCGAGCGCGGTCTGGAAGATCGAGAGGTGCATGTCAGGGAAGGCTGACGCCATCATCACCACCAGCGAGGCCTTCTCGGAGCAGCTATCGAGCGGAGGGAAGGTCAAGGCCAGGATAGTCACCAACAGCCCTGACCCGTCGGTGCTCGAGGGGACCACGAAGGCAGCGGTCAGGGAGAGGTACGGCCTCAAGGGGTTCGTGATATCCTACCTCGGCTCGCTGGAGCCCGGGAGGTTCGTCCAGGAGCTCTCCACCATATTCGGCCCAAAGGACGGCGTCACGGTCGTGCTCGGCGGGAACGGCACACTCAGGCCAGTCCCCGAGAAGGCCGCCGGCGAGAACGGGGCTGTCAGGTTCCTGGGCACGCTCCCGACTGACGAGGCGCTCAGGGTCACCTGGGCGAGCGACCTGGTCGTCTGCATGCTCGACCCGACCAATCCCAATTACAAGGCCAGCATCCCGGTCAAGATACTCGACGCGATGGCGTCCGGCAGGCCGGTCGTCACTTCCGAAGGGCTGGACATGGCCGCCAGGGTGAAGGAAGCCGGCTGCGGGTTCGTGATCCCGTACGACGCTCAGGCGTTCAGGAAGACGGTCCTCGAGACCGCCAAGACACCGAAGCTCCTCGACGAAATGGGGGCCAAGGGCAGGGCGTACTACGACCGGAATCTCTCCTGGGAGCGCAGCAGTGAGGAACTCCTGGCTGTGTACAGGGCCCTGGCGGGCCCCACCTGAACGAAGTATTATATACTCGCTAGCCCATTTTATTACCTGTCCGACATATGTCGGACTCGTATGGATGGGATGCAGATAACAGCTCGCGAGCTGCGACTCAATCAGGGCCCGTTTTCGCATCCTGGATGGGGTCGAGTACGATGTACCTAAAGGAGATCGAACTAGAGAACTTCAAGTCATTCGCGAAGAAGACGAGGCTCCCACTGCTCGAGGGATACACCGCTGTCACTGGCCCGAACGGAGCGGGGAAGTCCAACATCGCCGACGCGATCCTGTTCGTGCTCGGACCGAAGAGCTCGAGGGTCATCAGGGCGGGCAAGCTCACTGACCTCATATTCAACGGCGGGAAGGAGAGGAAGCCGGCCTCGGAGTGCAGGGTCAGCCTACTGTTCGACAACGCCGACAGGCTCATACCGATCGATTCGAACACCGTCAAGCTCACGAGGCTCGTGAGGATATCCGACAACACCGAGGGGTACTACTCATACTTCTACGTCAACGACAGGAAGTCCTCCCTCGGAGAGTTCGACAACCTGCTGGCCAACGCGAGGATCAGCGCGGACGGGTACAACTTCGTCCAGCAGGGGGACATCACGAGGATAGTCGAGATGAGCAACCTGGAGCGCAGGAGGATACTCGACGACATATCCGGCATCACGAAGTTCGACGAGGACATCCAGAGCGCAGAGAAGGAGCGGCTGTCCGCGGAGGAGAACATCGGCCGCCTGTCGATCATCCTCGACGAGATCAAGAAGCAGATGAAGCAGCTGGAGAACGACCGCGAGGGGGCGCTGAAGTACAAGGACCTGCACGACAGGCTCAGCGTCGCCAAGGCCGGCCTGGCGCTCAAGCGCAAGGAGGCCGTGGAGCGGGAGATATCGTCAATCAACGAGCAGATCACCAACTACAGCGCCGAGAAGGAGAAGTCCGAGGCGAAGAAGCAGGAGCTGGTCGAGAGCCTCGCGAAGATAGGAGAGGACCTCACCGCAGTCGAGAAGGAGATCGAGGAGCGGGGCGGGGAGGAGGCGAAGCAGATCAAGGAGAAGATAGACAGCCTCCGGATCGAGATCGCCAGGGCCAAGGACGCCTGCACGAACGCCCAGGAGATGGAGGAGTCGCTCAAGGACGTCAAGAGGGCGCAGTCGGAGGACCTCAAGGCCGTGCTGAAGGACCTGAAGACGCTCGAGGACAAGCTCGCGCCGCTCAAGGAGCAGCAGGCCGAGAAGTCCGCTGCGCTCGAGGAGAGGCGCGAGAAGCTCCAGGGACACCAGGACGAGCTGTCCAAATCGGACTCCGAGCTCAACACGCTCCAGAAGGAGGTCTTGGAGCTCTCGGTCGCAGTCACATCGAAGGAGGAGAAGCTACACGCGCTCAACCTCGAGCAGGACAGGCTCGGCGAGCGCATTTCCAGGCTCAAGATAGACCTCGCCAACCTCGAGGAGACCAGGAAGACCTACGAGTTCGAGCTGAAGGACTCCGAATGGTCCATCAAGGAGCTGAGGAGCGAGGCGAAGACCTCCACCCAGGGGGTCAAGAAGGTCCAGGAGGAGTACTACGCTGCCAGGAACCGCGAGAAGAAGCTGATGCAGCAGTACCAGGACCTCGACAACGCGATCAAGAGCCTCACGCGGGAGTACAACCAGCTCAGGGCGGAGGCCGAAGCTGCGGACATGGTCAAGAGGGGCTACAACTCGGCCACGACCGCGCTCATCGAGGCGAGGGACAGGGGCGCGATCAAGGGGATACACGGGACCGTGGCGGAGCTCGCGGACGTCCAGGAGGACTACGAGACCGCGCTCAACGTCGCGGCTGGCGCGAGGATGCAGTCCATCATCGTGGACACGGACGAGGTCGCATCGAGCTGCATCGAATACCTGAAGAAGAACAAGCTCGGCAGGGCCACGTTCCTCCCGCTCAACAAGATGATAGACGGAAGGCCCAGGGGCAAGGCGATCCTGGCGGCCAACAGCGGTCCCGGGTTCGCGATAGACCTGGTCAGGTACGACGAGAAGTACCGGTCCGCCTTCTGGTTCGTCTTCGGCGACACTGTCGTGGTCAAGACCCTCAGCGATGCCAGGAAGCTCATGGGCGGAGTGAGGCTCGTCACGCTCGAGGGAGAGCTCGCGGAGGCGAGCGGGGCGATGATCGGCGGCACGCTCGACAAGCACCTGATGAAGTTCGGCGCGCCCTCCGAGAGCAGGATAGAGAAGAAGGCCTCGGAGCTGAGGACGGCAGTGGAAGAGGCCGAGAAGGTCCAAGAGGAGCTGAGCCGGCTCAGGCTGCAGCTGGCGGACCTCGAGGGGAAGATCAGGGACACGAACGCCAAGGACGGCGGGGAGAGCGTCAAGCTGGGCGCGCTCGAGACGAAGAGGAAGGAGTTCGATCAGAAGCTCGCCTCGATAGACTCCGAGCTGGCGGCCAAGAACAAGGAGCTCTCCGAGACCCTGGACCTGATGGAGAAGGGCAAAGGGGACGTCTCACGGTTCACAGAGGACATCGACAAGACGAAGAAGAAGAAGGAGTCGAGGGACAAGAAGCTCCTGGAGGCCACGCCCCACGAGCTGTCCCAGCAGCTCAAGAAGCTCGAGTCTGCGATAGCCGGGCTGACGAACGAGGTCGCGAACCTCAACTCCGAGATACAGACTCTCACGAAGCAGATAGAGCTCGTCACTGGCAGGAGAAACGAGCTGGAGGCGGGGGTCGCGAACACCGAGGAGAAGACCGCCGAGCAGAAGGCGAAGGCCAAGGAGAGCGCCGAGAAGCAGGTGCAGTTCGAGACCGAGCTCAAGGCGCTCCTGAACATGGAGAGGTCGATGGGCGACAAGCTCAACTCGCTCAGGACCAGGCGCGACTCGCTCTACAAGAAGAAGACCGACACCGATGCGAGCATCGAGAAGACCGTCACGAAGATACAGACCGGGTGCGACTTCGTCATGAGCCTGCAGACCAAGGTGGCGGACGCGGACAAGAGGCTCCAGGAATCGCAGGCCGAGCTGGAGCTGTTCTCGCATGTCAAGCTCCCGGCCGAGCTGCCCTCTGCCGAGGACCTCAAGGTCACGGTCAACGAGTGCGAGAAGTACATCAACACGCTCGGGGCGGTCAACCTGAAGGCCATCGACGAGTTCGACGAGAAGAAGGCCAGGTTCGACGAGCTCAAGGGAGAGATATCTCAGCTCGACAAGCAGAAGTCCAACCTGCTCAGGCTCGTGGCCGAGCTCAACGAGAAGAAGAAGCTGGGATTCAACAGGATATTCTCCGGGATCAACGACCACTTCAAGAAGATATTCGCGGAGCTGTCCGCAGGAGGGGACGCCGAGCTCCTGCTTGAGAACGAGCAGGACCCGCTCGCGGGCGGGCTCATCATCAAGGCCAGGCCGAGGGACAAGAAGGTCGTCAGGATGGAGGCCCTGTCAGGAGGCGAGAAGAGCCTGACCGCGCTGGCGTTCATATTCGCGATACAGGCGCACGATCCCTCGCCGTTCTACCTGCTGGACGAGGTGGACATGTTCCTGGACGGCATCAACGCGGAGAACGTCGCGAAGGCCGTCAAGAGGAGCTCCAAGAACGCCCAGTTCATACAGATCTCGCTCAGGAAGGTCACGCTGAAGGAGTCGGACCACATCATCGGGGTCACGATGCCGAGGGAGGCAGTGTCCGAGATCGTGATGCGGCCGAACATCGGCGAAGGCGCGGACGTGCCATCGGACGACGCCGCGGACGCGCAGGGGCAGCAGGAGGCGGGCCAGGCATGATGACCGTCGAGACGGACTGCGGCCAGATCCTGAACCACCTGATGTTCCAGAAGGCCATCATCGAGGACGACGAGCAGGAGAGCAGGATCGAGAGCTACCTCGCCATGGTCAACGAGCTCCAGAAGGGCACCCTGATGCCCTCGGACGACCCGTTCGAGAGGAGCGTCGCGCTCCTGTTCGAGCTCGTCGTGCAGCAGAAGTTCAACCCCTGGGACATCAACCTCATCGAGTTCTCGAAGATGTACCTGAGCAGGGTCAGGAAGGCCTCGGAGATCAACCTCCTCATCGCCGGCAAGATAGTGTACATGGCGTGGGAGATACTCAAGCTCCAGAGCGAGCAGGCGCTCGCGAGGGTCGACAGGCCCGAGCAGGTCGAGATGCTCTTCGACGGATGGGACCCCGAGGGGTTCGACATGTTCGTCGACCCGTTCGAGCTCGGCTCGGGCGAGGCGCTCCTGCACAACGAGGAGATGCCCATCGCGGAGAAGATCAGGCGCAAGTCCGACAGGCCCGTCACGCTCATCGACCTACTGGACGCATTCGAGGAGGCCAAGAAGGAGAGCGACATCAGACAGGAGCTCTCCAAGTTCATGCAGAAGTACCGCAGGCCCGATTTCGACGACAAGGCCCACAAGGAGAACCTCGAGGACGACATCGCGATGGTCTGGGAGCGCATCCAGAAGTACGGCCACGGGCCGATCTCCGCGGCCGACCTGTACACATCGGGCAAGGAGGACAGGATAACGGTGTTCGTGTCAGTCCTCTACCTCGCGAGGATGGGCAAGCTGTCCATATGGCAGGAGTCGCTGCCCTACGGGGATATATTCGTCGAGGTCAAGGTCCCATGGGACATCGTGCAGCTCGAAGACGCGACGACGGTCGTGAGCACACAGGTAGAGAATGTGCCGGTGGTCAAGTGAAGAGCGAAAGGATCGTCGAGGCGGAGCTGTTCTCCGCGAACAAGCCGATAACAGTGACGGAACTGCAGCAGATCTCGGGCCTGGACGCGCGCACCATCAGGGCGGCCATCGAGAAGCTCACGGACGAGTACAACGGCTCGGAGAGGGCGATAGAGATCTCGAAAATGGGCCCGAGGTACGCGATGCAGGTCAAGAAGGATTACGACAACTACGCGTCGATGCTCGCGGACCTGAAGATACCGAAGGAGGTCCTCAAGACCGCCTCGCTGATCGCGTACTACCAGCCCGTCCTGCAGAGCAAGCTGTTCGACCTGATAGGGAACAAGGTGTACGCGCACGTGAAGACCCTTGAAGACCTGGGGCTCGTGAAGACGAAGCCGAAGAAGAACAGCGTGCAGGTGACCACCACCAAGAGGTTCATCGAGACCTTCGGGATCGACGCGCGCTCCAGGGGCGAGGTCAAGGCCTGGTTCGAGGCCGAGCTCACCAAGAAGGGCGGCAGGACGACCCGCTGACCCTGGACATCCTGGCAATCGCGGCACGCTACGCAAAGGTTTAAGTCAGAAGTGAGCATTGACCAGATTGTGATTTAGATGGTGATGCCTCTAAGCTTACTCGAGAAATCGATGAACAGGAAGGTCTCCCTGCTTCTCAAGGACAGCAGGGTCCTAGAGGGTACACTAACGGGGTTCGACGACTATCTGAACATGGTCCTCGAGGACACGGAAGAGACGAACGGGGACCAGGTCAAGAGGCTCGGGACTGTCATTCTGCGCGGCAACAACGTCGTCAGCATTGCCCCCAAGTAACGGCTAATTCTGCTCCGAAGACTTCTGCATAGCCACGGCCACGTCCCGGCGGATGCTTTTATACGTCCAAACCGTTCCTCGGGCTCGATGAAGGCAGTTCTGCTGGTCGGAGGCATGGGCACGCGCCTGAGGCCGCTGACCTACCGCATACCGAAGCCGCTCGTGCCCGTCATGGGCAAGCCGCTCATCATGCATGTTGTAGACTCGTTGCCCGCGGAGGTCGACGAGATAGTCGTCCCCGTGAGCTACAAGAAGGACGAGATGGAGGCGTACCTTCGCAGGAATCCTCCCAAGCGGAAGATCACGCTCGTGGACGAGCCCCAGCCGCTCGGCACCGGGGGCGCGGTGAAGAACGTGGAGGACTACATAGACGGCACATTCCTAGTCATCAACGGGGACAGCCTCTGGTCCCTAGACCTGACCGAGTTCGTCAGGTTCCACAGACAGAGGAAAGGCATAGCGTCCATATCCCTGTGGGAGGTGGAGGACCCCTCGCCGTTCGGCATCGCTGACATAGACGAGAACGGCAGGATACGGCGGTTCCAGGAGAAGCCAAAGAGGGAGGAGGCCTTCTCGAAGCTCATCAACGCGGGCGCGTACGCGCTCGAGCGCGAGGTCCT
>Ga0315297_10000723_pt1 | contig 19529 bp, 24 predicted proteins | sample YL17G15_0_MG_FD_203628 | JGI IMG/M metagenome (GOLD analysis project Ga0315297, IMG submission 203628) | Sediment microbial communities from Yellowstone Lake, YNP, Wyoming, USA - YL17G15_0 | ecosystem: Environmental > Aquatic > Freshwater > Lake > Sediment | place: USA: Wyoming | collected... | reverse complement strand
AGTGACCATGCGTACAGCCGCTCCTCGGCGATGGGCGTTGATTAGCGCATCACGTATGGACCACAGGTTGAGATCATAAATTGCCACATCCACACTGATGCGTGCCTGGTCGATGGCAGCTGCTAAGTTCTCATCTATCCCTCCCCGGTAGGAGCTGGCTGTTGGGTTGGTTGGATCCGTGAAATATACCGTGTACCAGTCCGAGACTGCAGCCGTCGGAGCAGGGGGGGTGATCGTGTCCTGCAGGTTTGCACCTGGAGTGCAAGCACAGGTTATGAAGATAAGGACCAGGAAGGACAGGCTGATTTTGACCAATTGGGAGAACGGTTTAGGCGACATGGGGAAAGCGTTCTATGAGATGATTATAGCTTAAAAAATCATCAGCCTCTTTATTGTAAAGAGGCTGAGGTATGCAGGAATGGCACCTTGGGAAGTATTCCATAGCTAAAGTTTTTGCTTGGCTGGCGCGTTCTCTGATTGAGTGTTTATAAACTTGACGATATCTATATTTGAAATTGTGGCAGGATCCCTCACGTCACTGCACGCATTATTTGGCATTGTTTGGTTAAGCTTCAGCGATGAGTGCGATAGAAATCTTCATCCCCATTGGATGTATGGCAAGTTTTGCCCCTTGTCGGGCGGGTGGATCCTTGGGGAACCACTTTCCCCACTCTTCGTTCATCCCGGCGAAGTCGCTCTCCTCCCCCAGTATCCAGGTTGCGCTAACGGCTCTGTCAAGCGAGCTACCTGCCGCATGTAGGATCGCTTCTATGTTCTTCAGGCACTGACCCGTCTGCTCCTGGATGGTTGTTCCGATGACCTCGCCTGTAGTGGGATCAAAGGGACCCTGCCCGGATACAAAGACAAGACCGCCTGCTTTCACGGCCTGGCTATATCCCGCTAAAGACCTGGGGGCTTCAGCTGTGTGTACGATTAGTTTTGCCATTGATATGACCTCCCATTGTGAGCGTGTCGTCGATTTTATACTTTATGCCACCAAGAATTGCGATGAGGTTTTACACCGTTGGTGGGCATTTGATAGCTGGTTTTCTCCTGTGCGTCGGGAGCAGCAGCTTTAATGGTTGCCCACACGGCTTTAAGTTTCTTTTGTATTTCTTCTGGGAAGCTTGCAAAGGAATTATCAATCGAAGTAAAGCCAGTTGAGCTACTTCTCATGCTTTTCCTTCCTTGTGATGCTTGTTCGTTAAAAGCTGACCCTGTGGCGCTAAACGCTTGGAGCCGTGGATGTGGATTTCACCGGCACTGTTGCAGTGGCCTGCAGGAATCCGATGTACATCAGGATTACACCCAGGAATTCGCTCAGATAGAGAAAATCGGGTAAGCCCATTTTAAGGAATGAGCCACCCATGGCGGGCAGGAGCGCTCCAACCGCAATCAGGATATTGCCGATCATGCGGTTGAAAAGTACTTTCTTACGCCAAAAGATATAGGCAGAGTAGATCGCGCCGCCCACCAGGGTGAGTGTGCCATAGATGTTAAGCAGGATGGTCAGTAAGATGGTGATGCCAGATCGGGTGAGGATATCCTTGTATTGAGCAGACGCCGGTTGTGCAGGGTTGAAGTTTGCGGCTGCAGCTGTAACCGGTGCCAGAAGCACCAGCACCAACGCAAGCAGACTGACGATGATCAGGATGATATTCAGGGTGCTGGTAACGCCTCGCCGGCGCACCAGAAGATTGACCGTACCTTGCCCGAGCCAGGCAGCCGTCAACATCGCCCCACACAGGTACCACAACTTAAGCGCTAATTCATTATAGGTGAACAGCATAATCACTTCGGTTAATGTGCCAATTCCATACAGCACCAGACCGATACCCCAGAACAAGAGGTGTAATCCTTTTTTGACCCTGTAGCGATTAAAAACCGCAGCTGCAAAGATAAAGGTAATGATTGTGGATAGAACTGGTAAGTAACGCATTTTATTCTCCGTAATTCAAGTTTTTATCTTGGCCGTGGTTGGATCAATGGCTTCCGTGATGGATTGCTTCATAAGTATCAAGTAGTGTGATGATGATTAAATCGGAAAAGGAGTTCATCTTTCGAAACAGATCAGCCCACACACTGGGGGAGCGCACATCTGCGTTTTCATAGGCAGTTAGGATTGCATCCATGACCAGTGTCCTGAAGAATTGGAAAGCATGGGCTGCCTCCACGCTGGTTAATCCAACCCGCTGCCCGCGTGAAGCGTACTCATATCCGAGTGAGCGTGCCTCTGCTTCCAAACCATCATCATTGGAGGTCAAATGGACGATCAAACCCTGCACTAACGAGCGCCCACTCAATCGGTATTGCTGGCGGGCTTCATCGTCCATCTTCTTATACCATTTCTCTTTTTCCAAATTGCTTTCGCTGATATGCACGCGTGTATTGCGTAAAACGTTGGCATAAATAGATGTCGCCTCAGGGGTTGTGCCCTCATGCCTGGTGTGCATACGCAGCTCAACATCCGAACGGCGGAAGCGGCGGTGGCCGCCCTGCGTGCGTTGGGCGGGTAAATATCCATGGTCAGCCCATGCCCGGACGGTGCTCGGATGGACCCCCAATTGTTTCGCAGCTTGGCTCAAACTAAGCCATTCGTCCATATAGTTGCCTCGGGATCAGTATGTTTGGATTTGAATGCCCAACTTTATCAGGTTCTGATTAATCCTACCATGTAGATTTCCTTAGAATTTGATAATAGAATCTATAGAATCTTACAAATTAAAAACCAGCTGTGGCTTGGCTACCACAGCTGGCTTATTATATGAACGAGGTTGCTATCTTATTTAGCCAAATCCCAGTAAGTTAAACGCACTACCCGGTAAGTGTAGTTGGCGGTCACGTCTGGGCTGACGAATACTCCGTATCGTCCACCGGTATACTTGCTGTCTTTCACCTGGGCGATCTGGTTTCCGTTGGCATAAATGGTAAGCGTGTCGCCGACCGCCTCGATGCCCATCACGTTCTGCTTGTTTGCACCCGCCATTATATAGCTACTTTTCGACCAGCTGACCAGGTCCTTGATGGTGAATGGGTTGGCGCTATCCAGGCGGAAGATCCAATATTGACCATCACACGAGAATGCCACCACATAACCATACGAAACGCCTGCCTGATGTTCTGGGCCGCGGATGATCATGCCGTATGCATCCCTGCCTGCGCAGTTGCCCGAGTCAAAGGTCGATTGCAGGTAAATATCAGTCAGAGAACGCCATTGGAAGTACCATGTGCTGAAGCCTTTCATCTTTCCAGTGACGTAGAATTTGGAATCTGTTTCAGTGATTTTGATATATTTGGTGTTTGGCAGCAGCCCTGTGGTTGGGTTAACCCAGTCGTTGATATTCCCTCCGGTCATTGGGTCATCAAAAGTTGGGTTCCCGTATTTCGCCACCGGGTCGAACGCTCCTGGCACTGGGGTGACATTTGCGGTGGGTACTACTGCTCCCAGCGGTGGGATCTCCACCGAGAGCGAATAACTGGTTGTACCGCCTGATGCGGTCAGGCTGACGTAATAATCCTGGGTGAGAGGCAATACGCCAGACCAAAGGGTATCATGGGATGAGTTGTTAAGAAATTCTTGCCCATTCGCGCCAACGATACCCAGGTATACATCTGCATTGGGAGAATAGACTTTTACGTTCATGGTTTGGGTGCCACTGGCTGCCAGCACATAATTGAGCGTCTGCCCGCTATCTATATTTCCATCAATAACCGCCGATGTACCTCCGGCAACGAACTGGATCCGACTGGCTGAGGTAGGCGGTGCCACAGTGGGTGGGATCGCGGTCGGTGGCACTGGGGTGGGTGGAACAGGCGTGGGTGGCACCGCCGTGGGTGGGATGGCTGTGGGTGGCATGGATGTGACTGTCACCATCACCGGCGTGGGTGGGGCGGATGTATTTGTCGGCTCAGCTGCTACACCGCTGGTCGACGTCGGCACAAGCGGCGCCTGAGTGTTGACGAACGGTGGGTTACCGCTCGCCGGTAATTTGCAGGATGTGGCTGCGAATGCCAACATGATCAGTAATACACTTGTGAAGATGATTTTCTTGTTCATGCTCTTCTCCTTAGATGCGTTCAGCGTTCACCCAATGATTCGTTCCCAATGATGATATTCTACATCATTTTGGAAAACGCTTTAGATGGTTTCAGTAACAATCGGGTTGCAATTAACAGGCCAATGCTAGGCATCATATACCCGGATGGCAGCATCGCCTTCCAACGGGCAATAATGCTCACAGATCCCGCAGCCAATGCACAGGTCTCGCAGTACAGATGGGCGCTTAACGGTGCTCGTCTGCCCATTGGAATCGATCACTTCAGCTTCTTCCAGGCGGATGGCTTTCTGAGGGGTGGGGCACATCTCCTCACATACGATGCAAGGCATCCCACTTGCCCATGGCAGGCAGCGGTTGCGGTCGATGCTGGCTTTACCGATCACCATCGAGCGTTTCTTATCCAGCGTGAGCAGCGGGATGGCTCCACTCGGGCATACCTGCCCGCATGCGGTGCAGCCAAAATCACAATACCCCACGCGGGGCGCCACCAGCGGCGTCCATACCCCCGCCAGGCCCGCTTGCGTGAGCGCCGGTTGCAGGGCAGTGGTGGGGCAGATCTTCATGCACTGTGAGCAGCGTATGCATGTGGATAGGAATGTGTCTTCTTCCATCACCCCCGGCGGTCGGATACGCCACGGGTTGTCCTGCCGCAAGCGCAGGTCCGTTCCAAGCAGCAGCACACCAGCTGCCCCTGTTGCCAGTGCTCCCAGGGCTTGCCGGCGCGATAAGTCGAATTCTTCGGTTTGGGCTGGCTTTAGCCGAAAGCGGAAGCGGATGTCACCCGGCTTGCAGTTGGCCATACAGTCCAGGCACACGGTGCATTCCGAGGGTATGATGTGGAAATCCTCAGAGTCTGTGTCAATTGCCCCCGGCTTGCACACGATCGCACAGCGCGTGCACCTTGTGCAAGCAGTCCCGATCACCGGGCGGAACAGGGATACTTTCGAGAGCAGTCCCAGCATCGCCCCCAGCGGGCATAGATAGCGGCACCAGAAGCGGTGCGCCAGCAGGTTTAAGGCGATCAAGCCGAAGAAAAGCGCCGCAATAGCCAGGTTTTGACTAAACGCGGGTTGCTCCACCGGGATCACCACCCCTCGGACCAATCCCTCGAACCCATCCAGAGCAGGGGTGAGGAAACTCACCTGATACAGGGCTGTCTCAACCGAATTGACTGCGTAGAATAGCCCGGGTAGGATGGCTGTGGTCAGCGTGCGTGTGAAGATGGCAATCGGGTCGAACACTAACAGAGTCAGCCCGCCAAATAGAGCCAGCGCCAGGCTGGTCGCCAGCAGGAAGTATTTCGCCAACCTCCAGTGTGGAGAGATCGAGGCTGCCCGTTTGCGTGCTTTGCGAAAGGATACCCACTCCAGCAGGCTGCCCAGTGGGCAGATCCAACCGCACCACACCCGGCCAATGATCAGTGTGGCTCCGACCGTGACCAGCGCCAGTGCGAACTTTGGGAGCCACTGGCGGCAGGCCAGCATGGCACCCAAGGCCGAGAATGGGTCCAAGCGGAAGAAGATATCCGCCAGCGCCGGGGCAACCCGCTTTTGTACTACGGCAAAGATAAGCAGGATATAGAATATGAAGAAGAGGATTTGGACTGCCTGTCTTATCCGTCGCCAGCTTCTCCAGCTCATCCCAGGTTGATCTCCTGGATGGTGATGCTCGAGAGGTCCATCGTTCCCAATCCCATGTCTGCACTCGCTGTGATATAACCAATGTCATTCCCGGTCAGGCCAAATAGGGTGGTGGCGTAGGCATCCGCGGCCACAATATCCCGGCTGGCGATCACGGTATCCAATTGCCTCACGTCTGCCAGGTCACCACCTGTGGGACCATTGGCGGTCAGGATGCGCACCGCATCGATCACTGTGAGTGGAGGTCGCACCAGGCTGGTCAGGTCGGCAATGCGCTGCCCTAGGTTCATATGCATCATACCGCGGTCCAATATTACCCCCATCAGGTTCTTACCGCCCAACGTCAAGCGTGTGGAACCATGGTCTTTGGCGATGGGCACGTTGATCAGCAGGTCAGCCTCTAAAATGTCCGGGTAGATTTGCACTTTTGTGATATCCCTGCCCTGCGGGATATCCACGAACTTGTATTTGGACGGGATCATCACATGCATCTCACCGCCAGCTGCCTCAACCGCATCCCCAATCCCCGAGGTCGCGTAGGCTGATGTGGCTGTCCCGCCGAAGGGATAATCCATCACGCGCACGCGCTTGGCACCCGCCTCCAGGCACATCGTCACCAGCGTGCCCACCACAGTCGGGTTGGTGGTGGTGGCATATTCCGGGGAGTGGTAATCAGTGCAGATGTTGGGCTTGATGATCACATCGTACCCCGCGCTGACGAAGCTTGCCATGCCTCCCAAAGCTTCGATGGCCGCCCGTGTGATGGCTGCTGGGTCGGGTCCGTGTACCACTGCCAGGTAGGCTGGACTCGTGGTTGCTGAAGGTTCAGGGTTGCCTGAAGTCTCTGTGGGGTTGGCTTGTCCTGGGGTAGAGGGGGTGGTGCCCGCTGGAATGGCTCCTGTCGTCGGGCTGGGCGGTATGGTCGGCTTTATCCCTGTGGTAGCCACCTCAGTCGGGGCGGTTAGGCTTTGCTTTGGGGTGCAGCTCGCCAGGGCTGCGCCTGCTGCCACAGTGGCAGTCAACTTGATGAACGTCCGGCGCGAGATGGGTGGTCGGCGTTTCATGCATTACCTCCATGTCGAATAACTGTAACGACCATGAGCTGGATGTATTATAAACGCTATTCATCCTGGCAGAAATTATCTGGGGATATTTATCATGGTGAGTCAAAGAAGTCGCCTTTGTTTGTATAAACAATTTTCTTTAAAGTCAACTCCCAGAAAGTCGCCCTTTACTGGTGTCATCTTCCGGTGAAGCAACATCGCTTTTCATCGCTCTTCATAGACCAGCCTTGAGATTTCTTCCCTTCTGCTGTATCATCACACCCATGCCTCCCTACCCCGTCCCTGCCGCAGAGACTCGCTGCGAGCTCACCGTGTCCAACTCGCGCTTCATCTCCAGCCTCGCTCCCGTCTTCTCCGTTGATGAGGCCAAAGCCTTCATCCAGCGTATCAAAACCGAGTTCCCCGATGCCTCCCACAACGTGCCTCTCTATATCATTGGGCATGGTGCTTCCGAGATCGCCCACTGCTCGGATGCCGGCGAGCCCTCCGGCACAGCTGGTCGACCCGGCCTGGCAGTCCTGCGTGGCAGCGGCTTGGGTGATGTGGCGATGGTGGTGACGCGTTACTTCGGGGGGACAAAGCTGGGCACTAGTGGGTTGGCGCGGGCATATTCCGAGGCGGTGCACCTGGTGGTGGATAGCGTACCGCGCGCTGAAAAGGTGCTCACCCACACCCTCATGCTGGCCTTCCCCTACACCTATTTGGAACGCGTGCGCCTGCTGGTGGCTGCCCAGGATGGTAAGGTTTTAGATGAATACTTTGCTGCCGACGTGACCCTTACCGCCCGTCTCACGGTCGAGAAGCTGCCTGCTTTTCAGGCCTCCTTGAGTGAATTAACCAATGGCAAAGTCCAGGCTGAGGTCTTTGAAACCAAACAAATTCTGATACCCCTCTCCACCTGACCTATCTGCATTATCATCAGCCTATGTTATTGGCTTTATTGCCTTCGTAGTAGGGGCACGATATATCGTGCCCCTACCGCCTACTTTCCCCATAGCACATTTACAGCATCATCAACACCCGCTCACGAGTGGAGAGCTCCCTGTAGATGGCATCCAGCTGGTCCTGGCTTTCCGCGTTGATATGGACCGTTACCGAGACGAACCTTCCATTTCGGCTCAACCGGCTGGTAACCTCTTCATCCACTGAAATCGTAGCATGCTTCTGGATGATCTCCATCACCAGGCGCTCAAAATCATCCTGATTAGCCCCCATGACCTTAACTGGGAAGACGCACGGGAAATTCATAAAGCCTTTACCAATAACGAAATCACAAAGGGTAATTATACCTAAGGATTTACCTTCCCATCCCAGCCTGCCAAGCGGGCAGAGAGCCACCAGAAAGCCTGACCCTTCAAGTAGCAGTTCAGCGAGTGGGAATGGGCACAGCTGATCTCAGGCACCGGGCAATAGCCGGGGTGGGAGCTGCACCAGGCCTGGCACCACGGGCAGGAATCATTCGGGTTGGGGTATTCCGTGCCATCCGGCAGCCAGCTCTCGATATCGGCGAAGTCATACAGGATCTTATCATTGGCCAAAACATAATCGCGTACCGTCTGGTTGTTGCGATTCAGTACCGAATCCCCGGTAGTACCGTCCGTGTGACCGGTCATGTAGACGAAGCGCACCCCAGGGTATTCATTTTCCAACTGGACCATCATGTCCAGGTATTGCTGGACTTCTGCAGTGCTCAACCACGACATCTCACCACACCACGACCACATGAAGACGTTCGCCTGGAGAGCCTGGTTCAGCATGTCGCGGGCGGTATTGAGGAAAGTGGAGGCATTCCAGGAAAAACCGTCGTTGTAGCCCATGCGCAGGTAAGTAGGGTTACCCTGGTCGGGTGGGACGCCCCAGTTTTTTAGGAAGTTATAGGTGGGTGGGTCAACATAACCGCTCAGGTAGTCGGCTCCTGCCCAGACTTGGGTGCCATGCGAGGTGGAGCCATACGACCAGACCACGTTCTGCATGGCAGCCTGGATCCACGGGGATGGGATTTGGGTAACATCCCGGCTGGTATGATCGATGATGATGGCGGATGATGCCGGGGCTTTGTTCAGCAATGGAAGGAAGCTGAATTGCTCGCCTTGAAGGTCGATTGACTTTCCGGCATCCAACACAAATGGCGAGGATGCCAGAACAATCGTAATCCTGGCAGATATCAGCACTACAAGGACGAATACCAGGATGGTTGTAAAATAATAGATCCTGGGCAAAGTTCGAAAAGTTTTCATCTTAACCTCCTTGGAATCCTTACATTTATTGTGCCAATTCCGTGATCATCTCCAGCATATGCCCGTAATGCGAGCCCTTCCAATAGATCTGGTTGCAGGCTTGGCAGATGTGAAAATCATCAAAGTATCGCCTGGTGAGTGGTTCCAGGCGCTCGATGATGTCTTGCTTGCTCACGGGTTGCAGTGGGCTGTTGCAGCGCAGGCAGCGTAGAAAAGGCTTCACCTGCTCGAAAAGCTTGAATCGCCTCAATACCTCCCCCACCTGTTGGCGTGGGTCGGTCTGGTGCGGGCAGTACCCCTGTGTGATCACTTTACGCATCAACAGCCGGCGGTCACGTGTGAGCAGCACCCGTCCTTCCTCGATCGAGACTCTGGCCAATTCGTCATCCTGATAGTCATTTCGATATAGGCAGTCGAATCCCAGCATGCGCAGGTAAGTCGCCAGCTGACCCAGGTGGTTATCAAGGATAAAACATCGCACGTCATTATTGATAGCCTCAGCCGGGTAAACCACCACCTTGTCCCCTTCCCGCAGGCGGTTGGCAGGGTCCACCTCATGCCCGTTGACGCACACCAGCCCGAACTCCGTGTGCGGCACACCGACCGATTCGACCAGGTGCTTGAGGCTCTGGTGGGGTTCGAACTCAAGCGTGAACGAAGTGTTCTTGCGAAAGTGGGGCAGGAAATCGTTCAGCTCGTCAAGGAAGGTGAAGGTTGCATTCATTCGGGCCTGATGGCTCAACCCTTCTGAGCCAGTTTGAAGCGCATCGCTGACCAAGTGTCGTCGATGGAGAACAACCCTGCTCCATCCAGACCGATCGAACGTGCATATGCATAGATCGCATCGCGGTTTATGTCCGTTTTCACCTTTGAAGTGCCTTTGTGGTATGTCACCCAGAGCATGCCCTTTGGCGCTAAAACATTCTTAAGTTGTGGAAGCTGGGTTTCCAATTCCACTCGGTTTGATACGAATACTTGAATGGCTTCCACCAGGCAGCTTGAATCCCTCAGGAGGATGGTTCCCTCGGGTAGCTCACCCATCTGGGTTAGGAATCCGTCCGGTGGGTTGACCAGCAGGAACTTGAAGCCAGGTTTAATGAACAGTTTTTGGGAAATCGATTTATCGGACATGTACTCTCCAGGTTTTATCGGGTTTCCAATGCTTCCATGAAGGGTTGACTATCATAAGCCAGGAGTTATCTCATATTGTGATTTACCTAATGTTTCCGATTCTTGGGTGGGCGAGTGGATAAACCTGGGAATTCGGGGGCACCCATGGAGCGCATGCGCTGCTCCTCTGTGATCTGGCTGACGTGCGGTCCCTCGGTCCATTCACCGCCGTCCAGATCGGTTGTAGCGATGGAGATGGCTTCTTTCGGGTTGTTTGCCCAGGTGGTCTTGGCATAAGGCTCGATGGAGCCTAGAGGGTATACACCCGTTTTGCGCTTCTTTTTCACTCCCTGCCAATTCGCGAACAACCCTTCGACATAGTATTGTGGCATGTTGCTCCTATGGATCATTCACCAAACAGCTGCGGTGGTGCCTGGATCGCCACCACTTCACCCCGGGCGCAAACCTGTCCCTGGGCGGATAACCAGGCTTCCATGACCACCTTGAGCCCTTTGATCTCAATAACCCTGGCGCGCACTTCCAAGGGCACGCCCAGTGGTGTGGGTTTCAGGTAATCCACTTTGAGCGCGGCAGTCACAAATCGAAACGGCGGCTGGGTGTCCATGAGGCGCCCTTCAGCTTTGTAAGCGGCTGCTGCGGCTGTCCCTGTGCAGTGGCAGTCGATAAGGGACGCAATCATCCCTCCATAGACGTAACCGGGTATGGCGATATGGTAAGGTCTGGGTGTATATGTGCAGATTGTTTCTTCTCCATCCCAATAGCTCTTGATCTGCAAGCCTTGTTCATTCAAGCGCCCACAGCCATAACAGTAACTCACGTTATCGGGGTAGTAATCCTGGAATGCCTTTTCGTTCATCATGTTGCTCCGATTTCTTTGGCGGCTAGCCTAAGGATCTCAAAACCATATTCTACCAGCTGGTCCAATTCAGTATCGTCCATGTCTGCGCCAGCTTCGATGCGTTCGATATAGCGCAGGAATGTGCCACGCAGTCCACTGGCCTGGTGGGCATAGGTTGAATCTGCCGAGAGCCGCTCCAGGCGGTCGCCTAACCGTATTAATAATTCCAAATATTGGTCACCCAATGCCTGAGCCTTTAATCAAAAACAGTTCGTGGATAATGTATATTACCAGGACATGACCCGTTCAGGGGTGAGTTTGATGAGCAGGTTTTCTGGATCATTCAGCCAGGATTGAGGTTCAGCTTTCTTTATGCCATCCGGTCCAAGATAACGGATATAAATGCGGCTGGCTATCTCATTCACCAGCTGGTGTGGCTGAGTCACCAGCTCGACCGCTCCTTCCAAAAGCACTGCTTGGAGCTTGCCACCCTCCTGCTTGGATTCGATCAATACAGCTCCGCGTGGGTTAATCCTGAGATCCCGGATCTTGCGCGTGCTCACAAAACTGCTGATCCATACATGTTCGCCATCCCATTCATACCAGACTGGCACCACATGGGGCTGTAAAGTCTTTGGGTTGGTGGTGGCGAGGCGCGCCAGGACCGGCTCTGACAGCACTGCTTCGATCAGGGCTTTTCTATCAGTTTTGGATTCATCTGTCATCAGCATTCTCCGCTGGATATATTGGCTGGAGTATATTACAAAACTTTGCTTGCTACAACACCCACTGAATCACGAGAGCCGGGTAATGTGCCCGGCTCTCTAAAAGGAGGAGAAGAAAATCACCGCGTATAGGACAAATATATCAAAAACTAGCCTGGGGTACTTGACGCTCCGCATACGTTCACCCGACGTTTATCCGACAATCTCCGAATCCCGGCGCATGCGTTTTATTTCGCCCCGTTTTCGTTTGGATTCGAGCCTGCGAGTAATCGAGGCACGCGTGGGTTTGGTTTTATGGCGTGGTTTGGGTGGCTCAACTGCTTGCTGGATGAGCCGTATTAGTCGTTCCTGAGCCGCTTGGCGGTTATTTTCCTGCGAGCGATATTGCCTCGCCTCAATGATCAGGATTTCATCTGAGGTCATACGCCTACCGGCTAACCTGATCAGGCGCAGTTTCACTTCCACAGGCAAGGAAGGAGTCTCCCGGACATTAAACCGTACCTGGACCGCGGAGGATACTTTGTTGACATTTTGACCTCCCGGTCCGTTTGAATGGATGAAAGTGAACTCGAGGTCTTGCTCATCAATCTGTATCGAAGGTGTAATTTCGATCATGCTACAAGTATAACCGTATGATAACTTTTGATACTGGAGGATATCGAATTTAAATTAAGCCAATGCAAACCAATGGATACAAAACGGCATCAGTGTTTTGATGCTGGGTGATGGATGATTGAGAATCAGACTTCTCATATTCTAATGATCCACTTCAGAGATGTCGTTGACACCCTAAATGTTTCGGGATAATATACGTTAGGGTCTCGGTAGTTAAGGCCAGTAAAGTTGCTTTTCGCTGGCAGCATCTGGTTCGAGCCAGTCGGATCACTTATCCTTCTCTGAGTGCAAATATGAGCGGCTGGAAAGTCCAAGCGATCATTACGTTGGAGGAACCATGCAAAAGACAGTCGTTGCTGCTGCGCTGGGGGAATGTGTTCATGTGGCAGGAGTTTTGAACTTTCTACGACTGGCTGAATCAGCCGGTTGGCGAACAGTTTTCCTTGGACCGGCAGTGACCATTGAGGATGTCTTACGCACTGCTCGTAAAGAAAATGCTGACCTGATTGGGGTATCTTACCGCCTGACCCCTGAGACAGGGGAACGCTTGCTGGGCGAATTTGCTGAAGCGGCGGATGACCTGCATTCCGCCGGGAAGCGCTTTGCTTTTGGGGGCACGCCACCTGTAGCGGAAAAAGCCCGCGCAATAGGTTTCTTTGAGCGCGTTTTTGATGGGAGCGAATCTCTTGAAGAGGTCCTGGCATATCTCAAGGGGCAGACATCAACTCAGCCATCAGAGCTGGATTACCCGCAATCCACCGTGGAACGGATCCGCTGGAAATCCCCTCTCCCGCTTTTAAGGCATCACTTTGGCTTGCCTACGATGGAAGACAGCTTGCGTGGAGTTGAAATAATTTCCAAAGCCAAGGTATTGGATGTCATTTCGCTGGGGATTGATCAGGATGCTCAGGAAAATTTCTTCCATCCTGAACGGCAGGAATTACGGCGTAAAGGGGCTGGTGGAGTACCTGTCCGTTCTGCTGAGGACTACCGCACGCTTTTTGCTGCCAGTCGTCATGGGAATTACCCCCTCATGCGGACTTATTCCGGGACAGATGATTTACTTCGCATGGCAAAGGTTTACCTCGAAACCATCAACATTGCCTGGTGCGCAGTCCCATTATTTTGGTTCAACCAGATGGATGGCAGAGGTCCATGGGACCTGGAAAGGTCCATTCGCGAACATCAGAGCTTGATGGCTTGGTATGCTGAAAGTGGTATCCCGGTTGAGTTGAATGAGCCTCACCATTGGGGAATGCGGGATGCCCCAGATGTAATATTTGTGGTGTCGTCATTTCTGTCGGCATACAATGCACGTGCCTATGGGGTAAGGGATTATATTGCCCAACTGATGTTTAATAGCCCACCAGGCACATCTGGTGCGATGGACCTGGCGAAAATGCTGGCTGCGCTGAAATTGATCGAGCCTCTGGCGGGCACCAATTTTCATATCTGGAAGCAGACCCGCACTGGGCTTCTCAGCTTTCCCTTGGATGTCAATGCAGCACGCGCTCACTTGGCAACCAGCATCTACTTACAAATGGCACTTAAGCCACATATTATCCACATCGTTGGTCACACCGAAGCTCACCATGCTGCCACAGCTGAAGATGTCATTGAAGCTTGTGGGATAGCTCGTAAAGCAATTGAAAATGCCCTGAATGGTGCCCCAAATATGACTGCGGACCCAACCATTCAAGTTCAGGTGGATCACTTGGTAGCTGAAGCAAAGATTACATTGCAGGCGATTCAGCGACTCGGTGAAAATATAAGTGGGGACCCTTGGATTGATCCGGCAATACTGGCAAAATCGGTTAAGCTGGGAATATTAGATGCTCCCCAGTTGAAAAATAACCCCTTTGCCTTGGGTAAGTTGAAAACCAGTATATTCAACGGCTCTTGTATAGCCACCAACCCAGCGGGTCTCCCACTCAATGAGGCAGAACGCCTAGAAAATCAATTAAAATAGGCATGGAGGTATAAATGTCTGGAAAGATAAGGATCACTGTAATCGGCGCCGGACATGGCGGTAAAGCAATGGCGGCACACTTGGGAATGATGGAATTCCCGACCGTCTTATATAATCGTACCCCCGAAAATGTTGCTGCGATCAAAGAACTGGGTGGAATTTACCTTGAAGGTTTCGATGTCAGTCCGCACAGTTTCGGTAAATTGGTAAAGGTGACCTCCAACATGGCAGAAGCCCTGGAAAAAGCCGAAATGGTGATGGTGGTTGTCCCCTCTTCAGCCCATGCGGATATCGCTAAAGCTTGTGCGCCATATTTGACCGATGGCCAATTTGTCATCCTGCATCCCGGGCGCACCTGTGGGGCAATTGAATTTAACAAGATTATCCGAGATAATGGGTGTAGTGCCGATGTGACCATCGCTGAGGCAGAAACATTCATTTATGCCTCACGTTCAGATGGCCCTGCGCAGGCCCGCATTTTCAGGATCAAGGAAGCTGTACCTTTAGCCGCCCTGCCTTCTATCCGAAACCAGCTTGTTTTGGACCATATTCGAGAGGTGTTTCCTCAATTTATTGACGGAGGTAATGTTTTACAAACTGGGATGAACAACATGGGAGCCATATTTCATCCTGCCCTGACCATCCTTAATTCTGGATGGATAGAATCGACGCATGGTGATTTCCAATTTTACATTGACGGTGTAACGCCTTCAGTGGCACGCGTATTGGAAGCACTCGACCGAGAGCGTGTGACGGTTGCTGCTTCCATTGGAATTCGTGCTCGCACGGGAATGGAATGGTTGAAGCTTTCTTATGACGCAGTTGGTGAGGACCTGAACGAGGCAATTCACAATCAGCCAGGCTATTATGGTATCAAAGCTCCACCAACTCTAAATCACCGCTACATTTTTGAAGACATTCCTATGAGCCTGGTGCCAATTGCCTCCCTTGGTCGGCGTTATGGCGTTTCAGTAAACGGGATCGATGCGATTATCAGAATAGCCAGTATAATTCATCATACAGATTATTGGCGTCGCGGTCGCACGATCGAAAAATTGGGAATCAACAATCTGAGTACAGAAGAGCTGATCCATTATGTGAAAGAAGGCGTTTTGGGAGCAGACTAAAATATATATACTCACGAAATTGCTCATCCACAAGGAAGGGAGACATGGAAGCCCAAGATCTATCAAGCATGGTGATCCTCCTGGCGGTTTTACAAGCCCAGGATGCAGAATTAGTCACGGGGGCATTAAAAAAGTATGGCATTTCTGGATATGAGCTATCCAGTACGGGAGCCTTCCTCGGAAGAAAAAATGTCACTCTGCTTATCCCAGTCCAAACGACCAATGTGGAGCTGGTGCTTTCAGAATTAAAACGCAATTGCCGGCAGCGTATTGAATATGTGTCTATGCCGATTGAAGGTCAGCCCCTCCCAATTCCGAGCCCAATCCCAATCACAGTTGGCGGTGCGACCATCTTCATCCTTGAAATCGACCAATATCTGGAGGTGCTGCAATGAAATTGATGATTGCCATTGTGAATAATGAAGATTATGACAAGATAGCCCGGCAATTAACTGATGAAGAATACCGGGTTACTTGCATTGCCTCAACTGGAGGTTTGTTCCGCCGTGGAAGCAGTACACTATTAATTGGTCTGGAGGAGGAAAAGATAAATCGGGCGATGGAGATTATCCGGCAGAACTGCACCAGCCCGGAGGGAATAGGCACTCACAAAGCCGCTATATTTGTATTGAATATCAAGGAATATATTCGCCTGTAAGGTTAAATAATCCTTGTAGGTCTTTTCCAATTAACAAACTAAATCCAGCAACGTTCTCCCATGTTTGGGGGAAAGTGATTTATTGACAACCACTAACATCTCCTGCCCACCCGGTTCACGCAGGATAATGAGGGCAGCATGTGCCCAGAGATAAATCTGGTAAAGCCTGCCGCAATAGCGGTAGTATGGAGAAACGCTCTAAATAAATGAAATATCCTTTGAGCAGTGAGTCCCATCACCTTCGAACACTTATTACCGGGCATGTTGTCCCGGAACCGGAACGTTGCATTCAATGCGGTATTTGCTCATTTAATTGTCCGATCGGGATTGATGTACGATTCCATGCCTGGACGGGTGAGTATGTTGAGGATCCCACTTGTCTGACCTGCGGGGAATGCATAGAACGTTGCCCACGTGGTGTGCTGCATTTTGAGACAACCGAACTCTATCTGGAGGAGAAGGAATGACCCGCTACGTCATCATCGGGACAGGCGTAGCCGGTTTCTCGGCTGTTCAAACGTTAAGCAGCCTGGAACCAGGAGCTAATATTACGCAGGTCAGCGACGACCCGCATGGTTTTTACTCTCGTCCTGGCTTGGCTTATTACCTGACTGGTGAGATCCCCGAAAAACAGTTGTTCCCGTTTTTAAAAAGGGGTAAGCTAAACCTGGACGTTCAGCAAGTTAGTGGACGTGTAACACATCTCGATCCGCAGTCTCATTCGATAGTAATAAATCCAGCAGGGACGTTGGTTTATGATCGTCTGTTACTCGCCACAGGTGCAAAATCCGTGCCCCTGGATATTCCGGGTGGAGACTTGCACGGCGTGGTCAAGCTTGACAATCTCGAAGATACCCGAAAAATCCTTTCTATGATACGCCGCACTAAAACCGCGGTTGTCATCGGTGGGGGAGTTCTTGGCATAGAACTGGTCGAGGGACTGGGAGCGCAGAATGTTAAAGTAAATTACCTGCTGCGTGGTGATTGGTACTGGTCCAATGTGCTCGCCGAAGCTGAATCGCGCATGCTCGAGCGTAACCTTGTCCATGATGGGGTCACTCTTCATCACCGTACAGAAATCGTCGAGATCCTCGCCAAGAAAGGTAAAGTCACCGGAGTTCGCACCTCCAAAGGTGATATCATCCGTTGTGACATGCTGGCGGTAGGTATCGGTGTGAAAGCCTGCATAGAGCTGGCTCAGGCTGCCGGACTAAAAACAGACCGGGGAATCCTGGTGAATGAGTATTTACAAACCAGTGAGCCTGACATTTTCGCGGCTGGTGATGTGGCCCAAATTTTCGACCCGTCGAGTGGATATTCATCCATAGATAATCTTTGGTACCCAGGACGGAAGCAGGGACGCGTTGCGGCATTAAATATGGCAGGGCAAAATCAGATATACCAGCGGACGGTCGCCATCAATGTCCTCCTTTTGGCAGGTGTGATGACCAGCATCATCGGAGCAGTCGGCAGCGGGCGCGAGGAGGGTCAGGCTTACACGACGCGTGGCTCCAGCGAGACCTGGCAACAATTGCCCAACACGATCGCCACAGAGAGTGGCACAGCGGTGAGTCAGCTGCGGCTGATGGTAGGCGAGCAGACATTGCTCGGTGCACTGGTAATGGGCGACCAAAATATATCCCGACCATTACGCGAGCTGATCAATAACCAGGTGGATATTACCCCCATTCGGGATCAATTATTGCATTCCAGCGCTGAGTTGGGGCAATGCGTAATGGATTACTGGATAAAAACCAAGAGATAATTGGGCTCCGTTCAGGAGAATTGGAATGCCGACAAGAAACAAAGAACTCTGGCTTTCCTTGCTGACTGCTGTCATCATTACTGCGATTTATATTTTCGTCGTCAACTGGTACCATGCCATCCCAGCAGCCGGTGATTTCTTTGGTCACATCATCGGTGTAATTGGCTTCCTGCTTATGCTGATGACGGAAACCTTGTATTCCTTCCGCAAACGCAGCCGGAAAGGGCGCTGGGGAAGTATGCAATTCTGGCTCCAATTCCATATCTTCACCGGGTTGGTCGGTCCATATATGGTGTTGCTGCACACTTCCTGGAAGTTCAATGGCCTGGCGGGAGCCACCACGCTCCTGACCATCATCATCGTCATCAGTGGGTTCATTGGGAGGTATATCTACACCCGCATTCCGCGCTCCCTGGATGGGATCGAGATTACCGATCCCGGTGAGGCCACCCACGCCGCTGGGTTAGCCCGCACCCGGCGCATGTTGTCCATCTGGCATGCGATCCACATTCCAATCGGGATAGCCCTGTTCGTTGCTGCTTTTATTCACATCGGGGCAGCCCTCACTTACGCCACGTTGCTCCGATAGATGTGAGAGTATGGATAAAAAGCCATTTGGCTGCCTGACCGTTCCCGGTATTGTCACTGCCCTGCTGGTTATACTGGTGGTGGTCGTGGTGGGGTTGGTCCGTGGTGGCGTGCTTTTCAGTCCAGGTCCACTCAACGCCCAGTCTGGTGCAGTCCTGGGAGGAGTCACCTCCCACGCTGAAATTGGTGGCAGGTGTTCAGCATGCCATGCCTTTTTCTGGCAAAGGGGAACGATGGCTGATCGCTGTGTGCTGTGCCATACGGATGTCGCCGCTGAGTTGCAGGATCCATCCACACTGCACGGAGACCAGCTGATGAAAAAACCCGGCATGCCTTGCCGGGCCTGTCACCCTGATCACCGTGGCCCGAATGCCCCATTGACCGACATGTCCATGGTTGATATTTCACATGATGCTTTCGGTTATTCTCTTGCTGCCCACCAACACCAGACGGATGGTTCTCCTTTTGCTTGCAATACTTGCCACGTTAACGGCTATTCAAAGTTTGACCAGACCGTCTGCACTGCCTGCCACCAGCAGATCAAAGCCGATTTCATGCAAGCTCACCTCCAGGCTTACGGCGAGAACTGCCTGGCTTGCCACGATGGGATTGATACCTACGGGCACAATTTTGACCATAGCAAAGTCACTTTTCAACTAGCCGGGAAACATACCACATTGGATTGTGTAGCTTGCCACGCCGACAATCGAAGTATCGCCGACATGAAGGCGACCCCCCAGGACTGTTATTCCTGCCATGCCAAGGATGATGCTCACCAAGGTCAGTTTGGAACGGACTGTGGTAAATGTCACACCACCAACGGTTGGCTTCCAGCTACCTTCGATCACTCGCTGACAAAGTTCCCCCTGACTGGCGCTCATACCAGTCTGGCCTGTTCACAATGTCACGCGAATGCTGTCTTCACCAACCTGCCTACCGACTGTTATTCCTGCCACGCCAAGGATGATGCTCATAATGGTCAGTTTGGGACTGACTGCGGTACGTGCCACTCCACCAACGCATGGCTACCGGCTACCTTCGATCACTCGCTGACAAAGTTCCCTCTAACCGGTGCCCATACCAATCTGGCCTGTTCACAGTGCCACACAAATGC
>Ga0315297_10000721_pt1 | contig 19549 bp, 18 predicted proteins | sample YL17G15_0_MG_FD_203628 | JGI IMG/M metagenome (GOLD analysis project Ga0315297, IMG submission 203628) | Sediment microbial communities from Yellowstone Lake, YNP, Wyoming, USA - YL17G15_0 | ecosystem: Environmental > Aquatic > Freshwater > Lake > Sediment | place: USA: Wyoming | collected... | reverse complement strand
CGTGAACACGAGTGAGGACCCACCGAAGGAGACGAACGGCAGCGGGATCCCCGAGACGGGGAGCAACCCGATCACGCCACCGATGTTCACCGCGGCCTGAGCGACGACCCACACCGTGACACCGACCGCGAGCAGCATCCCGAACCGGTCCGGCGCGCGTTGTGCCGTCCTGATGCCAAGGGCGGCGAACGCGACGAAGAGCCCGAGCACGCTCAGCGTGCCGACCAGGCCCAGCTCCTCACCGATGATCGAGAAGATGAAGTCGGTGTGCGCGTTCGGGAGGAACAACCACTTCGATCGTCCGGCCCCGAGCCCCACGCCTGAGACGCCGCCCGTACCGAGGGCGATCAATGACTGCACGATCTGGTAGCCGGCGTTCGACGCATCCGCGGTGGGGTGCAGGAACGTGAGCACTCGGGCGCGTCGATACGGTGCCGCGACGGCCAGGAATGCGGACAACGCGACACCGGTACCGCACAGGAGCGCGAGGTGCCGCGCGGTGATGCCTCCTGCGACCATCAAGGCGCCCACGATCAGCGCGAGCAGCACCGTCGAATCGAGATCGGGTTCGAGCACGACGAGCGCGGCCACCATGCCGAGCACGAGCAACAACGGCCGGAGCACCCGACGAGTGTCGTGGAGCTCGTCGGCCCGCCGGGTCAACAGGTCGGCCGCGAACAGCAGTACCGCCAGCTTGGCGAGCTCGCTCGGCTGGAACCTCCACGCCCCGATGCCGAGCCAGCGTCGCGAACCCCCGACATACACGCCGACGCCCGGCACCAGCACCGCGACGAGCAGGACCGTCGTGGCGGCGAGCAGCGGGCGAACGACCGAGGCCCATCGGTGATAGTCGATGTGCACGATCACCGCGAACGTGATGACCGCGATGAGTGTCCAGATGAGCTGACGTTGGAAGAAGTACCAGGCCGATCCATAGCTCGTGACCGACAGCACCGACGAGGCCGACAGCACCATGACGACACCGATGATCACCAGCACGGCGATCACGCCCAAGAGGAGCAGGTAGGTCCCCCGCCCGTCGGATGACGCGCCACGCGCCTTGGGCGTGGCCTGTTTGCGAGCGGCTTCGCCGCGATGGGTCCGGCGCGCCGGCCGTTCGGAGCGACTCATGGTTCTCGTGCTCATGGTTCTCGTGCTCATTGCTCTACCCCCACGTGCGACAGCACCTCACGAGCGAAGTCGTCGCCGCGCTCGGCGTAGGACGAGTACCAGTCAAACGACGCACACCCCGGGCTCAACAGCACGGTGTCGCCGCGACGCGCCAGTGCGCGAGCGGCCCGCACTGCTTCCGCCATTGACGACGCGGTGACCACGTGCACGTTGTCGCCGAACGCGTCTCGAACTTCCGATGCCGCTTCACCGATCGCGACGACGCCGCGAAGGCCCGGCGTGAGCACGCGGAGCTCACCGAGATCGAGACCCTTGTTCCGTCCTCCGGCCAGGAGGACGACGTCGACAAGCCCCTTGGCCGCCGCGATCGTGGCGTGCACGTTCGTCGCCTTCGAGTCATCGACCCACCGGATGCCGTCGCGTTCGGCGACGACCTGCATGCGATGAGCGAGGCCCTCGAACGCGACAAGTGAGTGCCGGGCCGAGGTCATCGCGCGCTCGGTGCTGCCGGCGATGTCGAACGCGAGCGCGCACGCCGCGAGGGCGTTGGCGAGGTCGGCGGGACGGGCGCGCCCGAGATCATCGACGGCGGCGATCTCATCGCCGTCGGGCGTGACCAGGAGACGCCCGGTTGCGGTGTCGGCCAGCCGGTAGCCGCTGGCGGCCCCGGGCGCGATGGAGAACGCCACCCGGCGACCCGGCGCGGTCGAGGCCAGGCCCGCGACCACCGGATCGTCAGCGTTGAACACGAGCAGGTCCTCGGCCCGCTGGTGAATGAAGAGGTTTGCCTTCGCGTGTGCGTACGCGTCGAAGGTCCGATGCCAGTCGAGGTGATCCGAGGCGACATTGAGGAGCGCGGCGGCATCCGGGCGGAAGCGCTCCACGAACGCGAGCTGGAACGAGGACACCTCGGCGACGACCACGTCGACGTCGTCGTGGACAGCGTCCAGAAGCGGCCGGCCGATGTTCCCTGCCGCCGCGACCCTGAGACCGGTCGCCTCGAGGATCGCGGTGGTCAACGTCGTCACGGTCGTCTTGCCGTTCGTCCCGGTCACCGCGAGCAGCGCGGGAGCAGGTCCGGTCCGATCGTCGGCGGCCAGGACGTCGGCGGCCAGATCGATCTCGGATCGCACCGGCACCTCGGCCGCGCGCGCCGCCACGATCGCCAGATGGCGTTCCGGGACACCGGGGCTCGGGACGACCAGGTCGGAGTCGGCCGCGAGCCCTTCCACGCGTCGCGCGTCGGGACGCTCGAGCACCGTGGCGCCGAGCGCACGCGTGGCGGCGACCCGCGCCTCCCAGTCGCCGGCCTCACCCGGGCGGTCCTCGACCACGACGACGGTGTCGCCGGCCGCGACGCGTCGGCGCACGACGGCTTCGCCGGTGACTGCCAGACCGACCACGAGGACCTGCATCAGTCGATCACGCCCGGGATGTTGATGAAGTCGGCGTAGAACAACCCGAGGCCGAGCGCGACACATGCCCCCGAGAACAGCCAGAACCGCACGATGACCGTGAACTCGGGCCAGCCGCTCACCTCGAAGTGATGATGGATGGGCGCCATCCGCAGCACGCGTTGGTGGAACATGCGAAACGAGACGACCTGCGCGATCACGCTGAGCGTCTCGATCACGTAGAGGCCGCCGAGGATCGGGAGCAGCAGGACCGTGTTCGTGAGGAGCGCCAGCCCGGCCATCGCGCCGCCGATCGAGAGTGACCCCGTGTCGCCCATGAAGATCCGAGCGGGCGCGGCGTTCCACCACAAGAAGCCGCCACACCCACCGGCGAACGCTGCGGCGATGATCGCGAGCTCGATGGCCGATGCAGGCCCGATCCCGTACACCTCCGGGTGCCGGAACTGCCAGAAGCAGATCACCATGAACGCACCGAACACGAGGGTCGCGGATCCGGCCGCGAGACCGTCCATGCCGTCGGTCAAGTTCACGGCGTTCGACGTGCCGTACACCACGACGACGGCAAAGAGGACCCAGACGGTGGTGCCGAGATTCAGGTCGAGCGACCGGGTGAACGAGAGATCGGTGGATGCGCTCGCCCAGTGCAGTGCGAGCAGCGCGAACCCCGATGCCACCAGGAGCTGACCACCGGTCTTGCCCCGCTTTCGGAGTCCCATGTTGCGGCCCTTGCGCACACCGAGGTAGTCGTCGATGAAGCCGACCGTCGCGAGTCCGACGATCAGGAACATCAGCGTGAGGCCGGTGCGGGCGAACTTCAGCTGCTCGGTCCGCACGTGCGCGATCGCGTACCCGAGGATCACCCCTGCGACGATCGCCAACCCTCCCATCGTCGGTGTGCCGGCCTTGCCCGCATGCGGGTGGGTGAACGGGCCGTCGTCACGGATGAGCTGGCCGATCCCGCGGGCCCGCAGGACGCGCATGAGCAACGGAGTCCCCAGGATGGTCGTCGCGAAGGCGATTCCCCCGGCGATGAGCAGCGCGATCATGCCGACACTCCCCGCACCAGTGCATCGGCGACCGCTTCGAGTCCGACCGCGCGGCTCGCCTTGACGAGCACGGCATCACCAGGGCGGACCTCACCCATGAGGTAGTCGGCTGCGGCCGCGGCATCGGGCACGTTGACCACCGAGATCTCCGTGCCGTGCGACGTCGAGCCCCGCGCGCCTTCGGCGATGTGCCCGACATCGTCACCGACCACGACCAGGGCGTCGATCCCGCTTGCCGCCGCGAGGACTCCGAGGCTCGTGTGCTCTTCGGCGGCATGGCGACCGAGCTCGAGCATCGGACCCAGCACCGCGATCCGCCGGCCCGGGACCGAGAGATGGCCGAGCGAACGGATCGCGGCCGCGGCGGATGTCGGGCTCGAGTTGTAGGCGTCGTTGATGACGACGATGCCGGAAGGGGTTCGCACGAGATCCATCCGCAGCGAGGCGGTCACCGCCACCTCGAGACCGGCCACCACCGACTCCATCGGGGCACCGAGCTCCAGCGCAACAACGGCCGCCATCGCCGCGTTGTCCACCTGGTGCTCACCGCGCAGCGCGAGGGCCACGGGCGCCCGGCCCCAGGGTGTCTCGAGCACGAAGCGGGCGCGCATCTCGTCGTCGAGCCGGACGTCCCGGACGACAACATCGGCGTCGGGCGCGCGCCCGACCCGCACCACCCGCGCGGCGGTGCGCGCCGCAAGCCCGGGACTTGCGTCGCACGCGACGTTCAGCACCGCGAGTCCGCTCGCGGGCAGCGCCTCGACGAGCTCACCCTTCACTCGCGCGATCCCCTCGCGTCCACCGAGGTGCTCCGCATGGGCCATGCCGATGTGGGTGATCACACCGATCTGGGGTCGTGCGATCTCGACCAGTGCGGTGATGTTCCCGGCGAAGCGCGCGCCCATCTCGACGATCAGCGCTTCGGTGTCGTCGGGTGCCGACAGGATGGTGAGCGGAAGCCCCGACTCGTTGTTGAACGACAGCGGGCTCGCATGCACGCGGCGACTCGCCGACAAGGCCGAGGCAGTCAAGTCCTTCGTCGCGGTCTTGCCGGCCGAACCGGTGATGCCCACGACCGTCGCATCGGTCATCAGCGTCCGGGCGTGCGCGGCGAGCGCGCCCAGGGCGGCCAGCGGATCGACCACGCGCACCAGGGTCGCGTCAGTGTGCGGCGCGTCGGGTGCACGGCTCACGAGTGCCATCGCAGCACCCCGGTCGAAGGCGTCAGCGACGAAGTCGTGGCCGTCCCGCTCACCACGGAGCGCGACGAAGCAGGCGCCGGGCACCAGCAGCCGGGTGTCGATCGCATAGGACGAGACGCGCCCGTCGGGATCCCCGACGAACACCTCGCCGCCGACGATCCCGGCCAGTGCTCCGACGGTCAGCTCCACGACAGCCCCTGGAGCTCCTCGCGAGCGACGACGCGGTCGTCGAACGCGATGGTCGCACCCTTGGCCGTCTGCGTGGTCTCGTGGCCCTTGCCGGCGACGAGCACGACGTCGCCCGCCCCGGCCGCGGCGAGTGCGGCGTGGATCGCGGACCGGCGGTCGAGGTCGACCACCACCTCGGCACCCACCGACCGCCCGACCTCCGAGGTCCCGGCGATCACCTCCGCCGCGATGTTCTCGGGCGACTCGGAGCGCGGGTTGTCGTTGGTCACGAACACGAGATCGGCACCGGATGCCGCGACGGTCCCCATGGCCGCGCGCTTGTCGTGATCGCGGTCACCACCACAGCCGAACACCACGATCACGCGACCACCGTCGGCGATCGCGCGGGTCGCCACCAGCGCCTGCGCGAGCGCGTCCGGCGTGTGCGCATAGTCGACGAGCACGGTGAACGGCTGAGCGCCCCCGACCGCCTCCAGCCGACCGGGGACGACGAGGTCCCGACCGAGTCCGGGCACGACCGTGTCGAAGTCGACGTCGATCGCCCGCGCGGTCGCGGCCGCGGCAAGCGCGTTCGCGACGTTGAAGCGCCCGAGCAGCCGGCTCTCGACCCGTGCCGATCGACCGACGACCCCGTCGTGCAGCGTGAAGCCGGTTCCGTCGCGTCGCACCTCGATCTCGGTGGCTCGAACGTCGGCCCCGGCATCGTCGATCCCGTACGTCACCACGCCGAGGCCCGACGGGCGGGCTCGGACCGCCAGCACGCGCCCGTGCTCGTCGTCGAGGTTCACCACCGCCGTGTCGGCGAACACCGGTGAGAACAAGCGGGCCTTGGCCGCGAAGTACGACGCGACGTCGCCATGGAAGTCGAGGTGGTCATGCGACAGGTTGGTGAAGCACACCACCGCGAACCGCGTGCCGTCGACCCGATGCTGCGCGAGGGCGTGCGACGAGACCTCCATGGCGACCACCGCGACATCGGCGTCGCGCATCTGGGCGAGGAGTGCTTGGAGGTCGGGCGCCTCGGGGGTGGTGTGGAGGAGTGGCACCACGACACCGTCGATCCGCGCCCCGGTGGTTCCCACGACGCCGACGCGGTCTCCCCCCGCATGCGCGATGGCTTCCAGCAGGTACGTCGTGGTGGTCTTGCCGTTCGTCCCCGTAACCCCGAGGCAGCGCATCGCCCGCGATGGTGCGCCGAAGAGCTTCGCCGAAATCGGGCCCAACGCGACGCGGGTGCTCGGGACCACGGCTTCGGTCACCTCGAGTCCCAAGGGGCGTTCCGTCAGGAGTGCGACGGCACCGGCGGCGACCGCAGCAGCCGCGTAGTCATGACCGTCGGCGTGGGCACCCGGGATGCAGGCGAAGAGAGCGCCGGGCGCCACTCGCCGGCTCTCGTGCGTCACCGACGTCACCTCGACACCGCCATCGCCGATGAACTCGACGACCTCAACGCCTTCGACGAGCGCCTGCATGCGCACGCGCGTGGTCCTCCCCTTCGGTTCATCGGGCTCTTTGGATCATCGGGCTCTTCGGATCTTGGAGCGCTTCGGATCTTGGAGCGCTTCGGATCCCAGAGCATCGTGAAGCAACGGAACGATGATCAGGGTATCGGCCGGGCCCGGGCGTCCGATCATGGCGTCGTCATCCGCCGGCCGGCACTCGGTCCACGGCAAGCGCGTACTGCATGATCCGCGAGAACGTCGGTGCCGCGATCTCCCCGCCCGTGGCGTTGACCTGGGGCTCGTCGAGCACCACGATCTCCGCGAGCCGGGGCGAGTCCGCAGGAGCGAACCCGGCGAACGATGCCACGTACTTGTAGGGGGGCTTCAGGTACGGCGGCTTTCGGGCGGTGCCGGTCTTGCCGGCCACTCGGTAGCCGGCAACCCGCGCCTTGGTGCCGGTCCCGTCCGAGACCACCGCTTCGAGCATGGTTCGCATCGACGCCGCGGTCTGCTCCGAGACGACGCGGTGCGACGCCCCGAGTGGGGCTTCGTGGCGCTGGCCATCCTTGTCGATCGTCGCGGCGACGAGGCGCGGCGACCGGGACACGCCTCCGTTCGCGATCGTCAGGTACACGTCGAGCATCTGCATCGCAGTGACGGCGATACCACTGCCGATCGGCATCGAAGCGAGGCTGGTGGCGTTGTACTCGGTGAGCGGCAGGAGGATCCCCGACGCCTCGCCCGGGAACGCGAGCCCGGTCGGCTCCCCGAACCCGAACGCCCTCAGGGCGGCATCGAACCGGGTCTTGCCCAGCATGCGGGCGATCTGGATCGTGCCGACGTTCGACGACAGGCGCACGATGTCGGCCACGCTGAGTTGCGCCCCATGCGAGTGGACGTCCTTGAACTCCTGGCCGTCGACGATGAGCTGCCCGGGGACGTCCAACGTGGTGCCGGGATTCACCAGGCCCGCCTCCATCGCGGCCGCAATCGTGACGACCTTGTTGGTGGATCCGGGTTCGAACACGTCGGTGAGGGGCCGGTTCGGCGTTCCCGCCGTCGCCGGACGTGCCGGCACGCCCGTGGTGGCGCCGTCGACGCTCGCCATGGCCAGGACGTCACCGGTCCGGACGTCGGCGAGCACCACGGTGCCCCCTTTGGCCTTCGCAGTCTCGACTTCCTCGGCCAGCACGCGCTCGGCTTCGTACTGCAGTGACTGGTCGATCGTGAGCAGCAGGTCGTCACCCGCGCGCGGCTCGCTGACCCGACGCTCGCCGTCGGGCAGCTCGCGACCTTGCGGGTCACGCTCGACCTGCATCCGTCCGGCCTTGCCCGCCAGTCGTGCTTCCTGACCGGCTTCGAGCCCCGCGAGCCCGTAGTTGTCGGTGCCGACCAACCCGAGCAGGGGCGCGGCCATGCTGCCGGCCGGGTAGTAGCGCTTCGTCTCCGGCACGAAGCCGATGCCGGCCAGGTCGAGCGAGCGGACCTTGGTTGCCACGTCCGGCTCGACGGTACGGGCGACGTAGGTGAACGCACGATCCTTCTGGCCCAGGTCGTCGGCGAGCTTGACCGCGTCGACGCCGAGGATCGGCGCGAGCTTGGCCGCGTACACGTCGGGGGCCGTGATCACGCGCGGATCAGCCCAGATGCTCGACCGCGAGACCGACACTGCGAGGTCGTTGCCGTTGCGATCGAAGATGCTGCCCCGGGCCGCGGGGAGCGCGACCGTGTGCACTCGCTGCTCCAGACCGAGCTGCTCGTAGTAGCTGCGGTCGCGTACCTGGACATCGATCAGTCGGGCACCCAGGATCGCGTAGACGAGCCCGACTGCGACGAGGATCGCGATCAGGCGCCCGCGTGGGCTGGGCGATTGCGCGCGGTGCGATGGCGCGACCGACGCGTGGCGCCGGCTGCCCCGGCGAACGAGCGGCGCGGCACCGAGCGCGGGGCTGGCCGCGGGCTCGCGTCGCGCGTGGATCCGGCCCGGGGCCCGGGAGCTCGTCGGAGCGCCCGCGCGGGATCCTGGCCGTGGCGCCACGGCCCGCGGATCACGGGGCGGTGCCAAGAGTCGCCTTCACGTCAGCGACGCCGCGCACCGTCGGCGAGGTGACGGACGGCGGCGCCGGGGTCTCCCCCGCCACTGCGATCGCCGTCGGAGGGGTGTCGGGCGCGACCAGACCGAGTGCACTCGCTCGCTCGATGATCCGTTGCGGAGCCGACCGCACGGCGTGCTCGAATCGGGCCTGCTCGTAGCGCCGCTCGGCCACCGCCGTCCGGCGGTCCAGGCGGTCGATCGCAACCTGGTTCTGTGCGAGAAAGGCCTGGAAGACCACGACCGTGAAGATCACGACCACCGCGACGAAACCGACGAGCGCGACCACGCCTCGCCTCCGTCGCGCAACCCGACCCGGCTGCTCGACGACCCGAAGGTGCGGCGATCGGGCCGGCGGCTCACGGCGTGGCACACCCCGCGACGGGTTCGGGCGCAATGGATTCGGGCGCGCGGGGGCCGCGCTCCGCACTCGAATCGCCGTCGCGGTAGCGCTCATGACCCGGCCGGCGACGGCAGCTTCTCGGCGGCACGGAGGCGAGCACTTCGGGCGCGTGGATTCGCGGCGACCTCGTCGGCACCCGGGCGCAGCGCCTTGCGGGTCAGGAGCCGCACCAACCCTTTGGGTTGGGGCTCGACCGGGAAGCCCGGAGGCAGCTGCTCGCGCGCTCCGGCCCACTTCACGAACCGCTCCTTCACGATGCGGTCCTCGAGGGAGTGGTACGCGAGGACCAGGACCCGCCCGCCGGGAGCGAGGAGGTGTACCGACTCGTCGAGGCCGTCGGCCAGGTTCGGCAGCTCGCGGTTGACTTCCATGCGGATCGCCTGGAAGGTGCGGCGCGCGGGGTGACCACCGCGGCGGCGGTTACGGGCCGGCACCGCCTCCTTCACCGCATCGACCAGGTCGGCGGTGGTTTGCAGCGGTCGGTTTGCGACGATGCGCGCCGCGATCTGGCGCGCAAAGTGCTCTTCGCCGTTGCGTCGGATCAGATCCGCGAGCGCGCGTTCGGAGTACTCGTTCACGACCTGCTCGGCGGTCAGCGCCTGCGCCGCGTCCATCCGCATGTCGAGCGGCGCGTCCCCCCAGTAGCTGAACCCGCGCTCGGGCCGGTCCAGTTGCGGGCTGCTCGTCCCCAGGTCAAAGAGGATTCCCATGATGTTCTCCTCGCTCATCTCCCCACCCGTTACCGAGTGGCCACCCGTCTCCGAGTGGAGGATTTCGGCGACGTCTTCGAAGCCGCCGTGCACAATCCGGGCCCGGTCGCCGAAGGGCGCCAAGGTCGCCCGGGCTGCCGCCACCGCATCGGCATCACGATCGATGCCGATGAGCGCCAGATCCGGGCGGGCCTCGAGGAGCAGGCGGGCGTGCCCACCTCCTCCGACCGTCGCATCGACGACGATCCCCTGCGGTACCGAAGCGAGGAGCTCGATCACCTCCCGGTCCATGACCGGTCGGTGCTGGAAGCCACCCATCACGTCCCCTCGCCGACCCCACCGAGGTGGAGCCACCACTTCATCTTGGCCAGACCTGCTGCGAGCCTCCCGGACGAACGAGTGCCGTCGGGTTTTCTCTCCCAATCGGCTCGGCAGAAGCGGGCGGAGTAGAGGCTTCACCGCGTCGACCGGGAGGCTCGCAGCAGGCCCGACCTCGGCCTGTGCTTCGTGTGTGCTCGCGAAGATCTCCTCTCTCCTTCTCGGTGCTCGCTAGATCCCGAACCCGGGGAGCGACGCCGCGGCAACCGTCGCCTGGCCACCGCTCTTGCGCTCACGCCAACGCTCGGCGTCCCAGATCTCGATGCGGCTGTACGTCCCCGAGACGACGACCTCGCGCTCGAGACCGGCGAACTCCCGCTGGTCCGACGCGATCGGCACCCGCCCCTGGCCATCCGGCGTGACATGGCGGGCGCCCGCGAAGAAGGCCCGGGCCGCGTCGAGCTCGGCATCGCCCAGCTTCGACATCTCCCGGGTCGACTCGGCCACCTGCTCGAACTCCTCCTCCGTGTAGACGACCAGGCAGTTGTGCTGCCCGATCCCCACCACGGCTCCGTTCGCGAGGGGTCCACGGAAGTCGGCCGGAAGGATCAACCGACCCTTCGCGTCGAGAGAGTGCTTGTACTCCCCGATGAATGTCTTCATGTCCCCTCGCTGGGAAGCGGCACCACCCGCGACGGTGGCTGCTCCCCGATCCACCACTTTGTGCCACCCTAAGACCATTTCCCCCCACCGTCAACCCCTTTCATCCCCACCACCCACCACAGCAGGCACCCGGACACCACTCGATCCCCACCCCGCCCGCGACGAAGCCACTTGGCGGGGCTCAGATGGGCCGGCAGCCAGATGGGCCGGGAGCCGGCGGGGCCGGCAGGGAGCGCGGGTCGCTCAGGCGGAGACGGCGGTGGCGCCGGGGAGGTACCGCGTCCAGATCGGATCGACGGTGCCGGCGGTGGCGATCAGCCAGAGGTGCGCGTGAGGGGCGACCGGGGCCTGACGGAGCCGGAGCCCGGCCTCCTGCGGGAGCCGGTCCTCCTTGCGGGCATTGCAGGGACGACAGGACGCGACGACGTTGTCCCAACTGTGCGGGCCACCGCGCGACCGCGGCAGCACGTGGTCGAGGTTCTCAGCCGCCCGCCCGCAGTACTGGCAACGATGCCCGTCGCGGGCGAACACCGCCCGGCGCGACAGCGGCACCCGCGAGCGGAACGGCACCCGGACGAAGTGCACGAGCCGGATCACCGACGGCGCCGGGACGCTCGCTCGCTCGGAGCGGAACTCCGCGCCGTTGCGTTCGACGATCTCGGCCTTCTCCTTCAGCACGAGCACGACCGCCCGGCGGGCCGAGACGACGCAGAGGGGCTCGAAGGTGGCGTTCAGCAGCAGCGCTCTCCCCAAGCCGCCCTCCCGCGTCCCGAGTTCCTGGCGTCAGTGTAGGAGGACGTTCACCCTGGCGGCGACGGTGGGACTGCGCTCACACCCCGAGCTTGCGGTACCGCTCGAATTCCCGGCACCACTGGAGATAGGTGACGAGGTCCCGGGGCTCGGGCGTGCCGCGAGCCCCGTACTGGGTCTCGAGGCGAAAGGCGAGGTAGGCGCGGTCGGGAACGGGCAGGAACGGAGGGCGCCGCCACCAGCCCGGGCGCGTGAATCGTCCGGCGGTGCGGAGCGCGGTGGGCCAGAGCCCGGGTCGGACCGCGACCCGTGCGACGGCGCCGACCCATGAGCGACGGGACTCGCCTGCGGGCATCCGCCACGGTATCGCCGCGTCCCGCTGCTACCGTCGCCGCGCCGGTCGGCACGGGAACAATGGTGCCGAAGCGGGAATGGGCCTGGCGGAGAACGTGAAGGAGCACCAGTGGCGCAACGGGCCTCCGGGCAACGTGGGGCACCGCAGATCGACGTCGCGGCGCTGTTCGACGCGTTGTTGCAGAACGTCGAGCGCGTCATCCAGGGCAAGCGTGACCAGATCCGCCTCGCGCTCGTCTGCCTGTTCGCCGAGGGCCATCTGCTCATCGAGGACGTTCCCGGCGTGGGCAAGACGACCCTCGCCAAGGCGCTCGCCCGGTCGATCGCCGCCACCGCGAACCGGATCCAGTTCACCCCCGACCTCCTGCCCTCCGATGTGGTCGGCGTCTCGGTCTGGAACCGCAACACCAACGAGTTCGAGTACCGACCGGGTGGGGTGTTCGCCCACGTCGTGCTCGCCGACGAGATCAACCGGGCATCGCCCAAGACCCAGTCCGCGCTCCTCGAAGCCATGGAGGAGCGCCAGGTCACGGTCGACGCCAAGACGTATGCGCTCCCGCGGCCGTTTCTCGTCATGGCGACGCAGAACCCCATCGAGCTCGAGGGCACCTATCCCCTCCCGGAGGCCCAGCTCGACCGATTCCTGATGCGCCTCCCGATGGGGTACCCGAGCCGGGAGGCCGAGCTCGCGATCCTCGAGACCCACGGCGCCGGTCAGGTGCGGCCCGAATCGCTCGAACCGGTCGCGACCGCAGCCGACATCGCAGCCGCGGCCGACGCGATCACCGCCGTGCATGTCGCCCCGGCACTCCAGCACTACATCCTCGACCTCGTCGGGGGCACGCGCGGCCACCCCGACCTCACGCTCGGCGTGAGCCCTCGCGGTGCCGTGGCCCTGCAGCGCGCGGCGCGCGCGCTCGGTGCGGTCTCGGGCCGTGACTACGTCATCCCCGATGACGTCAAGCTGCTGGCGCCCGCGGTGCTGGAGCACCGGCTCATCGTGGCCCCCGAGGCTGCACTGCGCGGCATCTCGGGCGTGGACATCATCCGTGCCGTGGTGGCCGCGGTGCCCGTGCCCGGCGCCACCGGCTGAGCATGCCGCGCCCGCTCGGCCGCCCGGTCCCGACCCGACGAGGCTGGACGCTGGCCGGAGCATCGGTCGCGCTGGTCATCGGGAGCCGGATCCTCGGGGCCGGGGCGCTCGCCGGGCTCGGGCTCAGCGGGCTGTTGCTGCTCGGCTTCGCGCTGGCCTACGTGACCCGCGGTCGTCCCGCGCTCGACATCCGACGACACGCCCGCCCGTCACGAGTGCACGTGGGCGCCGAGGGGCGCGTCGTGCTCGAAGGGGTCACGACCGCGCGTACCGCGCTCCTCGCGCTCACCGAGATGGTCGACGGTGGCGCGCGATCCGCCCGGTTCGTGCTCTCACCTTCGAACGCCGGTGAACGGATCGACGCGACCTACCGCGTGCCGACCACCCGTCGGGGCCGACACGAGCTCGGGCCGCTCCTCGCGATCATCACCGATCCGCTCGGACTCGCCCGCAGGGCGTGGGAGGTCGTCGACGTCACCGACATCATCGTGCGGCCGCGCGTGCACCCTGTCCTCGCGCCGCGACGAGCCGGTGGCGGAGACCAGGATCCCCGAGCCGAGGGCACCCGGGTGCCGGCGTTCGAACCGGCGGGCGAGTTCCTCGCCCTGCGCGACTACGAGCCCGGCGACGACCCGCGTCGGGTCCACTGGCGTTCGAGTGCCCGGCTCGGTGAGCTCGTTGTGCGTCAGGACGAAGCTGCCGCGCCGGGCCGAGTCGTGCTCCTGCTCGACACGCGAGCGGCCGCGCACGACGACGCGTCGTTCGAGATCGCGGTCGAAGCCATCGCCTCGCTGGCGACGCGGCTGCGTCAGGACCACGCCCCGGTCGAGGTCGTCACGACCGAGGGCCGGGTGTTGAGTCGGCCGGGACCGGGAACCCTCGAGCTCCTGCTGGACCGCCTCGCGGTCGTCGAGGTCACCGACTCCGACCTGCTGTCGGCCGTTGGTGCACGCCTCGCGACCCGCCTCGGCTTGGGCGCATTCGTCGCTGTCACCGGAACTCCCGACCGCGTGCTCCTCGACACACTCGCACCCCTGAGCTCGCGCGCGATCGTGACTGTCGTGGCGACACGCACCGGCACGTCCCTGCACCGCGTCCCCGGACTCACCGTGGTGGACGCGACCACCGAACCGTTCGCCACTGCGTGGAACCGGATCCACGCACGTCGGGGCTCGCGCCGGCGGGCCGGATGACCTCGGCCGGTGCGGTGACACCGTCTCCCCGAGACGGGCGCCCGGGTTTCGACCCTCGCACGATCCCCGCGGTCATTGCCCTGGCCGGCGTGAGCGTCACGGTCGCCCTCGCGTTCGCGCGAGTGTTCGCCTCGGATCGCTGGGTCGTACCCGTCGTCCTCGCCGCACTGCTCGCACACGCCGTCGCGCTCGCGTGCCGCACGCTGCACCGAGGCCCGGTCTTCGAAGCGATTGCGTCGAGCGCGCTGCTCGGCACGTTCCTGTTGCTCCTCGTCCCGGAGACGGGGTCGCCGGGCGCGGTCATCGATCGGGCCCGCGCGGGTTGGGCCCTCATCCGCACCGCACCCGTACCGATCCGCGCCACCGACGGCGCGATCCTGCTCGCCGTTGCCGTCGTATGGGCCACGGCAGCAACCGCCGACCAACTGGCCTTCCGAAGATCTGCGTCACTCGGGGCCGTCGCTCCGGGGGTCGTCGTCGTCATCTGGTGCACGGCGCTGGGAACTCATGACGGCCAATGGATCACGATCGCCGGGTTCGGCGTGGCGGTCGTCGTCTTCCTCGCGCTCCAACACCAGGTGCTCCTCGACCAGCACCGAACCCGTGTCGGTCGGCGCCGGCTCGTCGACTCCCCCGGTCTCGTGGCCGTCGGTGTCGTCGCCGGCCTGCTCGCAGTCGGGCTCGGGGTCGCCGGCGCCGCGGCGCTTCCCGACGCCGATACACCATTAATCCAGCTGGCGGGCCTCGGCGACGACACCGGCAACCGCACCTATCGAACGTCGGTGCCGCCCCTGCTCGATGTCGGCGACAAGCTGCGTCAGGGGACCGCCCAGGATCTGTTCACGGTCGGAGCAGACCGTCCCGCGTACTGGCGCATCACCGCACTCGACGAGTACCGGTCGGTGGGTGGCGGCCAATGGACGCTCACCGCCGGCGGCGACGCGGTCGGCGAAGGGGTCGACGGCGCGGTTTCGCGCGATGCGCTCGTGCAGGACTTCCGAATCGGCGCGCTCAGCGAGCGCTGGATGCCTGCGGCCTACCAGCCGGTCCGGGTGAGCGAGCCCAACACGCTGGTGGTGCGCGCCTCGTCGACGCTCGTCACGGGAGAACCTTCGGTGTCGGGACTCGAGTATCGCGTCACCTCCGACACGCCGCCCGACTCGCTCACGACTGCGCAACGTGCGGCCGCGGCCGGACCGGTGCCCCGGCGACTCCGCCAGTTCACCGAGATCCCGACCGACCTGCCCGAGTTCGTCCGCACGACCGCACAACAGGTCACCGCCGGTCTCGACAACCCCGTTGACCGCGCGGCAGCGTTGCGGAACTTCTTCCGCGACGGCTCGTTCACGTATGACCCCAACGTCACGCTCGGCGACGACGAAGCGGCCGCCGTGCAGTTCCTCCGCGATCGCCGCGGCTTCTGCGTGCAGTTCGCGAGCACCTACGCGTTGATGGCGCGCTCGGTTGGCTTGCCGACCCGCGTCGCGGTGGGCTTCACGCCCGGCACGGAAGATCCTGCGACCGGGCGCTCCACGGTCACCAGCCACCACGCGCACGCCTGGCCCGAGGTGTGGTTCAGCGGCGTCGGGTGGACCCATCTCTTCGACCCGACCCCACCGAGTGACCTCCCGGGTGGGAGTGACCTGCCGGGGGAAGAGCCCCCGCCGACCGCGAGTGCGCCCGGCGCCGGCGAGCCGGCGACGAGTCCACCCGTCACCACCCCCTCCCCCGATCTGCCGCCTCAGCCATCACCGACCCCGGCACCGCGTCCCGGCGGCGGAGTGAACATCGCGGCGGATGACCCGAGCACCGGCTCGACGCCATGGCCTCTGGTGCTCGCCGCACTCGCGCTCCTCCTGCTTGCTGCGCCCCTGCTCACCGTGCTCGTGCTCAAGGCCCGCCGCCGTTCGCGCCGGCGCGCCGCACCCGACCCCGCCGACGCGATCACGGGCGCGTGGCGCGAGGCGATGGACACACTGGCCGATCATCGCGTTGCGTCCTCGCCGTCGGAGACGCCGCTCGAGCTCGCGCGCCGGATCCCCGGCGTCGCCGGTGACGAGACCGGTGCCCCGCTCCTCGTGCTCGCGCGCGCGTACACCGTGAGCCGGTACGCGGGCTCACCACCACCGCCGGACAGCGCTCGGTCGGCGTGGTCCGCCGTGGAGTCGCTACAGGAGGCGCTCGACGCGTCGGGCTCCTGGACGGCACGCGTGCGGGCGAGAGTCGCGCCGGGCACACTGCGCCGAACCACCGCAACCGGCGCCCCGCGGCACTAGCCGGAGCCGACAGCCCCGGGCGTCAGCCCGAACCGGCAGGGTGATCGGGGTGCGCGCGCAGTTCGGCGACGAACGACTGGCGCTCCCGGGTGAACTCGCGGACGTCGGCCTCGAGGTCGGCCGCGAGCCGGTCGACGGCGACGAACAGCGCGAGCTGGCCATGACGGAGTGCATCGAGGATCTGCCCGTCGTCCCGACACGCCCAGACCCGGTCACCGTCGGTCACGAGGCGGAGCTCGGTGATGTCGTCGCCGCCCTTGGTGAGCGCGGTGACCGCGCGGCGGATCCGCGCCAGGGGAAGTCCGGCGTCGAGCAGCGACCTGACCATGCGCAGGGCCACGAGATCACGGAACGTGTAAGGGTCCTCGACGTCGACGGCGGGCACGACCAGCCCAGCGCGATCCCAGTACTCGAGCTGTGCCGCGGTGCAGCCCGCGAGGCGGGCCGCCTGCGGAGGAGTGAACCCCGCCGCTCGTTCGGGCGGGCGCGTGGTCAACGGTGACTCAAGGGGTGTCGTCGTCGCGCTGGAAGCGTTCGCGCCAGCGCTGCCCGGCGTCACCGAACACCCCCTTGAGCGCGCCGCCGGGCATCGAGCCGGTGAGGCTCTCGAGACCGGCGCGGCCCATCTTGCGCACGTTGCGTTCGATGACGAGCAGACAGAACAGCATGATCAGGAACCCGACGACGCCGAGCGCGAGCACACTCGTGAACGTGGTGAGCAACAGCACCAGGCCCAGCACGAACCCGATCGCCGCCCACTTGATCATGCGGGACGCGTGGCGGTACAGCGTCGTGTCCGACACCTGCTGCACCAGTTTGGGGTCGGTGACCGAGAGGTTGGCCTCGATCTCGCGCAGGATCCGCTGCTCGTCCTCGGATAGCGGCATGGCGTTCTCGTGATCCCCGTTCTGCCCGGGACGGTCCGCCCGGGTGCGGCCCATTGTCGCGCAGCCCCAGCCCCAGCTCAACGCGCGGGGGCCGCCGATCAGGACGCCCGGGTCGCCTCGGGCACTCCCCGGGGGCGACCGAGGCGCCCACGGCCGGGGCGTCGGATCGTCAGGAATCGTCGGACGCCCGGCCTGGCGGTGGAGCAAAGCGAGCGGCCACCACGGCATCGGCGCCGAAGCGGGCCCGTACCGCATCGACGGAGCGTTCGAGCCGGCCCCGCTCCTCGCGATCGTAGGGCCCGCCGGGGCCCTCGGCGTCACCGAACGACAGCGTGCCCTGCACCGCATCGGCGGCGTCGAGCTGCTGCGCCGAGACACCGAGCAGGCGGACGCCATCGCCGAGATCGACCGCGTCCAGCAGGACTGTGGCGGTCCGAGCCAGCTCGCGTGCGAGGTCGGTGGGCTCCGTGAGCGTGCGCGACCGGGTGATCGTCGAGAAGTCGCTGTAGCGCAGCTTGAGCTGGACCGTCCGAGCCCTGCGGTCGGCGTGTCGCAGTCGCTCGGCAACCTTGTCGCTGAGGCGCAGGATCTCGTGCTCCAGCACGGCTCGATCGAGCACGTCGGCCGGGAAGGTCTCCTCGTGACCGATGGACTTCACGGCTCGACCCGGGACGACCCGCCGTTCGTCGCGGTTCCACGCGAGCGCGTGCAGGTGGTGCCCCTGCGCGACGCCGAGTGCGCGCACGAGGGTCGCCTCGGACAGCGCAGCGAGTTCGCCGATCGTTCGCACGCCGTAGCCGCCCAGCCGCCGCTGCGTCGCAGGGCCGACACCCCAGAGACGTTCCACCGGGAGCGGGTGCAGGTACTCGAGCTCGGCGCCGACGGCAACGACCCGGACGCCGTCGGGTTTCGCGTCGTCGCTCGCGATCTTGGCCAGGATCTTCGTCGTGGCGACGCCCACCGACGCCGTCAGACCAGTCTCCGCGTGGACGCGCGCCCGGATGGAGACCGCGATCTCCGGGCCGCTTCCCGAGAGTCGACGCGCCCCACTGACATCGAGGAATGCCTCGTCCATCGAGATCGGCTCGACGAGTGGCGTGACCGACTCGAGGATCCCCATCACCTCGGCGCTCGCGGCTGCGTAGGCGTCGAACCTCGGAGCCAGGAACACCGCATCGGGGCACGCTCGTCGCGCCCGCGCCATCGGGGTGGCCGAGTACACGCCGAACGCTCGGGCCTCGTAGCTGGCCGCCGCCACGACACCGCGCGGCCCGAGTCCACCGACGACGACGGGGCGACCACGCAACGACGGGTCGGCGAGCTGCTCGACCGACGCGAAGAACGCGTCGAGATCGACGTGGAGGATCGCCGGCTCCGGCGGCTGGGAGCCCGGCGCGGTGTTTCCGTGCTGCGTCCGTGCGTCGCTCAATCGTCGGCCCGCCGCACGTCGAGGGAGTTGCGGTCCGTCCCGCGCACCTCGTAGGTGAAGCCCCTCGCTGCATCCGGCCCCCAGGGCTGCTGCAACCACGCGGACAGCGGCTCGTGCACCCAGGGTGCACCCTGCGCCAGACGCAGGGTGCATTCACCCGGCGGGAGGAACGCGGCCTCGACCACGATGCCGTCGGGGTCCTCGACATGCAGCTCGCCCTCGTAGTGCAGTGCACGGTGGACCTCGACTCGCAGCGACCACCCCAGGTCGACCGCGACGGCGCGCACTTCGTAGATCGGCCCTTCCCAGCTGGTGACCCGCAGCCCGGTCTCTTCCTCGACCTCACGGGTGAGCCCGGCGAGCAGCGTCGCGTCCGTGGCGTCGATCACGCCTCCGGGCGTGCTCCAATCGCTCGCCCCGCCATGACGACGATTGCGGACGAGCAGCACTCCGTCGGGCGCCTCGACGAGCGCTCCCGCCACGAGCCATTCCCGCACCCGAGCGAGCCTACCGGTCGCCTCTCGCCGTACGATCGAGGCGTGCCCGGACCCGAAGACCAGCCGACGAGCCCCACCCCGCCCGACACGGCCGTGTCCCGTGAGGCACCACCGCAGATGCCGACGACGACCGCGTACCTCCTGGCGTTCGTGAGCGTGGTCATCGCCGGGCTCTTCGGCGGGATCATCGGCTACGGCCTCGCCGATGTCGGCTGCACCGGCAACTGTGAAGGAGCGAAGCTCCTCGGCACGATCATCGGGTCGACGATCGCCGCCGGCGGCGTGGGGATCGTGGCCGTGCTCGTCCTGCGCGCGATGGCCGAGTGGCGGGTCAAGACCCGCCGAGGCTGAGCCGCCGGAACGCCTCGGCGTAGGGCACGCCAGCCGCTCGCCCGGCTTCCTCTGCCGTACGGCGGAGGAAGTCGCGAAACCAGTCCCCACCCAGGAACGAGCTCGGCT